>Ga0209580_10000315_pt1 | contig 28339 bp, 19 predicted proteins | sample Coa_R1_5_FD_187153 | JGI IMG/M metagenome (GOLD analysis project Ga0209580, IMG submission 187153) | Surface soil microbial communities from Centralia Pennsylvania, which are recovering from an underground coalmine fire - Coalmine... | ecosystem: Environmental > Terrestrial > Soil >... | reverse complement strand
GGGCCAGCATCGCCTGACCCGCGGCCGTCAACCGATAGCACCGTCGCCGCTGCTCCCCGACGCGACGCCATCGGCCCGCGATGAGGCCGCGGTCCTCCAGACGGTAGAGCGCCGGATAGAGCGACGTCGCCCGAAACGTCAGCACGCCGTCGGACCGGCGCGCGATCTCGCGGCTCAGATCGTACCCATGCCGCTCCCCCGTCTCGAGCGCGGCCAGAATGAGCACCTCGGCACTTCCCTTGCGGGCGGCGGCGTCTGAAATCGGATCGCTCATGATGTATTTGAGTAAAGTATATCTTACTCAAGACACACTTCGACAGTCCGAAATGGGGCCATGGGCGAATGCGTGAATGGGTGAATCCGGCCGGAGGAGCGCGGACTACTGCGACCGCAGCGCTCTCACCGGATCGATCGACGCCGCGCGGAGGGCGGGAATGCACGCGGCGACCCCCGCGCTCGAGGCGAGGACGGCCACAGCCAGGCCCAGGACGAACGGGTCCCGGCTCGTCACGCCGTAGAGCTGGCTGGACAGGACCGCGCCCTCGACGAGCGCCAGCGGCAGCCCGATCGCCAGGCCGAGCATGGCCTGCAGGAGCGCGCGGCGCAACACCATCGTGAGCACCCGCCGCCGATCGGCGCCGAGCGCCATCCGAATGCCGATCTCGGCTGTCCGCCTCGCCACCTGATCAGACGTCACCCCGTACAGGCCAACCGCCGCGAGGAGGAGCGCGAGCCAGCCATAGACCGACGTCAGACGCGCGATCAGCCGTTGCTGGTTGAAGTTCCGCGCGAGCTGCTCGTCGAGCGTCAGCATGGCGTTGACCGTCAAATCGGGATCGATGGCGGCCAAGGTGCGCCGGACGTCGGCTTCGAGATTGACGGGCCCGCCGGCCGCGCCCGAAATGCGCAGCTCGATATCGTGAATAAACAGCGACCTCGCCTGCATCGAGACGAGCCCCTCCGCGCCGTAGGGCACGGTCTGCAGCAGCGGAATGAAGAACGTCGCCCAAGCCGGTTCGTCGGCTCGCAGATACTTGGCATCGTCCACGATGCCGACGATCTCGTAGTCCATGGCGTGGGCGTAGCCGGACTCTTGACCCAGGCCGACGTGCCGACCAATCGGGTCCGCCGACGGAAAGAACTGCTCAGCAAACGTGCGGTTGACCACGGCGACGCGGAGCGACGAGGCCGTGTCGCGCGCGTCGATGGCGCGCCCTCGAAGGACGCGCGTGCCGATGGTGTCGAAGTAACCAGGACCGACGCGGAGCCAGGACGCGGAATCGTGACGCGCGGCGTCCGACGAGTGCGTCTCGAGGCTGATCGGGCCCGACCAATTGTTGCCCTCCATCGGGCCATATTGCGAAAGGCTCACGCTCGCGACGCCGGGGACCCTGGACAAATCGGCGTCGAGCCGATCGTAGAGGCTGGGCAACCGCTCCACGGTGTAGCCCGCCAACAGCGGATCGATCTTGACGACCACGCGCCCGTCCGCCTGAAACCCGAAGTTCTGGTTCTCGAGACGCCGCAGGCTGACCGTGAGGAGGCTGGCACCCACGAGCAGCACGAGGGAGATCGCCACCTGCAGGACGACCAAGCCTTGCCTCGGCACGGCCGACCGGTCGACCGCCGACCGTCCGCCGCCACGCAGGGCGTCCATCGGATGAGCCTTCGACATGAGCCAGGCGGGCACGGCAGTGAAGGCGACGCCCGAAAAGAGCGACGCGAGCGTGGCGAAGACGAGAATCGTTCCGGAGGGCGCGACATCCACTGGCACGAACACCGCGCCCCGAAAGGCCATCGCGACGATGGCGCGCGTGCCCACGTAGGCGACCCCGACGCCGACCGCTCCGCCGGCCACGGCGAGCGCGGCGCCGCCGACGAGCATTTGCTGGACGAGACGCCGCCGGCTGGCGCCAAGGGCCGCGCGCATCGCGAATTGAAACGGCTGCGCGCGAGCGAGGAACAAGTTCGCCAGATTCGCGCAGGCCGCGAGCAGGACGAGCGCCGAGACCATCGCGAGCACCCGCAGGGCGTCCGCATACCGGCTTCTGAGCGTCGAAATGCCGGTGCCGGCTCCGGTGATGACGACGTGCTGCTGCGGAAGCCGGGCACGATCATCGGAGGACAGATCCGGCTGAGCCGCCAGCCAGCTTCGAAGCGTAGACGAGACTCGGCCCTCGGCCGCCGAAGCCCTCACGCCTGGACGCAGCCGACCGATCACGTAGAGCCATTGCTGGTCGGCGCGTGCGAGGAGCGAGGTCGCCCGCCCGGTCGCGGTCGCAATGCCCTGCCCCACGACCTGGATCGTCGGCTCGCTGCCGAGCGGCAACCAGAAATCAGGCGGATTCGCCCGAAGCGTCTCGCCGAAGAACGCCGGCGAGGCGACGCCCACCACCGTGACCGGGTGGCCGCCGACGACGAGCGTCGCGCCGACGATGGCCGGATCGAGCCCGTACAGATCGCGCCAGGCTCGGTAGCTCAATACCGCGACCGGAGCCGCCGCGGCGCGATCGTCACCGTCTTCCAGGCCACGACCGGCTGCGACCGGCACACCGAGCGTCCCGAAGTAGTTGCCGGACACGAACTCGCCGACGAGCGACCGAGCGGCTACCGCGCCGCCACTCCGGCGCACGCTGAACAGCACCGGCGAAGCCTGGAAGGCGGCGAGGTCACTGAACTCCGGCGTTTCGTCCCGGAAGTGCTGATACAGGGCGTACGAAAACAGCGAGAAGTCTTCCTGGAGGCCCGACCTCACGCAGCAGTTGTTGGTGTCACCCAGGCGGTAGAGCTCGGTGGGACGCGTGACCGGCAGGGACCGAAGCGCCACGGCCTCCACGAGGGTGTAGATCGCCGTATTGGCGCCGACGCCTAGCGCGAGAATGAGCAGGGCGATGCCGGTGAAGCCTGGCTGTCTTCCGTAGGATCGAACCGCCAGTCGCACGTCCTGCCACAGACTGTCCATGGGCGCCCTCCGGCGTCAGTTGTACTTCCGAAACACGCGCACGTAGTCGACCTCGAACCTGGCCGGGAAGGCGGTCGCCGACGGATCGCCGCCGGACGTGCCGCCGATCGCGAGGTTCAGAATGACGTAGTGCGGCTGGTGGAACGGGCTCGTGCCGCTGCCGTCCCGATCGATCGTCTTCGACAGATCGACATCATTCAGCCGCTCGTCGTCCACGAAGAGCTGAATGCGATCCTCGTCCCAGTCCATGCGCCAGACGTGAAATCGTGACGACCAGTCGGAATCGCCGAAGGACGCCACGGGCCGGCGCGTGTCGGCCCACACCGCGCGCCCACGCTCCGCGGATCCCCATGCGACGTTGGCCAGGAGGAGGCCGCGGTAGTACTCCATGACGTCGACCTCGCCGTTGGCCGGCCAGGCTCCCGACGCGCCGAGCGTCCAGAACGCCGGCCAGAGCCCGGCCCGTGTGTCGATGCGCGCCCGCATCTCGAACCGGCCGTACTGCCATTCGTGCATGTGACGGGTCGTCAGGCTGGCCGACGTGTACTCAGCAAACTCGCGACTCCTCTGCCAACCGGTCGCGCCCGCCTGATACGTCGGATTCGCCTTCCGCTCGCGCCGGCCTTCGATGACGAGCAGACCGTGCTCGACCCGGGCGTTTTCCGGTTGGTACCACTGCAGCTCCTGATTGCGGACGAAGCCGCGCTCGTAGGTCCAGTTGGCCGGATCGGGCGCGCCGTCGCGGTCGAATTCATCCGCCCACACCAGGGTGTAGCCCGGCGGTGAAACGACCCCGCCTTGTGCGTGCGCGACGAAGGCGGCCCCGCCCACGAGCCACACGCCGGCGAGCGCCGCCGGCATCAGGCGAAGCTCGGTCGGTGTCGGCGTGGCGTTGCCCTCACAGCCGGGGCTGGCATTCGCGGCGGCGCCGGGAGCCTGCCCAGACTGGTTCGCCCGAAGCATGACGACCATCCGGGACAGGATCGAGGCACTCCATGCGACCGACACGCGCATCCGCCGAAGGGCACGCTCTCCTGGCCGCATAGACAGCCCTTTCAAATCAGGGAGGCTCTGACTGGACTACAGAGTGACGTTACCTGGCGTAGTTTAGTTTGAGCGGCGGCGCCTCGGAAGACGGACGCCGGACCGGCAGGACGTGAAACAGCCAGGGTTGGTAGAGGGTTCATAGGGTCAGACGATGATCTCGCGTCGCACCTTTGTCCGACAGAGCGCCGCAGGTCTGGGTGGGCTGTGGCTTCCGACGTCGCTCGTGGCGCACGGTCGCGGGCCGCAGACGCCGCAAGCCGCTCAACAGACTTTTCTGAACATCCTCCGCCAGCCAGACGCCGCTGTTGTGCACGCGACGTCGGGCGAGCAGCGACTCGCGCCAGCACCTCAGGGCCGCTGGGACGGCGTGGGGATCTCGCTGCGGGTCCTGGAAGATCCTGGTGCGCTCCGGATCGAGTTGGAATCCCCGACGCTTGGCATCCAGCGAATCGGCGTCCGGTGGGCGGGCGATCTCGGCGCCACCCGCCTTATTCTTGGCGACGCGTGGGAGCGCGGGTACGGCGACCTCGAGTGGCGTGGCTTCGTTCCCGACCGCCTGCTGCCCTGGTACGTGGCGGCGTGGGATGGCACGTTCACTCACGCGTACGGCGTGCGCACCGGCGCGCGCGCGTTCTGCTCCTGGCAAGTCGACGAGCGCGGCCTCGTCCTCTGGGCGGACGTTCGAAGCGGCGGCGCGCCGCTTGAACTCGGTGCGCGCGTCCTCCACGTCTGCGACGTCGTCTGCCGAGCGGGACGGCCCGGTGAATCCGCGTTCGCCGCCCTTCGCGCCTTCTGTCGTCAGATGTGTGGGACGCCGCGTCTGCCGGCCGAGCCCGTCTACGGCAGTAATGACTGGTACTACGCGTACGGCCGCAACAGCGCCGACAGCGTCCTCAGCGACGCGCAGCACGTCGTCGATCTCTCGCCGGCCGTCGCTAACCGTCCCTTCGTCGTGATCGACGACGGCTGGCAGCCGGGACGAGGGGCGAGCCGCGCTGGTGCCGGTACGTGGGATCACGGCAACGAGAAGTTTCCCGACCTTCCTGGCCTCACGGCGAACGTGCGGAGGGCAGGCGCGCGTCCCGGCATCTGGATTCGACCGCTCCAAGCGGCGGCTGAGACGCCGGAGGGCTGGCGCCTGACGCGCGCGCCAGGCGTCCTCGACCCGACGGTGCCGGACGTTCGCGCGAAGATTGCGGCGGACCTCGCCCGTCTCGACGCGTGGGGCTTCGCCCTGGTCAAGCACGACTACTCCACGTTCGACCTGCTTGGACAGTGGGGATACCAAATGGGATCCGCGCTTACGCGTGAGGGCTGGACGTTCGCGGAGGGACCCCGACGGACGACGGCCGAGGTGATCGACGAGTTCTACACGACGGTGCGCATGGCGGCGGGCGACATGCTGATCATCGGGTGCAACACGGTCGGTCACCTGTCGGCCGGGCACTTCCAGATCTGCCGTATCGGCGACGACACGAGCGGCACCGAGTGGGCGCGCACGCGCAAGATGGGCGTCAACGCACTGGCGTTCCGCGGCGTGCAGCACGGCGCGTTCTATGTGGCCGATCCTGATTGCGTCGGCGTCACGACGGCCGTGCCCTGGGCGTACAACCGCCGCTGGCTCGATCTCGTCGCTCGCAGCGGGACGATGCTCTTCGTCTCGTTGGCGCCCGATGCCCTCGGGGCCGAGGAACGTCGCGATGTGCGCGCCGCACTTGCGATCGCCGCGCGCGCCGAGCCGGTTGGCGAACCCATCGACTGGCAGCGGACCTCGTGCCCGACGCGCTGGCGGCTCGCCGGCGCCGAGGTCACCTACGACTGGGGCGGGCCTTTCTGATCGAGCGGGTGATCAGGTCGTCGCACGCATAGCGGTTGTGCCGCGTCGCCCGGCACCGAGCGGTGCGTACGTTTGGCAAACGACCGAAAGCGCACGCCAACCGTGCGCCGAGAGGCGTCGTCCTATCAGCGTAGCGGCCTCGTTCGACTCCCACGGACGCGCAACACGTTTGTCACGCTGCGAGGCGATGATGAGCTTTGAGGCACGAATGCGTGACGCTGGAACCATGCCCGAAGCCGAGACGGCGGAACTCGTCCGACACCTGACGAGCGAGATTTCCAACTTTGAGGAGATCGCGCGGTGCCTGCTGCCGCAGCCCGGGGACGTGCCGGCGCTGCGAGGTCTGGACATTCACGGCGGCACGCGCGCGCTCAACGGCGTCGTGGGCGGCGATCATCTGATCTATCTCGACTTCAAGAAGCGCTTCGACCTTGATGCCCGAATCGCGACCGCGGCAGACGAGGGACTCCACCACGTCGTCGACGGCCTCCGCCGGTGTCAGCAGCGGGCCGGCATCGCGCTCGTTGACGTCTCGGGCCACCGGATTACGGACGCCCTGCTGGCGGCCATGCTCCATCAGGCGCTGCTCCTCGGGGCGATCTACGAGTTGGATCATTTCGGTCAGGTCACACGACGGCTCTTCGAGAACCTGAACACCCGGTTCCACCACAGCTCGGGCGCTCACAAGTTCGTGTCGCTGCTCTACGGCGAGATCTCCGAGGATGCGATGTTCCGATTCCTGTCGGCCGCGCAGCCGTTTCCGGCGGTGTTCTCCCGGGCCCATCAGCGTTTCATGGAGGTCAGCCCCGACCTGTGTGTCTCGTTCCCGCCCTTGGGAATTCTGCCGTCGCTCGACGTCAGCGAGCGGACCTCCTCGGACGACGTGCTGGGATTCAAAGCGCGCTATGCGATCAACGAGTGGACGCTCATGGGCGAGGGGGACGTGCTCCTGCTCTACACCGACGGCCTCGTGGAGCATGCGCGGTCCGGCGAGGATTACTTTCCCTGACGTGCCGAGCAGGTTCTGCGGGAGATGCATGAGCACGGCGCGCAGGTGATCTTCGACTCGATCATGCAGGACGTGCGCGATTTCAGCCAGCCGTCGGACGACATCAGTCTCGTCGTCATCAAGCGGATCTAACTTTGGGCGGCGGGGTCCCCGGCACCCCGCCTGGCGCGCGTCGCTCGTGGGGCCCCGATGCCCCACGCCGCTTTGCGCGCGCCTTCCGATCCCCTTTCACTTCGACAGGAGTACTGGTATCGTCACCTGTAGGAGCGGAAGGGGAACAGGTGACCCTGATGAGCCCAGCGACCCCAGCGACCCTGACGACCGGCTCGCGCATCGACCTGCCCCAAGGCACGCTGGACCTGTTGATCTTGCGCACCCTCGCGCTCGGTCCGCAGCACGGGTGGGGCGTCTCGGAGCGGGTGCAACAAATGTCTCGCGATGTGCTCTGCATCCAGCAGGGATCGCTCTACCCCGCGCTCCACCGGCTGGAGCGCCGCGGGTGGATCAAAGCGCGTTGGGGGACCTCCGATCACAACCGGCGAGCGAAGTTCTACGCCCTCACCCCGAAGGGACACCGCGCGCTCGAGGCCGAACAGGACGTCTGGCGCAAGCTGACCGCGGCCGTGGCCGAGGTCCTCATGGCCGAGGGAGGTCGCCATGCTTGACGATCTACGGTTCCGGCTTCGTGCGCTCCTCCGCGGCCGCCAGGTGAATCGCGAGCTCGACGACGAACTGGGGTTTCATGTCGATCATGAAGCGGAGAAGCTCATCGCCGCGGGCCTCGGGCGCGAGGAGGCCCTTCGACGCGCGCGTCTGGCCTTCGGGGGACTCGATCAAGTGAAGGAAGAGTGCCAGGAGGCCCGCGGCGTCCATCTCGCCGAGACCCTGGTCCAGGACATCCGCTACGGACTGCGCACGCTCCGCCGGGCCCCGGGCTTCGCGTGTGCCGCCCTCGTCACGCTGGCGTGCGGCATCGGCGCGAACACCGCCATCTTTTCCCTGGTGTACGGCGTGCTCCTGCGGCCGCTGCCCTACACCGACCCGGCGCGCCTCGTCGTCCTCAACGAGACGACGCCGAGAGTGGGTCTCGTCAGCGTGTCCTATCCCAATTTTCTGGACTGGCGCGCCCAGAGCCACTCGTTTACCGCCATGAGCGCCGTCACCCAGGTGGCGTTCAACCTCGCGGGGGTGAGCCAGCCCGAGAACATCATGGGCGACGCGGTGTCACCAGGCTTCCTCTCGATGATGGGCGTGCGTCCCATCGTCGGGCGCGATTTCACCGCCGACGAAGAGAAGGCCGGCACGCCGGCGGTCGTCGTCCTTAGCTACGACCTCTGGCAGTCCCACTTCGGCGGCGACCCTAACGTGTCAGGGCGGACGATCAGCCTCGACGGCCGGCCCGTGACCGTCGTCGGCGTCCTGCCGCCCGACTACCTCGCGATCGACAAGACGGACGTCATCGAGCCCATGGGCGTGTGGGCGGCGGCGAACCCGGACAGCGCGAACAGTCGAGGCGATCGCGGAGACACGGTCGTGGTCGGACGCCTGGCCCCCGGCGCGAGCATCGGCCAGGCTCGGGCCGAAATGGAGGGCATCGCCGCGCGCCTCGCCCAGGCCTATCCGGCCGAGAACAGTCAGTGCGGCGTGTCGCTCCAGGCGATCCGCGATGTCTTCGTCAGCGACATCCGGCCGGCGGTGCTCGTCCTGTCAGGTGCCGTCGTGTGCGTGCTGCTCATCGCGTGCGCCAACGTCGCCAATCTCCTGTTGATGCGGGGCGCAGGCCGCGATCGGGAGATCGCATTGCGCATGGCCCTCGGCGCGAGCCGCGGCCGCGTCGTCCGGCAACTGCTGGCCGAGAGTCTCGTCCTCGCGGGTCTCGGTGGCCTCCTGGGTGTCGCGATCGCCTTTTGGGGCATTCGCGGCATCGTGACGCTCGTGCCGACCGGCGCGCTGCCGGGCGCCAGCGTCAGCCTGAACAGCGTGGTGCTGCTCTTCTCGGCGGGCGTCACGATCCTCTCGACCTGCCTGTTCGGCCTCGTGCCCGCGAGGCATGCAGCCAAGGCGAGCGCGCGATCCGCTCTCCGGGACAGCGGCCGGTCGACGACGGCGGCGAACAGCCGCTGGCGCAGCCTGCTCGTGGTCGCGGAGGTGTCGCTCGCGCTGATGCTGCTCGTCGGCGCGGGGCTGATGATGAAGAGCCTGTCGCGGTTGCTGGCCGTCGACGCAGGCTTCCGACCGGACCATCTGTTGACCCTGTCGATGAGCCTCCGCACCTCGAAGTACCAGGACGACCAGACCGTGTCGAACTTCTGGCATGTGGTGCTCGATCGCGTCCGCGCGCTGCCCGGGGTGCAGCACGCCGCTCTCGGTTCGGTCGTTCCCATGACGGACAACCACGACCGCACCGACATCACCTTCGAGGGCATGGCGCTGCCGGCGGCCGGCACCTTCCCCCATCCGGATGTACACGTCGTCAGCCCGGAGTACGTCAGTACCCTCGGCCTGTCACTCCTGCGGGGGCGGACCTTCACCGATGCCGATCGGCACGATGCCCCGCGCGTCGCGATGGTCAATGCTCGAATCGCCCGTACTTTCTTTGACGGCGATCCCGTCGGCAGGCGCTTCATCTTCGGCCATCCGTCGTCGAAGCCACCGCAGTGGTTCACGATCGTCGGCGTCGTCGGCGACACGAAGCTCTACGGACTGGCGAACCCCTCCCGGCTAGAGGTTTACGTGCCGTTCGATCAGTCGATCAGAAGCGACATGGTCCTCGTGACGCGATCGGCAAGTGACCCGGCCGCGGAAACGTCCGCCATCCGGCAGGCGGTCGCGTCCATCGACCGCGACCAGCCGGTCTTCGCGGTCGCGACGATGACCGACCTAGTCGACCGGTCGGTCGCCGCGCGGCGCGTCACCTTCGAGCTGCTCGGATGGTTCAGCGCGCTCGCGCTCGTGCTGGCGACGGTCGGCATCTATGGCGTCATGTCGTATTTGGTGGCCCAGCGGACGCGCGAGATCGGAATTCGCGTCGCGCTTGGCGCGAGCCGGTGGGAGATCCTGCAGCTCGTGGTCACCCAAGGCGCCGCGATCACTGGGGCGGGGGTCGCCACGGGCGTGATCGCATCGCTCGGCCTCACGCGTCTCCTGGCCAAACTGCTCTACTCGGTGAGCGCGGTCGATCCCGGAACGTTCGCGGGCGTCGCGCTGCTGCTCGCCGCGGTGGCGATGATCGCCTGCTACCTCCCCTCGAGGCGCCTGCTGCGCGTCGAGCCGACAGTGGCGCTGCGCGAGGAGTAAGGGCCGCGCATCGGCTGGTTCGGTGCGACGGCCGCTCGCGCCGCGGGCTGCTAGGCAAGATCTGCTCGGCGACCGAGGTCGGTACCCAAGTCAAGTCGAGGCGCGGCACCACGCCTCGGCTGGAACGACCTTTGCTCATACCTCTAGACAAAGGGACGAGCCCCTGCCGGTGTCCCTTCGTGACGGGAGGTCATCATGGACGGTAGACTCAAGCTCGCAGTCGGTGTGCTCGGCGGTGCCGCGCTTGGCGCGGCGGCCGGTCTACTCTTCGCCCCGAGGAGCGGCGCGGCCTTGCGGCGCGATCTCCGGCGGTCCGCGGATCGGATGGGGCGGCGTGCCACCCGCCTCTACGAGGGCGCGAGCGACACGATCAGCGACACGATCAAGGAGTGGGCGGTGCACGGCGCCAAGGCGATCAATCACGCGAGCGAAGTTGCCGACCGCATTGCCGACCAGGTCGCGCGCTAGCCGCGACGTCTCACGCGTGAATGCGCGCGTCTCAGGCGTTCAGCCATGGCCTGGCCGCTCAATCGTTCCGCGTCATCGATCGTCGGAGTGTGCCTGGACTCGGCCTGAGCTTCTGGACTAGAGTGGGTTGCCTTTTTCCATGCGCCGCTCGGTCAGCCGTGCGCTCGTGCTGGTTCTGTGCGGAACCGTGTGTGTCTCGACCACGGCGGTTTCGTCAATCTTCTCGGGGGCGCCGGGTGATCGCGTCCGCACCGAGGATCGGAACGGCGACGGACGGCCGGACGTCTGGCGCACCTACGATCGACGGGGCCGGCTCACCGAGGTTGCGTTCGACACCAATTTTGACGGCCGATCGGATGTCCTCGAGTACTACGATCAGGGCGCGCTCGTTCGCCGGGAAACGGATCGCAACTTCGATGGGCGGGTTGATCTCGTCGAGTCGTTCGACCGTCTCACCCACGAGCGCGTGCGGTCGATCGCCGACGTGGACTACGACGGCCGGGCCGATCTCCTCGTCCTCTTCCGCGACGGCCGGACGGTCTATTCCAAGTGGGCGGCTCCAGTCGCGCCCATTGGTCGTTCCGCGTGGGACCCAGGCCGGTCCGGCCGGCCAGCGGCCGACCTGGAGTCGTTGGACGATCCGTTTCGCGCGGACCTGAGGGTCGAAGGCCTCAGTCCGACTCACGGTCCTGAAGACGGTGGCGCCCTGGCGGTTTCCGGCGGGATGCCGGCGCCGAGGGTCGATGGCGCCACACCCCCTCGCCGTTTTCCACGCAGCTCGACGTCCGACCCCGCGCTCCCGTCGTCCGCATCCGTGGGACCCGGTTCGCCCCGCGGTCCACCCGCTTCTCCGCTGTTCGGCTCGCTCACCCATTCATCGTTCTTGATTGTCGCGTCGCTCAACGACTGAGCGAAGCGATCGTCGCCCTCGACGGTCGTCTCTCCGGCGGGCGGTGACGACGACCGTGCGGAGGCACTTCATGATTCGAGCCGTCGGATTGGCCGGCTGCCTGGTGTTGGCGAGCTGCCAGGGTCGTGGCCCAGCGGGTGACCAGGCCGCGGGCGCTCCGCCCCCAACCGTCGTCGAGCACGTGAGCGACGGCAGCGTGGTGACGGTGGACCATCCGGAGCAGTTTCCCCTGGTCACCGCGACCGAGCACGACGCCGCCCCGCAGCTGAACGTGACCGGCGTGGTCAGTCCCGACGTCTCGCGGGCGGTCCCCGTGGTCTCGCTCGCCTCCGGCCGAGTGGTCGATCTCAGGGCGCGTCTCGGCGATGACGTGCACCAGGGACAGGTGCTCTTGCGGATTCGGAGCCCGGACATCGCCTCGGCCTTTTCGGGCTATCGCAAGGCCGTGGCGGACGAGTTGCTGACGCGCGCCCAGCTCGCCCGGTCGAAGGACCTCTTCGATCATGGGGCGATTGCCAAGAAGGACCTCGAAGCCGCCGAAGACGCAGAAAGCAAGGCCGTGGTGGACGTCGACACCGGGGCCGACCTGCTGAAGACCCTGGGCGTGGACCCAAGTCACGAACCGACATCCGTCGTCGACGTCGTGGCTCCGGTATCGGGCGTCATCACGGAACAGAACGTCACGAACGCCGCGGGTGTGAAGACGCTGGACAATTCGCCGAATCTGTTCACGATTTCGGACTTGTCGCACGTCTGGATCATCTGCGATGTCTACGAACGCGACGTGCCCATGGTCCACCTCGACGACACCGCGGAGATTCGCCTGAACGCCTTTCCCGACAAGGTCCTCCGCGGGCGCGTGAGCAACATCGGCCCGGCGCTCGACCCGTCGATTCGGACCGCCAAGGTCAGGATCGAGGTCGTGAATCCGGGGTACATGCGCCTTGGCATGTTCGTCACGGCCACCTTTCACGGATCGGCCATGCAGTCGTTGGCCGTCGTGCCGGCGAGCGCCATCCTGCACCTGCACGACCGGGAGTGGGTCTACGTGTCGGCCGGCTCCGGACGCTTTCAACGCGTGGAGATCGTCAGCGGCGCGCAGCTTCCTGGCGACCTGCAGGAAGTGCGATCCGGGTTACGACCCGGGCAGCGGGTGGTGCTGAAGGCTCTCGTGCTGCAGAGCACGGTCGAGCAGTAAGCGGGGAACTCCTGGCTTCATGATTCGCCGGCTGGTCGACCTCGCGTTCAGACAGCGCTTTCTGATCCTGGCGCTCGCCCTCCTCCTGTTCATCTGGGGCGTCATCACCTTCCACTATCTGCCGGTCGAAGCCTATCCGGACGTCGCCAACAACTACGTCCAGGTCATCACGCAGTGGCCCGGGCGTGCGGCGGAGGAAGTCGAGCAGCAGGTGACCGTCCCGGTAGAGATCGTGATGAACGGCCTGCCGCATCTGGAGCACTTGCGGTCGACCTCCCTCTTCGGGATCTCGAGCGTCATGCTGATCTTCGACGACCAATCGGACAACGACGCCAACCGCCAGAAGGTGATCGAGCGGCTGCTGCAGCTCAGCCTGCCGGACAACCTCCAGCCGCAGATGGGCACCGACTGGAGCCCCGTGGGACAGATCTACTGGTACACGCTGAAGAGCACGAACCCGGCCTACGACTTGATGGAGCTGAAATCCCTCGAGGACTGGGTGCTCGAAAAGGAATACAAGTCCGTACCGAATGTCGTGGACGTGGCCAGTTTCGGGGGCATCACGCGCGAGTACCAGGTGCGGCTGGATCCCGACAAACTGGTGTCGTACGGCTTGACGATCGGCCAGATCGAACAACAGCTCGCCGCCAACAACGTCAACGCCGGCGGGAGCTTCATCGAGGCGGGCCTCCAGCAGATCAACGTCCGCGCGATCGGCCTCGTCCGAACGGCGCACGACATCGAGCAGACGGTCATCAGGACACAGGGCGGCACGCCGCTGCGCATCAGCGACATCGCCACGGTCGCGCAAGGGCCGAAGATCCGGCTTGGCCAAATCGGCAAGACGATTCACCGCGCGGACGGCCACCTCATCGACGACGGCGACGTGGTGGAAGGCATCGTGTTGCTGCGCAAGGGCGCCAATCCCGACGAGACCCTCAAAGCGATCGAGGCGAAGACCGCGGAGTTGAACGAGCACTTGCTCCCGCCCGGTGTCCGCGTCGTCCCGTTCCTCGACCGCAGCGACCTCGTGCGCTACACGACGCACACGGTGCTCGAAAACCTGACCGCGGGCATCATCCTCGTCATCATCGTGCTCTTCCTGTTTCTGGGCAACGTGCGCGGGGCCATCATCGTGACCATCACGATTCCGTTTGCGCTCCTGTTCGCGTCGATCTGCCTGACCCTCCGTCAGATTCCCGCCAACCTGCTCTCCCTCGGCGCGCTCGACTTCGGCATGGTGGTCGATGGCACGGTCGTGATGGTGGAGAACATCGTGCGCCATCTGGGCCATCCCGAGCCCGGCGTGCCGGTGTTCGAACGGATTCGTCGAGCGGCCCACGAGGTGCAGCGGCCGGTCTTCTTCGCCCGGATCATCATCATCACGGCCTACCTCCCCATCTTCACGCTCCAGCGGGTGGAAGGTCGGCTCTTCAAACCGATGGCCTGGACGGTCGCCTTCGCCCTGGTCGGGGCGTTTCTCTACTCCGTCCTCGTCGCGCCGGTGCTGTCGACGCTGGTGTTCAGCGAGGGGGCGACCGAATGGCGCAACCACGCGATGATGTTCCTGCGCGAGCGCTATCGGTCCGCCGTCCGAGCGGCCATCACGCATCGCTGGATCACGGCCGCCATCGCGGCCGGCTGCGTGGCGGGCAGCGTGTTCCTCGTGGCGAGCGACGTGATCGGATCCGAGTTCCTTCCGCACCTCGACGAGGGAGCGATTTGGGTGCGCGGCACGCTGGCCCCCAGCACGGGTCCGACCGAGGGCGTTCGCCTGATGCATCAGGCGCGCCTGATCCTCGCCTCCTTTCCCGAGGTCACCGTGTCGGTCAGCCAGGTCGGTCGGCCCGATGACGGCAACGACACGACGGGCTTCTTCAACACCGAGTACTTCGTCGACCTCAAGCCGAAGGCCGAGTGGCGGCCGGTCTTTCACCAGGACAAGGACCGGCTCATCGCGGCGATGGGGCGCGAACTCGACAAGATCCCGGGCGTGCTCTGGAATTTCTCACAGCCGATCGCCGACAACATGGAGGAGGCCGTCAGCGGCGTCAAGGGGGAGCTCGCGGTCAAACTCTATGGCGACGACCTGCGGACGCTCGAAGCGACCGGCGATCGTATCGTCGCCGCGATGCGATCGATCCCGGGAATCGAGGATCTTGGCCTGTTCCGCGTGGTCGGCCAGCCCAACCTGAACCTCGAGGTCGATCGAGACCAGGCGGCTCGCTATCAAATCAACGTCGCCGACGTCCAGGACGCCATCCAGACCGCGGTCGGCGGCGCGGCGGTCAGCCAGGTGCTGCAGAACGAACAACGGTACGACCTGGTGCTCCGCTACCTGCCCGACTATCGCGACACCCAGGAGGCGATTGCGCGTATCACCCTGGTTTCGCCGACCGGGGAGCGTGTCGCGCTCTCCCAACTGTGCCGCATCACCGTGACCGACGGGGCGAACGAGATCTACCGGGAGGCCAACTCCCGGTACGTGGCGATCAAGTACAGCGTGCGCGGCGCCGATCTGGGCGGCACAGTACAGGCCGCGATGGCACGGGTCGGGCAGCAGGTCATCTTGCCGACCGGTTACCACATCGATTGGGCCGGCGAATATGAGAGCCAGCAGCGCGCACAGCAGCGGTTGATGATCGTGCTGCCGCTCACGATTCTCATCATCCTCGTCATCCTGTACGTCATGTTCAACTCGCTCAAGTGGGCGCTCGTTATGCTGGTCAATATCGCGATGGCGCCGCTTGGCGGTCTCCTCGCCCTCCTGCTGACCGGCACGCACTTCAGCGTCTCATCGGGCGTGGGCTTCCTCGCGCTGTTTGGCGTCTCGGTCGAAACCGGCGTTATCATGATCGAGTACATCAACCAGCTCCGCGCGCGCGGGCACGCGACGATCGATGCGGCCGTGGAGGGCGCGGTGCTGCGGCTTCGGCCCATTCTTATGACGACGCTGGTCGCGACACTCGGTCTGGTGCCAGCCGCGACGTCGCATGCCATCGGATCGGATGCGCAGCGCCCCTTCGCGATCGTCATCGTCGGGGGGCTCCTCGTCGGCATGCTCATCAGCATCTTCGCGCTGCCCACGATCTATGTCTGGTGCGCGGGCGATCACGACGTCCTGCCGACCGTCGATACGGAGATCGACATGGCGTAGCTCCCCGCCATTGCCGCTGCCGCGGAGTGCGCGAGTCCCGATCCGCGGCTCGACTGAGAGGGACTCCAGTCAAGGAGCGAACCATGGCCCACCCGATCGCAGAGCACCACAAGAAGGCCGCTCACCATCACGAACATGCCGCGCGGCACCATCACGAGGCCGCGAAGCACCATGAAGCCGGCGATCACCACAAAGCCGGTCACCATGCTCATGTGGCCAACGGCCATCATCACCATGCCATGCACCACGCGAGCGAAGCCGCAAAGGCACACGCGGAGGCGCACGGGAAGTAGATTCGTCGTCCGGGGCGAGGCCCTCGTCCGGGCGACGAGGACCTCGCCTCCAGCTGCCCCGGGCGCGGGCCTCACGCCCCACCAGAGGCATTCAGCGCGTTCAGAGGTCCTTCAGACGGCTCGGATTTAATAAGATGCAGGTATGAGCTGGCCGGTCGGGACGATCTACGTCGAGGAGTTGAAGGCGGCCATGCGGGGCCGATTCGCCTGGCTGGGGGTGGCCGTGGTCCTCCTCGCCGTCGGGGGCCTCGCGACGGTCGGGACGCAGGACACGTGGCTCGACGGCTACGGGATCATCGCGTATGGCGTGGTGCCGCTCGCGTTCATCCCCCTCTCGGCCGGCGTCATCGCCAGCGCGCGCGCGAGCCGGTTCGTCGAAAGCGTGTTCACGGCGCCGGTCGAGCGCGACGCCTGGCTCGCGGCCAAGATGCTGGTGCTCGCGACCTTCGCGGTCGGCTATTACGTGGCACTCGTGCCGATGATGATCGTCTACGCCGCGCACGTCGGCATTCCCCCCCTGCTGCGCGAGTTCCTCGTGTGGACTCCGGGCCTTCTCGTCGCGAGCGTCGCGGTGGGATCGCTCGTCGGCGTGCTTTTCATTGGCCAGAACATCGCGGCGCCGGCCGCGACGGGCATGGGCGTGCTGCTCGCCTACGCCGGCCTGATGCCGCTCCAGGAGTTGATGGTCGGGCAGGCCAACGGCGCCTCACGCACCGGCCACGTTACGCTGATGAGCCCGGCGGTGCTCCTCAAGAACGGTCTGGGGTTTGCGCTCGCGGTGGGGAACGTGCCCTCGACCACCCTCTGGACCTGGATCAGCCTGGCCTTCGTCGTCATCGGCGCCGTGGCTCTGGCGGTGTGGATCTTCCTCAAGGCGCAGGGCGTCGAGACGTGGGAGGCGACGCGCCGCCAGCGTTGGACGATTGCGCTCGCGATCGCCGCCATCGGCGTGATGCCCACTGTCCTCGCGGACACAAACTACGACAAGGCGGCACCGCGTCAGAACAGCGCGCCGGCCATCCGGGGTCTCTTTTCGCGGGCGGGCAGCAGCCTGGCGCTCGTGGAGTCGGGTGGCCAGGCGCCGATGCACTGCTGCAGCACGATCCTGAACCGCGACGACATCATGGCGATGGGGACCGACGAGAACACCAGTCGCGATCTCCTTGTCCTCCTCCCAGTCGAGACGTCCCAGCCGGTCACGGACCTCCACATCGAGCTCATCGGCGAGAACGGGCTGAAGATCGCGGCGACCGACGCGAGCGCGCTCGACCGCGCCGCGCCGCAGCTCGAAACACGCACGTATGAGAACGAGTCGGGCCCGGCCGACCCCCACGGCCGGCACATCGCCACGGGCTGGGTCGCGCGCGTGCCCGTTGTGATCGACCCGACGCAGCCGTGGGACATCGGCGGCGATCGCTATCCGCTCACCGTCAAGGCCACGTATCGCGTCACGGGCGAGCCGCAGCCGCGGGCGTTCAGTTCCCGCGCCGCCATCGACGCCCAGGTGGCAAGCGGCATCTACGAGATGGGGACCGCGTCGAGCGTCCTGCCGCTCTTCTGCATCGGCGCTGCGATCCGGCGCTGGCGCCGCACGCGATGAGGGCGCGCGGCCGGCGTCCCGCCGCGGGCCTCCAGGCCATTCGACCGCCGGCCCCGGCGGGCATTCAGGCGCTCTTCAGGTTCACGTGCTCAAATCACGTGGCGAATTTTCGCGGAGGACCCTCATGCGCAAGCGACTTGGACGACTTCTGACGTGGACGACTGCCGGACTCGTGGCCGCGGGCGCTGGGCTCATCGCGCAAGGCGGGCCGTATACCAAGATCGGTGAGGTCAAGATTGGCGGCAATGGCGGCCACGACTACATCGCGGTGGATCCGAACACGCGGCGTCTGTTCGTTTCGAACAGCACGCAGATGGTCGTGATTGACGTCGATAAGAACACCGTGGTCGGGACCATCCTCGACACCCCGCGCGTGCACGGCATCGCGTTCGTGCCCGGCGGCAAGGGCTTCACGAGCAACGGCGGCGAAAACAAGGCGAGTATCGTCGATCTGAAGACGCTGCAGGTCCTGAACAAAGTCGACGTCGGACCCGGACCCGACGCGATCATGTACGAGCCGAAGAACAACGAGGTCTACGCGTTCAACCACACGGCCGGAACGGCCACGGTCGTCAAGGCCGATACGGGGGCTCCGGTGACCACCATCAAGCTCTCAGGTGGCGCCGTCGAGACCGGCGTCGCCGACCCTGCTCTCGGCCGGGTCTTCGTGAACATCGAGTCGACGAGCATGATCGACGCCATTGACATCGCCACGCACCAGGTCGTCGCCACCTGGCCGGTCGCGCCGGCTGTCGGCCCGACAGGGCTCGCCATCGACACGACCAACCATCTGTTATTCTCGGGCGGCGGCGGGGGCAAGTTCACGGTCATGATCGACGCGAAAACCGGCAAAGTGGTCGGCCAGATGCCAATCTGCGACGACACCGATTCCACGGCCTTCGACCCCGAGACCAAGTACGTCTTTACGGCATGCAGCGGCGCGTCGCTGACGATCGGACATGAGGACTCGCCCACGAAGTTATCGGTCGTCCAGACCCTCGCGACGATCCAGAACGGCCAGGCGGTCGCAGTGGACCCGAAGACGCACAAGATCTACGTCGTCGGCCAGGACCATCAAGCCGCCGATCCGAGCGCGCCTGCTCGTCGCGGCGGACCACCGGCGGTCCCCGGCTCGTTCCGGGCGCTCGTCTTCGGGATGAGCAAGTAGCGCGCTGATGCGGCCGGCCGTCCACGGACTCGGCACTGTCGCGTTCGGAGCGTTCGTCGCGCTCGTCGGCGGCGGTGGACTAGCGGCGCAAACGGCGCCGCCCTCCGCGCCCCTGACGCTCGAGGAAGCGCTGTCGATCGCGGTGACGAACAACAAGACGATCGCGGCCGGCCGCCTGCAGCGTCCGGTCGATGAGGCCGGCGTCAACGTCGCGCGGGAGCGACCCAATCCGGACGTCTCGTACGAGGCGACCCGTGACACGCCCCATCAGACGATCTCCACCTCGTTCCCCCTCGAGCTGGGCGGGAAGCGCGGCGCCCGGACGACGGCGGCACAAGCGGCGGTCGCCACCGGCGCGGCCGAGCTGGATCAGCTCATCGCCACCGTGCGCGATGAGGTCCGCCGCACGTACATCGACCTGGCCGGCGCCGAGCGCAAGGTCGCGATCGAGGTCGAGGTCGCCGACCTCTACACGCGGGCGCGGGACGCCGCGCACGCGCGGCTCCTGGCCGGCGACGCGCCGCGGCGGGACGACGTGGCGGCGCAGGCGGATTGGCTGGGCGCTCAAAATGACGTCATCGCCGCCCAAGGCGAAGTCGACGCCATCCGCGCGTCGCTCAACGTCCTGCTGGGTCGTCCGCCGGCCTCTCCGCTCTCGCTCGCCACGACGCTCGAGCCCGTGCCCGTGCCCACGCTCGAGGCGGCCCTCGCGCGCACCGCGCAGGTCAACACGGATGTCGAGGTGATCGATCGGCGGATTGCCGAGCAAACGGCGCGAATCAGCGTGGCTCGCTCGCTCCAGATGCCGGACCTGACGGCGGGAGTCGGCGTGACGTCCGGGTCGCAGCCGGATTACAACGTCGGCTGGCTCGCCACGGCGGGCATCGCGATTCCCCTGTTCACGACGCACCACGCCGCCGTCGTCGTAGAGACCGCCGCCTTGACCAAGCTCCGGGCCGATCGCGAGGCGCTCCTCGCCGACATCGGCGGCGCCGTCTCGACGGCGCTCTCGCGCGCGGCCTCAGCCGCTACCCGCTACACGAACTATCAGCGTGACATCCTGCCCCTCACCCAACAGGATGAGGCGTTCGCGCAAGACGCCTACCAGTCCGGTCAGACGGGCCTCGACGCGCTGATTTTCTCGCTTCAGCACGCACGCGAGCGCCGGTTGGCCGGGCTCCAGGCGGCGCTGGACTTTCATCTCGCGCTCGCCGATCTGGAGCGGGCAATCACTGGTCCGATCCGATGACGCACATGATTCGTCGACTCTCGAGAATTGATCAGCCGTCGGCCACGAGGCCCGCGCGGCGTGGTGGACGACGGCGCCGAGCCGCGGCGCTCGTCCTTGCTGCGGCGCTCGCCACGGGTGGGGCCTGCAGCCACAAGGCCGTCGAGAGCGTCGCGACCGACGAGGACGTGCCGGTCGCCGTGCAGGCTGCTGCCCTGGTGGACACGTTCGATACGACGGTGGCGACCACCGGGATGGTCACCCCCGCGGCGGGGGCCGACTGGACCATCACGGCGCCGGAAGCCGCGCGAATCGCCGAGTTGCCTCACGGCGAGGGCGAGCGAGTTCAGGTCGGCGATCTCCTGGTCCGGTTCGAGATTCCCAGCATGACCTCTGATCTGGCGTCGCGCGAGGCAGACGTCGCGTCGGCGGCGGCGCGGGTCGACACGACCAAGGCGGCCGAGACCCGCGTGGCCAGCCTGGTTCAGCGAGGCGTCAGCGCCCAAAAGGACCTGGAGGCCGCTCAATTGGACAGGAAACAGGCCGAGGCGACGCTCGGCCAAGCGCAGGCGGCCCTCAATGCGGCGACCGTGCTCCACGAACGGACCACGGTCAAGGCGCGGTTCGCCGGCATCGTCGCGAAGCGGATGCATGCGGTCGGCGATCTCGTCGACGCTGGCAGCCCGGTCATGGACGTCATCGATCCGGACCGGCTCGAGGTCGTGACGGCGATCCCGGTGAGTGACCTCAGCCGCGTGGCTCCCGGGCAGGTGGCTCGGGTGGAGGACCCGTCGGGCAGCGCGAGCGAGGCTGGCACGGTCGTCAGCATTCCAGCGCAGGTCGATCCGAGCAGCTCCACGGCAAACGTTCGCGTGCGGTTCACGGCGCCCACGCACCTGAGGACCGGGACGCCGGTGGCGGTCACCATCGTCACGGAACGACTCACGAAGGTGCTCGTGATTCCGGCGGTGGGCGTCATCCGCGACGGCGATGAGGTCTTCGTGATGGTGGCCGGGCAGGACGACGACAAGGCGCACAAGACGCCGGTGACGCTCGGGTCCACGGCGGGCGGTCGCGTGCAGGTCAAGTCCGGCCTCAAAGCCGGGGACCTCGTGATCGTGCGGGGTCAGGACGGCCTGCCCGACGAGGCCGGCATCACGATCGTCAAATGAATCCCGCTCGCGTCGCCACGCGTCACTCACGCGCCGTCCTTCTGCTCACGCTGTTCCTGACCGTCGCCGGCGGCATCGCCAGCGTCAGTCTGCCGAGCAGCATTTACCCGCCCCTCCAGTTTCCGCGGATCGCGGTGATTGCCCACGCCGGCACGACGCCGGCGCCCACGATGACACTCACCGTGGCGCGTCCGATCGAGCAGGCGCTCATGGAGGTCCCCGGCATCCGCCGCGTGCGGTCGCGCACGTTCCGGGGCGCGAGCGAGATCTCGGCTCAATTCGACCCGGCGACCGACATGATCGTCGCCTTGCAGCAGGCGCAGGGCCACATCGCGGACATTCGAAGCGTTCTGCCTCCGGAGACGGACCTGACGATCGACCGGCTCACGCCGGCGGCGTTTCCGATGTACAGCTTCAATCTCATTGGCGGCCTCTCGGCTGCCGAGCTGAACGACATCGGGTACTACAACATTCGGCCGGCGCTGTCCCGAGTGCCCGGCGTCGGCAACGTCGAGGTGCTGTCGAGCGACACGCGCGAGATCGAGGTGGTCGTCGATCCCGGTAAATTGCTCGCGGCCAACCTCACGGTCGATGATGTCTCCGGCGCCTTGCGGGACGCGAATCAGCTCATCCCGATCGCGCGGTATCCCGACAACGGCCTTCAGCATCTCGTCATGGCGTCGGGCCTCTGGGATTCTGCGGCGGACATCGGGAACACCCCGATCATCGTCAAGGACGGCGCGACGCTGCGCGTGGCCGACGTCGCGACGGTGGCGCCTGGCGCGCCCGATCGCACGAAGCTGGTCGTCGGCCAAGGGGGCAACGCGACGCTCATCAGCGTCTCGCAGCAGGTTGGCGCCAACATTTTGACCGTCAGGACGGGCCTCGAAGCCGTCCTTCAGCAACTCAAGACGTCGCTGCCGAAGGGACTCCGGCTCGTCAAGACGTACGACCTGGCGGAATTCGTCGCGACGGCCATCGACAACGTCCGGGACGCCATCATCGTCGGCGGCCTCCTCGCGATCCTCGTGCTGCTCGTGTTCCTCCGCAACTGGCGCCTCACCTTCGTCGCGGCCAGCACGCTGCCGCTCACCGTCGTCGCCACCTTCTTTTTCATGTGGCTCTTCGGCGAGTCGATCAACGTCATGTCCATGGGCGGCATGGCGGTCGCCATCGGCCTCGTGATCGACGACGCGGTGGTGGTCGTCGAGAACATTCACCGGCGTGTCAGCCTTGGCGGCGACCCCGAGGCCATCGAACATGCGACCGGGGAGCTCGTGGCGCCCATCGTGGGATCAACGCTCACGACGGTCGTGGTCTTCGCGCCGCTCGGGCTGCTCGAGGGCGTCGTCGGGCAGTTCTTCAAGGCGCTGTCGCTGACGCTCTCGGTCGCGGTGCTGATTTCGATGTTCCTGGCGCTCTTCCTGATTCCGTTGCTGGCTCGCTTCATGGTCCGCAAGCGACTCAGCCCGGGACCGGGGACGCAGACGGCCACGCACGAACCTCGCAAGAGCGTACTGGAACGGACGTACTTGCGGACGCTGCCTCTGTTTCTCGGCCGGCCGCTCGTCGTGGGCCTGGCGGTCGTCGTTCTTGCCGGGGCGGGCATCTACACGTATTTCCAGGTCGGCACCGGCTTCCTACCGGCGGCCGACGAGGGCGGTTTCGTCCTCGACTACGTGGCACCGGCGGGCATGGCGCTCGACGACACCGACTACCGGCTCCGAAAGATCGAGGCGGTGCTCAGCGCCACGCCGGAGATCGCGAGCTTCGTGCGGCGGACCGGGTCCGAAATGGGCCTCTTCGCGACGCAAATGAACAGCGGCGACGTTCTCGTGCGCCTGAAGGCGCGGTCCGAGCGACATCGGTCGGCCGAGCAAATCATCGACGACCTCCGCGACAAGCTCGCCGACGTCGTGCCGGACACGGACACGGAGTTCGTCCAGTTGCTGCAGGACATGCTCGGCGACCTCGAAGGCACGCCGACGCCGATCGAAGTCAAGATCTTCGGCGACGACCAGTCAAAGCTGGAACAGCTGTCGGAGGACATTCAGCCGAAGGTCGAGAAGTTGGCTGGCGTCGTCGACGTCGTCGGCCTTCAGCGCGGCAGCCTCGAAGAGACCTGGCAGGTCGATCCGGTCGCGGCGGGCCGCCTCGGTTTGACCGTCACCCAGGTCTCCAACCAGCTGTCCAATGCCTGGCTCGGGGACGTGGCGACCGACCTCCGCCTGTTCGACCGGTCGGTCCCGGTGCGCGTCCGTTATCCCGACGCCGTGAGGTACAACGCGTCGCGGCTCGTTGAGACGACCGTTCGCGGCGCCAACGGGAAACTCACGCCGGCGGCGTCGCTCGTGCGCATCATCCCCCGCGGCAGCCAGGCCGAACTCATGCGGGAGAACCTACGACAGATGGCGATCATCTCTGCCCGCCTCGAGGGCCGCGACTTGGGCAGCGCCGTCGCGGAGGTGCAGGCCATGCTCGCGAAGGTCCAGCTGCCCGTGGGCTACTCCTTCGAGGTCGGCGGGCTCTATGCGTCCCAACGGCAGGCCTTTAAGGAACTCCTCCTCGTGTCCGCGATTGCCACCGCGCTCGTCTTCCTGGTGCTCGTGATTCAATTCCGGGCGTTCACATCGGCCCTGCTCATCCTCCTCGCGGCGCCGCTCTCGCTCGGCGGTGCGTTCGGAATGTTGATCCTGACTGGCACCGACCTCAACGTCTCCTCGGCGATGGGCATGATTCTGCTGGTGGGTCTCGTGGTGAAGAACGGCATCGTGCTCCTCGACTTCGCGGAGATGCGGCGCGAGGAAGGCCTCCCGATCCATGAGGCGATCATCGCGGCCGCTCGCGTGCGGCTGCGGCCAATTCTCATGACGACGCTGTGCACGCTCTTCGGGTTGTTGCCGCTCGCGCTCGGCATCGGCGCCGGCGCCGAGCTGCAGAAGCCGCTCGCGCTCGCGGTGATTGGCGGACTCAGCCTCTCGACGCTCGTGACCTTGTACCTCGTGCCGTCGATGTTCTTAGCCACTCATCGGGACGCCCCGAAGTGAAGCCGCGCCGAGGTCCGTAACGACACTCGCGCCGCTCACCGTCCCTTCGGCCACGCGATCGGGCCGGATACGAAGCGTTGGTAGAGCTGCGTCAGCAACTGCGCGTTCCCGTCGGCGAGGTACTCGTAGGCGGCGTCCCACTCGGCGCCGGTCTTCCATCCGGTTTGCACGAGCGTGACGGTCGTCGAGGTCGGGGTCGCGGCGGCGAACTGGAAAGTCGCCGTCGTGCGCACCTGCCGGACGGTCGGGAACTTCTCGGGCGCGAGCGCGGCGATCACGAGTTGCTTCCTGGGCGCGAGCGACACGATCGTGCCCCCTCCCGTGCTGTCGGGGAAGATCACGAGCCAATCGCCACCGGGCCGGGCCTCGACGCGCACGTCCCGCCACAGCCACGTGGCGAGCCCATCGGTGGTGGTGAAGGCCGTCCACACCTGGTCGAGCGTTCCGGGAACGGTGACCTCGAAGCGCAAGGCCTTCTCGGGGCTGGCGATTCTCGTCACGGTCACCGGACCGGCGGCGTACGCGCTCTGGGCAGCAGCCGCGACCAACAGGGCGGCGGCACACGCTCGGGCAATCGGTCTCCTGGCGCAAGGCATCATGGGGTTCTCCTGGATGAAGGGAGCCGCGAAGGCTTCGTCGTGCGAGTGTGGGTGGACGCGTCGGCGAGGGCGGCGACGTGGATCCGCAACTGGCGAATGCAGGCGTCGTAGGGCTCAATCGATCGGTACGCGCGCGACTGCATGACCGCCCCTTCCATCACCGTCAGCACGAAGGCGGCCACGTCGCCCGGCTCCGGCAGGTCCGCCGCCCGGACGCACGCCTCGACGGCCTGCCGCCAGGCGGCGAAGTTCTGGGCGATGAGCGCGTGCGCCGGGGCATTTTCCGGATCGAGTTCGAGGGCGAGCCGCCCAATCGGGCACCCGTACCGGCAATCGGTCTCGAGGAGGCGCTGCCGGTAGCCGTCGAGCAACGCGAAGATGCGGTCGATCGGCCTGGCGTGGGCCTCCCACGCGGGCCGCAGCACCATCGGCTCGAGGAGGTCGCGATAGGTCTCGAGGACGGCCCGCAGGACGGCGTCCTTGCTCTCGAAGAAATGGTAGAAGCTGCCGCTGTTGGCGTCGGCGCGTGACAGGAGCTCGGCCAGTCCCGTTGCTGCGTAGCCTTTCTCCCAGAAAAGGAACCGGGCGGCCTCGACGATGCGCTGGCGCGTATCGCGGGCGAGTCCTGGGTGCACCTTGGCGGCCGGTGTCATGAGTTGAACGACCAACTAACTAAATCATGAGCCCTGCCCCTTGTCAACGGGCGCGAGGCCGCGACTGCCGTGACCATTCGCGGCGACAGGTCGCGCGCAACCCCGGCCGCAGTCCCCAGGTCTCAGGAGAGGCCCCGGCCTGGTGGTAACGTGACGCGCAAGCCGGTGCCGGACGTGCGGATCGCATGACCCTTCTCGCCAACGCGCCTCGCCTGAGCCCGGCCGCCGCCGAGGGGCTCGCCCGCGACCTCTTCGGCCTCACGGCCCGCGCCGTCGAACTCACCAGCGAACGCGACCAGAATTTTCGGCTGCAGTCGCCTGCCGGCACGTCCTTCGTGCTCAAGATCGCCAATGCCCTCGAAGACCGCCGCATGCTCGAGGCGGAGAACGCGGCGATGTGGCATCTGGCGGCCACGCAACTGGTGCCCGTGCCGCTCCTCACCCGGACCGGCAACGACATCGCGCGATTCGAGGCGTATCACGTGCGTCTCATCACGCATCTCGAGGGGCGCCCTTTGGTCGACACGCCGCGACACACCGCGTCGCTGCTCGCCGATCTCGGGCGTTCGGTCGGGGCAATCAGCCGAGCGCTCGCCACCTTCGATCACCCCGCGCTCTATCGCCGGTTCTATTGGGACCTCGCCCACGCCGCTCCGGTCGTTGAACGGCACCTCTCGGGCGTCAGAGACGCGGCGCTCCGTGGGGTCGTCGAAGCGCTGGCCGCCGTCCATCGGCAGACCGTCCTGCCGCGACTGTCCTCGCTCGGTCAGAGTGCGATTCACGGCGACTTGAACGACTACAACGTGCTCGTCGACGCTCACACCGAGCGCGTGACCGGCATCGTCGATTTCGGCGACATGGTGTTCAGTCACACCGTGAACGACCTCGCGATCGCCATGGCCTATGCGGCGCTCGGCAAAGCCGATCCGGTCGGCGCCGCGGCGACGGTGGCCTCCGGCTATCACGCCGTGCGTCCGCTCGCCGAGGAGGAGATCGCCGCGCTCTACGGCCTGATGGTCATGCGGCTCTGCCTCAGCGTCTCGGTCGCTGCCGTTCAGCAAGCCGAACAACCAGACCGCGACTACCTTGGGATCAGCCAAGCCCCCATCCGCGCCACGCTGCCGAAACTCGCCGCCGTCCACCCGCGGCTCGCCCACTACCGGATCCGGGAGGCGTGCGGACTGCCACCGGTGCCGCACGCGCCGCGCGTGGTCGCATGGCTGCGCGCGAACGCCGGCCGGACGGCGCCGCTCACCGGACACGATCTCGGCGCGACCCCGGTGTTCGGAGTCGACATGAGCGCCGGGAGCACCCTCATCGCAAGCGATCCGGCCGAGAACGCGGCCCGGCCGCTCGGGCACCGCGTGTTTGCCGCGATGCGAGATGCGGGAGCGGCAGTCGGGGTCGGAGGATACAACGAAGCGCGGGTGATCTATGGCGCCGACGCCTTCGGCACCGGCGCCGTCACTGACGAGCGGCGGACGATCCATGTTGGCGTCGACCTCACGCTGTCACCCGGGTGGCCGCTCTACGCGCCGCTCGACGGCGTGGTACACGGCTTCGAGGACGCGGCCGCCCGGCTCGACTACGGGCCGGTGATCGTCCTGCGGCACGAGACGGCCGGAGACGAGCCTGTGACGTTCTACACGCTCTACGGGCACCTCGATCGTCGGTCGTTGGAGGGCCTCTACCCGGGCAAGCCGATCAAGGCCGGCGATCGGTTCGCCGCGGTCGGCGCGCCGCCTGACAACGGCGACTGGTGGCCGCACGTGCACGTCCAGCTCATCACGGACCTGCTCGACGTGCCCTGCAATTTCAACGGCGTGGTGCCGGCCAGCGAGCGTGCCACGTGGCTGAGTCTCTCGCCCGATCCCAATCTCTTGCTGGGGATTCCCCCCGAGCACTTCGCCCGGCATCCGACGACGGCGACGCTTCTCGGGGAGCGGCGCCGCCTCTTCGGCGGCAACGTGCGCCTCTCGTACGGCCGGCGCCCGCTCCAGATCGTGCGCGGCTGGATGCAGTATCTCTTCGACGAGACGGGCCGCACCTACGTCGACGCGTACAACAACGTGCCGCATGTCGGCCACGCCCATCCCCGCGTGACCGGAGCGGTCGCGGCGCAACTCGGGACGCTCAACACCAATACGCGCTACCTGAACGAGGTCGTCGTCGAGTACGCGGCCGAGCTCACCGCCCAATTCCCATCGCCGCTGGAGGTCTGCTTCTTCACGACGTCGGGCAGCGAGGCCAACGAGCTTGCGCTTCGACTCGCCCGAGCCTACACCCGGCAGCGCGACCTCGTCGTGATGGACGACGCGTATCACGGTCATACGACAACGCTCGTGGACATCAGCCCGTACAAGCACGCGCGGCCCGGAGGCGCCGGTGCGCCGGAGTGGGTGCACGCGTCGCCGGCCCCCGACGTCTATCGGGGCGCTCACACGGACTCCGGCCGCGCCGGCCTCGAGTACGCGCGCGAGGTCGGCGCGGTCATCGACGCCATTCGGGCGCAAGGCCGCGGTCTTTGCGGCTACATCGCGGAGACGTGCCCCAGCGTGGCCGGCCAGCTGTTCCTCCCTGCCGGGTTTCTCGCGGAGGTCTACCGTCTAGTGCGGGCGGCGAAGGGCGTCTGCATCGCCGACGAAGTCCAGACCGGATTCGGCCGGATCGGCACGCACTTCTGGGCGTTCGAGG
>Ga0209580_10000312_pt1 | contig 28645 bp, 22 predicted proteins | sample Coa_R1_5_FD_187153 | JGI IMG/M metagenome (GOLD analysis project Ga0209580, IMG submission 187153) | Surface soil microbial communities from Centralia Pennsylvania, which are recovering from an underground coalmine fire - Coalmine... | ecosystem: Environmental > Terrestrial > Soil >... | reverse complement strand
GCGTTGAGCCGACGCAGTTGTTGGCGCCGCATCGCTCGGCCACCCAGACGCTCGTGCCGTCCTTGTCGATGGTCACTGCGCTCGTCGAGCCCCACGTCCGGCCCGGCGGCATCTTGGCCCAATTCTCGATTGTCGTGTACGGGTTCGGCAGGTCATTCACCGGGGCCACTTGCGCATTGCTGGAAATGGGTGAATTAGCGAATGCGTGAATGGGTGAATGGAATGGGTGAATGCGTGATTGGGTGAATGACGGGCCAAGAACCGACACCGCGACGACGAGCGACCAGCGGATGGGGGTCATCACAATTCTCCCTGCGCGTCGGCGAATTCTACCCCGTCGACGAATCCGTCGATCACGCGATTGAGATCCGCGGGCGTTGCGGCCACGACTGGCGTCGCGTCCAGCCGACCGAACCCGTACTGGGCGGCGCAGAAGGACGCGCCAGCGCGCCGGGCGGTCTCCCGATCGACGTTCGAGTCCCCGATCACGAGCGTGCGCTCGGGCGTCGATTGCACGTCGAGGATGATGTGCGCGAGGCCCGCCGGATCCGGCTTTCTCGGGAACCCGGAATCGCCGCCCACCACGTGCGTAAAGTGCGGTGCGAGGCCGAACGTGTCGAGGAGGCGCCGCGCCGGCGCTTCCGGCTTGTTGGTGAGGACGGCCAGCGCCGACCGTGCCGCGGCCGCGTCGAGGACCGCGGGGAGGCCGTCGTAGGGACGCGTGTGGACGAGGAGGCGTCGATCGTAGATCTCGCGAAAGCGCTCGAGCGCCTCCGCAAGGTCCGCCTCTGCCGCTGCCGCCCGGAGGGCGCGCGCCACGAGCATCCTCGCTCCCTCTCCGACCATCGCGGTGACGGCCTCGATGGCGAGCGGCGCGGCGCCATAGCTCGCGAGCATCTCGTTCGTGCTGTCGGCCAAGTCCTGGCGCGAATCGACGATCGTGCCGTCGAGATCAAAAACGATCAGGGAGCGCTTGGCCACAGGGTCCTACTATGGGGGCTCGTACCACGACCTGGGTAGAGTACTGCCGTGTTATAACCTGCGCACGGTGCTCGCGATTTTCCTCTCGACGTACGGCGCGGTATTCCTCGCGGAAATCGTTGGCGACAAGCTGCTTTACACCTCGGGCGTCCTCGCAACCCGCTACCGGTGGACGTCAGTCATCTCCGGCATGGCGGTGGCCTTCATGGCGAAAATGAGCGTCGCCGTCGCCGTCGGTGCCACGATCGGCCGCCTTCTGCCCACGTGGCTCGTCGCGGCCCTTACGGCGTTCAGCTTCGTCGGCGTCGCCATCGCGATGTGGCGCAAGCCCGACGTCCGGAAGCCGAAGGACAAAGATACGCGCATCCTCAAAGGCGCGGTCGTCGCGTTCGCCACGATCTTCTTCTCCGAATGGGGCGACAAGGGCATGGTGACCGCCGGCACCTGGGCGGCGGCCTGGATCGCCGCCTGGCGCAACACGGGCCAGGCCGCAGCGTCGCCCCTCGCCGGGCACTTGATTTCGGACTCCCTGCACGACCTGACCCGGACGCAGGTCGCAGCCACCGTCTGGGTCGGCGCGGTCCTGGCGATGGTCACCAAGGGCGGACTGGCCATCACGCTCGGCGCCAGCATCCGCGGCTGGATCGCCAGCCACGTGTCCCCGCGCTACGTCCGCTACCTCGCCGTCTCCGCGCTCATCGTCCTCGGGGTCCTTTCGGTCCTTGAAGTGCTGGGGATCATGACGGACTAAGGCCGGCTTGAAGGCCTGAAGGCCGGGAGCCTGGACGACGGAGAGGCCGGAGGACAGGCTTGAATGCGGAAGGCTGGAAGGCCAGAAGGCTTGATAGTTGATGGCAGACGGCATGACGCGTCCGGTCCGGTACTTCGTCGCCTTGCTTCTGGCGAGTACGCTGGCATTGGTCATCGCCACTCGAGGATTCGACCAGTTCCACGGCGCTCGGACGAAGGTCGTGACCACGACCATGCCCGCGGTTGGCGGCGCCGTGGCTGTTTCGGTCGCGAACCGTGACGCGGTTCAGGCGCTCCGGGTGCCGTTTGCGTTGATTGCGCGACTCAAAAACGACACGGCTGACACCGCCGCGTTCTCGGTCGACGTCGACGGGCAACGCGCTTGCCAGCCTCATGTCGCACCGCATGTGACCTCGTGGGTCTACTGTGCGGTCACCGGCGCGTGGGAATCCGGCCACTGGCACGGAATCGTGATCCGCAGCGCGGCGTCCATCTGGTCGCTCGAGTACCTCGAGCTTGCGACGCACCACGGCAACACGAACGGCGTCCAGGCGATCTTCGTGGTCCCACCCGGGTCTCGATCGTTTTCGAGGCCATCCGTCCCCGTCATCGTCGGCACGTGGCTGTTCATGGTCGGGCTGTTCCTGTTGCCGTTCCCCGACAGGATGCCGCGCACCGCGGTGGTGTGCTACTGGGTCGTCGCGGGTCTCATCGGCATCGCTCTTGTGACCATCATCGTGGCCCCGTGGGTTTCACCGTTTGCGATCGTCCTCTCGACTGGAACGGTCGTGCGGTGGGCCGTGTTCCTCGCTTTGCCAGGCGTCTGGCGTGGTGGGCGCGCGATTCTTCAGGTCCTGCCAGACTCAGCGAAGAACTGGGGGCCGACGGCGGCGTGCGTGATGGTGACACTAGCGGTCACTGGAGGCTACGCCGCGGTGATGCTTCATGGCCTGCGCGATGCTGGCGGTAACTACAGCGGGTTTCTGCGCATTGACGAAAAGGCGTTCGATGAGAATCCCCTGCTTCGGGGCCGACAGGACGTCCGAGAGACGCTCATCCTCCTCCCTGGCGGCTACGACGGCCAGTTCATGTACTTCGCCGCCTTCGATCCGTTCATGCGCGCCTATCACGCCGATCCCGGACGTTATCGCCACGTCATGGACTCGCCGCCCTATCGCTTCGGCCGGATTGGATTTGCGTGGCTGACGAACCTGGCATCGCTCGGCGCGTGGCCACGGTACCCCGTGACGATGATCTGGCTCGTGCTCGGCGCGATCGGCGCGACGGCGGTTGGCATCACGATAGCGGCCCGTTACGCTTCGGTCAGCCCCGCGTGGGGTCTGATCGTCCTTCTGGTGCCGGGTTTCTGGGCGTCACTCGGGACCGGCTTGCCCGAACCGATCGCCGCGGCGTTCCTGGTCTTCGGTTACCTGGCCTGGACCCGAGATCAGTGGTTCGCTGCGGGACTCCTCCTAGCCGGGTCGCTCCTCTTGCGAGAGACCGGTGCCGTGCTCGTCGTCATGCTGGCGGCCGCCACGTACTTAGGAGGCAAGCGCCGGCCCGCCTTCACGATGGCCGTCCTCGCCTTCTTGCCGGTCGTCCTCTGGCGCCTGTACATGGGTTGGGTGCTCTATCCGGACTGGGGCCTCGAAGGCTTCCTCTACAATCCCCACGACCTCGGCCTGCCGTTTGCCGGCTTCCTCGAGCTGTGGGGTCGGATTCGAAGCGGCACCTATCTTCACGGCATCGAGCGCGCCGGCATCTGGTATCCCATCGTGCTCACCACCTTCTGGATCTTCGCGCTTGTCGTCGCGGCGGTCCGGCGCACGCCGCTCGCGTGGGCGACCGTGGTGTACGGCACCGTCGCGATTTCGCTGAACTACGAGGGCATCTGGGTCCATGTCGGCAACGGCCAGCGCGGGACGTACGAGCTGTTCGTGTTGGCGGCCCTCTCGACCGTCACCCTCGTCGGTCGATCCCGAGCGTGGCGGATCGGCGCCACCGCGGTCTGGGCGCTGGCGGGCGCGTACGTGTTCTGGCTGGGCTTGGATGCAGCGTCCATGCGCGAGACGATCCTGTCGGCGATCTGGCTGAACGGCTAGGGAGACTGGGGGCGTCGCGGACTCGTCATTCCTGCCGCAGTGTGACCGCCGGATCGACGGCGAGTGCGCGACGAGCCGGGGCAAGCATCGCGCCCAGTGCCACCGCGCCGACAGCACACACGAGCAGCGCGAGCGACCACGCGTTCACCGCGGGCAACGTGAACAGCAGGCTGCTGAGCGCCGAGCCAGCCAGGATGAAGCCCAGGAGTCCTACCACCAGGCCGATCACGATCGGCCGCACACCCTGTCGTGCCACCAGACCGAGTACGGCCGTGGGTTCCGCGCCGAGCGCGACGCGAATGCCGATTTCTCTCCGCCGCTCGGCGACGGCGGACGCCACCACCGCGTAAATCCCGAGTGTGGTCAGCACCACGGCCAGCACCGCAAAGAGCACGAAGAGCGTGAGGCCGAGTCGCTGCGGCATCAGCAGCGCACCGAGGTGGTCGGCCATCGTCTGCGCGCGGCCGATCGGCAGTCGCGGATCGACGCGCTTTACGACCGCGGCCACGTCGGCGAGCGCCACCTCTGGCGGCACGCGGGCGCGAACCACCAAGGACTGGCCGAAGTCGAGCATGCTGACGTGCTGCTCGACGGGGATGTAGAACATCGTCTGGCGGGGATTATCGATGTCGTGCTTCACGTCGCCGACGACGCCGACGATCGTGCCCTCGGCGGATGGATCGGAGGAGTCCGGGTCGGTGGACACGCGGGAGCCGACGGCATCGCCCCGAGGCCAGTATCGACGGGCCATCGACTCGCTGATCATCATGACGGGCGGCGCGGTCGTCGTGTCCGCGTCGCTGAACGTCCGACCCGCCAGGAGGGGAATGGCCATCGCGTGGAAGTAGCCGGGCGACACGAGGTTGGCGTCGATGTCCGCGCGTCCCTTCGGCGGCGCATCGGGACCCTTGATGCCGAGCGTCCAGGTCATCGAGCCGCGAAGAGGAAGGATTGACAGCCAGCCGGCGCCGGCGGCCCAGGGCTCTCTCTGGATCGCGTCCTCGAGGCGGCGTTCGACGTCGACGACCTGCGCCGGGGTGTAGCGGGCACGGCCGGGATTGAAGCTGATGATCGCCGTGTGTCCCGTATCGAACCCCAAGTCCAGCGACGAGGCGTATTGCATGGCACGACCAAACGCGATGCTGCCCGCCAACAGCAAGACACAGAGGCCGACCTGCAGTGTCACGAGCAGACCGCGGATCGGCTGCCGGGTGGCGCCGCGCGAACCGTCGCGCAGGGCCGCCTGCGCGTCCACACGTGATGTCTGCCACGCCGGCGCGAGACCGAAGAGGAGACTCGTCGCCAATCCGAGCGCGATCGACATCGCAAGAAGTGCCGGCGAGAGCGACAGGCCGAGATCGGCAATCGGGACACGGCCAGGCAAGTCGAACGATCCGAGGAGACTCAGGGTGATCCGAGCCACAACCAAGGCTCCGGCGCTCCCCGCGAGACCGATCGCGAGACTCTCAGCGAGCACGAGCCGCATGAGGCGCCCGCGGCCCGCTCCGAGCGCCGTGCGAAGCGCCATTTCGCGCCGGCGATGTTCGGCCCGGACGAGGAGCAGATTGGCGACCGTCGCGCACGCGAGGAGCAACGAGACGATGGTCGCACCGACGAGGACCGCGACGAATCGCCGCTCGCCTCCGGTGTCACCAGCGCTGAACGCCATGACAGCGAGCGGCCGCAACCTCACCGGTTCGGGCGACGCGCCCGGATCTGGCGGGTGCACGCGGTCGTAGAGGGCGCCCACGGCCGACGTCGCCTGGGCTGGCGTCGCGTCGTCTCGCAACCGTCCCACGACGTTCAGCCACACGAGGTGACGGCTGTTCATGGACGCCGGACGCGAGACAAGGCCTGTACCGACCGAGGTCATCGCCGCGATCGGCACGAAGATTTCCGGCGCGTCAGAGAGCGACAGACCGCGGAAGACGCGCGGCACGATGCCCACAATCGTGACCGGGCACCGATTGAGCTCAATCGTCGCGCCGACGATGGAGGGGTCGCGGCCGAGGAGGCGCGTCCACGCCCGCTCGCTCAAGACGGCCACCGGTGGCGCCCCGGCGCGGTTGTCGCCCGCCTCGAGCAATCGACCCGCGACCGGACGAAGACCGGTGAGCGGAAAGTAGCCGCCCGAGACGGCCGCGCCGGGCATCTCCACCGCCTCGCCGGTGCGATCGAACCCGAATGTCTGGTTGGACCACGCGGCCACGTCCGAAAACGGCGTCCCGGCCGCTTCGAGGTCGCGAAAATCCGGATTGGACCAGCTGAAGTCGACCTGCCAGAGGCGATCCGGGGCGCGTATCGGCAGCGGCCTGAGGAGCGTCGCGTCGGCGAGGCTGACGATCGCGGACGTGGCGCCGATGCCGAGGGCCAGGGTGACCACCGCGCCGAGCGCGAAGAGCGGTGCCCGGGTGAAGAGACGGCATGCAGCGCGGGCGTCAGCTCGAGCGCCCGACAGGACGGCGATGCCGACTGGCCTTTGCGGCCGAGCCCTGCGACCGGCCGATGCCCGCCACTCGCGTGGCCAGCTCGCAACGATGTCCGCGAGCAGGTCGACTCCGAGCCGCGCCCGTGCCGGCACGCTCTCGGCGTCGCGCCACCTGGCTACAACGGCTGCCACGATCTCTTCGCCGTGATCGCGGCGGATGGAGGGTGGATACGCCAGGAGGAGCAGTCTGAGGAAATGCGTCATCTCGACACCCTTCGCGGCAAGATCCGCCGCGCCCGCGCCAGATCCAGGGCCGCCTCGAGCCTCGACGCCTCCGCCCGCAACAGCTGCCGACCGCTCGGGGTCAGTTGGTAGTAGCGTCGCCGCTCGACGGCGCTGGCCGTGTCAGCGCGTGAGGCGGAGGCTTCCGCAATGAAGCGGTCGGCGAGCAGCCACTTGATCGATCCGTACAGCATGCCGGGTCCGACGCGGACGACGCCGTCCGTTCGGACGTCGATGTCGCGCATGATCGCGTAGCCGTGTCGGGGACCTTCGGCCAGGGCCAGGAGGATGTGAAACACGGCCGGGGAAAGTGGGAGCAGCCGGTCGAGATCCAGGGTCGAGCGGTCCATAGCTCAATGCCTGATATATCATATTTTGATATAAGAGGCGACGTGCAAGATTACCGGCGTGCAAGGATGCCGCGAGTGTCCTCTGTTGCGGCCGTATTTGACCCTCAAGGACGCACCGGCGATTCGGTGCGCAGAAAGACCGGCCAGATCCGGTCGTCCCCAGGGAAGCCGATTGGCGCGGCTCTTGCTCCTTCTTCAGAGGACGCGCTTGCGGCGTGTCTGGAAGGAGGGGTCATGAGAATCCCTGGGCTCCGTCCCGTCTACGTCGCGGTCTGCACGGCAGGGATGCTCGCGCTGGGCACGCTCAATACAGTGGCCACTGCGGCGCCCGCACAGTACCGCGCCGATCAGCGGGCCGATCGGTGGTCGGATCAGCATCGTCGCTTCGGCGATCACGATCGCCAAGTCGTCCAAGGCTGGTACGCTGAGCATCGCCGTACGCCGCCCCCAGGGCTTCGCGACCGCGACCGGCTCGACCCGTCGTTCGGCGCCCGGATCGGCGTGGGCCGCGTACTCGATCGCGATCTCCGACGGCATGCGTACGCGGTGCCAGCCGATTTGCTCCGGCGCCTGCCATCCGTTCAACGAGGCGATCGCTACTACTTCGTTGACGGCCAACTGTGCCTGGTGGGTCGCGGCTATGAGGTGGAGGACGTGATCCGTATTGGCGGTCGATAGCGCTCGTCGATGAGCGAGCGCTGGCCGGACGTCACGATGACGTCCGGCCTCCTCGTGCCGGTGATCAGCTGCCGCACGGCGATTCGCCGCGGCCTTTGCAACGCGGACCACTCTGGCCGGTCCAACCTGATGGCGCTTGCCAGATCGGCCCGGTCGGGACGTTAATAGAGGTGTGTCTCGCATGCGTCGTGTGTGGTGGCTCCCCGTCGCCTTCGTCATGTTCGTCTTCGTCGCGGTGTTCGCGGTCAGCGTCCCATCGGCGCACGGCTGGGCCCCAGATCGGGGAAGGGACCAGCAGGCCCCAATTTTCCGGGCGGGGGTTCAAACCGTCGCGCTCTACGCCACGGTCACCGATCAGTCCGGCCGGCTCGTCCCGGATCTCCAGCAGAAGGACTTCGATATCTACGACAACGGCAAGCTGCAGGCGATCACCGTGTTCAAGAGCGACGTACAGCCAGTGACCGTCCTCCTCACGCTCGACACGAGTGGCAGCATGACGATGAACCTCGAACACCTGAAGGATGCCGCGGAGGCGTTCGTCATCCGACTCCTGCCGTTCGACCGCGCCCGCATCACGAATTTCGACGACAAGATCGTCACGAGCCCCGAGTTCACGTCGAATCGCGACGATCTCGTCCGCTACATCCACGAGGACGTCGGGTACGGCAACGGCACCCGGCTCTGGGATGCCGTCGACGACAGCATGAGCAAGCTGGCGAGCGTCGAGGGCCGCCGCGTGGTCCTGCTCTTCACGGACGGCGACGACGAAGGCAGCCGTGACTCGACGCTCGACGCCGTGACCAAACGCGCGGAATCGGAAGACTTCATGATCTACAGCATCGGCTTCGAGAGTCACGTCCTCGGCGTGACGACGCACCCGGACAAAGGGATTCGCCGGCTCGCTGACGCGACCGGAGGCGGGTGGTTCGAACTCAACAAGGCGGATGACCTCAACTCGACCTTCACGCGCGTGGCCGACGAGCTGCATCGACAGTACGTCCTCGGATTCACGCCTGCCGTCCTCGACGGCAAACTGCACCAGGTCGAGGTGCGGGTGCGGCAGCCCGGCATGAAGGCCAGGGCTCGCAAGAGTTACCTGGCGTTCAGGTCCCAATAAGCGGACGGGAGTGCATCGGCATGCGGCGTCTGACGCTCCTCACGATTGCCCTGGCGCTCTCCGCGGCCGCGTTCGGCGCGGACCCGCTTGGGGCCCAGGCGACCGCGCCACAACCCCAACAACCGACGTTCCGCGGCGTCACCCGCATCGTGCCGGTGTGGGCCACGGTCCGGGACAGCACCGGAGCCTTCGAACTCGACCTGACGAAGGACGACTTCGAGGTTCGCGACAACGGCAAGCTGCAGACCATCTCGCAGTTCACGCGCGAGGCTCAGCCGCTCTCGGTCGTCGTCGTGATCGACGGCAGCTCGAGCATGATGCCGGTCTTCAACGAGGTTCTCGACGGCGTCAATCAATTCGTCATCCGGCTGATGCCCGGCGACGAGGGCCGGATTGCCAGTTTCGCCGACCAGACGCGCATGAGCCCGGCGTTCACCGAGAATCGTGACGAGCTGCTCGACTACCTGCACGACCAGTTCAACATCCGGATGGCGAACACCACGCGACTGTGGGACGCGTTGGGCGATGCGATGTACGAGGTTGGCCAGCGGAAGGGCCGGCGGCGGGTCGTCGTGGTGTTCACCGACGGGGACGACACGAGCAGCGCCACGACCGAGGGCCACGTCGCGCAGATGGCGGGCGACCGCGACGCGATCATCTATGCGCTCGCGATGTGGAACGGCCAGCCGGGCGGGCGGCCGAATCCCCGTATTGAGTCGCTCGCGACCGGAACCGGCGGCGGCTTCTACGAGCTCCACGCGACCGACGACATGAACTCGACGTTCACCGGCATCGCCGAAGAACTGCACAACCAGTACGTGCTCGGCTTTTCCCCGGCGGCGCTCGACGGCAAGGAACACAAGCTCGACGTCAAGGTCACGCGGCCGAAGATGCTGGTGCGTGCGCGGAAGTCGTACATCGCCTCGCCGGATTCCGCGGGCGGCGGTGTCTCGGGGCGCCATTAGCGTGATTGCGGAAATGGGGCAATAAGCGATTGGGTGAGTTAGCGAATCGGTGAACTGGTAAATTGCATGGGGCTCCACGCGGGCGTAAACGCGGGTGGCGCCGTCGCGATTCTCGCGGCGGCCTTGTGGGTTGCCACGCCGACCGCGCGAGGCACGTCGGCCGCGCAAGACACGGTCTATAGGAGTCGATCGGATCTCGTCTCGCTCTTCGCGACCGTGACAGCTCCCGACGACACTCTCGTGACCGATCTGCCGAAGGACGCCTTTCAGGTGTACGACAACGGCCATCGCCAGGCGGTCACGGTCTTCAGCCGGGACGTCCAGCCCATCAGCGTGATCGTGCTCCTCGATCGCAGCGGCAGCATGGCGGGCGACGCCGATCTGGTGAGTGCTGCGGCCGCTGAGTTCGTCACGCGGCTGCTGCCGACCGACCGGGCTCGGATCGGCCATTTCTCGAACGACATCGTCATGGCGCCCGACGCTTTCACGAGCGATCAGGCGGAGCTCCTGCGGGTGCTCGCAGGCGCAATCCAGCCGGCCGAGTCGTCGCCAATCTGGACGGCGACGGATCGCGCCGTCACGGCGCTGCTCCACGCGGGCGGCCGGCGCGTGATTTTGCTGCTCACCGACGGTCATGACAACCCGATGGTCGGCCAGGTTCACACGGACGTGAAGGACGTGATTTACCGCGCCGAGTACGACGAGATCATGCTCTACACCATCGGCGTGTCCGACACCGAATGGCAACTGACCGGCGGCGGGCCGCGCGGGTCACGGTTCGGTGGACCGCCGCGACCCGGAGGGGGCGCACACTTCTCGTCGAAGACGGAACCGCCCGATCCGAGTCTGAAGAAGCTCGCTGACGAGAGCGGCGGCCGCTACTTCTATCTGGACCCCGAGCAACATCTCGCGTCCCTTTTCGCTCGAATCGCCGACGAACTCCACCATCAGTATTGGCTGGGCTTCGTGCCCGCCAAGCTCGACGGCGACGTGCACAAGCTCGAGGTAAAGATCGCGCGCCAGGGATTGACGGTTCGCGCGAGACGGTCGTACGTGGCGGATTCCAGGATGATGCAGGCGAAATGAGGCAATTAGCGAATTAGTGAATCTGCGAATTGAATGCGTGAATGGGTGAATGGAAGACGGGACGGCGCTTCCTGTATTGTTACCGCCATGACTCTTGACCGTCGTCGCTTCCTCGAGACCGCCGCCATTGGATCCGCCGCGTTCGCCGCCGGGTGCGGTGGCGAATCGCCGGCGCCCGCCGCGACGACGCCGCCGGCCGACGGCAACCTGCCGGCCGCGATCAAGGCCCTGACGCCGATGACGGCCGGGGTCGTGCCCATCACGAACGACGAGCGAAAGGCGCGTATCGCGAAGGCCCAAAAGCTGATGAGCGACGCCAAGCTCGACGCCGTCTTCATGGAAGGCACCACGAGCTGCTTCTACTACACCGGGATGCGGTGGGGTCAGAGCGAGCGCACGTTTGGCGTCGTCATTCCCCGACAGGGCGACCTCGCGTATGTGTGTCCGGGCTTCGAGGAAGATCGGGCCCGCGAACTCATCAACACGGCGTTCGGCTCGGAAGTCCGCGTGTGGCAGGAAGACGACAGCCCGTACGCGGTCATCGCGGGAATCGTGAAAGACCGCGGCATGACGTACCACCGGATCGGCATCGAAGAGCGCGTGCGCTTTTTCATCGCCGACGGGGTGCGGCGAGCCGCACCAGGCGTCGAAGTCACCGACGCCATCGCGGTCACGGCTGGCTGCCGCATGATCAAGACCAAGACCGAAATCGCGCTGCTGCAGCACGCCAACGACGTCACGCTCGCCGCCTACAAGGCCGGCCTGTCGACCATGCGGGAAGGGATGCCGCAGGGGGAACTGGCGGACAACATCATGGCGGGGTTCAAGGCGCTGGGGTTCCCCGGCTTCGTGAGCGTGCAGTTTGGCAAGTGGACGGCGCTTCCCCACGGCAGTGCGACACCGCAGACGCTGAAGACTGGCGACGTCGTGATGATCGACGACGGCGTGACGTGCGAGGGCTACGCGGCGGACATCACGCGCACGGTCGTTTTCGGCACGCCGACCAAACGCCAGCGCGACATCTGGGATCTCGAGAAGCGGGCCCAAGCGGCGGCCTTCGCGGCCGTCAAGATCGGCGCGCCGTGCGAGTCCGTGGACGCGGCGGCGCGCAAGGTGCTCGTCGATGCGGGGTTCGGTCCCGGCTACAAGGTGCCCGGCCTGCCGCATCGGACCGGTCACGGCATCGGCCTTGACGGGCACGAGTGGACCAATTTTGTGAAGGGCAACACGACGCCGATCCAGGTCGGAATGTGCTTTTCCGATGAGCCAACCATCGCGATCCCGGGTGAGTTCGGCATCCGGCTCGAGGATTGCCTCTACGTCGCCGACGACGGCCCGCATTTTTTTTCGAAGCCGAGCCAATCGATCGACGAGCCGTTCGGATAGAAGACAAGAGAAGGCTGGGAGGCTGGGAGGCCAGGCAAGAAGGCCTGAAGGCCACGGGAAGAAGAGCTGGAAGACGGGAAGGCTGAAAGGGTCGGAGGGCTGCGGGCGACAGGACTTTGGCCGCCGGGATATCGTAGGACCTCGATGCTGTGCCGAACCTTCCGGCCGGACGGGCGCGCTTTGGGACTGGCCGCCTCGGTCGCCGCCCTGTCCGTCCTGCTGTCCGGATGCGGACTCATCAAGGGCATCGCCATCAACAACGTCGCCAGCATGCTGTCGGAAAGCGGCACGTCGGTGACGTCAGACAACGACCCCGACCTCGTCGGGGCGGCGATCCCGACGACCCTGAAGGTCTATGAGGCCCTGCTGGAGTCGGCGCCGAAGAATACCGATCTGCTGATGGCGACGTGCCGGATCTCGACCGAATATGCGTATGGGTACCTCCAGAGCGAGGCCGATCGCCTTGGCGACCAGGAGCATCACGACGAGGTCGTCGAGCTGCGCGACCGCGCGTTGAAGATGTACCTGCGCGGCAAGGGTTACTGCGTTCGCGGGCTCGAAGTGAAGTTCCACGACATCACGGCGCAGTTGGCCAAAGATCCGGACGCGGCCGTGAAGCGTATCAAGAACAAGAAGGACGTCGAGTTGGTCTACTGGACGGCCGCGGCCTGGGGCGGGGCGATCTCGCTCGGCCGCGACAAGCCCAACATCTTCGTCGACTTTCCGGCGATGCGGGCGCTGGCGGAACGGACGCTCGTGTTGGACGACACGTGGAGTCAGGGCGCGCCGCACGAGCTGATGATTACGCTCGACAGCCTGCCGGCAACGCTTGGCGGCGACCCGGCCAAGGCCCGAGCCGAGTTCAAGCGAGCCGTCGAGGTACAGAAGGGCCTGTCACCCGGGCCATACCTCGCGCTGGCCCTGGGCGTCTCTCAACCAGCCCAAGACAAGAAGGAATTCGTCGATCTTCTCAATCGGGCCCTGGCGATCGACCCAGACAAGGATCCGGATAACCGGCTCGTGACGCTCCTCGAGCAGCGGCTCGCACGCGCCCTGCTCACGCAGCTCGACGCCCTCTTTGTGGGCCTGCACCCTCTGACGCAGCCCTGACTCTTTGGAGGCACACTACATGTCCGGTTTCAAACGTCTCGTCGGCGCAGGGCTCGTGATGGCCGTGGTGGTCCTCCCCTTCCGCGCGCCGACCTCCATCAAGTTGGCGACGCAGGCACCCACAGGCACCATTTGGGAAAAGGAGCTGCGCGACCTCGGCAACACCTGGCGTGTTGCCACCGGTGGGCGGGTCACGTTGAGCGTGTTCCCGGATGGCAGCACGGGCAGCGAGTCGTCCACCGTCACCAAGATGACATTTGGCACGATTCAGGCCGCCCTACTCACGGCCGGCGGCCTTTCGAACATCGACCCGGCCTTCAACGTGTTCACCATTCCCTTCTTCTTCGAGACCGATGCGGAGGAACAGGCGGTGCAGACAAAGCTCGAGCCCATCCTCGAGCAGTCGTTGCAGAAGAAAGGTTTTCACTTCCTCTGTTGGGGCACAGGCGGATGGGTTCAAATTTTCTCGAAGAAGCCCTTGAAGACACTCGGCGACGTGAAGGGCGCGAAACTCTACGTCAGCAGCGACGATGCGGCGATGCAGCAGTGGTATACGGACAACGGGTTCCACCCGAAGCCGTTCACGCTGGCCGATATCGCGACGCAATTGAAGCTGCCCGACGGACAAATCGATACCGCCCCCAACACGCCGTACCTCGCACTCCTCACGCAGATCTACACGAACGCGAAGTACATGCTCGACGTGCATCTGGCGCCGCTTGTGGGCGCCGTGGTCATCACCACGAAGGTCTGGAGTCAGTTGACGCCCGAGGACCAGGCGAAGATGACCGAGGCGGCGCGCGCCATGGAGACCAAGATCCGAGCGGACAGCCCCGACGAGGACAAACAATCGATTGAGGCGATGGGGGCACACGGTCTGCAGGTGATCCGGCCGGACACGGCCGCAACCGCCGAGATCCACGCCGAAGCCACCAAACTGGGTGCGACGATGCGTGGCAAGATGGTGCCCGCCGACATCTATGACCTCGCGGCGCAGGCGCGTGACGCCGTCCGCGGCGGCCGCAAGTAGATGAAGGCGGCCGTTCTCCGGCTCGAAAACCTTCTCGCGACGATCACGCTTGGCGCCGTCATGGCGCTGCCGCTCGCCGAGATCGTCTGGCGCAAGATTGCGGGCCAGGGCATCCTCGGCGCAGGACCGATCGCCAATTGGCTGACGATGTGGGTGGGCCTGCTGGGCGGCGCGGTTGCCGCCCGGGACGGCAAGCTCCTCACGCTCGCGACGGGCGAATTCATCCCCAAAGGCCGACTCGGCGAAGCTGCCCACGTCGCGTCTGGCTTCGTCGGCGCGATGGTCGCGGCGATCTTTGTGGCCGGCGGGTGGACCCTCGTCGAGGGTTATCGCACGAGCGGCGACCTGATCGCGACACTCGTGCCGATGTGGATTGGCGTTTTGGTGCTGCCGGTCGGCTTCGGCCTCGTGGCGCTGCGGCTGGCCTGGCGCGCCTCGCCGCACGTCGCGGGCCGCCTGGTGTCTGCCCTGGGGATCGTGCTGGGTCTATGGGTCGCTGGCCAAGTGGATTTCATGAGCAGCCACGTCATCTGGCCGTGGTTCATGCTCGTCGTCCTCGGCGCGCTCTTCGGGGGTCCGATCTTCGCGCTGCTCGGCGGCCTCGCCGTCTTCGCGACGTTCACCCAAGGCAATCCGCCAATCGAGCTGCTGATCCGGGCCCAGGACTCGCTCACGAAGAACGCGTCGCTCTCGGCCATTCCGTTGTTCACGCTCGCCGGCCTACTGCTCGCCGAGGGCCAGTCCTCGACTCGGCTCCTGCGGCTGCTCCGTGGGCTCTTCGGCTGGCTGCCCGGCGGATCGGCAATCGCCGCGGCGACCCTGTGCGCATTCTTCACGCTCTTCACGGGCGGATCGGGCGTGACGATCCTCGTGCTCGGCGGACTCCTCCTGCCGGCGATGCTCGCGGACCACTACCGGGAGCGCTTTTCGATTGGCCTGCTGACCGCGTCGGGATCGCTCGGACTGCTCTTTCCGCTCTCGCTGCCGCTGATGCTCTACTCGATCGTCGCGTCGAGCAGCCGCGTCGCCGCGCCGATGGAGCAGCTCTTCGTCGGGGGACTCCTGCCCGGGCTGGTGATGCTCGGTCTGGTCGCTATTCTCGGCGTGCGCGCAGCCCTTGCGTCCGGCGCGACGCGAGTGCCGTTCGACGGCGGCGAAGCTCTGCGGGCGATGTGGAACGCCAAGTTCGAGGTGCTCCTGCCGGTGATCGTGCTGGGGCTGTTTCTGTCTGGGATCATGTCGCTGACCGAGGCGGCGCCGGTCGCCGCGCTCTACGCCCTTCTGGTTCAGCGATTCGTCCATCGCGACCTGCCGACCTGGAAGGACGTCGTCCGCGTCATGAGCGACTGTGTTGCGCTCGTGGGCAGCATCCTGCTCATCCTCGCGGTCGCGTCCGGGTTGACGGACTACTTCGTCGACGCGCGGGTCACCCAGACGCTCGTCGAGTGGACGACGACGCATATCCACTCGCATCTGGTGTTCCTGCTCTGCTTGAATCTCTTCCTTCTGCTCGTCGGCACCGTCATGGACATCTTCTCGGCGATCGTCGTCGTCGTGCCGCTGATTCTGCCGGTGGCGGTCCAGTTCGGGCTGGATCCGGTGCACCTCGGCATCATCTTCGTCGCGAACCTGGAGCTGGGCTTCCTGCACCCGCCGCTCGGACTGAACCTGCTCCTCGCGTCGATGCGGTTCAAGAAGCCCGTGCTCGAGGTCACGTGGGCCACGTTGCCGATGCTCGGCGTGCTCGCGGTCGGCGTGTTGCTCATCACCTACGTGCCGTGGCTCACGCTCGGGCTGGTGGGGTGGATGAGATAAGTGGGCAATGGGTGAATGGGGGCTTCTGCTACCATTCGCGGCGGAGGCCGCACGCGGTTCCCTGCGCGCGGAGGATGGCACATATGCGGAAACACGAAATTGCAATGGCGGCGGCGTTCGTGGCGCTCGCTGGCTGCGGGCAGTCGGCATCGCAGCAAGCCGCGCAGCAGGCGCAGCAGGCGGCGGCGCAGGGTGCCCAGCAGGCGGCGCAGAGCGCGCAGCAGGCCGGGCAGGCGGCACAACAGGGCGCGCAATCGTTCGCGCAGGGCATGGCCCAGATGGCGCAGGGTCTCAAGGCGGCGCAGACCGGACCGGACGGCAAGCCCATCACGTCCGTCGACTTCGAGAAGCTCGTCGATCTCCTCCCCTCCCCCGCCGGCTGGGAGCGGGCCAAGCCCGAGGGGCACCAGACGTCCGCGCCGATCGCGACGAGCGTTGCTGAGGCGCGGTATACGAAGGGCGCGTCTCACGCCGACGTCACGATCACTGACTCGTCGCTCAACCAGATGTTCATGATGCCGTTCACGATGATGCTGTCGATGAACTACTCGGAGCGCAGCACGAGCGGCTACAAGAAGAGCACGACCTACGGCACGCAGCCCGGCATCGAGGACTGGAACGCCGACAGCAAACACGGCGAGATCACCATCGTGGTCAACAAGCGATTCATCGTGCAGGTGAAAGGTGACGGCCTCGACAGCATGGACGGGCTGAAGGACGTCGCGAACGGGATCGATCTGACCAAGCTCGCCGCGCTGCAGTAGGCGCGCGCCGGCGCGGGTTGACCATGCCCCTGCTCCTCACGGAACGTGACGTCCGGGCCGTGCTGTCGATGCCAGACCTCATCGACGCGATGGCGCGGGCGCTCGCCGCCTACTCGTCGGGCGGCGCGGTGCAGCCGGTCCGGACGACGATCGAGGTCAACGCGGACCCGTCGTTCTTCGCCGTCATGCCCGCCTCGCTCTCCGTTCCGGCGGCCGTCGGCGCGAAGCTCGTCACGGTCTACCCGGGCAATCACGCCAAGCACCTGCCCTCGCACCTGGCGAGCATCGTCCTCCTCGATCCGGCGACGGGGGGCCTCGTCGCGCTCCTCGACGGGCGCTACATCACGGAGGCACGAACGGCCGCCGTGTCAGCGGTCTCGGTGAAGCACCTCGCAAAGCCGGAGGCGACCGTGCTCGCGATCATCGGCAGCGGCGTGCAAGCGCGGAGCCACCTCGAAGCGATCCGCTGCGTCCGGCCGCTCAGCGACGTGCGGGTCTGGAGCCCGACCCCGGCCCATGCCGACGCCTTCGTGCACGCCGCTCGCGCGGCGTCGATCCACAACGAGCGGGACGCCACGCCTCTGCCCATCCGCGCGACCGCTGATGCCGCGGCCGCCGTCCGGGGCGCGGACCTCGTGGTGCTCGCGACGTCGTCACGGGTGCCGGTCCTTGCCGATGCGGACGTCGCCGACGGCGCGCACATCTCGGCCGTGGGGGCCTGCAGGCCTGATCAGCGTGAGATGCCAACGGCGCTCGTGGCGCGCGGGCGGGTATTCGTCGACGCGCGTGCCGGCGCCCTGGCCGAAGCGGGCGATCTGCTGCTGCCGATTCAGGAGGGGGCGTTCGGGAAGGATCACATTGCCGGCGAACTTGGCGAGGTCGTGCTCGGCCGGGTCGCCGGGAGGACGTCAGCGTCGGCGGTGACGATCTTCAAATCCCTTGGCATGGCGGCCGAGGACGTCGTTGCGGCGGCGCTCGTCGCCGAGCGTGCAAAGGCAGGGGGATTAGGGCGATCATTTGATCTGACGTGATCCGCGCCTTCTTCCGTGTCACGACAGCCATCGCGGCCTGGGGTCTGGCGGCGAACGGGTTCGCCGGCTCGGGTGCCCGTCCCGTGGTGCGTCCCGCGCCGGACACCGCCGCTGTGCTCAGTCAGCGTGCGTATCAGTCGGCGTACGACCTGGACTACGAACAGGCGATCGCTCTTGCGCGCGAGGCAGTTGCCGCGGCCCCGGACGACCCGCACGTCCATCGAACGCTCGCGACCGCGCTGTGGCTGGACATCATCTTCACTCGTGGCGCCGTCACGATCGATGCCTACTTGAACGGTGTGCTGCGCGAGGCGGCGCGGCTCTCGGCGCCGCCGGCCGGCCTCGACGCCGAGTGCCAGCACGAGACGTCGCGTGCAGTCGACCTTGCTGCCGCATGGAGCGCCCGGGAGCCAGAGAACTTGGACGCGCGCTTCGAGCTCGGGGCCGCCTACGCCCTCCGGGCGAGCTACATCGCGTCGGTGACCGGAAGCGCGTCGAGCGCGTTCGGCCCGGCCCGCCGCGCGTACGACGCCGAGGACACGGTCTTCGATCGCGACCCGTCGCGGTCGGGCGCCGCAGTCATCGTCGGCCTGTATCGGTACATCATCGCGACGCTCGCGCTGCCCTCGCGTCTCCTGGCGTACCTCGCGGGATTCGACGGCGACAAGACCAAGGGGATCGGCCTGCTCGAATCGGCGGCGGCACAGGGCGAAAGCCATGTCGAGGCCAGCGTGGCCTTGCTGCTCATCTACGCGCGCGAAGGCCGGCACGGCGACGCCGTCCGCCTCGCCACCCGCCTCGAGGCGGAGTTTCCGCGCAACCGGCTCTTCACGTTCGAGGCCGGGTCGGCCGCCGTCCGGGCCGGCCGCGGCGCCGAGGCCGACGCGATTCTGTCGCGTGGATTGGCGGCGCTTGCGACCGACGCGCGGCCCCGCTTTCCTGGCGAGCGGGCGCTCTGGTTGCTCAAGCGTGGGATGGCCAGGATAGAAATGGGCCGGCTCGCGGATGCGCGGATGGACCTGGGCGCGGCCGAGGCGGAAGCGCCCTCCGGTTGGATTGGGGGCCGCATCCACCTGGAACTGGGCCGCGTCGGCGACCTCGAGGGGCGCCGGAGCGAGGCGATTTCTCAGTATCGCGAGAGCGTCCGCCTCTGCACGTCCGCTCACGACGACCCTTGCGTCGACAACGCCAACCGTTGGCTGGACAAGCCGTTTCACGGACTGTAGCGGCCTGGACACGTCAGCTGTGCTGCGCCTTCCGGGCGGGGCATCCCGGCCGGCGGCGTTACTCCTCCCTCAAATACACGCAGTATTCTCAGTCGTCGCGCCTTGCCGGCCGGGCGCCGCGCTCCGGAAGTCACGGCACATCTGACGTGTCCAGGCCGCTTGCGGGCGTGACGGTCCGTGCGGGGTGCGACCAATTACAGGGTGCTGGTGCCAGGGGGCACTGCGTGAATCGGCGCGGCCGCCTTGGGGTGTCCGGGGTGGAACGATCCGGTCCGGTTCGTCGTTGAGGGTAGTAGGACCGATGGCCTCGACCAAGACGTGGATTTGGATCATTGCGGGTTTTCTGGGCGTCTGCGTGCTGGTGCTCTTTGCGATAGCCGGCACGGGCGTGTATTTCGTCTCCCAGCACATCGACGCCCGGCACACCTCCAGCGTCGACGCCATGCACGAGTTCGAGACGGCCCGCGCCGGGTTCAAGGGCAAGCAGCCCCTGCTCGAGCTCGATCGCCTCGGTCATCCACGCCAGGTCACGCGCACCGAGTCCATGCCGACGTCGCCCGTGCGACCGACGGACATGGTCATCCTCGCGTGGAACCCCGATCACGGTCGCGTCGTCCGCGTCTCGCTTCCTTTTTGGCTTCTGCACATCGGCCGGCGCAAGGTGGACATCCTCGACAACAGCAACGGCTTCGACATCGATCGCCTCAACATCAACGTCGGCGAGCTGGAACGCATCGGGCCGGCCTTCGTGCTCGACTACGTGACGATGAACGGCGAGCGGGTGCTCATCTGGACTCAGTGAGCTCTGTCAGGGGGTCAGGCCCGGCTTGCGCCAAGCGGGGCCAGCGTCATGCGCCTTCGTCGTCAGGGGGTCGGGCCCGGCTTGCGCCAAGCGGGGCCAGACCCCACTTATTTAAGTCCGAAGAACTCCCGGATCCGATGCGCGAGCGACACGGCCTCGGGTCCGCGCTCGGCCTGCACTGAAGCTCTCGTCCTGTCGAGTTCGCGGCGCCTCGCATCGGCGGCCGCCGCCAGGGGCTCGACGACCTCGGGGTGATGTCGCACATACGTCCGGAAGGCGTCGGCGTCAATCTCGAGGACGCTGCAGTCGCCCTTCGCCGTCACCGTCGCCGAGCGCGGCGCGCCGGTCAGGAGTGACATCTCGCCGAAGTAGCCGCCGGCGCCGATGCGTGCGACCTCGTTTCGCTCGGGGCCCACCGTCACCACGACGTGACCGCTTTGGACGACGAACATCGAGGTGCCGGCGGCACCTTCGCGCACGATGACTTCGCCATCGCCGTAGAGGTGGTCGTCGGCTGCGCTGGCGAGCGCCTGATGGACCTCGTCGGCGAGCGGCGCCAGCACAGGCACCATCGCAATCGCGCGCGCGAACGCGGCGCGTCGTTCGGGCGAGTCGCGCGGCGGCTCCTCGCGGCTGTAGCGGACCTGGATCGGCCACGGGATCTCGATGCCACGTCGCTTGAACTCGTAATAGATGCCGCGCCGCACGCTGTCCTTGGCCTCTTCATCGAGGTTGAAGTCCGCGATCCAGAACCGCGTCCGATAGACGTTCGCCGACGGTCCGAAGTCAAAGAGCAGGACTTCCGGCGGCGGCGTCTCGAGCACGTGCTTCGCTTGCGTGAGCACCGCGATCATGGCGTCGCGCACGTCGTTCGGCGGCACCTCGCTCGCCGCACCGACGTCGACGATGAGCCGCGTCGGCACCAGGGGCTCCGAGTAGTTCGTGATGGCTTCTTTCGCGATGACGTTGTTCGGCAGGATGACCAGGTTGCCGAGCTTGGTACGGATCTTCGTCGCCCGCCACGTCACAGCCGTGACAATGCCCTCGTGGCTGCCCACGGCGATCCATTGGCCGACGCGAAACGGCCGATCGATTTGAATGCCGATGCCCGCGAAAAGATTGCCCAGCGTGTCCTGGAGCGCAAAGCCCACAGCCGCAGCCGCGATGGCCGAGCCGGCCAGCGCCTGGGTATTCCCTCGGAACACGTACAGGATGACCGATCCGAACAGGGCGAAGACGATGGCGTCCTGGACGATCGAGGGCGCGCGGTCGGACGACCCCTCCCGGAGCCAGGGGTTGAATACGAGGGTGACGAGCAGGTTGATGACCGCCAGCGACCCGAGCAGATGCTCGAGCGAGGCGCCGAAGGTCTGGAGGTCCTGGATCTGGACATCTGAAAGGCCGGGAACGGCGCCGAGACCCAGCCGAAGCAGGTGGACGACAAGGTAGGACACCGCCAGGACGAGGCTGAACAGCAGCCGACGGCGCATGAACCGGTTGCGGACGACCGCCATCGCGCCCACGGCCACGCCGGCCACTGCCAATCCGGCCACGAGATGCCAAGCAGGGTGCCCGAGCACGTCAGGTATGCCGGCCGCTGTTGGCGCCGGGCGCGCCGGTCTTCTCCTGGCGGGCTTGGCGGGCCCGGCGGGCTCGGCGGCGATCCGTCGGATTCATGCGGAGATCCTACTGCACGTCTCGGCAGCCACGACTAGCTGGCGCAGCGACTCCGCGCGATGTGGATGTCGTGACGGGCCACGGCGAACCGGCGTCTATTCAACCGTGGCGCCAGCCGGCGGCCGCTGCGCGACGCCTGGTACGTGGCGCTTGCCCCACCGGATCAGCTCGCGAAGCACGGGTCGCAGGTCCTGTCCGCGCGCCGTCAGGGTGTACTCCTCACGCATCGGGCGCTCGAGATACCGACGCCGCTCCACCAAGCCGCACTGCTCGAGACGCTCGAGCCGTTCAGCCAGAATGTTGGTGGAGATGCCCTCGGGCGAGGCGAGGAACTCGGCGAAGCGATGCTTGTCAAAAAAGAGCAGATCCCGGATGACCAGCAGAGTCCACCGATCGCCGAGGAGATCCAACGCCCCGCCGAGCGGGCAGGGCGAGCGCAGGGGCCGCCGGGCCTGTCGAGGTGGGGTCGAGCGCGCCATCGCCGCACTCTATCACGTCACTTGCATTCTGCAAGTGATTCGATCTAGAGTCGGCGCCTGGAACTTGCAATGTGCAAGTTACTCTCAGCACAGGAGACGCCATGCTACCCGCCGCCCAGGCTTTGATCGCCGAACTTGACGCCGAAACCCCGGCCACCCGCCGCGTGCTGGAGCGCCTGCCTGCCGACCAGCTCCACTGGCGGCCGCATCGTAAGTCTCTCAGCGCCGGTCAGCTGGCCCACCACGTAGCCTCCATTCCCGGCAACATGGCGCGACTCGCCCAGCTCGACGGTCTGGACGTGGCCAATCGGCGATTCGAATACGCCACCTGCGAGAGCGTGCCGGCCTTGTTCGCGACGCTCGACGCGTCGCTCGCCTCGGCGCGTGATTTTCTTTCAGGCCTCGATGCCGAACGGGCTCATGCCGTTTGGCGGTTGACGGCGGGCGATCGCGAGCTGGCCTCGATGCCGCGCATCGGCGTGATGCGCACGATGTGTCTCAACCATTGGTACCACCATCGAGGTGAACTCGTCGTCTATCTGCGCTTGCTGAACATTCCGGTGCCGGTGGTCTACGGCCGAAGTGCAGACGAGGGGCCGGGTACCGAGGGACCGCCTGCGTCCTGAGGGACAGAGCCTGGGGGGACAGCCTGGGGGGCAGAGTGTTGACGGCTCTTCAGGCGAATGCTAGTGTTCCCGGAGAACCTCCGGGGAGACACCGTGGCCAAGGCATCTGAGGACCTGCTGCGCGGCACGCTCGACGCGTTGGTCCTGAAGGCGCTCTCGTGGGGACCCCGCCACGGCTATGGCATCGCCGGCTGGATCAAGGACACGTCCCGGGACGCGCTTGCCGTCGAAGATCGCGCGCTTTACCTCGCGCTACACCGTCTCGAGGACCGAGGGTGGGTCGACAGCCATTGGGGCCTCTCTGACCACAACCGGCGTGCCAAGTTCTACCAGCTGACCGCACGCGGGCACGCGCAGCTCCGCGCCGAATCGTCGCGCCTCACACGGTACACGGATGGCCTGTTCCGGGTCTTGAACGCGTCCACGTGGAGTCGCCGCTGATGCCGCACGAGTCTCGTCGCCCGGACCGGCGGCCCGGGACGCATGGGCCCCACGGCCGCGTCGAGCGGGACGTGGAGGACGAGATCACGTTCCACCTCGAGAGCCGCGTCCGCGAGCTCATCAGGCGCGGGCAGCCGGAGGACGCGGCCCGACGACACGCGGAAGCTGAGTTCGGCGACGTGCAGGCGTCGTGCCGCGAGCTGGCGGCGGTGGATCGGCGTCGGCGACGGCGTGAACGCGTCACCCGGTGGATCGACGCGGCTGTGCAGGAAGTCCGGCATTCGGTGCGTTCGCTCCGCCGATCGCCGGCGTTCACGATCCCGGCGACGCTCGCCCTCGCGATCGGGCTCGGATCGAGCGCAGCGACCTTCGCGGTCGTCTACGGGGTGCTGCTCCGCCCCCTTCCCTACGGACATCCCGATCGACTCGTCGGCGCGTGGCACGACCTGCAGGCGTTCGGCATGATGCGCGTGGAACAGACCGTCTCGACGTACTACACGTACCGACAGTTCGCCCACACGATCGAGGGCATCGGCGTCTATCGGGAAGGCGAGGTGAACGTCGCGGCACCCGGGACGGCAGACGAGCCGCAGCGAGTCATCTCCGCCTCGATTTCAGCCACGCTCATGCCCGTGCTCGAGGTGGCGCCGATCGTCGGCCGTGTGTTTACCGAAGCGGACGATCGTCGCGGAGCGCCACCGGTCGTCGTGATCGACGAGGGCTTCTGGCGCGCGCGACTTGGCGCCGACCCCCGCATCATTGGGCGGAGGCTCGACGTCAACGGCGTCAGTCGCGAGATCGTCGGCGTGATGCCGGCCGGTTTCCACTTTCCCGCTGCCCAGACCCAGCTCTGGATACCGATTCAGCTCGACCCGCTCGATCCCCCGAGCGCGGGGTTCGAATACGGCGCCGTTGCGCGACTCAAGTCCGGCGTCACGATCGGCGAGGCCGAGCGAGATTTCGCTACGCTTCTCCCGCGTGCCGCGGAGCTCTTCCCGAAATTCGTCCGAGGCCTTTCGACGCAACACATCATGGACCAGGTGCGCCCGAAGCCCTCGCTCGTCCCGCTCGCTCTGGACATCACCGGCCGAATCGCGGGAACCCTGTGGATGGTCGCAGCCGCCGCGGCTCTGGTGCTGCTCGTCGCCGGCGCCAACGTGGCCAACCTCGCGCTCCTCCGGGCCGATGCGCAGCGTCGAGAAGTGGCGGTCCGCGAGGCTCTGGGCGCCGGACGCGGCCGGATGGTGCTGCACGTGCTCGCCGAATCGGCCGTCCTTGCCGCCGGGGCCGCCGTGGTCGGACTCGGCGCCGCCGCTGTCTCGGTGCGATCGCTGGTGAGCGCCGGTCCGGCCGGCATTCCGCGACTCACTGAGGTGAGCATCGATGCCGGCACCGTCCTCTTCACCCTCGCCGTGACCGCCCTCGTCGCGGTCGGATGCGGGGCCGCTCCGGCGTGGCGCGTCGGCCGCGCGCGTCTCACCTTGCGCGAAGTGGGTCGGGGCGGCACGGCTGGTCGCACCCAGCATCGCCTCCGCGGCGGCCTGGTTGCGGCCCAAATCGCGCTCGGCCTCGTCGTGCTTGCGGGCTCGGGCCTGTTGATGCGTACCTTCGTACGCCTGCACGCCGTCCACCCGGGCTTCGAGCCGGCGCACGTCTCGACCTTCTGGGTGTATGTCCCCGCGGCCCGACTTCAAGACGAGACCGCCGTCGTCGGTTTCTATTCACGGCTCGCCGACCGCGTCGCCGCCGTGCCCGGCGTCGAGGTCGTGGGTCTCACGTCGCGCTTGCCGCTCGAGTTGCACGGCGTGGATCAGAACCCCCTCTATCCCGAGGACGATCCGTCGTACGCGACCAAGCTCCCGCCGCTGCAGCTCTTCACCACGACGAACGGGGACTACTTCCGCGCGATGGGCATCTCCCTTCTGGCGGGCCGGACCTTCGATCGTCTCGAGGCGCAGCGCGAGGGCGATGCGATCGTCTCTCGCGCCACGGCGCAGTTCTTCTGGAAGGACCCGACCGGCAGGGCGGCCTTGGGTCAGCGCTTTCGTCCCTTGCCGACCAGTCGGGTGTACACCGTCATCGGCGTGGTCGGCGACACCCGCGACACCGCGCTCGCTGATCCTCCGAGCCCGGTGGTCTATCTGCCCGAGGCGGCGGAAGCGAACGGTGTCTTCGTGCACACGAAGCGTGCGATGGCTCTGGTCGTGCGCACGGCAGACGAGCGAACGCCGATCGCCCCCGCCGTGCGGCAAGCCGTGCGGGATCTCGATCCGACGCTGCCCACGTTCGATGCCCGGCCGATGACGGCCGTCGTCGGCGCGGCGACGGCGCAGCTTGCCTTCGTCATCCTCATTCTGGGCGGCGCGGCGACGGCGACGCTCGTCCTCGGCGCGGTCGGGCTCTATGGCGCGCTCGCCTACGTCGTCGCCTTGCGCCGGCGCGAGCTGGGCATTCGCCTGGCCCTCGGTGCCTCGCCGCGGGCCGTGGCGGCGGCGATCGTCCAATATGGACTCGCGCTCGCCGGGATCGGGATCGTCGCCGGGCTGGCGATCTTTGCTCTTGCGGCGCGGTTTCTGCGCGCGCAGCTCTTCGGCGTCTCGGCGAACGACCCGCTGACGCTCGGCGGTTCGGCGCTGATGCTCCTCGCGATCGCGCTCGTGGCAAGCTGGGTACCGGCACGGCGGGCGGCACGAGTCGATCCGGCGCACGCTTTACGGGCGGAGTAGTTCACGCCCGTCGCCAGGAACTGCGGGCGCAGCTTCGGCCGGTCGGATCGCCCGGCAGGTTCAGGCCTTCAGGTGTGCTTTCAAGAACCGACCGGTGTGCGAGGCCTTGCACCGAGCAATCGCCTCGGGTGTCCCGGTCGCGACGACTTCCCCGCCGGCGTGACCACCGTCAGGCCCGAGGTCGATCACGTGATCTGCGACCTTGATGACGTCCAAATGGTGTTCGATGATCACCACCGTGTGGCCGGCATCGACCAGCTTGTTCAGCGACTCGAGCAGGCGTTCGATGTCCGCCAGGTGCAATCCCGTCGTCGGCTCGTCGAGGATGTAGATCGTGTGCTTCGCGCGCTGGAGCGTCGACAACTCCGTGGCGATCTTGATCCGCTGCGCCTCGCCCCCTGACAGTGTGGTCGCCGACTGGCCGAGCGTGAGGTAACCCAAGCCGAGATCGGCGAGAACTTTGATCTTCCTTCCGATCGCCGGCTCGGCCGCAAAGAACGCGACGCCCTCCTCCACCGACATGTTCAGGATGTCGTCGATCGTCTTGGCGCGCAGCGTCACCTCGAGGGTCTCGCTGTTGAACCGCGCGCCCTTGCACGCGCCGCACGTCACCTCGACGTCCGGCATGAAATAGAGCTGCGTCGTGATCGCCCCCTCGCCCTGGCACTCCTCGCATCGGCCGCCCTTGACGTTGAAGCTGAAGCGGCCGGGCTGGTACTCGCGCGCCACGGCGAGCGGCGTCCTTGCGAACAGGTCTCGGATCGCGTCGTAGAACCCGATATATGTCGCGGGATTCGACCGGCTGTTGCGACCGATCGGCGACTGGTCGATGTTGACCACCTTCTGCACGTGCTCGAGCCCGTCGATGCCGTCGTGATCGCCTGGCAGGGTGCGCGTGTCGACGAGCCGCTTCCAGAGCGCCTTGTACAGAATGTCCGAGACCAGCGTGCTCTTTCCCGAACCGGAGGCGCCTGTCACCGCGACGAGTTGCCCCAGCGGAAACACGACGGTCAGCGCTTTGAGGTTGTTCTCGCGGGCGCCGCGGACGACCAGCGACTTCCCGTTCCCCTTGCGCCGCGTCCTTGGTGTGACAATGGCGCGCGCGCCTGACAGGTACTGACCGGTCGGCGACACCTTGCTCGCGAGGATGTCCGCGATCGTTCCTTGCACCACAACTCGCCCGCCGTGCACTCCGGGGCCCGGGCCCATCTCGACGACGTGATCGGCGGCGCGAATGGTGTCTTCGTCGTGCTCGACGACGATCACGGTATTACCGATGTCGCGCAGCCGCTCGATCGTCGCGATCATCTTGACGTTGTCCTTGGGGTGGAGCCCGATGCTCGGTTCATCGAGTACGTAGAGCATGCCCATCAGGCCCGAGCCGATCTGGGACGACAGCCGGATGCGCTGCGATTCGCCGCCCGAGAGCGTGCTCGCGCGCCGGTTGAAGCTCAGATAGTCGAGCCCGATGCCGAGGAGCAGGTCCAGCCGGCTGCGAATGTCTTTCAGTACCTGGCGCCCCGCGTCCGCGCCGCGGCCCGTCGTCCTGATAGCGGCCAGGAAATGCTGCAGCTCATCGAAATGAAGCTGGCCCAGTTCGTGGATGTTCCGGCCGTTGATGCGGAACAGCAGGCGGGTGGCGCGCACGCGCGCGCCCTGACACTCGGGACAGGCCCGCTCGACCATCACCTTGTCGAGCCAGTCCTCCATTCGTGAGTTCGCTTCACCACGCTGCCGGTACCGCCGATAGTAGCGCTCGATTCGGCGGGCGATGCCGTGGAAGCCGACTTCCCGTCCGTCTGGGCCGCCGCGAAGCGGCTTCGCGTCGGGCGGTGAGACCATCATGATCTTCGTCGTGCCAAGACCGTACAGGATGGCCTGCCGGGCCGACTCGGGCAGCATTTTCCACGGCGAGTCGAGCGGGAAGTTCAACAACGTCGACAGGCTGAACATCAGCCGGCCGTCCCAGGTGTCCGGGTTGTACTTGAACGCCTCGCGGACGAAGCAGCCGCCGAGGATGCTGCGGTCGGGATCGGGCACGAGCAGATCCGGATGGGTCAACTTGTCCACGCCGAGGCCGCCGCAGGTGCGGCAGGCGCTCTCGGGATTGTTGAACTGGAAGAACGCCGGTCCGATGTCGCCGTACACGAGTCGATGCGTGGCGCTGCACGTGTCCTTGTAAAACCGCTCCGCCGTGGCCCGACTCGCGCCCCGCAGGACTTGAATCTGCATGAGGCCGTCGCCAATCAGCAGCGTGGCGGCGATACCCGCCTTGATCGCCTTCTCGTGCTTGCGCCCGACGATGAAGCGATCGACGATGGCGTCCATTGGCGAGGCCGGCGCCGACCCGCTGCCGCCCGACTCCGATTCTGGTTCGCCGGCCGCGCCATCCCCGGATTCCTGTCTCACGCGGTCGGAGAGATCGACCGGCTCCCCATCGACGATCACGCGCCGGACGCCCTTCTTGCGCAGCTCCGTGTACAGCACCTCGATGTCCTCGCCGTAGGGCGCAAACACGGGCGCCCGCAACTCGATTTCGGCGCCCTCGGGCAGCGACAGGATCGCTTCCAGGATCTGACTCGAGGTCCGGCCAGGTACGGGCTCACCGGTGCGGGGGCAATGCGGCTGTCCGATGGTCGCAAAGAGCAAGTTGAGATAGCTCGCGACGTCGGTCATCGTCCCGACGGTCGACCGCGGGTTGTTCGACAACGTCTTCTGCTCGATGGAGATGACCGGCGAGAGCCCGAAGACGAAGTCGACGTCAGGCTTGGCGACCTGGGACACGAAGCGCTT
>Ga0209580_10000311_pt1 | contig 28681 bp, 24 predicted proteins | sample Coa_R1_5_FD_187153 | JGI IMG/M metagenome (GOLD analysis project Ga0209580, IMG submission 187153) | Surface soil microbial communities from Centralia Pennsylvania, which are recovering from an underground coalmine fire - Coalmine... | ecosystem: Environmental > Terrestrial > Soil >... | reverse complement strand
GCCGTGGCGGCGCCCGTCGTCGTCTCGCGCGAGCACCTTGCGCGATCCGGCGGCCGGGCCACCGCGGCGGTGATCAATAGCGGGTGCGCTAATGCGTGCACGGGCGCTGCGGGACACACGGTCGCCCGTGAGATGGCGGAAGCGACCGCGACCGCCCTCGGTTGCGACGCCGAGAGCGTGCTCGTCGCGTCGACCGGCGTGATCGGCGTGGCCCTCGACATTCAGAAGGTTCGCGCCGGGGTCACCGACGCCGCACGGATGTTGAGCGTCGACGGCAGCGCGGCCGCGACGCGGGCGATCATGACGACCGATCCGTTCCCCAAGGCGCACGCGGTCATCGTCGAGACGCCGGCTGGCCGCTTCACCGTCGGCGGCATGGCGAAGGGGTCGGGCATGATCGAGCCGCGCATGGCGACGATGATCGGCGTCCTCACGACCGACGCACGTGTCGAACCAGACGTGCTCGCCCGCGTCCTGCGGCGTGTGTGCGACGAGACGTTCAACGCCATTACCGTCGACGGCGAGTGCTCGACCAACGACTGCGTCTTCGCGATGGCGTCGGGTGAGTCCGGCATGGCCTTCGTGCGTGACGACGCGCCAGAGCTCGTCGAAGGGCTGCGGGCCGTGGCGGGCCACCTCGCACGCGAGATCGTCCGCGGCGGCGAGGGCGCGACCAAATTTGTGACGATTGCCGTCACCGGCGCGGCCTCGCCGGACGACGCCAGGCGCGCGGCCCGAACCGTGGCTAACTCGCCGCTCGTCAAGACGGCGATCCACGGCGGCGACCCGAACTGGGGCCGACTGGTGGCCGCCGCCGGTCGCTCGGGTGCCGACTTCTCCCTCGACCGGGCGTCGGTCACGATCGGTGACGTGCCCCTTTTCGTCGCCGGTGTGCCCCACGACGAACGTGCCGAGGCGGCGGCGCGCGTGCTGGAGGATCGCGAGATCCTCGTGACCATCGACCTCGGCGCCGGCGGCTCGCACAGCGCGACGATGTGGACCTGCGACCTGAGCGCCGAGTATGTACGGATCAACGGTGAGTACCGAACGTAGCGGCCCATGGCGAACGTCCCGAGCGGTATCCGGATGTTCACCACGGGCTGCCTGGACGAGGCCCGAGATGGAGAGGCTCGGACCCGGAGCGGGAGTCAACGATGAGTAGCTCGTCGAACATCGCCCGGATCGATCCACAGAAGGCGGCGGCCGTGCCACTCCGCACGAAGGACTTTCTCTCCATCCTCGATCTCGATCCGACCGAGATCGGGCGCGTCCTGGACCTGGCGGCAGAATTGAAGCGCCTGCGTCGCGCCGGGCGCGCCAGCGCGCCGTCGCTCGCCGGCCAGCACGTGGCGTTGCTCTTCGAGAAGCCGTCGCTGCGCACGCGCTCGACGTTCGTCATCGCCGTGCACGAGCTCGGCGGTGAGGTCATCGAGCCGCCGGCCGACGTCGCCCTGGGCGATCGCGAGGTGGTCGAAGACATCGCGCGCAATTTCGAGCGGTGGGTCACCGGTGCGGTCGTGCGCACGTTCGCGCAGGAACGACTCGTCCGATTTGCGGCTGCCGCGCCGGGCCTGCACGTGGTCAATGCCCTGACCAACGAGGAACATCCGTGCCAGGCGCTCGCGGACGTCCTCACCCTGCGCGAAGCGACCGGCGGCCTGGCCGGCCGCACGATCGCGTTCGTGGGCGACGGCAATAACGTCGCCACCTCGCTCGCACACGCGGGCGCGATGCTGGGCGTGCACGTACGGGTCGCCTCGCCCGAAGGCTTCACGCTGCCTGCCCACGTCGTGACCCAGGCGGCGGCGGTGGCACGCGATGGCGGCACCGTGGAGGTGCTGATCGATCCGGTCGAAGCCGTGCGCGGCGCCGACGCCGTGTACACCGACGTCTGGACCTCGATGGGCCAGGAAGCCCAGGCCACCTCCCGCGAGGAGACCTTCCGGCCGTACCAGGTCAACGCCGAGCTCATGAGGGCCGCCGGACCGAACGCGTGCTTCATGCACTGTCTGCCGGCCCGTCGGGGGGCGGAGGTGACCGACGACGTCATCGACGCGGTGCAGTCGGTCGTGTTCGAACAAGCCGAGAACCGGCTGCACACGCAGAAGGCGCTCCTGACGCTCCTGATGGGGCGCTAGCAGCCGCTAGGCAGCCTCAATTTCGGCGCCGCCGGGCCGATATTGACGCCTGATCCGCACCTATGGCCGTCATTTGCTTTCCGCCATCCCTTCGCATACCCTCAATGGCTCGCTGAAGTCCGGCCTCGGAGCCTCGCTCCAGATCCCTCGATCGGGCTGACCTTCACGGTGTCACCCCGGGCACGCGCCCGGTTGTTGCGGCGGGCCCGCAAGGGTCCGCGCGCAGGGAGCGCAGGAGATGGGTCGCAAACTGTACGTAGGCAATCTTCCGTATTCGACGAACGAAGACGAGCTTCGCGAGCTGTTCAGCCGGGCGGGTGGTGTGGACACGGTCAGCGTGATTCGGGACAACGCAACGGGCCGCGCGCGCGGCTTCGCGTTCGTCGAGATGGCCTCGGATGCCGACGCCCAGAAGGCGGTCACGGAGTTGAACGGCACGCAGCTTGGCGGCCGCACCCTGGCCATCAACGAAGCCCGCCCGAAGCCCCAGTTCGGCGGCGGCGGAGGCGGGGGCGGCGGGCGCGGGTTCGGTGGCGGCGGCCGCGGCGACCGTCGCGAACCGCGCTGGTAGCTCCGCTCAATCAGTCTCTCTTCTCACATGTGGCAGGTGCTCGAACGAGCCCTGCCACATTTTTTTTGCGCCCGTGGTTCAGTCGACGCTGTCGTCCTCCGCGTACACCCAGCCGCCGGCCAGCGCGCCCGCCAGCGCAGACACGAGCATCAATACGCCCCCGCGAATGAAGACGTCCCACGTCAGGAACGACACCGCGTAGCTCGCCATGAGAAGCGCCTGGGCAAGAAACACCATGAAGCCCGCGACGATCGCCGTGCCCGGCCCCTGCCCGAGCCGCGGCCGGATGGCCGCGTACGTCCATACGACCAGCAGCCCAAGCAGCATGTCGACGACGACGTAGGTGACGAGCGACGACGGACTGCTCATGTCGGCCATGTCGACGTTGCGAATCCTCGCGATGTGCTCCCAGTCGGTCGCCAGAATGAAGTTGTTCGACACGTAGTCGCAGATGTTCATGACGACGCCGGCAAGAATGCCGCCCGCAACGAGCTTGCCGCCATTCACTCTGGACACATGCGCCTCCCCCTCCCAGCCGCCGGCGCCGGAGGCGCGGTCAGGCTTCCTTGTACACGGCCGCGCCAGCGAGCGAGCCGAGGATGACTGTGACGAGGGAAGTCGCCGATCCGCGGCCAAACGCCCCCATCGGCATCATGCCCATGCTGGTGAAGCCGTAGAGGATTGCCGTGACGGCCAGATAGAGCGTGATGCCCGCAATGAGCGCGGTCTTCGGTCCCGGACCGAAGCGCGGACGCATCGCTGCGTACGCGAAGACAGTCAAGAGACCCATGACGAAGTCGATGACGATCCATGGCGCCGCGGCCGACATGGACTGCATCGCCGCCGGGTCCATCCCGAACCTCTGCGCCATGGCGGTCATGTCGTCCTTCATGATCGTCATGTTCCAGAGAAAGTCGCACGCATTCGCGACGACGCCGCCGACCAGACCGCCGACGACCACTCGACCCGTATTGATCGATGCCATGGGGAGCCTCCTTCGCGCGGCCCGAGTGGCGCGCGATCGCTACTGGTTGTCCGCCGCTCGAACCGCTCGCCTGAAATGCCGGGCGATGGTAGCAGATGCCCGGGTCGGGTGTAAGCTGACCGCCTCCGAAAGGGAGGAACGATGAAGACCCGTGCTGCCCTCCTGGTCGCGCTGCTGCTGCTGCTGCCCGCCGGCCTGTCGTCGCAGTCGACGCCGAACCTGGGCGTCGCGTCGACCACCGGTCTCGTGGTCGCCTCGTCGGACATCGCCGCCGACATCGGCGCGTCGATCCTCGCCAAGGGCGGCAATGCGGTCGACGCGGCCGTGGCCACCGCATTCGCGATGGCGGTCACGTATCCCTTCGCCGGCAACCTGGGTGGCGGGGGCTTCATGGTCGTGCGGACGCCCGACGGCAAGGCGACGACGTTCGATTACCGCGAAACCGCGCCGGCCAGGTCGACCCCGACCATGTACCTCGGCGCCGACGGCAACATCGACATCCGGCTGACCAGCACGGGATATCTCGCCCCGGGCGTGCCCGGAACCGTGCGAGGCATGGCGTTGGCGCACAAGCGCTTCGGCAAACTCCCGTGGCGTGACGTCGTCATGCCGGCCGCGACGTTGGCCGAGATCGGGTTCGTCATGGCCCCGTCGTTTGCGGCATCGCTCGAGCGTGAGGTGACGAACGGCATGAAGCCGTACGCAACCTCGGTTGCCGCCTACGGCAAGCCCGGCGGCGGCCCATGGACAGCCGGCGATCGACTGGTGCTGCCGGACCTGGCCAAGTCGCTGACCGCAATCGCCACGGACGGACCCGACGTGTTCTACAAGGGCTGGATCGCCGACCGCATCGCCGCGGACATGGCCGGGCACGGGGGCCTGATCTCGAAAGACGACCTCGGCGCCTATCAAGCCAGGGAGCGCGCTCCGGTCACGGGCAGCTTTCTCGGCTATCAGGTCATCTCGATGGGCCCGCCAAGTTCCGGCGGGATCGCGCTCGTCGAGATGCTGAACATGCTGGAGGCGCTGCAGATCCAACGTACGACGCGCGGGTCGGCCGACGCCGTGCATCTGGTCACCGAGGTCATGCGCCGCGCGTTTCTCGATCGCGCGCGTTTCCTCGGCGACGCCGACTTCGTCCAGGTACCGATCGCCGATCTCACGTCGAAGGCCCACGCGCGAGACCTCATCAGCACGATTGATCCGGCAAAGGCGACGAGCAGCGTTGAACTCGGCAAGGACATCGTGACGAGCGCGCCCGGCCGGGAAGAGCCGATGGACACCACGCACTTCTCGGTCGTGGACCGGGACGGCATGGCGGTCTCGAACACCTACACGCTCGAGGGCGGGTACGGCTCGCATGTGGTCGTCACGGGGACGGGCATTCTGCTCAACAACGAGATGGGTGATTTCAACAAGAAGCCGGGCACGACCGACCTCAACGGCAACATCGGCACCGACGCCAACCTCATCGCGCCGGGCAAACGCATGCTCAGTTCGATGGCGCCGACCATCGTGACGAGGGATGGCAAGCTCGTGCTCGTCACCGGGTCGCCGGGCAGCCGAACGATCATCAACACGGTGCTCGACATCGTGCTGGACGTCTCGGCATGGGGCATGAGAGGCCAGGAGGCGATCGACGCGCCGCGCATGCACCACCCCTGGCTTCCGGACCGGCTCGACGTCGAGGCCAACGGAATCTCCGACGTCACCCTGGCCAAGTTGCAGGCGATGGGCCACACGGTGCGCGTCAGCGGCAAGCAGGGATCGGCCCAGTCGATCTGGATCCAGCCGACGACGGGTATCGCTTTCGGCCTGGCCGACCACCGCGACGCGACCGCCAAGGCCAGCAAGGCGGGGTCAGCGCCAGCGCCGATTCACCCATTGCCCCGTTCCTAGCCCGCGGGCGAGCCGCATCCGGCCTTCCAGACGCGTCGAACCTTCGATACAGTCTTCCGTCGATGAAGGTCCTCATCGCCGGCGGAACGGGCTTCCTCGGCCGGCCCCTCGCCTCTCGGCTGGCGCTCGCGCAACACGAAGTCGTCGTCCTGACGCGGAACGAGATCATGGGCCGGCCGGCCGAACGCCTGCGCTACGTGCCGTGGAAGCCCGACGGCACGATTCCCATCGCGGCCCGATCGACGGGCGGCGGACGGTCGCGGGTCGGCGACTGGACGAATGAAGTCGCGGAGGCCGACGCGATCGTCAACCTCGCCGGCGCCGGCCTCGCAGACGAACGCTGGACCCCGGATCGACTGAACGTACTTCGCACGAGTCGCAAGGCGAGCACCGAGAGCCTGGTAACGGCCGTGCGCTATGCCTCGCACAAGCCGTCGGTCTTCATTCAGGGTTCCGCTATCGGCTACTACGGCACCCGGACGAGCGGCCCCCTCGATGAGTCCAGCCCGGCGGGCTCGGATTTTCTGGCGTCCCTGTGCGTGGAGTGGGAAGCCGCGGCGCAACCTGTGGCCGGGTTCGGGTTGCGGCTCGTTCTGGCGAGGACGGGGGTCGTCCTCGCCGCCGACGGCGGCGCCTTGCCGAAACTGGCCGCGCCGTTCCGCGCGTTCGTCGGCGGCCCGCTCGGATCCGGCGAGCAGGTGATCTCGTGGGTGCATCGCGACGACTGGCTGTCGATGATCACCTGGGCCATCGAGACATCAGAAGTCGACGGGCCGCTGAACGTGACAGCGCCCAAGCCGGTCACCAACGCGGAGTTTGCCCGATCGCTGGGGCGCGCGCTGCACCGGCCGTCCTGGATGACGACGCCGGCGTTTGTCGTTCGCGCTGCAGCTGGCGAGATCGCGGATGTGGCGGTGCTGGCCGGTCAGCGTGTGCTGCCGACCAAGGCGCTCGGCTTCAGGTTCGGCTTCCGGTATCCCGACCTCGATCGGGCGCTGGCCGTCGCGTTGACGTGACCGCGGCCCACGCGCGCCCCCAGCCGGCCGCCCGCCTGCGCTCTGCTCGAGCAACCCGGCGCGGGCCCACCTCGTCTATTTCGGCGAGGTAGGCATCATGACTGTGACCGGATGGGGACGCGCCGCGATGGTCATCGGCCTCGCGGCCAGCATGGTTGTGGGTGTCGACGCCCAGCAAAGCCGAAACGGCAACGCTCGCAACCGGGCCGACAGCCGAAGCGGCGACACCGAGACTGTGACCAAAACCGTGTCGCTCCCGGCGAATGGCACCCTCCGGGTGCGCACCTTCTCCGGATACGTGCACGTCACGGGCACGAACAGCCGCGACGTGACGATCAAGGCTGTTCGGACGGCGAGCCGCGACGTCCTCGACCATGTGCAGCTCACGATCGGCACGTCCGGCTCGACCGTCACGATCGACGCGAACGACAAGGACCGTAACTGGTCCCGCAATCGCGGCGACGACCAGGTCGTCAGCACCGATTTCGACATCGAGATGCCGGCCTCCGCGTCGCTCGACGTCAACGGCTTCTCGAGCCCCGTGGAGGTCACGAACGTCACCGGCGACGAACGCCTCGAGACATTCAGCGCCACCATTACAGTCACCGGAGCGAAGGGATGGATCGACGCGCACACCTTCAGCGGCCACGTCGACGTCGATCTGGTCGCCGCCGGCTCGAAACCGCACCTCGCGGCCCACACATTCAGCGGATCAATTCGCGCGAAACTCGCGGACACGGCGAAAGCCGATGTGCAGTTCAACAGCTTCAGCGGCCAGTTCGACAGCGATCTGCCCCTGACGATGCACTCGTCGCGCCGCAATCGCGTGCTGGGCCACGTCGGCAGCGATTCCGAATCGTCTGCCTCCGACGGGGCCCTGAAGTTCGAGACCTTCAGCGGCGGCGTCCGGATCGTGAAGTAGCCGCAGCCGCGTCCCCGAGCGGCATTCCGCTCGCCTGGTAGCGCTCAGCCGTGATCTCGGCCAGCACCGAGAGCGCAATCTCCGCCGGCGTGCGGCCGCCCAGATCCAGGCCCACGGGGGCATGAATCGCTCGGACGCGGTCCTCGTCGATGCCTTCCTCGCGCAATCGCTCGGCGATGAGCACCGTCTTGCGGCGGCTGCCGAGCAGACCGATGTACCGGACGGACGTGCGGGCCGCGGCGACGACGCAATCGGCGTCCAGTTTGTGCCCGCGGGTCGCGATGACGAGAAAGCTGTTCCACCCGTAGTCGAGCGATCCGATCGTCGCGGGAATGTCGCCCGTGATCACGGCAGCGCCGCCAAATCGCTCCGGACTGGCGAATTCGGGCCGGTCCTCGACCACCGTCACGTCGAAGTCCAGGAACTGCGCCTGCCGCGCAATGGCCGCTGCGACGTGCCCGCCGCCGGCGACGACGAGCCGCGGCCGGCTCGCCACCGGCTCGATGAGCAGATCATGATCGTCGTCGAGCGAGACGACGCGCGCCGTGCCATGCCGGACTTGCGCGCGCGAAAGGTCGGCCGCGCGTGCGTCGACCGTCGCATCGCCGAATGACCCCCACACGCGGCCCGCCGCCTCGACGAAAACGCGGCCGTCGTAGGCCAGGCCTCTGGCCTCGCGCCGCAATCGCGTGGCGACTGCGACCGGCTCGCCGCCCGCAGCGGCCTGCGCCAGGCGACCGACGATGTCGGTCCCGGCCCCAAACGCGTCGCCGCCACGTTCGGCCAGGATCCACATCGTGCCACCGCACACGAGACCCGTGTTCCAGGCAAGGTCTTCCGTCAACTCGTAGGCGCGCAACGACCGACCGCCGTTCGCAAGCACGTCGCGCGCCGCCGTAATGGCATCGGCCTCGACGCAGCCGCCGCCAAGCGTGCCGTCGGCGCGGGCTTTGTCGCGGCTCGTGACGATGAGCTTCGCGCCCACGACCTGCGGGGTGCTGCCGATCGTGCGCACGACGGTCGCGACCGCGAAGTCCACGCCGGTCGCCGCCAGTTCCGCCATGCGAGCGTAGAGGGAAGCCACTGTAGGAATCGTAAGCCCGAAACGGGGGCCGTCACTCCATGAGGTCCGCCGGCGTGTCGACGTCGCGCAGCACGCCTCCGTCGTCGACCGGAATCTCGCGACGGACCGGATGCTGCGACCTGATCACGGCATTCAACGAGGTGGCTGGCGACGCCGCCAGCACCGCGGACCGGAGGGAACCGGGCAGGACGATCGGATGGCCGGACCGCGCATGCCGCTGGGGCACGATGAACCCCGGTTCGCGACGGTAGGCCTCGAGCAGGGCCGCCACTGTGGCCGGTCGCACGAACGGCATGTCGCCCGGCAGGATCAGAATGGGATCGCCGTCGGCGGCCTCGAGGCCCGTCTGAATCGACGACAACATGCCCCGATCGGGATCCGGATTGACGATGACGCTGACGCGCGGATCCTGGACGAGCAGCACGCGCTCGAACACGCCCGCCGCGGGGGCCACGACGACAACCCGGGCGACGTGGCCGTCGAGCAGGGATCGGATCGTGCGCGCCAGGAGGGGCTCACCGCGAAGATCGGCTGTCAGCTTTGGTGAGCCAAAGCGATCGCTGCGCCCAGCGGCGGGCACGATGGCGACGGACGTCATGCGGGCGCAACCGCGAGATGTCGTATGTCGAGCGGCGCGGCCTGCCGGCGGCGGTCCAGACCGCGGCGCGATTCGGTCATCCGCGGCAGTCTACCGACGTTTCGATAGACTGTCCAAACGACGGGGTCCGGCCCCGCCCGGCGTCAGCCGGGCCCGACCCCTTAGGAGACGCGCATGGCGCTCATCGACGAGGGCAAGAAGGCACCGGCGTTTTCGCTGAAGGACCAGGACGGCACCCTGCACAGGCTCTCCGACTTCGCGGGCAAGTCCGTCGTGCTCTACTTCTATCCAAAGGACGACACGCCGGGCTGCACGAAGGAATCCTGCGACTTCCGGGACAACCTCGTTCGCTTCAACGCGAGCAAGGCGTCAGTGGTCGGCATCAGCATCCTTGACGAGCGGAGCAAGGCGAAATTCGCGAAGAAGTACGCCCTCACGTTTCCGCTCCTCGCGGATGCGGATCATGAGGTCGCCGAGAAATACGGCGTGTGGCAGAAGAAGACGCGTTACGGCCGTTCGTACATGGGCATCGTCCGCACCACCTACCTCATCGGGCCGGACGGCAAGGTCGCGAGGCGCTGGGACAAGGTCAGCGTGGACGGCCATGCGGACGAGGTACTGAGAGCGATCGCTGAAAAATGAGGCCATGGCCCCATTTCGCGGTGATCAGCTCAGGCCCAGCTGTATCCGCTCTTCGCCAACGGCAACGTGCGCACACGCTGCCCGGTCGCTGCGAAGATCGCGTTGGCGATCGCCGGTAGAATCGGCGGCAGCGCGGGCTCCCCGAGTCCCGTCGGGTTGTTGTCCGACAGCAGGAAGTCCGCGTGGATTTCCTTCGGCGCCTGGCTGATCCGCACTGGTTCGTATTCGTCGAAGTTGCCTTCCATCGCCCGGCCCTTGCCGATCGTGATCCCGTACGACATGAGCTGGCTCATGCCGTCGATAACCGAGCTCTGCACTTGGGCTTCGGCGGTGATTGGGTTGACGATTTGCCGGCCGACATCGGCGGCCACCCAGACGCGGTTGACCCGGACCCGCTTGGACGCGTCGACGCTGACCTCGGCGACTTCGGCGAAGAAGCCCGCATGGCTCTGATGGAACGCGACGCCCATTGCGGTGCCCGCGGGCAGCTTCGTCTTGCCCCAGCCGGACTTGTCCCGCACGAGTTCGAGCACACCGCGCATTCGCGACGGATCCCAACCGCCCGCGAACCCTCCGCCGGCGCCACCGCCCCGCCCGCCCGCATTCGGATCCGGCGCGGCTTGCACGAGGGGATTCGAGAGGAGCGCGAGCCGAAACGCGATCGGATCCTGGCCAGCCGCGTGCGCCAGCTCGTCCATGAAGGATTGCATCACGAACGCGATGCCGTTGCTGCCCGGCGCCCGCATGGGGCCGGTCGGCACGCCGAATTGAATCATCGACGTCCCGAGTTGATAGTTGGGCACGAACCGCGCCGGGAACTCCGTGGCGCTGACCGTGCCGCTGCCCGTCCCACGTTGCCCGTCGAGCGTGAACGTCACGAAGTGGTTCGCCCAGGCGACGAGCTTGCCGGAGGCGTCGACGCCGCCCTTGAGGAAATGGAACCCGGCGGGCCGGTACTGGTCGTGGCCCATGTCGTCCTCGCGCGTCCACTGCAGGTGCACAGGCACGCCGGCGACCTTGGCAATCCAGGCGGCTTCGGCAAGGTAGTCGTTCGCCAGGCGGCGGCCAAAGCAGCCGCCGATGCGGGTCATGTGGATCGTCACGTCGTCCGGCTGAATTCCGAGCGTCTGCGCCACAAGGTTCCGGCCGCTCCCGGGCTGCTGCGTGCCCGCCCAGATTTCGACCTTGCCGTCCTTGACCGAGGCCGTCGCGTTCATCGGCTCGAGCGGCGCGTGGCTGAGGAACGGATAGAAGTACGCGCCTTCGACGACCTTCGCCGCACTGGCGAACGCGGCGTTCGGATCGCCGTCCTTGCGGGTCACCTGACCGGGCGCGCCGCCCGACATCGCTTGTGCCTTCGCGGCGAACGCGTCGCTGCTGTCGGTGGCCGCGCGGCCCTCGTTCCACGTGACCTTCAACTGCTCGCGGGCCTTCTGTGCCAGCCACCAGCTGTCCGCCACGACGGCCACGCCGCCCATGAGGCCGTTGAGCGCGGTGCCGCCCTCGACGACGAAAGCATCCTTCACGCCCGGCATCGCCTTGATCTGATCAAGGTTCGCCGACGCTACCGTGCCCCCGAACACGGGACAGCGCTGGAAGACGGCGTAGAGCATCCCCGGCACCACGGCATCGATGCTGAACAGGGGCTTGCCGACCACGATCGCCGGTGTGTCGACGCCGAGCGTCGACTTGCCGATGATCTTGAAGTCCTTCGGATCCTTCAGCTTGACCGAGGCCGGATCGGGCGGCGCCATCGCCAGGGCTTTGTCCGCCAACTCTCCGTAGCCGACCGATCGCTTCGACGCCGCATGGAGAACCTTGCCGGACGCCGTCGTCAACTCGCTCTCGGGCACGCTCCAGGCGCTCGCCGCCGCGGAGACGAGCATCTGCCGCGCCGCCGCGCCGACTTGCCGCATCGGCATCCAGTTCGTCGGCACCGCCGTGCTGCCGCCCGCTCCCTGACTGCCGTACTTCGCGTCGAGATCGCCCTGCTCGACCGTCACCGCACTCCAGTCGACGTCCAACTCTTCCGCGATGAGCATCGGCAGCGTGGTCTTGACGCCTTGGCCGATCTCCGGGTTTTTGCCGATGATCGTGACGCGGCCGTCACGCGCGATCTTGATGAAGACCGTCGGCACGAGCGGCGCGCCGCCGCGACCCGGCCCCTGCGCGAAAAGGTCCGACACCGGATCGAGGTAGGCGGCAATCACGAGGCCGCCGCCGGCCAGGGCGCTGACGCGCAGGAAGGATCGGCGATCGAGCGCGAGAGGACTCATAGCGCCTGCTCCAGTTTCTCAGTCGAGAGCCGGCCCTTGCTGGCCGGATTGTTGATTTGGGCCGCGCGGTGAATCCCCTGACGGATTCTGAGATACGTCCCGCAGCGACAGAGATTGCCGTTCATGGCCGCGTCGATCTGCGCGTCAGTCGGGTTGGGCGTCGTGGCCAGCAACGCCGCGGCCGCCATGATCTGGCCGCCCTGGCAATAACCGCAGTCCGGCACGTCGAGGTCGCGCCAGGCTTGCTGCAGCGGATGTTGCGCGCTGGGCGAGAGACCTTCGATCGTCACGACCTTGGCCCCGGCGGCAGCCTGGGCGTGGACCTGGCAGGACTTCGTCGCCTTCCCACCGATGTGGACTGTGCACGCCCCGCATTGACCGACGCCGCAGCCGAACTTGGTCCCCGGCATGTGCAGCGTCTCGCGCAGCACCCAGAGCAGGGGCATGTCGGGCGGCACGTCTACCGAGACGGCTTTGCCATTGACCGTGAAATCGACCTTCATCGGGGGCTCCTCATGGTCATGATACGTCCGCACACCGTCAAATCAACGCGATCGTGCGAAAATGCCCGCCCGCCCGGAGGATCCCGGGCCGAACGTCCCGGAAGTGGGCCGCGGGCGTCCCATTGGCGCTCCACGGCGCCACGCGCCGATAGCGACCAGGTCGAGGACCCGCCCGTTTTCGACCGCGGCGCTGCCGCTCCTCGGCACGAAGCGTGCTTTCAGTCGACTGGGACGAGGTGACGATGCTGCGAGACCTGTTGTTCGCGTGTCGGATGGTTCGCCGGTCGCCGGCGTTTACGGCCGTCGCGGTGCTCACGCTCGGCCTGGGGATCGGCGCGAATACGGCGATCTTCAGCCTCATCGACGCGATCTTCCTCCACGGGCTGCCGTTCGCCCGGCCGGCTGAGCTCGTCAACATCCAGAACGACTTCAAAGAGCGCAACATCATTGCGGGGCCCGTCTCGATCACGAAGTTCGAGCACTTCCGCGATAACCAATCCACGCTGACGGGCCTGGCCGCAGATACCTTCAGCACGAGGACGCTCTCCGGACATGGCGACCCGGTGCAGGTGAACACCATCCAGATGTCGAGCAACGAATTCGATCTGCTCGGCGTCCGCCCGCTTTCCGGCCGCCTCTTCCGGCCTGATGAAGAGTCTGCGGGCGAGCACGTCGCGCTCCTCAGCGCCGAGTACTGGGACCGGGCTTTCCAACGCAACGCTGCCGTCGTCGGCCAGGTCATCACGCTCGATGGCGTCGCCCACACGGTCGTCGGCATCATGCCGCCAATGCCGGTCGCTTACTTCGGCGGCGTCGACCTCTACACGACGCGCCCGGAAGAATTTCCCGGAATGACTCCGGAGCTTCGCGCCCGGGGGTTCAGCTTCCTGAGACTAATGGGCCGCGTGAAACCGGGGCTCACCGCCGCACAGGTGCAAGCTAACTTCGCGGCGCTCGAGGCCACCTACCTGCGCGACAACGGCACGAAGGCCGATGCCGAGTGGCACCCGACGGTCGTCGACCTCGTCGCGAACACGCTCGGCGGGCAGCTCCAGTCGACGCTCTGGCTGCTGCTCGGCGCGGTCGGGTTCGTGCTCCTCATCGCGACGAGTAACGTCGCCAATCTGCTCCTCGTGCGGTTTGCCGCGCGCCGCCGGGAAATCTCGGTCCGCCTCTCGCTCGGGGCGAACCGGCAACGCGTGATTCGGCTGTGTCTCTTCGAAAGCTTGCTCATCAGTGTCCTCGCCGCCCTGGTCGGCGTGATCGGGGCGCGGCTCGCGCTGAAGGTTCTCATCCACCTGAACGCGCCCCTCCCGATCGGTCAGACCGTGTCGCTCAGCTGGCTGGTCCTCGCCTTCACGGCCGGCATCGCCTTCACCACCGGGTTCGCGATCGGGCTCTACCCGGCCATTCAGGCCTCGGGCACCAACCTGGTTGACGGGCTCCTCGAAGGCGGCCGCGCCAATACGATGAGCCGTGGCCAGCACGCCTTCCGTCGCGTGCTCATCGGCGGCCAGGTGGCGCTCTCCTGCGCTCTCCTCATGGGCGCATTTCTCATCATCGCGAGCGTGCGGCACCTGCAGCAGGTCGCCCCGGGCTTCGCGCCACACGGCGTCCTCGCGGCAGGCGTGAATCTGCCGTCGTCACGCTATCCGTCGCGCGTGGAATTGGGCGTCTTTGAACGACGCTTCCTCGAGGCGATTCGGCACGCGCCGGGCGTGAGCGACGCGTCGTTGGGCATCGGCGTACCGTTCGTCGGATTCTCCTTCGGCAGTCCCTACTCCCGGGCCGACGGCAAGTTCGTGCCCTACGCCCGGCGGCCGCTCGCGCCCGTCCGGTTCGTGTCCTCCCACTACTTCTCGACACTCGGGATTCCGCTCAAAGCGGGCCGTCAGTTCATCGACGATGACCGGCTGGAAAGCGCCCGCGTCGTCATTCTGAGTGAAGGTGCGGCCCGCACACTTTTTCCCGAGGTCGCGGACAGCACGGCGCTTCTCGGCGAGCACATCCTGATTGGCGCGACGAACCAGGGTGAAAACGCCGAAATCGTCGGCATCGCTGCCGACGTCCGGTCCAACCTCCAGGCGACGACGCCCGTGGACTTCTACCGGCCGCTCGCCCAGCAGACGTCCAATAGCAGCAACTGGACCCTGGTCGTTCGCACGTCGCTCGCCGATCCGACCACGCTGACGAGCGCGATCCGCGCTGCGCTCCGCAGCATCGACCCCGACGTGCCAGTCGTGAATCCGACAACGATGGAGACGGCCATCGAGCGCTCGATCGGCTCCCAGCGGCTGCTCATGGCGCTGCTCGGCGTCTTCGCCGGTCTTGCCCTCACGCTCGCCGTCGTCGGCATCTACGGTGTCGTCGCCTATTCGGTGAGTCAGAGGCGTACGGAGATCGGCGTGCGCATGGCGCTCGGCGCCGTGCCGCGGGAGATCGTTGGCCTCGTCATGCGGCAGGGACTCACGCCGGTCCTGGTCGGCCTCGTCGTCGGGATCCTGGTCGCGGCCGAGCTCGGCCGGTTTCTCGAGAGCCAGCTCGTCGGCTTGTCTCGCTTTGACCCGCTGAGCTTCGCTCTGACCGTGACGTCGCTGCTCGCGGCCAGCCTCGCCGCCTGTTGGATTCCGTCCTGGCGCGCGTCGCGGATCGGGCCGTCGATGGCGCTCAGGGGCTAGTGGCCTGGACCCGTCAGTTGTACGGCGCCTTCCGGGCGGGGCATGCCGGGCTCCGGAAGTCACAGCACATCTGACGGGTCGAGGCCACTAGCACCGCGGCAGGCTCCAGGCGGCAGGCGAACTCTCCGGCACCCGGTCGACAGACGGATGCCGCCTATTTCCCGTCCGACCCGTGATACGGGTCGAGATTCCAGTCGAGAAAGGCCCAGACCCGCGCCCAGGAGTCGCGCTGTTCCCGCGTGTTGGTGGGCACGAAGTTCTCGAGCTTCGTCATGTCCACGCGCCCGGCGTTCGGCAGCGTCGCTGGACACATCCGGTCGAAGAGATGTCCACCAACCGGGTTCTCGTAGACCTTCGTTTCGGCCAGGTCCGGTTTGCGCGCGCGCAGCGCATCAACGAGCTGCATGTCCTCTTCGATGTTGACGTCCTGATCGTTCTTCGTGACGTGTACGATGACCGGAATCTGGATCCTGTCCACCAGGAAGAGAGGCGATCGCTCCTTGTAGACCTGGTCGACCGCCGGGCTGTCGCCCGGCAGGCCGCCGTAGCGGTTCTGCGGATCGATGGCGCGATGCTGCCGGTCAACGCCCTTCCAGGCGAGGCGCTGAAAGAGGTTCGTCACCGGCACCATCGCCGCCGCGACCTTGAACAGCGTCGGGTTGCGCTCGACCGACAGCATCGTGATCATCCCGCCGTGGCTCCAGCCGACGATGCCGATTCGGTCGGGGTCGACCTCGGGCATGGTCTTCAACACCGAGACGGCCGTCACCACGTCGTCGACCTCCGCGCCGCCGTAGTCAATCGCGTCGTAGAACGCCTGACCGTACCCGACACTGCCCCGGTACTCGGGGGCAATGACGACATAGCCGCGTGAGACGGCCTCGCGGACGTACGGAATGTAGTACTCGTAGACGTGACCGCGGATGTCCGGGTGCACCCAGACGAGCGCGGGATGCCCTTTCGGCCCTTTGAGCGTCCGGGGCTTGAAGATGAAGACCGGGATATCGAGGCCGTCCGCGCGGCTCTTGTACGTCGTCTTCTGCATGGTCATGAAGCCTTCGCTGGCCGCGCGCCAGGTCGCGTCGGTTTGCGTCTGCCGCTGGAGGTCCGCCTCGAAGTTCATGCCCCGGCCTTGACCTTGGCCTGGGGCGCCCGGCGCGCCTGCCGCTGCACCCGTTGGCGCACCTTGTCCCCGCGTCCCTTGCTGTGCGGGCGGGGGCGTTTGCTGCCGGGCTCCAGCCGGCGTCACGGCCGATCCGGCCAGCCCGACGGCTGCCGCCATTGCCGACGCGCACGCCAACCGACGACTCCACGACGAGGACACAAACGACATCGGCGTCTCCTTTGACTGGCTCGCGCCCTAGATCTTCAGACGAAAGTGATACGAGGCGATGTGCATGCGGTTGACGAGATAGAACCGATGCGCGTCGAAGCGTTGGACGCCGGAGTCCAACTCCAGAGTGCGACAGCCCTCCGCGCGGGCCCTGGCCATCAGCCAGTCGAACAGCGCCTTGCCGTAGCCGCGCGACCGCGCGGCGGCGTCGGTCACGAGATCGTCGACATACAGGATGCGCCCGCTGACGAGGTTGTCGATCACGCGGAAGCCCGCCACGGCTTGCACATGCCCGTCTCGCTCGAGAAACGCGAGCGTGAAGCCGCCGGCAACCTGGCGCCGGATGGTCGCGACAAACGCCGCGTCCTCGAGGTGCGGCCGCAACTGCACCATCACCGGAAAACAACGCTCGATGTCGCGATCGGATTCGGCCAGTCGGATCTCGTTCACACCTTCACGCCTCCTCGCCTTCAAGTCTCCCAGCCCTACCTATCGAGCGTTTGGTCCTGGTACGAGGTCGGATCGCTGAGCGATTCGAGGTGCGTGAACACGGCGACGTTCGGCAGCGCCCCTCGCAGGTCCGCCTCGATCTTCTCGAGCAGGTGATGGCCGCGATCGACCGACCATTGGCCAGGCACGAGGACATGAAGCGAGACGAACCGCCGCGACCCCGATTGCCGGGTCCGGAGGGCGTGGTACTGCACGCCGCCCGCCTGGTAGCGATCGAGCACCGTGCGCAGCCGAGTGACCTCGGCGGCCGGCAGCGCCGTGTCGAGCAGCCCCAGCGCCGACTTGCGGACGATCCGCACGCCGGCGGCAAGGATATTCACCGCCACGAGCAGCGCGACCGCGGGATCGAGCGACTGCCAGCCGGTGAGGCCCACCGCGCCGACCCCGATCACGACGCCCACCGACGTCCAGACATCGGTCATCAGATGTTGCGCGTCAGCCTCCAGCACGACCGACTCGAACGTGGCGGCCGCACGCCTGATGATCAGCGCGACGATCAGGTTGACCAAAGACGCCGAGACCGCAATCGACAGGCCCAGACCGATTGCGCTGATGAGCCGGGGATGCCGCCAGCGTTCGACCGCGGCAAACGCGATGCTGAGCGCCGTAATGACGATGAGCGCGCCCTCAGCGCCGCTCGAAAAGTATTCGGCCTTCGTGTGGCCGTAGGCATGTTCCTCGTCGGCGGGTTTGGCGGCCAGATTCAACATCGCGAGAGCCATCGCCGCGCCGGCCAGGTTCACGAACGATTCCAGGGCATCCGACAGCAAGCCGACCGACCCGGTCAGGAGGTACGCCGTGAGCTTCATCGCGATGGTGACCACGGCCGCGCCAATGGAGAGCCACGCGAACCTGGTCAACGACGGCGGGGACATCGGAGGGACAGTATCTCCGAAGTAGGGAACGGGCAGAAGGCACCGACGGTGTTCGGCCTGCCAGTCTTCCAGCCTTCAACCCTAGACGCCTTGGTACAATTCCATACATGCCCATGTCCGATCCAGCCACGCGTCTCGACTTCATCCGCGAGATCGTCGTCGCGGACGAACAGTCGGGGAAGCACGGCGGGCGCGTGGCCACCCGGTTTCCGCCGGAGCCGAATGGCTATCTGCACATCGGGCACGCGAAATCGATCTGCCTCAACTTCGGCATTGCCCAGGATTTCGGGGGCACCTGCAACCTGCGCTTCGACGACACAAATCCGACGACCGAGGACGTCGAATATGTCGAATCGATCCAGGAGGACGTCCGCTGGCTGGGGTTCTCGTGGGACGATCGGCTGTACTACGCCTCGGACTACTTCGAGCGCCTGTACGAGTGCGCTGAACGCCTCATCCTCGATGGCCGGGCCTACGTCGATGATCAGAGCGCGGAGGACATCCGCGCGTCGCGCGGCACGCTGACCGAACCCGGCCGCAACAGCCCGTTCCGCACCCGATCGGTCGACGAGAACCTCGACCTGTTCAGGCGAATGCGCGCCGGCGAGTTCCAGGACGGCTCGCGCGTGCTCCGCGCCGCCATCGACATGGCGTCGCCGAATCTCAACCTGCGCGATCCGGTGCTCTATCGGATTCGACGAGCCCGCCATCACCGAACCGGGAACGTGTGGTGCATCTATCCGATGTACGACTACGCGCACCCGATCTCGGACGCGCTCGAGCGCATTACGCATTCGATCTGCACGCTGGAATTCGAGGCGCATCGGCCCCTGTACGACTGGCTGATCCAGCACATCCCGCTGCCCGGCACGCCGCAGCAGATCGAGTTCGCACGCTTGAACGTGTCCTACACGGTCATGAGCAAGCGAAAGCTCCTGCAGCTCGTCGCCGAACGGCACGTCAGGGGATGGGACGACCCGCGCATGCCGACGATCTCCGGCCTCCGCCGCCGCGGGTACACGCCGGACGCGATCCGCGCGTTCTGCGAGTCGGTGGGCGTCGCCAAGCGCGAGAACCTGATCGATGTGGGGTTGCTGGAGTTCTACGTCCGCGAGGACCTGAACGAACGGGCGCCGCGCGCCATGGCCGTCTTGCGGCCCCTACGCGTCGTCATCGAGAACTATCCGGACGGCCAAGTGGAGGACATGGACGTCGTGAACAACCCGGAACACCCGGAGGCCGGCACCCGCAAGGTGCCGTTCTCGAAGGTCGTGTACATCGAGCAGGACGACTTCCGGGAGGATCCGCCGAAACAGTTCTTCCGGCTGGCGCCCGGGCGGGAAGTGCGGCTTCGAAACGCGTACTTCATCACGTGTCGCGAGGTCGTTAAAGACGCGACGGGGCGGATCGTCGAGCTGCGAGCCCGGTACGATCCGGCGACAAAGGGCGGCGACGCCCCCGACGGCCGGAAGGTCAAAGCGACGCTGCACTGGGTCTCCGCCGAGCATGCCGTCGACGCCGAGGTGCGACTCTACGACAGGCTCTTCACGACTGAGACCCCTGGCGCCGGGGAGGCGGACTTTCTGACCGAGATCAACCCAGCCTCGCTCGAGATTCTGTCCGGCTGCAAGGTCGAGCGGTCCCTGGCTGAGGCCGGTCCGGGAGAGCGTTTTCAGTTCGAGCGACTGGGCTATTTTTGCGTGGACCCGGATCGCCGACCGGGCGCGCCCGTGTTCAATCGCACCGTGACGCTGAAGGACACCTGGGCCAGGATCGCCCAACGGCCCCAGACCTGACGCCGCACGACGGGCGACTAGTCTCGGAGCGTGGCCGCGGGATTCAGCCGGAGAATCCTGAGCGCGGGCAGCACGCTCGCGCCTCCCGCCACGACGAGCAGAAACAGCGCCGCGCCGACATACGTCGTTGGATCGGACGTCGTGACGTGCCAGAGGAAGGACCTGACGAGGCTCGTCGCCAGGAACGACAGACCGACGCCACAGGCCACGCCCGCGAAGGAGGTCCAGAGGCCGCCAAGTACTACTTGCCAGGCCGTCTGGCCGGGGCTTGCGCCGAGCGCCAGCCTGATCCCGAATTCGCGGGTGCGCTCGGACACCTGCTGGGAAATGAGACCGTGCACCCCAATCGCGGAAAGAAAGAGCGCGACGATCGTGAGCGTCGCGACGATGGTCATGAGCAGCCGGCGATCGCCCACGGCCTGCAGCATCACGTCGTCCATTGGGGCGACGCCCGACAGCGGCAGCAGCGGATCGGATGCGGCGACCGCCCGCCGAATGGCCGCTTCGCCCTCGGGCGCCGAATGCGCCCGAACGGACCAGACCGGCGAGAACCACACGTGGACGCCCATGAAGCCGTCGCCCGCCTGGGCCGCAGGCAGATAGATCGTCGGCGCGGCCGTGAGCGGACCGCGCGTCATGCCGGTCACGAAGAATCCAGACGGCTTCTGCAGCACGTCGCCGACGACGCCGATGACCTCGCGATCGTGGTCGCCGCTGAGGGCCAGGCGTCGTCCGAGGATCGCGCGGCCTTTCGATGTCACGCGGACGAACTCGTCGTTCACAATCACGACCGGAGCTGACTGCGCGCCGTCGGCAACAGTGAACGCGCGGCCGGCCCGGACGGGGATCTCGAGCGTTCGGAAGAAGTCGCCCGCGACGTAGGCCACGTTGGTCGTGGACCCCTTGGCCCGCGCGTCGTCGGTGAAGCGGAAGCCCCAATTGAGCAGTCGCTGAAACGGCAGGCAGAGCGACACGCCCGCCGACGAGACGGCGGGATCCTGCGAAAGGCGCGCGAGCGTGTCGTCGAAGAGCCGACTGACGTTCGCCGACGTGCTGTACCGCGCGTCGCGCATCGACGCGGTGGCCGTCATCACGTGCGTGGGATTGAAGCCGGGATCGAGGCTCCGAAGGTTCACGAATGTACGAAGCAGGAGACCCGTCGTCACGAGGAGGGCGACGCCGAGCGTGACTTCCGCCATCACCAGAAGCCGCCGCGGCCACCGACGCGCGCTGCCCGCGACGCTTCGCGACCCGCTGGTCAGCAGCGTCGCATTGACGTCGATCCGGCTGGCTTGCCAGGCCGGCACCACGCCGAAACAGAGGCTCGTCAGCACGGACAGTCCGGCCATCGCGGCGATCACCCGGCCGTCGAGGGACGCGCGGCCCCAGTTGCTAAACGTCTCGCCGCCGAGAGCCTTCAGCGTCTCGAGCGCCGCCACGCCGAGTAACAGGCCGAGACTGCCGCCGATGAGCGCCAGCACGACGCTCTCGACCAGGAGTTGTCTCACGACCGCCGCTCGGCCGGATCCCAGAGCCATCCGCGTAGCGATTTCCTTCGCGCGGAAGCCGCCGCGCGACAACAGGAGCGCCGCGATGTTGACGCAGGCGATCACGAGCACCGCGCCTACCGCGACGCTCAGCATGACGATGGGCTCGCGATCGTCCGAGGTCATGTCGTCCTGCAGGGGCTGGAGTTCCAGCACGGCCGTGATCGGCTCGGTCCCCACGTACTGGCGCGTCGCCTCCGGGCTGAGTGTGGCCAGTTCGGCGTTGGCGGCCTTCCACGAGACGCCGGGCTTCAGCCGCGCCACGACAGCGAGGTTCGTCCCGCTGCCTTCACCCTGATGCGACGCGCGAAGCGGCGTCCACAAGTCGGCGTCGGCCCGGTCTGCAGGAGCGAGACCCCCGGGATTCGTGCAGACAAAGCCCTTCGGCATCACGCCGATCACGGTGAACGGCTCGCCCTTGAGCAGCATCGTTTGGCCCACGACGTCCGCCCGACCATTGAAGACACGGTGCCACATGCCAAAGCTCAGGACGGTCACCGCCGGTCCACTCGTCGAATCCTCGACCGTCGAGAACTCGCGCCCGAGAAGCGGCGCGACGCCGAGCACTCGAAAGAAACCCGCGCCCACGCGCTGCTGCTTGATGTACGTGGCCGCGTCGCCCGTCACGAGGTTGGCGCCGCTCGATCCGACCATACTTGCAGCGTCGATCGTCGTGGCGCGATCCCGGATCGCCTCCCACATCCAGCCGTCGACGCTGTCGCCGAGGTCTTCGCCCTTCGGCGTTCGGGTCAGGAGCTCGACCGCCGCGAGTTGCGCCGGCTGGGGATACGGCAGTGGTCGGAGGAGGATCGAGTCCGCGAGGCTGAAAACCGCCGAGTTCGCGCCGATGACGACGGCGAGGGTCACGATGGCGGTGAGGGCGAACGCCGGTGACCGCCGGAGCATGCGGAAGGCGTAGGAGAGATCGCGACCGAGCGTGTCGAAGAACGGAAGCCGGTTCATGTCGTCAATCTCCTCTCGTCGGGACCGCGGGTTGCCGAATCTCACGCGGGCGTCGCGTCGGGCTTCATCCGGTGTGCGCCCACGCGCCACGAGCTGTTCGATGTACAGCTCGACGTGCGCATCGAATTCCTCGCGCCGCCGGCGGTCGCGCGCGCCCCGCGCGAAGTAGCGTCGCCAGCTCACGCCGTTAGCCCTGACCCGGTTCGAGCACCCGGCCAACCGCCCGCGCCAGCACATCCCACCGCGACGCCTCGACGACGAGCTGCCGCCGGCCGCGCGGCGTCAGCTGGTAGAACCGCGCGCGGCGATGCGTCTCGGACTGGCCCCACGAGGACGCGATCCAGCCGCGGTCCTCCAGCCGATGGAGTGCCGGATAGAGAGAGCCCTGCTCGACGAGCAGCACGTCGTCCGACCGTCGCTCGATGCACTGGGCGATGAACAGGCCGTGGGCCGGACCGGCGAGGAGCGTTCGAAGGATGAGGAGATCGAGCGTGCCGCCCAACAGATCACCCGCCGGCGTCGATGATGTCCGTCGCCTCATGCCGACCCCTCGCCTAGAATTTCTAGGCTAAGACGTTGGACGGGACTTTCGGCCGGAAGGTTCGCCGGCTCGGACCCTTCAGAGATAGCGCTCGAACCCGAGGATCGCCTCTTCCCGGTTGGCCTCGCCCTTGAACGCCCGTACCGCGGCCCGCGCCGCGCGCCAGGCTAGCGCGTCCCCATGCCAGCCGAGCGCTATCGCAAAGAAATGAAACGGGTAGTTCCGGTGCGTCCCGATCCACGGCAAGCCATCCGGCGTCGTGATGACCGGCAGGTCCCAACACCATTCCGCCCGTAATCCCGAGATCGCCGGATAACGGACCGATAGCTCGTACATCAATTGCCCCGCCCGTTGGACGAGAGCCTTGGACGCGAGCCGCGCGCCGACCGGCTTGGTGAGAGCACCGGCGAACATCGCGCGGTCGCTGCCAATCCATCGCAGCCAATGCGCCGACTCGCCGATCTCCGTGATCACGTCGGTCGGTTGGCCGGCCTGCCGCCGCACCGCAGCGGGCAAGCTCTGCGTGACGACCACGTAGCCGCTCGACGGGCGGGTGTGGCGGCGCAGTTGCCCGAACAGCGTCCCCGGCTCGCCCGTCGCCACGACGACCAGCTTCGTGCGAATGCGTCCCTCGGCCGTATGGACATCGGCGTACTTGCGCGTGAAGCGCGTGCGACGCACGACCGAGTGCTCGAAGACCCTGGCGCCGCCCTCGGCCGCGGCACTCGAGAGCGCCAGCGCCGCGCGCACCGGGTCGAACCGATAGGCATGCGTGAGCCGAAGCGCCCCGGACGAATCGGTCGCCAGGGCCAACCGTGCCGCCTGGGCGTTGACCAACGGCGCGGCCAGACCGGCATCGCGCCGGGCGGCTTGCTCACGCTGGACGAACTCCGCCCCCTCGAGCGACCGGGCGTTGACATAGAGGGACGCGGCCTCCAGATCGCAATGCGCGCCGGCTGCGTCGAGCGTCCGAGCGAGGTCCTCCGCCGACTTGTCGGCGAGGGTCCACGCCGTGCGCGCGGCGCGCCGGCCCGCCAGACGATCAGCGGCCCGAAACGTGGAATCCGGCTGCGGCACGATGAGGCCAAGGCCTGCCGCCGTGCCCGCGTCCGCCAGCCGCTCGGCCTCCATGAGCACGACGTCCGCGCCGGCCCGCACGAGCGCGAACGCCGTCGCCGACCCCGTCAGCCCGCCGCCGATGACGACCGCGTCGGCGGTGTGCTCACCGTGAAACCTCGGGTACGCCCGGCGGCGATTCGCGGCCGTGCGTTCCCTCCAGTAGCGATGTCCGAGGCCCGACATGGCCCACAAGCATATCTGAGCCCCCGTGCTACCATCCGCGCCGGTCCAATGGCGCACACGGCCGATGCGACACGCGGGCGCGCCGGCTCGCTCGGTCTGGGCGCCGCCGCGGCGCTCGTCGTCGGCAACATGATCGGGTCTGGCGTCTTCTTGCTGCCGGCGTGGCTCGCTCAGTATGGCGGCCTCGGCCTCGCCGGGTGGCTGGCCTCTGGAACCGGGTCCGTCCTGCTCGCGCTCGTCTTTGCGTACCTCGCACGGGCCCGGCCCGCGGCCGGCGGACCGTACGCGTACGCACGGCTCGCATTCGGCGACTTCGCGGGATTCCTCGTCGCTTGGGCCTACTGGATTTCCGTGTGGGCGGCGAACGGCGCCCTGGCGGTCGCCGCTGTCGGCTATCTCGGTCCGTTCATCCCACGCGTCGTCGAGTCGCCCGTCGCGGCCGCCTCGCTCGCGATCGCCTTCGTATGGGGCTTCGCGATCGTCAACATGTGGAGCGTGCGATCGGTCGGCCACATCCAAATCATCACGACCGCAATCAAGCTGCTGCCCCTCGGTCTGGTCGGGATCGGCGGCCTCCTCCACTTCGAGCCCTCCCACTTCGCCGTCGCGGATCACACCCTCCGGGCGATCGGGCGTGACGTGTCAGCAACGGCGACCCTGACCCTCTGGGCGTTTCTTGGCTTGGAGTCGGCGACGATTCCCGCCAGTCACGTGGCCGATCCGGACCGGACGATTCCCCGAGCCACCATTTTGGGCACGGTCCTCTCCGGCCTGATTTGCGTGATCGGCACCGTGGGCGTGATGAGCCTGGTGCCTCCGGCGACGCTCGCCCGCTCGACGGCACCGTTTGCGGACGCCGCCGGCGTGCTGGCGGGCGAGTGGGCCCGGCGTGCAATCGCCGTCGGCGGCGCGATCTCCTGCCTGGGCGCATTGAACGGCTGGACGCTCATCGCCGGCGAGACGCCGCTCGCCGCCGCCCGCGACGGCGTGTTCCCGGGACTCTTCGCGCGAACGTCCGCGCGCGGGACACCGGTCCTGGGGATCGCCCTTTCGGCCGCGCTCGCCACGATCCTCGTCGCGCTGAATGCCCAGCAAAGCCTCGTCGCGATCTTCACCTTCATCATCCTGCTCTCCACCCTCGGCACGCTCTTCCCGTACGCCCTGTGCGCCGTGGCGGGTCTCCTGATTCGAGGCCAAGATGGACGGCGCGTGACGCGCACGCACGGCGCCACCATCATCTCGCTCCTCGCCTTCGCCTACGCCTTGTGGGCGGTCGCCGGCGCCGGCACCGACGTCGTCTATTGGGGCTTCCTGCTGCTGCTCGCCGGCGTGCCGGTCTTCGTGTTCAGGGGGGCCGGTCTCGCATCCGCCAAGCCGGCCATAGGTCCGGGCGCATGAGCCCATCCGTCCGCCTGTTCATCAAACACGCGCGCGACGCGTTCGTGAGCCCCGACGTCGTCGCGGCCGAGTGGAAAGCGCTGAATTTCGTCGCGCCGCCAGACGTCGCGCGCGCAATCGACGAGTACGACCGCTTCGTCGACCGCCTCATCCGCCTGGGCGGCCGGCCGACCTTCTTTCCGCGAGCGACCGGCGTTGGCCTCGATTCGATTTACGTGCGCGATGCCTCGGTCGCGTGTGCGGACGGCGTCGTGCTGGGCCGCATGGGCAAGCCACTGCGCGCCGGCGAGCCTGCGGCGCAGGAGGCCGCCTTTCGGGCATCGGGCGTGCCGATTCTGGGCGCGATCGAGCCGCCTGGCACGCTCGAAGGCGGCGACGTCACGTGGCTCGCCGACCGCATCGTCGCCGTCGGCCGAGGCTACCGCACGAACGACAAAGGCATTCGCCAGTTGCGTGCGCTCCTCGCGCCTGCGATCGACGAACTCATCGTCGTCCCCCTGCCTCACTGGCGGGGATCGGGCGACGTGTTTCATTTGATGTCCGTCATCAGCCCGATCGATCGCGACCTCGCCGTCGTCTACTCGCCCCTCCTCCCGGTGCCGTTCCGAGACCGACTGCTCGCCCTCGGCCTCTCGCTCGTCGAAGTGCCCGACGAGGAGTTCGACACCATGGGCGCCAACGTACTGGCCGTCGCGCCCCGGCGATGCTTGATGCTCGCGGGCAACCCAGGCACTCGGCGCCGACTGGAGCAGGCGGGCGTCGAAGTCCTCGAGTACGAGGGACGCGAGATCAGCCAGAAGGGAGGCGGGGGCCCGACGTGCCTGACGCGGCCATTGGGATGCCTTCAGTGACGACGAGTGGCCAGAATCTCGAGGACGGTTGGCGTGGCCATCCGAGTGTGGGGTAACGCCTCTCGCGCCAGGAAATCTCTCCAGATGGCTGCCGCGCGCGGCTCGGTCATCAGGCCGATCGCGACCAGGCGCTCCAGCCCCACCTCCACGAAGGACCGCGGCCACTGCCAAATGAAGTCCACGGGCGAGACGACGTCCATGATCGGCCGGAGATCATCCACCCGAAAGCCGGCATCCTCGAGCCACGCCGGCAGGTCACGACCGATGTTCGGCTCGCCTCCGGCCTGTCGCCAGGCGGCAATCACCGTCCCGACAAAGGCCTCGAATTCCGGGGCGTCCGGGAGCAGACGCCAAGCGGCGTAATCCAGATACTCGTGCATCACCACTCGTCCACCGGGCCGGACCAACCCGCGCATCCGATCGACGAACGCACGAGGCCGCCGCACAAACGCCGCCACCCAGCGGCACCAGACGAGATCGGCGTGAATCTCCGGCCACTCGTCGTCGTCCAGATCGCGTCCGTAGGCCGACACGTGCGTGATGCCCTGCACCCGCAGTCGCGCCCTAAGCGCCTCGAGAAACCGCTCTGAGCGATCGAGGGCGTGCACGTGGCCCGACGATCCGACGATCTCTGCGAGATCGAGCGTCGCGTAACCTGGCCCGGAGCCGAGGTCGACGGCGATCCGGCCGACCGTCAAACCCGCGCGCCGACACGCGTCGAGCATCCGCGGCCGCCACACGCGATGTTGAACGCCGAGACGCTCGATTTCCGCGTCGTGCGTGCCGAGCACGTAGTCGCGATCCGGCGCGGACGTCATCGACCGCCTCGCGGTTCTTCCTTCGCGAGAAGTGCCGTCTTCACGCGGGTGCCCCATCGATAGCCAGTCACCGATCCGCCCTGGCCGACCACCCGATGGCACGGCACCACGAGCGACAGGGGATTGGTCGCACAGGCTCGCGCCACCGCTCGGGTCGCCTCGGGGCGGCCCATCGAGGCGGCCACGCTCGAGTAGGCGCGGGTCTGGCCGAGCGGAATGCGGGTCAAGGCCCGCCAGACGCGCCATTGGAACGCGGTGCCCCGGATGTCGATCGGCACGACGGCCGGCACCGGCTGCGCGCGGGCGATCGCGCGAACGACTTCGATGAACGGACCAAGGGTGGACGAGGCGTGCGCGTCCACGGACGCTCGCGGGAACTCCTGTCGAAGCCCGGCGAGGAGCGTCCTGTCGTCAGAGCCAATCTCGACGAAGCACAATCCGCGATCTGTCGCGGCCACCAGAATGCGGCCAAGCGACGTGCGCGTCGTCGACCAGCGGATCCGCGCCCCCTGCCCGCCGCGGCCGTAGCTTGCCGGCGTCATGCCTGGCAGCTCGAACGTCCCATAGACCCGGCTTGGCGATCCATACCCGGCCTCGTAGAGGGCGTCAGTCACTGACCGGCCGTCCTTCAGGCGATTGAGAAAGCGCCGGCGGCGGCAGGCCGCCACGTAGTCGCGTGGCGACAGGCCCAGGACGTCGCGAAAGCTGCGCTGCAGTTGAGCGACCGACGCCGACCCGGCGCGCGCCATCCGCGCGCTCGTCCACGGCGCGTCCGGCTGCCGGGCGACCGCATCGCAGACGTGCCGCACGCGGTCGAGTGCGGGATCGTGCGCGGAGGCGACCTCGGGTCGACAGCGCCGGCACGCCCGATATCCCCCGGCCTCGGCCATCGCTGGCGACGGGAAGTATTCGACGCGATCCGGCTTTGGCCGTCGGCTCGGACACGACGGCCGGCAGTACACGCGCGTAGACCGAACGCCGTACACGAACAGCCCGTCGGCGGCCCGGTCGCGACTCGCCACGGCATGCCAGAGTCCACCAGTCATCATGAACTGAGCCTACGCCTGAGGTCGGATGGTCGCTATCCGCTATGCGACAGCAAAGTACGGGCCAGGCGCGCGTACAGATCGACGGCCCGATTGAGGTCGGCGACGTCCACGTGCTCGTTCGCGGTGTGGGCGACCGTCGCCGATCCCGGCCCGATGAGCAGCGGCACGCCCCAGCGATTGAGCCAGGGGATATCCGTGGTGAAGGAGAACACATCGGCGTCGAATCCAGGAACGGTCATGAGCGTGACGGGCGGCACGACGAGGACATCCTCAACCGATACGAGCGCGCCCAGGCGCGCCTCCATCAGGGCGCGCAGCGGCCCGGGCTCGCCCGTCGTCCGGAACATGACCTCTGCGCTGGCGCTCGGTGACACCACGTTCGGCGC
>Ga0209580_10000310_pt1 | contig 28684 bp, 25 predicted proteins | sample Coa_R1_5_FD_187153 | JGI IMG/M metagenome (GOLD analysis project Ga0209580, IMG submission 187153) | Surface soil microbial communities from Centralia Pennsylvania, which are recovering from an underground coalmine fire - Coalmine... | ecosystem: Environmental > Terrestrial > Soil >... | reverse complement strand
AGCTTTGGGGTTCGCTGCCTGCAGGAAGAATCCGTCGCGAAGAATGCGGGTTCCGGTGCCCGAGCCAGATTTTTCTTCGGGAAGCGATAGCACCGAAGACCTCCCGAAAAAGCTCGACAGGCCTAGATAGACGAGATAGGCTGCCCCGATCCATTTGATCAGGAAAAAGAGCTTGTAGGACGCGACTATCACTGCTCCAAGGCTGGTCGCTGAGAGCGCGAAGTACATGGCATTTGCGCTGAGGATTCCCCAACTCGCCCAAACTGATTTTCCCGGACCGCGTCGAATGGCCTGCGAAAGAACGTAGAGCACCGCGGGGCCTGGTGTCAGACTCAGAACGGCTTCGGTGATAACGAATAACAGCCAGATTTGCCAAGTCATAAAAAGCAGGCTCTGGGCGTTAGGCTTTAGGCCGGAAATTCAAAACATGAACCATAGAGACTAAGCCCAAAGCCCAAAGCCCAAAGCCCAAAGCCCAAAGCCCAATTACACCATTTCCGTTCCCCACAAATCGTGCAGATGAACGATCCCTTGGAGCCGAAGATCGCCATCTACCACCACCAGCGATGTGATTTTCTTTTCTTCCATGATTGCCAGAGCAGTGGCAGCGAATTCGTGCGCTGATATGGTCTTAGGATCTCGGGTCATGCACTCGCCCGCGGTCAGATCGAGCGTGTCTTTTCCGCGGCGCTCGAGCAGTCGCCGCAGATCGCCGTCGCTGATCACGCCAACCAGTTTTTCGCCTTCGACGACGGTCGTGACTCCCAGCTTCTTGCGCGACATTTCGTAAATGACATCCGGCATCTTGGTTTGCGGAGTCACATGCGGGACGGCATCTCCGGTGTGCATGAGGCTTTCTACCCGCGCCAAGCGCTTGCCCAGTTTGCCTCCCGGATGCAGGCTGGCGAAATCTTCTTCCTTGAAGCCTTTGCGTTCGGCGACAGCAACCGCCAATGCGTCGCCAAGCGCGAGCATTGCCGTAGTTGAGGCAGTCGGTGCAAGGCCAAGCGTGCAGGCTTCTTGCGCGACGGCGCAGCTCAGGGCGACATCAGCGGCCTCGGCCAGTGTAGATGTTTTTGTTTTGCGCCCAGTCTTCCCTTGAGAATCAGCCGGTGCGGGTTCTACACCTTCATCGCAGGTGATCGCAATCAGCGGAATACGAAGTCGCTTGATGGTGGCGAGTAGTTGGAGAATCTCTTCGGTTTCGCCGCTGGCAGACAGCGCTATCACGACGTCGCCTTGCGCGAGCATTCCCAAGTCCCCGTGCAGCGCCTCGACCGGATGCATGAACAACGAAGGCGTGCCTGTGGAACTGAGTGTTGCGGCAATCTTGCGCGCGATCAGCCCGCTCTTGCCCATACCCGTAACCACTACACGACCGCCGCAAAAGTAAAGCAATTCGGCGGCGCAGTTGAAGGCTTCGGACATGGGACCCGCAATGCGATCGGCCAGGTCCTTCAGCGCTTGCGCTTCAATGCGAACGACATTTTCACCGGTGCGATGCATAAAAGAAAGTTGCTAGTGACTAGTGGCTCGTTGTTAGTTTAAAGACCGTAAGAGCATCGTAAGCGATAGCACATCGAGACCAGCCTAACCACTAAGCACTAACCACTGCCTACTGGTCCCGTGCCGTCGCAGGGCTGCGTTCCCCAATGTAATCAGCCACGACTTTCTTCCACTTGCCTTGGGCTTTCAAAATAAATTCAATCGCGTCGCGCAACGCTCCGTCTCCGCCGGAATGTTTGGTCACGTAATGCGAATCGCGTTTCACTTCATCGCGTGCATTGGCCACTGCGATGGCAAAGCCGCAATTCCACATGACGGGTAAGTCGATGACATCATCTCCGACGAAAGCAGCTTCGGCGGCGGTGATGTTCGCCTGCTTCAGGATTTCTTTGAATGTTCCTAACTTGTCCTGAATTCCCTGATAGACGTACTCCAATTTTAGGTCGCGCGCGCGGAGGGCTACAGTTTCAGAGATTCGTTTAGTAATCAGCCCAGTCTTGATTCCTGCCAGCCGCACTAACGAAATTGCCGTGCCATCGTGGGCGTGAAAACCTTTGGCCTCGACGATGGTCTCGCTAGCTAAGCGGAAACCGCCTTGTCCGCCGTGTTTGGACGCATGCTGCTGGATGGTTTGCTGCGCATTCGCGGGAGCAGGGAAAAAGAACAACTTGCCGTCTGTGAGAACGCCATCCACGTCGAACAGCAGCAGCTTGACTTTCTTGGCTCGAGAGCGGGCATCTGGCATGCGCGAATTTTAGCAGAGCAGGACAGAAAGGCGGCTCGGGCGTCAGGCTTCAGGAGACAGACCGCCGCTGAGCAGCTGAATTTTCGGAAACATCCTCAGGGTTCAAGCCTTGAAGGCTGAGGCCAAAATCCGGAAGCCTGAAGCCGGACGCCTGACAGCTACGTGTGTTTCGCCACCCAGAGCAGAATCGCGAAGATCACGATGGGAATCAGCGCCAGCCCAATGTAAAAGAGCACTTGGCGCGCCACTGGTTGTCTGCGCAGCCTCCAATTGTTTAATTCTTCGCGGTCGGCAACGCCCACCTGCTCTGGATGCTGCAGATCGTTCGCGAACTCGCGCGCAGATTGATAACGTTTGGCCGGATCGCGTTCGATGGCCCGATAGATGATCTCCTGTAACTGTGCCGAAATCGTAGGATCTATTTCTCGCGGCGGCACGGGATTATTCAGCAGCCGGTCGTTCATGATTACGAATGCATTCGGGCCGCTGAACGGCACTTTGCCGGTCAGCATTTCATAAAGCATCACGCCGAGAGCGTAGATGTCGCTGCGACCATCACCGCGCTTGCCCTTCACCTGCTCGGGCGAAATGTAGTCGGGAGTCCCCATCGTTTGGGAAAACTTGGCGAAGGTCAGCCGTCGCGAGCCAACGTTGGCTGCGATTCCAAAGTCAATCAGCTTGATACGGTCCTGCGAGTCCACCATGATGTTTTCCGGCTTCAGGTCGCGGTGCACGACCCCGTGAGAGTGGATGTATTCGAGGGCCGAGGCAATCTGCAGAGCGATTTTCGCCGCGCGCTCCGGAGGAAACTTGCGCTGCTCGTTCAGAATCTGGCGTAGCAGGCGACCGTCCACCCACTCCATAGCCATGTAGAACTGGCTGTGGTCATCGTTGGAAAAGACCTTCATCACGCCGGGGTGATCTAGCTTCTGACCGATGTCCTGCTCGCGGCGGAAGCGATCATAAAAGACCGGGTCGGCTTCCATTTCGGGATGGGGAATTTTGATGGCGACAGGCTGGCCGGTGCGTTCGTCGGTGGCGCGAAATATTGAAGCCATGCCACTGCGGGCGACAACTTTATCGATCAGGTAGTGGTCGAGTTTGTCGCCGGTGTGAAGAGAGGTCATGGATGAGCGGCAGGCTCACGTCCATGATGCCAGAAGAGCCGTAAAGAGTGCGTAAAATCGCGGAACGTAGCCATCGAGTGTCATCCGAGTTGACTTGCATGCGTTTCTGTACTCTCATTTGGAATTCATATCCGACATGGAGGGCCCCGTGTGCATGAAGCGTCGGTCGTTCTTGGGTTCGTCGGTTGCGCTTGCAGGAGCAACTATCCTGCACCCACAACTCGGGCATGCTGAACCGTCACACCGTCACGCCATTGGTGCGGCTTCGCTCATGAATGAGTGCGCAGGCCGGCTCCTGGCAGCACTAGATGCCGACCAGCGCGCGAAAGCAACATTTCCTTTCGACAGCGACGAACGCATGATCTGGCACTACATTCCCGCGAACACTCAAATCGCGGCGGACTCGCTCAAAGAACGGAAAGGCCTGCAACTTCGCGAGATGAGCCCCTATCAGAAGCACCTGGCCAGCGCGCTTTTGGCCGCGGGACTGAGCCAAACCGGCTACATCAAAGCCGTGACCGTCATGAGCCTGGAAGATGTGCTCAAAGTCATGGAGAGTGATAGCGGCGAGCGCCGAAATCCGGAGAAATACTATTTTTCGATTTTCGGGACACCGTCTGACACCGGCGCCTGGGGCTACCGCGTCGAAGGCCATCATCTCAGTCAGAACTTCACCGTGGTGGCCGGGAAGGTGGTCCACGGCCCGAGCTTTTTCGGCGCGAATCCAGCGGAAGTGCGGCAGGGGGCGCGCAAAGGCCTGCGGGCGCTTGCGAGAGAGGACGATCTCGGAATTGAGCTGATTCACACTTTGGACGAACAGCAACAGAAGGTCACGATTGTTGACGCCCTCGCCTACAACGACATTTTGACCGAGGCTAGCCGGAAGGCGGCGCTCAAAGGCCAGCCATCCGGAATCTCCGCCTCCCGCATGAATAACCGGCAATTTGATGGATTAATGACCCTGATAGGCGAGTACGCCCACAACGCACCGGGTGAAGTAGCCGATGCTCGGATCGCGCGGATCAATCAATCAGGCAGGAATATCTATTTTGCCTGGGCAGGCGGGATCAACCACGGCGACCCGCATTACTATCGCGTTCAGACCCCCAACTTCCTGATCGAGTTCGACGACACGCAGGACAACGCCAACCACATTCACTCGGTTTGGCGCGACTTTAATGGAGATTTCGGCGTAGATTTGCTGCAAAGCCACTATCGAGATAGCCATTAAACGTGCGAGTCAGCGTAGCTTATAAGGTCTGCCCCGGTACATTCCTACGCGCTCTACCTGCTTGATGCGGATTAACTGCACGCTGATATTGTCGCTGCCATCTTTCTCGCAGGCGAGGGAGACGAGTTGACGCGTGGCTTCGCGAAGGTCGGGGAACTTGCTGGTGACGGCGGAGATTTCTTTGGCTGTGACTGAGCCGTGCAGACCATCGCTCGAAAGCAGCAGGAGGTCACCGGGCAAAACCTGATGCTCGTCTATATCCGCATTCACGAACATGTTCCCGCCGAGAGAGCGGCTGAGCACATGGCGACGTTCCGATTCTGCGGCCTCCTCGTGCGACAGCAGTCCCATGCGCACCTGTTCGCCGACGAGGGTGTGGTCATGCGTGAGAACGGTTGCATGGCCTCGGCGGATCAGATAGCAGCGGGAATCGCCTACGTGCGCAATAGTGGCGCGGTCGTAGCGGAGCAGACACGCGACTAAGGTTGTACACATCGAACTGCCGCCTGGGCTGGCGGCTGCGGCCGTTTCATATACCTTGAGGTTTGCTGCCTGCACCAGTCGCTGCACGAGCGCGCTGGGAGGTTCTTGCGGTCGCGGGTCGCGAAAACAAGACTGCAGGGTTTCCACAGCTGTGCGCGATGCCACTTCGCCGCGGTCCTGGCCACCCACTCCATCAGCAAGAGCAAACAACCAGCCTTGCGATCTAGCTTCGTCGTCGCTCGCCGGAGCAGCGTGGCCGACGTAGTCTTCGTTGTGTCCGCGGACCTTCCCTGCGTCGGAAAGTTCTGCGAACTCCAGTTCGAGCATGGCACTCCCGGAAAAGGTTTGGCCGCCGGGGTTGGTCCTGGCGGCGCTGAACGGAATTCCTCTGTGACTTTGTAACATGGTCAGGTCTCGAACGGACCGAAACAGATCTGGTCAACCTCAAATCGCTGGGGACAGCCGACGGCGACTATCCCCACGCAAGCATCGAGAACGACTCACGCCGCTCCCGCGCGAGTCGCGCGAGTGTGCACGAGAGTTGTCCGGCCCGACGCTTTGCTGGTTCGCAGGAAATAGATGCCACCATACGCGCCCCATATCAGCGCGATTCCCAATGCCAGCAAAGGTTCCATCTTGGTGCCGTATCCCATGAACGGTCCGATCACATAGAACGCCATGCAAGCCAAGTTCGCCAATAGGCCAAACACTGGAATCAGTAAATGTCTGACCACGCTGAACTTCGGGTGCCTGTGATATCCGACCAAACAGATTACGCAGCTCAGCATGTACAGCAAGAACGTGCCGAAGTTCGAGGCCAGGGTTGTGGTCAAGAACGAATTCGGCAGAGCTGCCATTTTGTCGTGAGTTGTGTATCCGAAGCTCGACCAAAAGCCGTGTGGCAGGGCCTGGATCGCGGAATCGGCAGGAGCACCGGCGTCGCCGAACACCATCAGCACGGTCACGCAGCCGACAATTGCCGAAATGATCGCCAACGTCCAAATTGCGCGATGCGGTGTCAGATTGCCTTCGTGCAGCATGCCCAGGCTGTCGGGCATTTCTTGGTCTTTGCCCATGGCATAGGTCACGCGAGCTCCGGTGTTCATGCAAGAGAGGGTGGTGCCGATCAGCGCGAGGAACACGGTGAACGCCTCGATCAGCATAAAAGCTCGGCCGTGGCCATTAAAGAAATGGTTTCCGACCAAAACCATCATGTCCCCGATAGGCGCGGCCGATCCCGACGCGCTTTGCATGGTGTAACCGCTGTTGAGGAAATAATTCGTCGCAAAATATTCGATGAGATAACAGAATGCTCCTTGCACCAGCAGTGACGTGATCACCGCGATGGGAATGTCGCGTTTGGCGTTCTTGGCCTCGCCTCCCATTGAGGTCACAGATTCAAATCCGACCAGGATCAGAATCGCGACGGTGGCTTGCACAAAGACCCACCCCCAATTGTGCGGGGCAATAACAGACTTCGCAGTCGGATGACTGAGGAAGTTGCCCTTGTCATCCGTCGCCGGATAGCTGATGTGGTAGGGAACCGGCTTGCCTGCGGAATCCAGCTTCGGTTGCGGAATGCCGTTGGCGTCGCGCACGATCGTATCGGTCGAGGCTCCGTTGACCATGGTTGTGGTCGTGGCGAATTCATAGCTATAGGCATCGCCGGAAGTCGAATCGAATTGGAAGGCTTCGGCGCCGGGCTTATGGCTGATCCGGTAACTCAAAGCCATGACCGAGAAAACCAGCAGTGCGCTGATCTGAATCACATTGATCGCAATGTTTACCGAAGTCGAGCCATTCACGCCGCGATAAGCGATGTACGCGACCAGGAAAGAGAACACAATCGCGACCGCCATCATGAACGCCGGGCCAGGATTCGACGCATTCATGAAATTCGGCCATAGCGTGCCGACCAGGTAGCCGCACAGGATTCCCATTACGCCGACCATCACGCCGGGATAGATCCAGTAATAGAGGTGCGACGCCCAGCCGACAATGAACTTCGAGAGGCGAGCATACCTCCAGGCGCTTTCGTGATTGAGAAACGATTGTTCGGCGAAGTAGTACGAACTGCCGGTGCCGGGATACAACTTGGCCAGTTCGGCATAGCAGACCGCGGTAGCGAGGCAGAGCAATAGGGCCAGAACGATGCCAAGCCACATCGCAGGCCCGGTCACTCCAGTGGTCGCCTGGGCAAAAAACGTAAGCCATAGGAACGCGCCGGGAGCGATGAGCGCCATTGCGTTCATCGTCAGCCCGGTTAAACCTAACGTCGGTTTCATCTCAACGGGAGCGTCGGCCATTTTGAGTTTTTTCTCCTTGGAATTGTGTCGAAAGCAACTCGATCCCCAGAACCTCTAACCATTTTCTGAAACCTGGTGCGGACTGGCCTGAAAACCATCGTGGTCATGGCAGGAGGTTGCGCGCTCCAAACCAGTCCGCATATTGTTCAGCCCTGACTTGGCGGCTGTTCCACGAAGCTTAATGACCGCGTGGTCTCAGAACATGAAGCCTGCTTCGAGGACTCCGCGCGGTTGGTTAACGTTCATGCCGGCGGGACCGAAAACATCACCCGGCGTTGAATTGGTAGCGTGAACAATCGCGAAGTCTCCGCGAAGGAAGAAAGCGTCTTTGCGATACGTGGGCGTCAGAGTGAGCGCAAAGGCCCCGCTGCCCGGACCATAAAGCAAGTTGATCGCCCCGTTACTGACGCCACCTGTGCTCTTTATGTATTCCGGCCGGGCCGTCAGTGAAAATCCGCGCTTAAAGTTGTAGGTGGCCAGGACTGCGCCTCCCTTGGTGCCCGCACCCTGCGCTATTCCAATCTTCGCGTTGGTGGGCACGTCGGTGTACTGAACATAGGGTTGGAACACCCAACTCCCCTTGGAGTAGGTGTAGATCAGGTTGTAGATCTGCTCATTGTTGAGAAACAGTGGTGTCGCCAGCGTATTCTTCGCGTACGCCCCCGCATTACCACCGGCCACAAATTGCAGGCTATTGGCGGAGTTGAAAGCGTAAGTCAACGAACCTGTCAGCCATGTGTAGCGGTTAGAGTAAAACCCGTCGTTCCAGCTCAGTGACGCAGTCAGCTTCTTGTATGTCTCGTTGAGTTGAATCCCTCGGTTGACGGCATTCTCCTGGTTCCATAGCAGACCGCGTTCGACGTTCATGTTTTGGAAGCTGAAGGTGTACTCGGCGCCGATCAGGGTGGGCAGCGCGCCGACTTCCACGTTGAAATTTCCTTTAACAAGTTTCAGGTAACCTTGCGGAAAGGGCCCAAAGATGTTCTTCACCGTATCGGAGGTGGAGAGGAATGGCACTCCGATGGCTGGCAAGTTGTAAGCACCGCCTTGCAGGTAAAACTGCCACCAGCCGCTCGTCTTTTGCACAAATAACTGAGCATTGCTGATGTCGAAATGCGTCGCCGAATCACCCGCGATGTGATTCCCTTCCGTCCACCCGATGCCGCTCAGAATTCCGGTGACGGCTAGCTTTCCGCCTTCGACCTCGTGGGGCACCGCAGTTTGCAGCGGCCCTGACATCGATGGCATTGCTAGCGGCTGCGGGTCAGCCGGCTTACTCTGGTTGGTAGTGCTGTCCGCGGGAGTTGAAGTCGGCGCACTCTGAGTATCCGAAGGAGCATTCTGCCCGAAAGACGGAAGTGCCACCAGCGCCAGACACAAGAACAACAGAAAACACAAGAATCGTATGCGCAAAGCTAATCTCCTTTTTCGAAGCTTGATACCTCAAACGAACTTATGCTGGGCGTCAGCGTGGGCGTGCTTTTGATCGCTTGATCTTCACCCCCGACCCACGTGTTTCGTAACTAGTGGCTGAAAAAGTATTGCGTGCAGAAGGGCGTGTCCAATTGATTGTTTTTCTTGCAGCGATTAGAGAAATTTTGAAAAAAGAAATCTATGGGCGGGATAAACAATCTTTCTGCTGAATGAAAACAAAGGGTCATTGGGCGGGGTGTCAGCTCAACTTCGACAAATCACGAATGCGCACGATTCAGTTTGTGAATAGCGAGGCCACCGAAACTAATTCAAAACGCGGAAGGAGGTCGCGCTGTAATCAAAGCATCATTGCCCGAAGAGCCTGCGGCGGACATCGGGCCAGAACTCCTTCATGATATTGAACGCGGTGTCGAGCCCGATTTGCTGCCCCCACTTATTGGCTGTATTGCTGAATGAGCGGTTTACAGCCGGATAGTAGGCGTTCGAAATGCCGGCCGCTACCGCGTTTCCTAAGAGTTCGGAAGTGTTGAAGTGGTTCTGGCCATCGTCGCCAAGGGTGATGACTTCACGGCTGATTGCATATCCCGTCCGGCTGAAAAAGCCGCCCTTGGCTTTATTGAAATAACGAGGATCCTGGTGAAGCACTACAGGAAATATCGCCTCGGTCATCATGTTGCCGATGGCCTGGTCGGCGAAAGCGCCGCCATAATATTTGGCAAAGCCCTGCGCGCCCTGGCCGAAAGCGTATTGTTTTTGCGCCATCGAGCTTCCGGCAAAAACTCCCGCAACCAGGAATGCGGAAGGATCAAAAGAATCATCAAATGCGATTTTGAACTTTGCCTTAGGGGTTAGCGGTTTGATGCTGCTGGGATCTTCGTCTTCGCGATAATTAGGGATTACCCAAAAAATATGGTTCTTGCTGGGTTTGTGCGCCTGTCCATTTGGACTAGGCTCTGACCGGCGCGGTTGGGTCTGCGCTTGCGGGGCGTCCGGAAGCGGGGCTTGCGTTTGTGACGCGTCCGGTTGCCGGGCTTGCTGCGCACGCAATGGAATGCAGACGAAGATCAGCGAGCACGCGGAAATTAAAGCAGAGAGAAATAAGTTGGCAGCTTGAGGGGTGGGCGCCTGGGCAGAACTCATCTTTGGGTAGGATGCATGACTGCTTGAGTAGCTTCTCTTTTTATGTCAATTATCACTCTTCAGCATCGCGCCAGCGTCATTCCGGACCGAAGCATCACAATCGCTAATGCCGAAGGTAATGATTACCACCGGAAGTCTAACGATATGACATAGTTACCTCAAATTACCACCGTGGTTCTATTCCCCTTTGTATCGTTGTTAGGTCCCCAGGCGCAGCCTATAATCTGTTTACTCTGGATTCTCCGTCAGGTTCCGGGAAGGTGGGTGCTGGGGTGTTCCTACGCTCCGCGAGCGGAACAGTGTTCGTGTGCGAAGGCCCCGAGCGAAGCTCGACCCGGTATGCGAAAACGCCTGCAAATCGCCCTGATGGCAAGCACTGCGATCGCGACGCTCCTTTCACTCACGCCCGACGTGTGCGCAGCCGCGAATTCCTCCATTGCGACCACCACCGATGAAAGTGGCCGCAAAGTGTATGTAAACGACGTCGTCCCCGCCGCGCCCGCGCAGGCCTTTCGCTCGGAGCAGAACCGGCTGGTTTATTGGAGCACGACTGAGCGCCACTGGAAGTCGGTGCCTCACGCTAACGTGCGGGCCGCAAAATCGGCTGCAGCAGAGGTCGATCAATACCTCGAAAAACCGGCTCCAGGGCAGAACTCTACCGCTTCCGGCGGGTTTACACAGCGGGAGATTGATGCGGCCATTGATAAGGCTGCCCAGCGGCATAACGTGGATCCGAACCTGGTTCGCGCGCTGGTGAAGGTGGAGTCGAACTTCAATCCCAATGCGGTTTCCCGCAAAGGGGCCATGGGACTGATGCAACTGATGCCGCAAACCGCGCGCCAGTTGAATCTTAAGAACCCGTTTGACCCGCAGGAAAACGTTGACGCGGGCGTGCGGCACTTAAAGCAGTTGCTCGAAAACTACGGCGGCGATGTGCGCTTGAGTCTGGCGGCATATAACGCGGGCAGCGGCGCGGTCGCACGCAGCCGCGGCATTCCCAACTACTCGGAGACCCGCAACTACGTGCGGCGCATTACGAATATTTATGGCGGAAGCCTTGGGAGCGGCAGCTACTTTGGCGGTGTGTCACGTGAGCCGGTCAGGGTGGAGCGGGATTCCAGAGGCGTGCTTTACATCAGCAACACGGACTAAAGCATCTTAGTAACGCGCAGTACTGTATTTACTCTCTCAGGTGCGAGATTGAAGAGTTCTGATGCAGGTCGAAGCGCCGTGCGCGCCAGCGCTGCGTTGTTCTGTCTGTTGCTCACGTCTGCCTATGTTCAGGCGCGAGTCCACCACTCGCAAAGCTGGGCTGAGAATCAATTCACCAAGGCTGAGGCACAACGCGAAACTCTGAACGGCCATGCCGAGCAAGCCCGTACCCGCCGCGAATATGAGACCGTGATCGCTTCCTATCGGCGAATTGTTCTCGATGCTCCCACTTCCAGCAAAGCCGATGGCAGCGCGTTTGCCGTCGCGCAATTGACCGCGGAGATGGGTCGCCATTTCAAAGATGACATCGCGCTTTACTCTGCCGTCCGCGAATACAAATATTTGCGCCGTGAGTATCCCGGCAGCAAGCATCGCATCGAAGCGCTGCTGGCGATTGGGGAAATCTACAAGAATGATCTGGGAGACGACTCTGACGCACGCGGCGCCTTCGAGGAGTTGGTTCGCCGGTATCCACACAGCAAACTGGTGAAAGAGGCGCAAGCCGAACTAGGCGCTTCAACTGAGGAGGCTTCTGCCGGCAAGGACGAAAGCAATGCCGATCCCAAGGAGACGGAAGACGCCCAGACTGACGACAGTCACACCACGCTTCCGGACAAGCCGGCTGAACACGTTTCTTCCGAGAACTCTGACAGCGACAAGCCCGTGCGTGTGAAAGACGTTCAGTACTGGTCGATGCCCGACTACACGCGCGTGAGCATTGATCTCGAGCAGGACGTGCGGTTCGAGTCGCAGCGCATTGATCATCCCGACAGAATATTTTTTGATTTGAAGAATGCGCGGCTGGCTTCGCATCTGGTGGGACAAAGTTTCGATGTGGATGACGGGCTTGTGAAGAAGGTCCGCGTTGCCCAATACAAGCCGGGCAGGGCGCGGGTGGTGATCGAGACCGCGAGTCGCGCGGCTTACAACGCGTCATTGGTGCTGAATCCGCCGCGGCTGATTATTGATATCCATGGCGAGGAGTCCCGTCCGGAGCGGCGCACCGGCGATGTTCAGGTTGCGGCGGCCGAAGCGCCGAGAGTAACTCAAGCGGCCGAACGGTCGGACGAGAAGACTGCATCCATACCCGGTGTACCAATCGCTCCCAAGAAAGTGATCGTTGAAGCCGAGGGCGATGATGCTCCTCCCGCCGACGCTGCGGATTCGCCTGCGGTGCGGCCGAGCGCGAAGGTGTCCAAATCCGTCACGCGCACCCGCTCGACAAAAGTGCCGCTCGCCTCTAAGGGAAGGGCACGCGAAGCGGATCCCACTTCGAATGGCGATCGCTCGCTGATTCGCGCTCTGGGCCTGAAGATTGGGAAGATCGTGATTGACCCTGGCCACGGCGGGCATGACACTGGGACCATTGGCCCGCATGGTCTTTACGAAAAAGACCTTGTTCTAGACGTGAGCAAGCGGCTAGGAAAACTCCTCGAATCGCGGCTGGGCGCGGAAGTCGTGTTCACTCGTCGTGATGATACTTTCATTCCACTTGAGACCCGCACATCAATCGCGAATCAGGAGCAGGCGGACCTGTTTGTTTCGGTCCATGCGAATTCCAGTCACGATCCCGATGCTCGCGGCGTGGAGACTTATTATCTGAATTTCACTTCTTCGCCCGAGGCGCTGGAAGTGGCCGCGCGCGAGAATGCTGCGTCGGACAAGTCCATTCACGAATTGCAGGATTTGGTGAAGAAGATTGCGCTGAAAGAAAAGATTGACGAATCGCGCGAGTTCGCCTCTGACGTGCAGAAATCGCTGCACAGTGGATTGGCGGCAAAAAGCTCCGGAATCCGCGACCGGGGCGTGAAGAAAGCGCCATTCGTGGTGTTGATCGGCGCGAATATGCCGTCGATTTTGGCGGAAATCTCGTTCATCAGCAATCCCGGCGACGAGAAGCGACTCCGGAGCGCTGAATACCGGCAGCGCATTGCCGAATCCCTGTACCACGGGGTTTCCAGCTATGTGAATGGCCTGGGTGGGGTGAAGGTGGCGACTCGGATGGAGAAGGCCTCGGGGGAATAGCGCCGCTGTGCACTTCTGAGCTCTGCTTACTTCTTGGTATCAAACTGAGCGTCAGGCAGCGGGCAAGTGCGAGTTGAGGTAAAGCCCTTTCCCGCCTTTTCGTCAGCGAGTATTTTGGATTGCGCAGCCTGAGGAGCCACACACCACATCCCTCGTATCTGGTCGGAGAGCATGTCCCGGGCGTACGGTTCTTGGTCATCGCCAAATTGGGTCCCAAAGATCTGCGGCTGCTGCAGGGATTGCAAATAGCGGTCTAAAGTTGCCGCACTTAACCACATCGCATTGTGCAATCCCTTGTTCACGGCGGTAACCGCGAGCACATGCGCGTAGAGATAGTCAGACGGTTTCAATCCGTGCTGAAAAATGAATGCCGCGTAGTAGTAATCCTCCGCGGTTTGGATCTTTCCATTGCGCATCAACTCTTGCACCTGTTCCCGGAACTTAGCACGGTGTTCGTTATCCAAGTCTTCTTGGTCTTTTTCATACAACTTGCGCATTGTGCTCTTGCTGTTCTCTAGGTTCCCATCAGAGTTCGAGCGGTCTTGTCCGACCATCGATGTCGCAATGAAAAGGGCCATGAAGATTAGTGAACCGGACAACCTCACGACTCGACACAACACCCTAACTGAAGTCATGCGGAATCTCCTCGGACAGATGGAAATTGGACCGGCCGGATTATAGCCATTCCTTTGTTTGCCGAACCCCTCCAGACTTAGGCTGCCCTGCTGGAAACTTTCTTTGCCGATCTGTAGTCTAATCTGTGGGGTTCTGACCCCTCCTGATGAGTATTCCACGCATTTTTATCATTCCTATCCTGCTGGCCGCACTGTCTTTCGGGCAGGCAGAGCCTGCTAAACACGCGGCTTCGTCTTTGCTGCCGGCGAGTTTCGGCGGATGGCAAATGGGGAAATCCTCCCAAAGCAAAGATCCCGCTGCGGCCGATCCCACCAACGCCGCTTTGCTCAAGGAATACGGCTTCACTGATTTTGCCGGCGCAACCTATGCACGCGACGATGGCCGCAAACTTACCATCAAGGCTGCACGTTTTCAGGATGCAAGCGGAGCCTACGGCGCGTTTACGTTCTACAAAGCGCCGGAGATGCTCAACGAGAAAATCGGAGATCAGGGATATTCGTTCAACAACCGCGTGTTGTTTTATCGCGGCGATATTCTGATTGATGCCGTATTTGAGCAGCTTTCCGCAATGTCGGCTGCAGAGCTGCGAGAATTGGCCGACGAACTCCCTCGCACTTCAGGTTCTAACGCCAACTTGCCGGGCCTGCCCGTTTATCTTCCGAAAGATTCGTACGTCAAGAACACGGCCAAATACGTGATGGGGCCAGTCGCGCTGGAAAAGATCGGGTCGCCGGTCCCGGCGAAATTTGTGGACTTCAGCAAAGGCGCAGAAGTCGTGATCGGCGACTACAACATTTCCGGAAGGCCGGCGACGTTGATGCTAGTCGGCTATCCCACGCCGCAGATTGCGGCCGCGCAGTTGAAGCAGATCGAATCGGCGCAGCAGGCGCATCAGCTTGGCGATTCGCAAATAACTACGCGGCGAACCGGTCCGATCTTAGTCGTGTTGAGCGGCGCGGTTTCATCCGGCGATGCGAAATCTCTGCTTTTCTCTATTAACTACGACGCTGACGTGACCTGGAACGAGAACACGTATTTCACTCGTCGCGACAACGTGGCCAACTTGATCGTTGGCGTAATTCTGCTCGCTGCGATCATTGGCGGAATGTCAATCGTGGCGGGCCTGGCGTTCGGCGGCTTCCGATTGGCGATCAAACGCCTCTTTCCCAATAAGGTCTTCGATCGTCCTGAGCAGATGGAAATCATCGCTTTGCACCTCTCCGACCGCAGTCAGGAAGCCCAGGATTCAAGGTAAGCCACTCAATCCAAGGTGTTTGAGAGATAGTTTCTGGAGATTTGTCTCAAAGTGAGCCTAATCGTGAGGTCTGACGATGAGTGTTCAACCCATTGAAAACACGACGCTTATTTCCGAAAAAGTTTCTTGACACCCCAGTTTTCGACTCATAAGATTTCGCCAGAAAGTTTTGACGGCGTTACCTCCGTTGGAACTATTCTCCCTTGAAGAAGAGGCCGCCCTATTGCCGGGGTGGCCTTTTCGTTGTGAGGAACGAAGTTCGCGCCAGTTGCGTACCTATCGACAGGTCCCAGCGCAGCGCAACATGAGGAGGTCAACATGTTTTGTGACCAGTGCGGCACGGCAATTCAGGCAGGGCAACAGTTTTGCAACCGCTGCGGAAAACAGATCACCGGGTCGGTAGTCGGCTACCCGTTGCGCAGCCGACTGCAGGAACATCTTCGGTTGCTGGCGATTCTGTGGTTTGCATTTTCCGCGCTCGAGGCGCTTGGCGGATTGGTGTTGATTATTCTGGCGAACACGCTTTTCCTTCACTTGTCAGACACGGGAGCGCCTCCAGCCGCTACGGCATTTCTGCATCCTCTGCTGACGGCTATCGGATTTTTTGTTCTCGCGAAGGCTGCTGCTGGTTTTATCGCGGGATGGGGACTGTTGCAGCGTGAGCCGTGGGCAAGGATATTGACTCTGGTTCTTGGCTTCCTGGCTCTAATTCACATTCCCTTTGGAACGGCGCTCGGGGTGTACACGTTGTGGGTGCTGCTGCCGGCAAAGGCGGAAGAGGAATACGAGAACTATCAGAGGGCCGGAGCGGCGTAAACGCACCGGTTAGGCAGCATACAATTGAATCGCGCGTTGCTCGACCGGACAGAGGGCGGCCGTCGCCACACGACTAGTTTCGTACCCCCACATGAAACGTGCCTTGCTTTCCTGGAGCAGCGGCAAAGACAGCGCATGGGCGCTCCACCTTCTTCGCCAGAAAAATGAATACGAAATTGTTGGGCTGCTCACGACCTTCAATCGCGCGGCTGACCGGGTCGCGATGCATGGGGTCCGGCGTACTCTGGTGCGAGCTCAAGCCGAAGCTGCAGGCATTCCGCTCTGGGAAGTTGATCTGCCCTGGCCTTGCTCTAACGATGATTATGAATCCGCAATGAAGCAGACCTGCGACAAGGCCGTCCAGAGCGGGATTGAGTGCGTCGCGTTTGGCGATCTTTTCCTGACTGATATACGGGAGTATCGCGAGAAGCAGTTGCGGGACACAGGATTGCAGCCGGTATTTCCGGTCTGGGGAATTCCGACGCGTGAACTGGCGCAGGAAATGATCAGCTCCGGCTTGCGTGCGAGGCTGGCGTGCATTGATACCAAGCAGATCAGCGGGGATTTCGCTGGCCGCGAATTCGACGCGCAATTGCTCTCGGAATTGCCATCTGCGGCGGACCCATGCGGCGAAAATGGCGAATTTCATTCTTTCGTTTACGCGGGGCCGATGTTCAAGCGTCCTCTCCCAGTCGAGGTCGGAGAAATCGTGATGCGCGAGCAGTTTGCCTACGCCGATTTGCTGCCAACGGAATAGGCGGAATAACTGCCTGAGAACGATGCATTCCACGCAGAGCGTCTGGTATCTTTGAATAAGCAGTTGTTCTGTGAATTACCTGCCCCTCAAGCCGACGTAGCTCAGTTGGTAGAGCAGCCGATTCGTAATCGGCAGGTCATCGGTTCAAGTCCGATCGTCGGCTCCATTCTTTTCAAGAGCTTAACAATCAGTTCACCGCGAACTGCTGCACAACTGCTGCACGAGCTATTTTTGCTTCCAATTGCTTCATCGCATCCGTCACGACTTGGGGTACAGTTTTGATGTAGCTGCGCTGCATCGTGCTGACATCTTCGTGGAGCAGGATCGCTTGGATTACCTTGTCCGGCACTCCCAGTTCATGAAGGTTCGTAGCTAGACCGCGACGATATGCGTGCCAGCCTTTCCATTTCATCCCATTCGCGCTGAGAGTGGGTTTGATCACGCGATCAGCGAGGTTGTCTAAATCCAGCGCCCCTCCGATCGTATTCGGGAACATCCAGCCGGAAGCGTTTTCTGGCTTGACAGCGTCGAGTAACAGGCGAAGTGGCTCGATGATCGGAACAACACCGGGGTCGTCGTCATCCTCGTGGCTTTTGGTCTCATCCTTCACGTGAGTCCTCCACACCGACCGTCGAATGTTAAGAACATCCTCTTCGTCGTCGTCCCACCACTGTCCTCGAATCTCTCCCTCACGCAGTCCAGCGAACGCCGCCACTTCCGATGACTGCCCGGACGACACCCTGACTGATTTCTGGAGTGTACGGACCGTCCTCGGTAAGGATCACAATTGGTTCGGTGCCGGAGAAAAGCTGAAGATGCTTTTCCACTTCCTCAAGCGTGTAAGCAAGGCGCTTCCGCTGCTCTCAGGTGAGTAGATGATTCTCCGGAAGGGGTCCGGAAGAAAATCATCCCTCAAGGTAATTCCCTTACCCTTCGCAGCCGTAGTAAACTGGCTTGAAAAGTTCACCAACGGGTTACCGGAGAGGGATGTGAGCGGACAGATTTACCAGCAAGGGCGCGCTTCTGGACGCTGTGCCACACAATGCTTCCCGAATCAACCGCTAGGGATTCGGCGGGACCGAGCATTTGGAAACTCTTGAGCGCCCAAACCATGTTTCCTGAAAACGGGTTGTTCAGAGAACCATCGTTGAGAACGTAGGCAGTATTCAGGGGAACGCCCTTCGTCTTCCCGTCGACTCCGGTCCTGAGCGATATTTGAATTGATCGAGTCATAAATTTACTCCGTAAAGGCCTCGCTCCAACAGCTATTAGAGAAAACCGGGACGCGCCCTCGCAGGCAGTTGGTCCGGGTCGCTTTGGAGCAAAGCAAGAATCGAATGTGAAGCTGATCAATGATCCACCCGTTTCCCCTCTCTACTTCTGCCAGCCGCCACCCAGAGATTTGTAGATCCCAACCAGCGCCAGCAGTTCATTCCGCTGCGCCTGCGCCAGATTCAACTCCGCAGCAAAGAAGTTTGTCTGATTGGTGAGGACCTCAAGGTAGCTGGTGGCTCCACCTTTGTATCGGATATCGGAAAGGTGGGCCGCATCCTCAGCGGACCGGGTGAGCAGCTCTTGCTGGGCACGAAATTCCTGACTCTTCCGGTAGTCAATCAGGGCATCAGAGACTTCGCGAAAGGCTTCCTGGACGGTTTGGCGGTAAACAAGCACTGCTTCGTCTTTTTGCGCCTCGGTGAGCCGGACATTGTTGCGCAGCCTGCCGCCTTCAAACAGCGGCTGCGTCAATCCTGCGCCAAAACTCCACAAGCCCGCAGGCCCGTTAAAAAGGTTGGTCAGTGCCGAGCTTTGCAATCCCGCATCAGCCGTAAGGCTGATCTGCGGAAAATAAGCGGCCCTGGCCACACCAATACGGGCATTGAAGGCAATCAATTCCTGCTCTGCCTGGCGAATGTCCGCCCGCCGTTCCAGCAGCGCAGAAGTAAGACCGGCCGGAACTTCGGGAGCATGAGGTTGCTCCGTCAATTTACGCCCGCGCGTTACTGCTCCAGGGTTCTTCCCCAGCAAAACGCTGATGAAGTTTTCCTGCTGTTCAATGCGGCGCTCAAGGTCGGGCACTTGCTCCGACGCGGTGAAGACTAGTTGCTCAGACTGGCGTACATCCAGCATGGAGGTGGACCCGTGGTCCGCCAATAGCTGGATCAATTTCAACGAATTCTGGCGCGAGGCCAGAGTGCTTCGGGAAATCTCCAGTTCCAGATCAAGTTCTCTGAGTTGGAAATAGGCCGTGGCAACGCCACTGACTAGTGTGCTGATAATTTCCTGCCGCGCCCATTCAGTAGCCAGCAGACTGGCCCGCGCCGCCTCCGTGGACCGGCGATACTTGCCCCAGAAGTCCAGTTCCCAGGCCAACCCCGTATTCACCTGATTGGCGCTCGTGTCAAATGCGGGGATGAACTTTGTTCGCTGCGTACGCTGGTTGATCGCGGCCGCTCCCGCGGTGACCGTAGGGAACTGATCAGCACGCGTAATCCCTAGCTGCGCCTGCGCCTGCAGGATTCGCGCGGCGGCAATGCGCACATCGTAATTTTGTTCCAGGGCGGTCCGAATCAGCTTTTGCAGCTCATCATCCTGGAATACCTCCCACCACTTGTCGTCACCTAGTGAGGCTGATCCAGCCGCATTCGCTTGTTCAGGCGTCAGTCCCCGGTACACACCTGGAGTATCAACTTGCGGTCGCTTATACCTTGGCCCCACCATACAGCCGGTCGACAGGGACAGCAGGAACAGCAAGAACAGCAGGGCCGTGTGTGTCTTCACTTTAGTCATTCTCCATGGGAGGTCTTCAATTCAAGCGGCACAGTGGGAGCCGAAACAGTGGCACGCCCGGCATAACCGGCGAACCGCTCCACCAGAACGAAAAGCACCGGAATGATAAAGACCGCGATCAACGTTGCTGCGAGCATGCCTCCAATCACGGTGGTGCCCATGATCTGGCGTGCGACCGAGCCGGCGCCGCTGGCAGTCCATAAGGGAAGGCAACCTAGGACGAATGCAAATGACGTCATGAGAATGGGGCGCAAGCGGATCCGTGCGGCATCCAATGCCGCTTCCACCAGCGGTTTGCCGCTCTCAATCCGGTCCTTGGCAAACTCGACAATCAGAATGGCATTTTTAGCCGCCAGTCCAATGAGCATCACCAATCCAATTTGCGAGTAGACATCGCTCTCAATCTGCACCATATACTGCGGCACAAACAAACCCAGCAACAGGCGGCGCAGCCACAGCACCAGAAAAGCCCCGAACACAGCAACCGGAGTGCTTAACAGCACGCTGAACGGGAGCCACCAGCTTTCATAGAGGGCCGCAAGAATCAGGAAAACTACCAGGAGCGAGAAGCCGAAGATCGCTGCCGGCGGCACGCCTTGCTGCGCTTTCTTTTCCTGGAAAGACATTCCCATGTAGTCATAGCCCATTTCCGGCGGCATGGTTTGTGCAAAGACCTCTTCCAGCGCGGCCATGGCCTGGGCAGAGCTGTATCCGGGGGCCGCGCCGCCAAAGATCTGCGCGGAACGATACATGTTGTATCGCATGGTGAACTCAGGGCCGGAGCGGGATTCCAGGCTGGTTAAGGCCGATAGGGGCACCATCTCGCCACGACTGTTGCGCACATAAAATTGGCCCACATTTTCTGCGCGGTTACGATACTCGCCTTCCGCTTCAATGTAGACCTGCCATTGCCGTCCAAAGCGATTAAAGTAGTTGATAAACGAACCGCCCATAAAGGTCTGTATGGTCCTATAGACGTCCTTGATCTCCACGCCCTGCTTGAGCACCTTGTCGCGGTCAACAGCAATGAATTGTTGCGGAACATTGGCCAGGAATGTTGTGCCCATGCCGCCAATCTCGGGACGCTTGCTCGCCGCAGCCATGAACTTGCCCAGATTTTCAGCCAGAAACTGGACATCCTTTCCCGCGCGGTCCTCCAGCACAAAGGTAAAGCCGCCTGAGGTGCCAACGCCGGGAATGGCCGGAGGAGCAAATGCAAAAGCGATCCCCTGGGGCAAGCCCGAAAGCTGCTGGTTCAGGCTTTGTTTGATGAATTGATATTGCTCCTCCCTCTTGTGCCTGTCCTTCCATTGCTTGAATGCCACAAAGAAAAATGCGTTGTAGCTGGAGCGGGTAAAGCTCAGCAAGCTGAAGCCAATCACGCTGGTGGTGGATTCGACTCCGGGGGTTTTAGCCAGTATGGCTTCAATTTGCCGCGCGGTAGCTTCTGTCCGTTGCAATGAAGCGGCATTAGGAAGTTGTAGATTGATAAACAGGTAGCCCTGGTCTTCGTCCGGCAAAAAGCTTGAAGGGACTCTGGCGCTGAAGTAATAGGCAGCGCCACCGCACGTGATCAGAATGAGCAACGCCACAACACTTTTGCGGATGAGCGAACCTGAGAACTGGACAAAGTTATCTGTGCCGCGCGTAAAGATGCGGTTAAACCAATCAAAGAACTTTCTGAGCGGGCTGTTGCTTATTTCTCTCGGACGCAGCAACAGCGCGCAAAGCGCCGGGCTCAACGTGAGAGCATTGAACGCGGAAAGGACTACGGAAATCGCAATCGTTACGGCAAACTGCTGGTAAAGCCGTCCGGTGATGCCCGGTATGAATGCCGTGGGAATAAATACCGCGGACAGCACCAAAGCAATGCCCAACACGGGCCCGGAAATCTCTTTCATCGCCGCAAAAGTTGCGTCCCTGGGTGAAAGTCCTTCTTCAATGTGGTGCTCTACCGCTTCCACCACAACAATGGCGTCATCCACCACCAGTCCAATGGCGAGCACGAGGCCAAACAAGGACAGTGTGTTGATGGAAAAGCCAAAGACCGGGAACAAAATAAATGCGCCAACCAGAGATACCGGCACTGCCAGCAATGGGATCAGCGTTGCCCGCCAACCCTGCAGAAATACGTAAACAACAATAATCACCAGCACAATGGCAATCAGCAGTGTGACAACAATTTCCTTGATGCCTTCCGAGACAGCGCGCGTGGTATCAAGCGCAACTTTATAGTCAATATCTGTCGGGAAGCGCTGTTTCACCTCGGCCATTAATTTCTTTACACCATTCGCAGCTTCGACGGCGTTGGACCCGGGCAGTTGATACACCGCGATGATCGCACACGGCTTGCCGTTCAAACGGCCTACAGAACTGTAGTCCTGCGCTCCCAATTCAACACGGGCCACATCTCTCACGCGCACAAGCCCGCCATCCTGGGTTGCGCGGACCACAATCTGTTCAAACTCTTCCGGAGACGTCAGGCGGCCTTGCGCGCGGACGGAATAGGTGTACTCCTGGCCCTTGGGCGTCGGCTCACCGCCAATTTGTCCGGCTGGATTGACGGTGTTTTGCGCCTGGATGGCACTCACGATCTCCGGGACCGTGATGCCGAGCTTCGCCAGTTGGTCGGGCTTGACCCATAGCCGCATGGCATACTGGCCGGCCCCAAACACCTGAACGTTGCCGATCCCCGGCACGCGCGTGAGCTGGTCATTAAGATTGATGTACGCGTAGTTGGAAAGGAATGTCGCGTTGTAGGTAGAGTTCGGCGAGTACAGCGTCAGTACCATCAGCGGCGCGGTTTGCGTCTTCTGCACCGTGACCCCAAGATTGGTGACGTCAACCGGCAACTGCGACGCCGCCTGCGTTTCACGCATCTGGGTCAGGATCAAGTCCGTGTTGGGGCTCGTTTTCACGTCAAAGTCCCCAATCAGCCGCATTTCCCCGGAGGATGCATTGACGGAATACATGTAGTTCATGTTGTCCACGCCGCTCATTTGCTGCTCAATGGGGGTGGCCACGGATTGCTCCACGGTCTGCGCATCCGCGCCTACGTAATTGGCCACAATCTGGACTTCCGGCGGCGCAATTTCCGGAAACTGCGAAACCGGCAGCGAGACAATCGTGATGACACCAATAATCACGGTCAGCAGCGAAATCACGATGGCTACAATGGGGCGGTTGATAAAAAACTTTGACATAGTTAGTTACCACCACTGGATGTGTTCGGCGCTTTTATGCTGACCGGCGAGCCTTCTCGCACCTTTTGAACACCTTCCACAATCACACGGTCGCCCGGCTTCACATTTCCATCGATGATCCACAACGTCCCGACTCGTTCGCCCACCGTTACTGCGCGCAGGCTGACTTTGTTGTCGGGTCCTACAATCGCGATCTGGTAGCTGCCCTGGATCTCAGTCACGGCGCGTTGCGGCACCAGCAGGGCCCCCTGCCTGATCTGTGTTGAAGTGCGCACTCGTCCGTACTCTCCCGGCCGCAGGAAATTTCCCGGGTTAGCAAACACCCCGGCAACGCGGATGGCCCCGGTACTCGGGTTCACGGAGCGATCAGCAAAGCTGATGACGCCTCGCTCTGGAAAAATGGTCCCATCGCCAAGAATTAATTCCAGATGGGCCCGCTTTTTCTCTTCGTCCCGGCTGGTCTGCGTGGGATATCTCCGCATGTAGTCGAGAAATTCCTGTTCGCTCGCCGTGAAATAAGCTTTGATGGGGTTCACTTGTGAAACCGAGGTCAGAACCGAGTTTGGCCCAACAAGGTTCCCGATCTGCACCTGGGCCATGCCGGCAATCCCACTTACCAGCGAAGTGACCTTGGTAAATTCAACGTTCAACTCAGCCTGCTCCACCTGCGCCTTCGCGGCCTCCACTGAGGCTTTGGCGCCGAGCTGAGTCTGTATTTCAGTATCGAGTTGGCTCTGCGCGATGGCCCTCTCTCTGGCCAGGGGCTTATCGCGCTCAACGTCCTGGGTGGCTTTGCCGAGTTGTGCTTCCGCCTGCGCCAGCTCCGCTTTCGCCAGGTCCAGCGCGGCTTGAAAGGGGCGCGGATCAATCTCAAACAAAACCTGGCCCTTCTGCACCACCGAGCCTTCCTTGTAGTCCTGCCGGATCACGTAACCTGCCACGCGCGGCTGGATCTGAGCATTCACGTATCCATCCAGCGTCGCTACCCATTCGCTGACAATGGGAACGTCTCTCTTGACAACATCGGCTACCTCCACGGTTGCCGGGGGCATGGAAGGATTTGCTTGGGTGCTGGTACACGCGGAAAGAGACAAGAGGAATATTGCAAGCCCAACAGTCGCGAGACTTACTTTCATGGAAAATTGGTTTTTACGATGCATCATGGCTTTGCGGCTCCTCGCGCTGGCGAGGTTGCGCAGCGCTTATCGTTTGTTTCTCTTGTCGCCAAAATTCTGGAACGGGCGTGCACCCACGGTCCTTCGCGCAAAGCGTCCACTGTCGTTCCCTAAGGAAAAAGAGAATCTCTTAGCTCACAACGCCCAGCCAGTCTTAGAGAAAAGAGGCACGGTCGGCTTGCCTTCCGCCGCTGCTTTAAGCCGAAACATAAGGGCTCCCCAGGTGGTGTTGCATGAGACAAAGTAGTCGGTCTCAGCTTCCCAATCAGCGTGCGTGAACCGCAGCAGAGTTTGTCCTTTGGCTTCGGTCAACTGGAACCGCAGCCTTGTGCCTTCCCATTCCTTACCGCTCTTGCAGAACCATTCGGTCTCTGAAGGCGCGGACCTGACCAATTGGACGCTATAGACAGTGGCGCGGTTGAAAAAGCCCAGGTCCACAGTCTCTGGGCGCAGGACCACATCTTCAGCCCACCATTTTGAGAAGCCCTCACCCGAATTGACAAGCGGGGAGACTTTGGCGGCTGGAGCATCAATCTGAATTGATTCCCGAATGTCTGGCATGAGACCCTCTCTTGAGTATTTTCGCTTTCGTTTGTCGGAGACGATGTGTTACGACCTGGTTGGCGGGACGGACGTTATTCCTTCCAGTGCGGTCCCGGGTTTTTGCCTTCCACATAGTCCCTGAGGCGGTACATCAACTCACCCCAGCTCGAATTGCAGATGGCGTACAGTTCGGTGACAGCTTTCCAGTTACTGTGAGTAAAACGCAGCATAGTCATTTTGTCTTGAGGGGCGAGGTCCCAGGTGAGTATGGTTCCCGTCCACTCCGGATTATCGCCATGGCAACTCCAAACCACGCGCTGCCCCGGTTGCAGGGTTTCGATGTTCATGCGAAAGACCGTGGACCGCCGATCAAAGCCGAACTCCGCCTTGCCGCCGACCTTGCCGTCAATCTTGGCGTCGGCAGTCCACCAGGCGCGCAGTGCAGCTTGACTGGTGAGCGCGGCATAGACCTTCTCGGGTGTCGAACGGATGGGTATTTGGTGTTTGAGATCGGCCATAAAGGCCCTCTTTCGTGTTACTTCAGATGTGGATTTACCAGTTGGCTGAAGCCGCCATCGACAAGAAGTTCCGACCCGAGACAATAGCTCGAATCGTCGGAGGCGAGGAAAAGCATTGCCTTGGCCATTTCCTCCGGCGTTCCGCGCCTCCGCAAGGGAATGGTTTTTGTTATGGCCGCGGCGAGCTCTGCGGGTGTAACGCCCGGCGGACCCCCTTCACGGGTGATGATTGGAGTGTCCGTCATACCCGGCCCCAGCACATTTACGCGGATGCGTCGCGGAAGCAACTCAACTGAGAGCGAGCGGGCCAGTGATCGCACCGCTGCTTTGGCAGCGGTATATACCGACGTGCCTACGCGACCCAGCTTGTCCGAATCGCCCGACCCGACGAGTATGACTGATGCGCCGTCACTTAGATAGGGCAACGCCTTCTGCACTGTAAAAAACACACCCTTGAAAAGAGTGTCGCTGAGTTCGTCGAACAGTTCCTCAGACAAAACGTCCGCGGCTGCGAATTTCGCGATACCGGCGTTGGCGACGAGAACGTCAATCTTGCCGAACGCCTTTGCAGCCTGCTCGAAGAGGCGGTCAAGATTGGCGAGCTTTCGGACGTCCCCCTGAACCGCAAGCACGTCGCTTCCTAAGCTCGCGGCCGCCTGATCGAGTGTCTGTTGGCTGCGCCCGAAAATAACCAGTTTTGCGCCGTTGGCCTTGAATTCGCGCGCAGTCGCAAGCCCTATTCCGCTGTTGCCACCGGTAATCACTGCCACTCTTCCAGCCAATCGCATAGTTTCTCCTTCGGTTTGCCGCTCCAGGCCGCTGTGAGATTGCCCGCCCCCGGGCGGGCAATTTAGAGTGTCGCGCTAGTGACCAGGCGTTACGCCCTTGATGCAGAATCCGGAACTGTAAGCGCAGGCTTCTTTCAATAAGTCTTCCGAATCCCGGTCGATCTGTGCTCTTTCCGTTGCCCCCACGTGCAGAATCAGGTAAGCCATGGGCCCGGGATTGATGAAGTAGGGATAGGTCCCCATGATTGGCCCGGCGCCAAGGTCCTGAGCGGTGAGGTTGGGCACAAAGAACATGTAGTGAGGCATATTCACCGCCGCGGTTTTCATCGATCCTGGACCACCGTAAAGTCTGGCGACGGGACTGAGCATGTAAGCGATTCCCGGATGCGCCGGTGAGTGGTAGACGCCGTCTTTGAATCGCCGAGCAATTTCTTGTTTCAGTTCCGCGGGGCTCAACTTGCCTTCGGCGCGAATGTGCTCAATATCAAACTCAACGGGAACAATGGACCTTGTGCCCTCGGCATCCTGGCATTCAGGAGCGAAATAGCTGTCACCGTATTCCTCTCGCGTATAGTCGGTTCTTTGCACATAGCAGGTAAATCCGTTCGTGCCCTGCCGCTCCAGCACGTAGCCTTTGGCCGGATCGAGGACGAAGACGCTTGCCTCGGCGCGCAGATATGGAGGAGCGGCACTTAAAGCAAGGTGAATCTCAAGTGCCTTAGGTAAAGGTTGGAGTTTGGCGTTGGAGCCCTTCGCGGCATTTTCTTGCGCGTACACGGCCAAGGTCATGCATGTAACTGCAAGCAATCCTACGACACGAATAGCAACTCTCATGTGGTTAACTCCGGTAGAACCAGGTATCAGCCAAGTTGTGGGAGCGCGCCGACCTGCTGCAGAAGCTCCATCATGCTGTCGTTTTCTCACAACAGCGGGTGAACTCAGCCAGTCTTGCTACTTCCTCCCGGCATGCAGGCCAGCAAACGGCCGGGCATCAAAAACGACCCGAATACTCGCTATCTTGTCGTCGCGTACCTTGAACCACTCAACTATGAGTTCCGTACCCGAGGTCTTGGTGACCATGTCATACAATACGCAGACATCGTTTCCATCAACGAACACCTTTCGCACCTCGATCCTTTCAACAATTGGCAGCAGCGTTTTGAGTGCTTCGAAGAGGGGCTCAGGTTTATCGAACCGATCGATTGGACCGTGGAAAGCGAGGTCGTCATGAACCAGCTTGCGGGCTGTGACGAAATCGCCTTTACCGGTTGCCTCCTGGTATTTTTGGATGACCTCAAGTGCGTTGGCCATGATCTTTTCTCTTTCTTTTGTTTAATCTGACAGTCGTATTATGTAGGTGCGATCAGCCAAGTTGTGGGAGCGCGCCGATCTGCTGCAGAAGCTCCATCATGCTGACTTCCGCCCAATGCTCTGCAATTCGCCCATCTTTTAGCCGATAAATGTGCATCTCGGACCACTTGACCTTCTTGTTGGTCGGGGGAGTTCCCAGCATCGCGCCCTTGTGGGTACCGACCGCCGAGCTTCTTTCGACCACCTTGTCACCACAGGCAATCAGATCCTCGTCAGTTACCACGACGTCAGGAAAGGCCCCGTTCATGATGAGCCCGATTTGTCGCAGCCCCTCCAACCCTGGGGGGACTGGCATGCGGACATGGTGCACAAAATTCTTATCGAAGAGATGGGCGACGCCATCCACGTTGTGCTCGTTCTTGAAGATTCGCGTGAAATCCCGGATAACTTGCTTGTTCCGTTCTTCTTGCACAAGACTGTCCTTTCCGATGCGGTGACACCGCGTTGGCTTACTGCGTTGGCCACAAACGCTGATCCAATCGATCAACAACGCTTCGGGATAGCTGGGAGAATGTGAGTATCAGGGGTCTCGCCATAAAGACTTTCTCAAAGCAGCGAGCGACGACCGCGTGTGGAAATCACGACCGTTCTCGTTGACCGGGACAGGGGGGAGGGCTGTATACGCAACAGACGGATGACGACGATCTCATGCATGGTTTCCCCTTAGTCGTGATTGCAAAACCATTCTTGCACTACGTTAGTGGGATGATTTCGTTAGCGTCAACTTAAGTGGGTGTTAAAAAACTCGCCTGTCATCGAAAACGCTAAAACTCCTTACATGTGCTTAAACCAGGATATGTAGCTTCTATTCCATGTTGGGCAGAATGTTCGGCGGACGATCAAGCCACGCAGAAGATACACCCCATTGCTGTCGGGCAATTGCTTCTTGACCTCCAAGCGCTGAATCACCGTCACTCCCTATGGACCTGAGATCAAACGACCCCTCTTATGTAACGTTTACATCTCGCCGCATTGACTTTCCATAGCCGGGACGCCATATTTGCTTGCAGATCGTCCAGTCTCATGAGATCTCCTCAGATCAAGCCACAAGATGTCTTGAACGAAGTGCTACAGTCGGTTCGGCTGCGAAGCGCGATCTATTGCCGGGCCCACATGACCGGAGAGTGGGGTTTCAGAGTTGAGGCACGCGATCACGCCCGCTTTCACTTCGTTAAATCCGGTAACTGTTGGATCCACATCGACGACACAAACAATCCTATCCAGCTGGACTGCGGCGACTTGGTGATCCTGACCAGGGGGCAAGGGCACGTTCTCCGTGGGAGCATCGATTCGCCGGTGGAGCCTTTGACGGAACTGTTGAAGCGAATGCCGTTGGATGAGAAGAGGCGCTTCGTGTGGGACAACGGCGGTGCAGCTACGACGATGCTCTGCGGCGGCTTCCGGTTGGAAGAGCAACGAGCCAATCCATTGCTAAGCACGTTGCCGCCAGTGCTTGTGGTACGAGACAGAGTGGCAAAAGGCATTTCCCTCCGGAACGTGTTCGAGCTTGCGGAAGCAGAGCTCATGGCGGGCAATCTGGGAACCGAAGCTCTGGTCTCACGCGTGTCCGACGTTATCTTCCTGCACGCCATCCGCTCCTGCTTTGGAGCGGACTGCGGACGGGTG
>Ga0209580_10000308_pt1 | contig 28785 bp, 25 predicted proteins | sample Coa_R1_5_FD_187153 | JGI IMG/M metagenome (GOLD analysis project Ga0209580, IMG submission 187153) | Surface soil microbial communities from Centralia Pennsylvania, which are recovering from an underground coalmine fire - Coalmine... | ecosystem: Environmental > Terrestrial > Soil >... | reverse complement strand
TCATCAAGTCGGTCACGCCGTCCTCGGTGCGCTGGCGCTCGCCCTCGACGCAGGTTTGACCGATCCCCACGGGCTCAGAGGCTTCGCCTCGAGCTCGCGGGGAAGCCTTGTTTGATGCCGAGCGGCAGGACGTCGGCCGGGTAGCATCCGACCCCGACCACCCCCGGCCCCGCGTGCGCGCCGACCACCGGGCCGAGCGGCTGGATCAGAAGCGTTTCGGCGATCGGCTCCAGCTCGCGCGCGATGCGCTCGGCGTCCTCGGGCGCCTCGGCGTGACCGACGATCACGCAGACGCCCTTGCCGCGGTCGACCTCGCGCGTCAGCTCGACGATCCTGTTCAGCGCGCGGTCGAACGTGCGCACACGCTCGAGGGGCGTGACCTGGCCGTCGCGGATGCAGAGCACCGGCTTGACCTGCAGCACGGAACCCAGGAGAGCGCTGGCGCGTCCGATCCGGCCGCCGCGGCGCAGGAACTCGAGCGTGGCGACCGAAAAGTAGGTCTGCACCTGGTCGCGCATCGCGAGGATGCGTTCCTCGATCAAGCGGGCGTCGACGCCCTGCGCGGCCAGCGTCGACGCCGCGAGCGTCACGAGACCCAGCGACATCGAGACGACCTGCGAGTCGATCACCCGCACGCGCGCCGGGTCGGTCATGTCCGCTCCCTGTCGCGCCGACGCGTAAGTGCCGCTGAGCTTTTCCGAGATGTGGATCGATACCACGTCGCTGTGGTCGGCGAGCAGCGCGGAGTAGGCCTCCGCGAACTGGCCTGGCGACGGCTGCGAGGTGGTGGGGTGGATGGTCGCGGCGGGCAGCCTACGGTAGAACTCCGTCGGCGTGATCTCCACGCCGTCGAGCAGCGAGCGTCCGTCGAAATGAAGCGTGAGCGGCACGACCGTGATGCCGCGCGCCTTCGTCAGCTGGGGCGGCAGGTCCGATGTCGAATCGGTGACGATCGCGACTCGGCGATCGGTCATTTACCGGGTGGCTCGTCGACCGGCGGGTCCGTAGCGCGGCGGTGGTGGCCGCGGAAGAAGCGGTTCTCCAGCGGCCTGATCGCGACCAGCGTGATCAGCACGATCGCGCCTGTGAAGATCGCGACGCGGTAGTAACCGAAGCCGATCGCCATCCCCAACGACGCGACGACCCAGATCGACGCGGCGGTCGTGAGGCCCCGCACATACTCGCCCTGGCGGAGGATGCTGCCGGCCCCGAGAAAGCCGACGCCGGTCACGATCTGCGCCGCGATGCGGGTCGGGTCGGTGTGCCCGACGAACTGCGGCAGCAGGCCGAGGGCGGTGAACATGCACGACCCGGCGCCGATGAGAGCCATCGTTCGCATGCCCGCGGGATGACCGTGGTACTCGCGCTCCGTCCCGAGGGCGAGGCCGAGCAGAAGGGCCGCGAGTATGCGCAGGCCGAGGTCGAGGTCGTTGGAGAGGGGCAGGTGGTCAGCCCCGCCCGGGGCGCCCTCCGGGCTTGTCCTGCGCGCCGGGTTCGTCCTTGGCGCCCGGCTCGTCGGGAAGCTCGGGAAGGTCCAGGCTGTTCACGAAGTCGCGGAAGACCGCGAGACGCTCCTCGTCGATGGGTCCCTCGATCTTCTCCTTGTCGTCGGCGCCCTCGTCCGCGTCGGGGATGATGCCCGCGGACTCCATCACCTCGGAGGCGACGAAGATCGGGCACTCGACGCGCACCGCCAGCGCGATGGCGTCCGAAGGCCGGGCGTCGAAGTCGAGGTCGCGCCCGTTCTGCTTGACGTACAGGCGCGCATAGAAGACCTGGTCGGCGAGCCGTGTGACGACGATCCTCTTGATGCTGATGCCCAGGTCGCCGAAGGCGGTCGCCATCAGGTCGTGGGTCAGCGGGCGGCCGAGGGGGTTGCCCGAGATCTTGGTCGCGATGGCCTGAGCCTCGAACGAACCGATCCAGATCGGCAGGTACCGATCGGCCTCCTTCTCCTTGAGGATCACCAGGTGCTGAGCTGTCGGCATGTGGATCCTGATGCTGTCAACCGACACCTCGATGAGGTTCTTCATCCTCGGGTCCATTCTAGTCTCGGGTCCCCACAGTTCCTGCTGGTAGTTGAACGCGCCAGGGCCGCTCAGGGTGTCGATCTGGGCGGCCCGTAAAATCCGAACGTGGCGAAGGGGAGGCGGGGCCGGGTGATCCTCATCGACGCCCACAGCCTCATCTACAGGGCGTTTTTCGCCCTCCCGCCGATGAGCACGTCCGACGGTCAGGTGACCAACGCCGTGTACGGATTCACGTCCATGCTGGCCATCGTCCTCGCGTCGCGGCCGGAGTTCGCCATCGCCGCGTTCGACGTCGGCGCGCCGACGTTCCGCTCCAAGGAATACGTCGAGTACAAGGCCGGGCGGCGCGCCATGCCCGATGACCTGCGGCCCCAGCTCGAGAAGGTGCGCGAGGTGCTGCAGGCCTTCAACATCCCGATCTACGGCATCGAGGGGTTCGAGGCGGATGACGTGATAGGCACCCTGTCGCGCATCGCGGAGGAGCGCGGCCACGCGGTGACAATCGTGTCGGGCGATCTCGACTGCCTGCAGCTCGTGACGGAGTCGGTCGAGGCGCTGGTGCCTCGCCGCGGCATCACGGACACGTTCGTGTACGGGCCCGACCAGGTGCGCCAGCGCTACGGCTTCGAGCCGCCGCAGCTCGTCGACTTCAAGGCGCTGCGCGGCGACACGTCGGACAACATCCCGGGCGTGCCGGGCGTCGGCGACAAGACAGCGGCCAAGCTCGTGCAGGACTTCGGCACCATCGAGGCGCTGCTCGACCGGGTTGAGGAGCTGCCCGAGGGCAGGCTCAAGGCGTCGCTCAAGGCACACGCCGACCAGGTGCGCCTGGGCAAGCGGATGGTCACCATCGTGCGCGACGTGCCCGTCGAGCTCGAGCTCGAGAAGGCGCGCTGGACGAGGTACGACTACGAGCGCGTGAGGCTCCTTTTCGACCGCCTCGAGTTCCGCCAGCTCCTGAGCCGCTTCCCGGCGCCTGACCAGGTCCCCGTGCAGCCGAGCCTTGCCTTCGAGCCGGCGCCGCAGGCCGCCGGCCTCATGGTGGTCGAGGATCCGACAGAGGCGGTCAGCCTGCTCGGCGGATCACTCGACGTCGGCGTGTTCGCGTTCAGCGAGGGCGCCGGCCGCGGCGCACGGATCTGCGGCCTCGGCGTGTCGACTGGCGCCAACACCTTTTACGTCGCGCGGCCGGAGGCCATGGACGCTGTGGCCTCGTCCCTCTCCGGCCGGCCGATCTCCGGCCACGACGCGAAGGAGACGGAGCTTGCCCTCCGTTCGCTCGGAGGCGGCCGGCGCGAGTGGGCGTTCAGCACGTTCCTCGCCGCCTACCTCCTCGGCGCGGGCTCGCGCGATCCACGACTCGAGGACCTGGCGCGTGAGTTCCTCGAGGTCACGCTCGTCAGCCCCGAGCAGCTGCTCGGCACCGGGCGCGCGGCGCGCAAGCCCGGCGACATCGACGTGAACGACGCCGCCGAGTTCGCCGCGCGTAGGGCGGAGGCGATCCTGAACCTGCGGCCCCGCCTGGAGGCCGAGATGCGGAATCTCGGCGTCGACTACCTCTTTCACGAGATCGAGCTGCCGCTGGCCGGCGTGCTCGCGGACATGGAGTCCGAGGGCGTCGCGATCGACGTGCCCTACCTCAAGGAGATGCAGGACGAGCTCGGCGCGCAGCTGGCGGCGCTCGAGTCCGAGGTCGAGCAGGTGGCCGGCCAGAAGTTCAACCTCAACGCGCCCCAGCAGCTCGCCAAAGTCCTCTTCGAGGACCTGCGCCTGCCGGTCGGCAGGCGGACCAAGACGGGCTACTCGACCGACGCCGACACGCTCGAAGCGCTGCGCGAGAAGCACCCGATCGTCGGCCTGATCCTCGACCACCGCCAGCTGTCGAAGCTGAAGTCGACCTACGTCGACGCTCTGCCGCAGCTGGTCGATCCGCTCAGCGGCCGGGTGCACACGTCGTTCGGGCAGGCGAGCACGGCGACAGGGCGGCTCGCGTCATCGAACCCGAACCTCATGAACATCCCGATCCGCACCGAGCTCGGGCAGCGCATCCGCCGCGCGTTCAAGGCGGGTCGCCCGGACCACGTGATGGTCTCGGCCGACTACTCGCAGATCGAGCTGCGCATAGCGGCGCACCTGAGCGGCGATCCCATGCTGCTCGGCGCCTTCGCGGCGGGGCAGGACATCCACACAGCGACCGCCGCGGCGGTCTTCAAGATCCCGATCGAGAACGTCGATCCCAACCAGCGGCGGCTCGCGAAGGTCGCGAACTTCGGGTCCATCTACGGCCAGGGTGAGTACGGCCTGTCGCAGCAGCTCGGCATCACCGGCGATGTGGCCCGAGAGTTCCTCGGCCAGTACTGGTCGACCTACTCGCGGCTGCGCGAGTACCTCGACGAGGTGCGGCGCAAGGCCCGCGAGGAAGGATTCGTGGTCAGCGCGACCGGTAGGAGGCGCGCGATCCCCGACCTGCGCTCGCCGAACTTCCAGCTGCGCAGCGCCGCGGAGCGGATGGCGATCAACTTCCCCATGCAGTCGCTCGCGGCGGACATCATCAAGATCGCGATGGTCCGGCTGCACCGCGAGATCGATGCCGACCAGATCGAGGGACGCATGCTGCTGCAGGTCCACGACGAGCTGCTCTTCGAGGTGCCGCGGTCCGAGCTCGATCAGTTCGCGGAGAAGGTGCCGCGCATCATGACCGGTGCCTACGAGCTCGAGACCGGGATCGAGGTCGAGACGAAAGTCGGTCCCAACTGGGCGGACATGAAGAAGCTTGCGGTCGTCCGAGCCTGAGTTGCCCGAGCTTCCAGAGGTCGAGACGATTGCGGCGGATCTGCGACCGCATCTCGTCGGCCGGACGATCGTGCGCTGCGAGCTTGCGTTTCCGACGATCGTGCGTCATCCGGAGCCGGAACAGTTCATCGATGCGGTGGCCGGCATGCGGATCGAGTCGGTCGGCCGTCGCGGGAAGTACATCCTCGTCGGTCTCGATGGCGACCTGCTTCTGGTGGTTCACCTCGGCATGACCGGGCAGCTGCGTCTGGTCGACGCGGCCAAACCTCTGGAGAAGCACACGCATGCGGTGTTCTTCCTCGACGACGGCCGCCAGCTCCGCTACCGCGACCCGCGCCGGTTCGGGCGGCTGCTGCTCGGGACCGAGGATGCGCTGCTGTCTTCGAAGAAGATGCCGCGCCTCGGCCCTGAGCCGATCGACCCCGAGTTCGTCGCCGGCGAGCTCTACAGGCGCCTGCGCAAGCGGCGCACCGCGGTGAAGGCGGTGCTGCTCGACCAGGGCGCTATCGCCGGCGTCGGAAACATCTACGCGGACGAGTCGCTGCATCGTGCTCGGCTGCGGCCCGACCGCATCGCCGGCACGCTGAGCCCCAAGTCCGCGCGGCGGCTGCACGAGTCGCTGCGCGATTCGCTGCGGACCGCGATCGCGAATCGCGGCAGCTCGGTCGACACGTATCGAGACGCGTGGGGCGAGGTCGGCGGGCAGCAGGAGAAGCTCCTTGTGTACGGGCGTGGGGGTGAGCCGTGCTTCACCTGCGGCCGGCCGCTGAGCGTGATGCGCATCGCCGGCCGCACGACAGTTTTCTGCCGCCGTTGCCAGCATTAGAGCGCCTTTACCCGCGCATGGTGGCGATCGCCATCCTGGCAGTCGCTTTCGTCGCCATGACGATGGCGATCTCGGCGGGCCTCTTCAACGCGCTGGACCACTCGGTCGGCGAGGCGATGCACAGCATCTGGAACGAATCGCTGCACCCGCTCTTCCAGGCCATCGCGGAGCTCGGCGGATTCGAGCTGACCAGCCTGTTGATGCTCGGGCTCTTGATCTACCTGTGGCGCGGCGGCTTTGGTTGGGACGCGCTGGTGGTGCTGGCCTTCGCGGGAGCGGTCGCGCTCGAGGTGCTGTACAAGTACCTCTTCTACCATCCCGGGCCGCCGCGCTCCCTCTCGCACAACGACGGACCGAGCCTGACCGAGATCGTGACCGGCACCGGCGGCGGCAACAGCTTTCCGTCAGGACACATGGTGAGGACCGTCGTCGTCTACGGCCTGCTTGCCTTTGTCGTGAGGCGGCTCTCCACATCGCGGCTGGTGCGCGTCGCAGCCCTGGTCGTCGCGATCCTTGTCATCGTCATCGTCGCGTTCGACCGCCTCTATCTCGACGTACACTGGGAATCGGACGTGGTCGGCGGCCTGCTGCTCGGCGCGATCGCGCTGCTGGCCGGCACCGTGTGGCTGGACCGTCCGATAAAGTCCCAGAATTAGAGGCGGTGGGGGAACGGGCGGTCCTGATCATGGTCACGACGGGCGGTCGCGACGACGCCGAGCGGCTGGGCGAGGCGCTGGTCGTCGAGCACCTCGCCGGCTGCTGCTCCGTGGTGCCCGGCGTCCACTCCGTTTATTACTGGGAAGGTCAGCTGAAGCGCGAGCACGAGGCACTTCTGCTGGTGAAGACGGTGGAGTCGCGCGCCGCGGCGGTCCAGGAATTCGTCAGGCAGCACCACGAATACGAGCTGCCAGAAATCCTTCAGATCGCGGTCGAAGGGGGCTCCTCCGCTTACCTCAAGTGGCTGGAAGAGCAGGTGTCGCAGCAAACGCGCTGAGCGGGTTCCGCGCGTTAAGTAAGAGCTTAGACTCGGGGGCGGGGTGGCGACTGTAGTCGATGAGAAGGGAGGTGCGGGGGCGTCGAAAAGGCGCCGCCGGCGTCGCGCCGCGGCGGCGGCGGCCGAGTCGCAGGAACTGACACAGCCGGTCGCCGAACCGGTGGACGGCAACGGCGCCGAGCACGCGGCAGCGATCCCCGACACGGCCGTGGTCGCGGTCTCCGTGGTTCCCGACCCTGAGCCTGAGCCCGCGACCGCCGTCCTCGTCGAAGCGCCGGCCCAGACCGAGGACGGGTATCGCGACCTGCTCGGCCAGGCGGTCGGCCTCCGCCTGGACGCGGTGCATCGTGAGTTCGGCGGGCGCGACGAGACGCATGTGACCGCGCTGCGCAACGTCTCCCTCGAGATCGGCCCGTGCGAGTTCGTCGCGATCATGGGGCCGTCGGGCTGCGGCAAGACGACCCTGCTCTCTCTGATGGGCGGGCTGGACAGGCCCACCAGCGGCCGCGTCTTCGGCGCGGGCCTGCCGCTGGGTGAGCTGCCGGAACGCGACCTGGCCGACTACCGCCTCCAGCGCGTGAGCACCATCTTCCAGACCTTCAACCTCATACCCTCGATGTCGGTCGAGGACAACGTGGCGCTGCCGCTGACGCTGGCGGGCGTCCCACTCGAGGACCGGCGGCGTCGCGCCCGGCATCTCCTCGCTTTGGTCGGCCTGGAGAACCGTGCCCGCACGCGGGCGAGCCGGCTGTCGGGCGGGGAGCAGCAGAAGGTCGCGGTGGCGCGCGCGCTGGCCAACCGCCCAGGCCTGATCCTGGCCGACGAGCCCACGGGCAGCCTCGACACGGCGGCCGGCGAGGGGGTGCTCGAGCTGCTCGACGACCTGAACCGGCGCGGCGCGACCGTCGTGCTGGTGACTCACGACCTCGAGGTCGCCCGGCACGCCCGGCGAGTCGTGCGGATGATCGACGGCAGCGCGATCGAGCTGGACTCCGGCAAACCCACCGTGAGGAGCCAGGAGGCGGTGGACCCCGCCCCGCGCATGCACTGGCGGGACACCCTGCAGGTCGGCCTGGGCAGCGCCGGCCGGCGCCCGCTGCGCACCTCGCTCACCACGACCGGGGTCGCGATCGGCATCGCCGCCCTGAGCCTGATCGTGGCCCTCGCCGGCGGCCTCCAGCAGGCGCTCGCCGCACCGGCGCTGGCGACGAGCCAGGTCCACCAGGTCGCCGTCTACCCGGTCGCCGACGTGACCAACCAGACCTTCGACGCGCCGACGCTCGACACGCTCGCCGGCCTGCCTCACGTCCGTGCGGCGTGGGGACAGATCGGATTGTCCGGCACGTTCACGATCCCGGTCGAAGGGGGCCCGACGGGCGCCAGGCCGCCCGCCACGCCCGCGGGAGAGCTCATCTCGCTGCCGCCGCTCGGATCGTCGAGCGTGGTGCCGGCGGTGGAGGCAGGCAGGCTGCCCTCCGGGGACACGTCGCTCGAGGTGCTGCTGACCGACAGCGAGGCGGCCGCGCTCGGCCTGGGCACGCCCGGAAACGCCCTCGGGAAGCAGGTCTCGTTCGCCGACCGGTACGGGACGCTCGGGGTGCGAAACGCTTCGCCCCAGCCCATCGCCCTCACGCTCCGGGTCGTCGGCGTCGTGTCGACCGATTACCTGCCCGCGGGCGCGCCGGGCGGGCTCGCGCCGTACGGAGTGATGCGGTCCTTCTGGGCCACCCTGGCCAGGAGCAACGGCTGGAAGGGCGGCGAGTTCTCCGCCATCACGCTGCTGGCCGACTCCGGCCCCGCCGTCGAGGGACTTCGCTCCAGGGTCGAGGAGCTCGGCTTCCAGGCCCAGACCTTCGGCGACCAGTTCCGCAACTTCGAGGACCTCCTGAGCAAGCTCAGGGTGGCCCTGCTGGGCCTCGCCGTGGTCGCGCTGCTGCTCGCATGTCTGGGCATCGCCAACACGATGTACAGCGCCGTGCTGGAGCGGACGAAGGAGATCGGAGTGCTCAAGGCGCTGGGCGCGCGCTCGCGCGACGTCCTCCTCCTCTTCGTGGCCGAGGCGGCGGGGATCGGTCTCGCGGGAGGGCTGGTCGGCGTGGCGGTGGCCATCGGACTTTCGCGCCTGGGCAACGCCGCGGTCGACAGCCTCACGCAGACCATCGGCGGCAGCCAGTTCGACGTCTTCCGCACCGACCTCCCGGTCGTCCTCGCGGCGGTGGTGCTGGCCGTCGTGCTGAGCACGATCAGCGGCCTGCTGCCGGCGCTTCGCGCCGCACGACAGGATCCCGCCAGGGCCCTTCACAACGAATAGTTGAGGGTCTCGACCTATCCGCTGATCGACGCCGACGTGGCCGCCGCGCTCGTGCTCGACCACACTCCGGTGCTGCCCACCGAGCAGGTCGCGCTGGGAGAGTGCGCAGGGCGGGTGCTCGCGCGCGACCTGGTGGCGAGCGCGCCGCTGCCCGCCTTTCCATCCAGCGCCGTCGACGGTTTCGCGATCCACGCCGCCGACGGCGGGCGCAGCCTTCGCGTGGTCGGCGAGTCGGCCGCGGGCCGGCCGTTCGAAGGGTCGCTCGAGCCGGGGACCGCCGCGCGGATCCTGACCGGCGGCGTGGTGCCGGACGGCGCCGACTGCGTGGTGATGGTCGAGGACGTGACGTTGGCCGGGGAGCTCGTCACCGTTCCCGCCGGCCTCCGGGCGGGAGCGAACTTCCACGCCGTCGGCGCCGACGTGCGGGCGGGCGAGAAGCTGCTCTCGGCCGGAACGCAGCTCGGCGCGGCCGAGCTAGGGCTCGCGGCGGCGGTCGGGCGCGCTCGCCTCGACGTTCACCGCCGCCCGCGGGTGGCGCTCATGTCGACCGGCGACGAGCTGGTCGAGGTGGGGCAGACCCCGGGCCCCGGTCAGATCCAGGACTCGAATCGGTGGGCGCTCGCGGCTGCCCTCCGCGAAGCCGGGGCGGAGGTGCGCCTGCTCGGCATCGCGCCGGACCAGGCGGGGCCGCTGCGGGAGCTGGTGGCAGGCGCGCTCGAGGAGGCGGACGCGCTGGTGACGTCCGGTGGCGTCTCGGTAGGTACTCACGACCTCGTCAAGCCGCTCCTGGAGTCGCTGGGCGAGGTGCACATCGGCCGGGTCAAGCTCCGGCCTGGAAAGCCCTTCACGTTCGCCACCCTCGCCCGCGGACGGCTTGCCTTCGGCCTCCCGGGATTCCCCGTGTCGTCGCTGGTGACCTTCGAGGTCTTCGTCAGGCCGGCGCTGCGCAAGATGCAGGGCTTCGCGCACCTGCAGCGCCCGACCCTCCCCGTCCGCCTCGCGTATGACGCCCGGGCGACCGCCGACCGGACCGAATACCAGCGGGTGACGCTGCATCGCGAGGGCCGGGAGCTGGTCGCGCAAACGACCGGCTCCCAGTCCTCATCGCGGCTCATGTCACTGGCCGGCGCCCACGCCCTGGTCCGCATCCCGGCGGGCGGTCAGGTCGTCAGCGCCGGCACAGTCGTGGAGGCGATGATCCTGGCGCTGCCGTAGCCCTCGCGCGTCGGGCCGCCGCCCGTGGATTGGGCAGGGGCACCCGAGCGAACGTTTGTGCGCCTTAGAATATGGAGGCAGTGACCTCCCGCTTTCGAGTCGACGCACCCTTCAAGCCCGCCGGCGACCAGCCGGAGGCCATCGCGCGGCTGGTCGAGGGGGTCCAGTCGGGCCTGAGCCAGCAGGTGCTCCTCGGCGTGACCGGAAGCGGCAAGACGAACGTGATGGCCTGGGCGGTGGAGCAGCTGCAGCGGCCCGTCCTGGTGTTGAGCCCGAACAAGACCCTGGCCGCGCAGCTGTGCGCCGAGTTCCGGCGCCTGCTCCCGACGAACTCGGTCGAGTACTTCGTCAGCTACTACGACTACTACCAGCCCGAGGCGTACATCGCGCGGACCGACACCTACATCGAGAAGGACTCGAGCCGCAACGACGACATCGACCGCATGCGCCACTCGACGACGCAGGCGCTGCTCACGCGTCGGGACGTCCTGGTCGTCGCCAGCATCAGCTGCATCTACGGCATCGGCTCGGTCGAGGACTACATGGGCGAGTCGCTGCACGTGGGGAAAGGTCAGGCGATCCGCCGCGAGGTCTTCCTGCGCAAGCTCACCGAGATGCTGTACGAGCGCAACGACTACGACCTTGCGCGCCTCCGCTTCCGCGTGCGTGGCGACGTGGTCGACCTCGTGCCCGCCAACGAGGAGAAGGTCTACCGAGTCGAGTTCTTCGGCGACGAGATCGAGCGGATCCAGGAGCTGGACGCCGTCACGGGCGAGATCCTCGGTGCGCGCGAAGAGTTCACCGTCTTCCCCGCGTCGCACTACGTGACGCCTGCCGACAAGCTCCGCCTGGCGATGGCGGACATCGAGGTCGAGCTCGAGGAGCGGTGCAAGTGGTTCGAGGAGCACGGCCGGCTGCTCGAGGCGCAGCGGTTGAGGCAGCGCACCAACTTCGACCTGGAGATGCTGCGCGAGACGGGCACGTGCGCGGGCATCGAGAACTATTCGCTGCACCTGACGCGCCGCAAGCCCGGCGAAGCCCCGTACACGCTGATGGACTTCCTGCCCGACGACACGATCATCTTCGTCGATGAGTCACACGTCGCCGTGCCGCAGATCGGCGGCATGCTCGGCGGTGACCGGTCGCGCAAGGCGGCCCTCGTCGAGTACGGGTTCCGGCTGCCCAGCGCCTTCGACAACCGCCCGCTCAGCTTCGAGGAGTGGGAGGAGCGCGCGCGCAACGTGGTCTACGTGTCGGCCACGCCGGGTCCGTACGAGATGCGGCGGTCGCAGCGGACCGTCGAGATGCTCGTCCGCCCGACGGGTCTGGTCGACCCGACGGTCGAGGTGCGACCCACCGAGGGCCAGATCGACGACCTGCTGGCCGAGGTCAAAAAGCGCGCCGAGATGGGCCACCGCTCGCTGGTCACGACGCTGACGAAGCGTTTCGCCGAGGACCTGGCGGACTACCTGCGCGAGTACGGGGTCAAGGTCCGCTACCTGCATTCGGAGCTCGATGCGATGGAGAGGATCGAGGTGCTGCGGGACCTTCGGACGGGCACCGTCGACGTGGTCGTCGGCATCAACCTGCTGCGCGAAGGCCTCGACCTTCCCGAGGTGGCCTTCATCGGCATCCTCGACGCCGACAAGGAGGGCTACCTCCGCGCGTACAGGTCCTTCATCCAGATCATCGGCCGCGCGGCGCGCAACGTCGAAGGCCACGTGGTCATGTACGCGGACTCGATCACGGACTCGATGAAGCTGGCCCTCGACGAGACCGAGCGCAGACGGGACCGCCAGGTCGCCTACAACGCCGAGCACGGCATCACGCCCGCGACGGTGAAGAAGGCGATCTACGAGCTGGAGATCAAGGAGAAGGACCTGCAGGCGGACGCGATCGAGCTGATGGCCGGCGCCGGCGTGCCGCGCGAGGACCTGCTCGCCATCGTGCGTGACCTCGAGAAGGAGATGAGGCGCCTCTCCAAGGAGCTGCAGTTCGAGGACGCGGCGCGCGTGCGCGACCGGATCATCCTGATCCGCAGGCGGCTCTCCGGCGAGGAGACCGGGAAGGAGGACGACGGCGACGTGGCGCTCGCGATCGCGGCCGCGCCGAAGCAGCGGACCATGGTCCGGAACTGGAGAAAGTCGCGACGCGGACCGTAGCGCGGCCAGCGTCCTGCTTCCGGGGTCCGCGGCAAGAGTCGGCGGCGAAGCCGCCCGGTCGCCCAGGCCGCGGATCTGCGAGGAGCCTCGGAAGCGGGGTCCTAAAGGGTTCCGTCGATCACGCTTCGCACCAGCCGCAGCACGCGCTTGCGGGATCCGCGAAGCACAGGCAGGTTGGCCAGGCCCAGGAGCTTGACGATCAGGTCGCTCGTCTCGTCGATGACCTCGAGCGAGCGCAGCCTGCCCGAGGACCTGTCGAAGATCCAGAAGTAGAGGATGCCCATCTGGTACAGCCAGAGCAGCGTCGGCAGCTCCGCCGCGATGTCGTCGGAGAACCGCGTGTCGGAGCCCTTGATCACCTCGGCGTAGAGCTCGATCACCTCGTCTCGCAGGGCCTTCGCCTCGCGTCCGAACGGGTTGAGCGGGCTCGCGGGGTCGGCCACCGTGCTGAAGATCGCGCCCGCGAAATCGTGAAACGGCTCGCACGTCACGACGACTGCCCTCATCGTGCCGCGCAGCCGGGTCCCGAAATCCTTCTCGCGGGCCAGGAGCGGGGCGATCGCCGCGAGGTGGATCTCATGGGTGTGGCGGTAGAACTCGAGCACCAGGTGCTCCTTCGACGCGAAGTAGTGATACGAGCTCCCGAGCGACACGCCGGCCCGCTCGGCGATCGCCCGCATGGTGGTCGCGTGGTAGCCGCGTTCCTGGAAGAGCTCGAGGGCGGCGCTGAAGATGGCCGCCCTCGACGACTCTCCTCGTTTGGTCCTGGCGATCGCGACGCTCAAATGAAGGTCCTAGGCTCCGGGGATCGGCTGGTATGGCTGGTAGGGGTTCGCGACCGCGGCTGCCCTCTTCCGAAGGGGCCGGCGGATGATGTGGAAGATCAGCAAGTTGAAGAAGTGCATCGCGCCGAGGACGAGCAGCACGACACCGATGCGGGTCACGGTTTCCTGGATCATGTCGGGGAAGGAGCCGGGAGCGCCGCCCGCGTTGATCAAGAGCGCCGCCGCGCCGAAGTTGATGAGGTAGAAGCCGACCACGAGCAGCGTGTTGACCGAGTCGGCCAGGCCCTGCTCCTGGAAGACCGAGACGAGGAAGGGACGGCCGTTGCGGAACAGCGTGTTGCCGACCCAGATCGTGATCAGCACGCTGGCCGCGAGGTAGATGACGTAGTCGATGAGCCGGAGAGCCATTTCATCACCCCAGTGTGTGGAAGTTGAACGGGAACTTGAACATGTTCAACTTGAACTCTAGAGCGGTTCTTGGCGAAAGTCAACAGATTTCGAACACGTTCATATGGGGGCGCGGCTAGGTGGGGCCGGCCGACCGGGCCGCCTGGCTGCTCAAGGCCGAGCGCGCCGGCTGGATGGAGACCCTTGGCGCCCGGATCGCCGAGGCGGAGCCGGGCCGGGTCGTGATCGAGCTGGAGGCGGGGCCGCAGCACCGGCACGGCGGAGGGGTCGTCCAGGGCGGCGTGATCACACAGATCGCCGACGCGGCGATGGGAATGACGCTGGCCACGCTCCAGGAGGACGGCAGCTGGAACACTACGGTCGAGCTGAAGATCAACTTCCTCAGGCCGGTGGTCGAGGGGACGCTGCGGGCGGTCGGCCGGGTGGTCGAGATGCGGCAGTCGCTCCTGTTCGGCGAGGCCGACGTGGTCGACGATCGGGGGCGGCTGGTGGCGCGCGCCTCGTCCACCTGCATGGTCGTGCCGCCGGGGCAGGGCAGATGAGCCCGGCGGCGGCGCAGTCGCGCGCCTGGGAGTGGCTCGGCATGCGGCTGGTCGAGGTCGGCGAGGGGACCGCGACCGTGGAGATGACGGCCCAGGAACAGATGGCCAACCACTCCGGTTTCGTGCATGGCGGGTTGATCAGCACCCTCGCCGACAGCGCCATGGGACGTTCCGTCCGTACCATCAAGCCCGAGGTCCTGCGCGCCGCGAGCTTTGACCTCAAGCTGAGCTTCATCGCCGCGGCCAGGATCGGCGAGACGCTCCGGGCGGTCGGTAAGGTGGTGCACTCCGGACGGCGGACCTGCGTCACCGAGTGCCGTGTCGAGGGCGAGCGCGGCCGGCTGATTGCGACCGCGAGCGGAACGTTCATGGTTTCACGAGAGAGGGAAGCAACGCAGGAGGCTCCAGGTGCCGACTGACCAGATCACGATTCGCGGCGCCCGCGAGCACAACCTCAAGAACGTCACGCTGACGATCCCGCGCGACCGGCTGGTCGTGTTCACGGGCCTTTCCGGGTCGGGCAAGTCTTCGCTCGCCTTCGACACGATCTACGCCGAGGGCCAGCGTCGCTACGTCGAGTCCCTCTCCGCCTACGCGCGCCAGTTCCTGGGCCAGATGGAGAAGCCGGACGTCGACACTATCGAGGGCCTCTCGCCGGCGATCTCGATCGACCAGAAGGGCACCTCGAAGAACCCGCGCTCGACGGTCGGCACGGTGACCGAGGTCTACGACTATCTGCGCCTGCTCTACGCGCGCATCGGACACCCGCACTGCCCGGTCTGTGGCCGCGAGGTGCGGCGGCAGACGGTCGACCAGATGGCGGACCACATCGAGAAGCTGCCGAAGGGGACCCGCATCATGGTCCTGGGTCCCGTGGTCAAGGGACGCAAGGGTGAGTACCGCTCGCTGATCGACGACGTGCGCAAGTCCGGCTTTGTCAGGGTGCGCGTCGACGGGAGCCTGTACGAGATCGGCGAGCAGATCCCGATGGACAAGAACAAGAAGCACGACGTGCAGGTGGTGGTCGACCGCATCGTGGTCGGCCCCGAGCAGCGGTCGAGGCTCGTGGAATCGATCGAGACCGCGGCAAGGCTGGGCGGCGGCTCGGTGATCATCGTGCCGGAGCATGGCGACGAGATCCAGATGTCGCAGGACTTCATGTGCCCCTACGACGGCACGAGCGTGCCGGAGCCCGAGCCGCGCAACTTCTCGTTCAACAGCCCGCACGGCGCGTGCCCGGTATGCACCGGCATCGGCTCGCAGCTCGTGGTCGACGGTGACCTGGTCGTGCCGGATCCGTCGCTGTCCCTGCGCGAGGGCGCGATCGCGGCCTGGAGCCGCTCGCAGTTCTTCTACCCGGAGCTGCTCGAGTCGGTCAGCAAGTACTTCGACATCGACATGGACAAGCCGTGGTCGAAGCTTCCCAAGCCGCAGCGCGACGTCCTCTTGAACGGCACCGGGGAGAAGAAGATCCGCTTCGGCTACAAGAACCAGTACGGGCACTCCCGCTGGTACGAGGCGCCCTTCGAGGGTGTGACCGCCAACCTCCAGCGCAGGTACGAGGAGACCCAGTCCGAGTACCTGAAAGCCGAGCTCGAGCGCTACATGTCGGACAAGCCGTGCCCCGCGTGCAAGGGCAGAAGGCTCAAGCCGGAGTCGCTCGCCGTGACGGTGGCCGACCACAACATCGCCGAGGTGTGCGCGCTTTCAGTGAGCACGGCGATCAGCCTGGTCGACGGACTCGAGCTGACGGAGCGCGAGCAGCTCATCGCGCGCGGCATCCTCAAGGAGATCCGCGAAAGGCTGCAGTTCATGATCGACGTCGGCCTCGAGTACCTGACCATCGCGCGGGCCGCCAACACGCTGTCCGGCGGTGAGTCGCAGCGGATCAGGCTCGCCACACAGATCGGCTCGAAGCTGATGGGCGTGCTGTACATCCTCGACGAGCCGTCGATCGGGCTGCACCAGCGCGACAACCGCCGGCTCATCAACACGCTGCTGCGGCTGCGCGACCTGGGCAACACGTTGATCGTCGTCGAGCACGACGAGGAGACGATCCGCTCCGCGGATTACATGGTCGACATAGGCCCGGCCGCGGGCGAGCACGGGGGAGAGATCGTGGCCGCCGGACCGGTCGCGAAGGTGCTGCAGGACCCGAACTCGCTCACGGCCGCCTACCTGCGCGGCGACAAGGCGATCCCGGTGCCGCAGGTGCGGCGTCGCGGCAACGGCCGGCGGCTTGTCATCCGCGGCGCGCGGGCGAACAACCTGAAGGACATCGACGTGTCGATCCCGCTGGGCTGCTTCGTCGCGGTGTCAGGCGTGAGCGGCTCCGGCAAGTCGTCGCTCGTCACCGACATCCTCAGCCGCAAGGTGGCGCAGCACTTCTACCGCGCCAAGGAGCGGCCGGGGCCGCACGAGCGCGTCGAGGGGCTCGAGCATCTCGACAAGGCGATCGACATCGACCAGTCGCCCATCGGCCGCACTCCGCGGAGCAACCCGGCGACCTACACCGGCATGTTCACGCACATGCGTGACCTCTTCGCGAGCCTGCCCGAGGCGAAGATGCGCGGGTACAAGCCTGGGCGCTTCAGCTTCAACGTGCGCGGCGGGCGCTGCGAGGCGTGCCAGGGCGACGGGATCATCCAGATCGAGATGCACTTCCTGCCCGACGTCTACGTGCCATGCGAGGTGTGTCACGGCACGCGCTATTCGCGCGAGGTGCAGGAGGTCAAGTTCCGAGGACACTCGATCTCTGACGTGCTCGAGATGACCGTTGACGAGGCGCTCGACGTGTTCGAGAACGTGCCCGCGATCAAGACGAAGCTCCGCACGCTGCACGACGTGGGCCTCGGCTACATCCGGCTGGGGCAGCCGGCGACGCAGCTCTCAGGTGGAGAGGCTCAGCGCGTGAAGCTCTCCGCCGAGCTGTCGCGGCGCGACACGGGGCGGACGCTCTACCTGCTCGACGAGCCGACCACGGGCCTGCACTACGCCGACGTCGAGAGGCTGCTGGCGGTGCTGCACAGGCTGGTCGACCACGGGAACACGGTCGTCGTGATCGAGCACAACCTCGACGTGCTGAAGACCGCCGACTGGGTCATCGACCTCGGTCCGGAGGGCGGCGACAAGGGCGGCTACATCATCGCCGAGGGCACGCCGGAGCAGCTTGCGGCCAGGAGCGAGTCAGCCACGGGCCACTTCCTGCAGGCGCCTCTGGCGCGCGCGAAGAAACAGCAGGCGCGCCCGCAGAAGCACCCGGCGCGCGCCAACGGGTCGACCCGCGTCCGCCGGCCCAAAGTCGCGGTCTAGCCCGCTGGGAACGAACCCGGAAGCGACCTACGGCGCGCTTCTCCGGGTGCCGGGCTTCAAGCGACTCTACGCGGGGATGCTCCTCGGCCGGATGGCCGGGTCGATGCTCTTCGTCGCGCTGGTGCTGTTCGTGCTGCAGCGCTACCACTCGCCCCAGCTGGCCGGCGCGACTGCGTTCATGGCGGCGCTGCCCGGGGTCGTCGTGGCACCGGTGGCGGGCGCTCTTCTCGATCGGTACGGCCGCGCGCGCCTCGTGGTGCTCGACTACACGGTGGCCGCCCTCTCGCTGGGGCTGATCGCGGGCCTGTCGGCGGCCCACCTGCTCGCGGCGCCGGCGCTGCTGGCCATCGTCGCCGTCGCGTCGCTCACCAACCCGCTCAGCTGGGCGGGGGCCAGATCGCTGTTTCCGATCCTCGCGCCGAGGCACCTGTGGGAACGGGCGAACGGCCTCGACAGCAGCGGTCACGTGATCGCCACCCTTCTCGCTTCGCCGTTCGCGGGGACGTTGGTTGGAGTCGTGGGAGGCGAGTGGGCGCTGGCCGCGTCGGGCGCCGTCTACCTGACCGCTGCGGCCGTGATGCTCCGACTGCCCGATCCGCGCACCACCGCCAGGCAGGTCGGCTCGGTGCTGGGCAACGCGTGGCTCGGCCTCCTCTACACGCTGCGGAACCCCACCCTGCGCGGCCTGGCCCTGACCCTGAGCATCTACAACGTCGGCAACGGCATCCTGACCATCGCGGTCCCGGTCCTTGTGCTGGGCCGCCTCCACTCCGGTCCTTCAACTGTGGGGTTGCTGTGGGGAGCCATGGGCGGCGCTGGTCTTGCGTCCGCGCTGGTGACCGGCCGTTTCAACACCGAGGGAAAGGAGCGCAACCTCATCGTGGGCGCGATCCTGCTCGGGACCGTGGCCACGGCGCTGCTTCCGCTCGCGGGCTCCCTGGCGGTCGTGACGGCGGCGCTGGTCCTGCTTGGCCTTGCCACGGGACCGTTCGACATCGGTCTGTTCACGCTGCGGCAGCGGCGGACCGACCCGGCCTGGTTCGGCCGCGCCTTCGCGGTCTCGATGTCGCTGAACTCGGCCGGCAACCCGATCGGTTCGGCGGTGGCCGGCCCGCTGGTCGGCTGGTCGGTCAGCCTTGCGCTGTGGGTCGCGGTCGCGTTCGCCTTGCTGGCGGTGGTGTTTCCGATCCTGACGATCCCGGCGCGGAACGGCCGGTCGGCTGTGGCCTCAGCTCCCTCCGGGATTTAAGATGCCGCTCGCCATCAGGCTGATGATCCCGCCCACGACGTTCAGGGCGATGCCGACGAGGCCGCCGATCAGCTTGCCCCGCATGATCGCTCGGATGCCTCCGATCGCCCCGAAGATCGGGAGGATCGGGAAGTAAAAGCTGGTGAAGATCGGCACTCCGATCGAGACGACTCCGGCGATGATCGAGCCCAGCGCGTACCCGCTGAACTGGTTGAGCAGCGCCGCGGTCCCGCCCAGCGCCATGGCGCTGGGGTTGATCGGCTGCGGCATCTGTCCTGGATATCCGTAGCCGGGTTGGGAGGCCTGGTAGCCGGGAGGCGGCGGTGGGTAGGCGGGCGGCTGGTAAGCGGGAGGTTGCGAGTTGGGCGGCGGTGGGGGCGGCATCGGGGGAGGCGGAGGAAACGCCTGGCCAGGTGGTTGATCGCTCATCGGGGCAACATCCTAGACCGCGCTTCGCCAAATTGAGCGACTAAATGAAGGCGTTCCCGCGGACCCGCGCCGCACGCCCGGAGCCCGCCGGGGAAAAAGCTAAGGTTCGAGTCGAGATGGTGAGGCTGGTGACCGGTGGGACTGGCTTCATCGGCCGCCACCTGCTCAGGCAGCTGGCGAGGCGCGACGGCACGACCTACGTGCTGGTCCGCCAGGCGTCGCGCGACCGCCTCGACACGTTCGTCCGGTCGATCGGAGGCGCCGGACGCCTGGAGCCGCTCGTCGGAGACATCACCGCTCCCGGGCTTGGGCTGCAGCGCGATGCGTCGCTGCTGCAGGGAGCCGACGTCTATCACCTGGCCGCCGTCTATGACCTCGAGGCACCCGAGGCGGATAACCAGCGCGCGAACGTGGAGGGGACGCGGCACGTCGTCGAGCTGGCCAAAGCGCTGGGCGCGCGGCTGCACCACGTCAGCTCGATCGCGGTCGCGGGTGACAAGTGGAAGGGCAAGTTCACCGAGGACATGTTCGCCGAGGGCCAGGCCCTCAACCATCCCTACTACCGCACCAAGTACGAAGCCGAGAAGATCGTGCGCGAATCGTCGCTGAGATTCCGGATCTACCGCCCGGGCCTGGTCATCGGCTCGTCGGAGACCGGAGAGGCGGATCGGATCGATGGGCCTTACTACGCCTTCAAGTTGATCCAGCGCCTGCGCGGCGCGATCCCGCCGTGGGTGCCGCTGATCGGCCTGGAGGGTGGCGAGATCAACCTGGTCCCTGTCGACTTCGTGGCCCGCGCGATCGACGCCATCGGACACCAAGAAGGGCTGGACGGAATGACGTTCCACCTGACCGACCCGGCGGCACAAAGCCTCGGCGAAGTGACGAACGAGTTCTGCCGCGCGGCCCACGCGCCGCAGTTCACGCTGAGGGTCGACAGCCGGGCGGGGGCGATGCTCCCGAAAGAGATGACCGGCATGCTCCAGCACTGGCGGGTCGCGCAGACCCTCAAGCGGCGCCTGCTCGAGGGGGTGCGCATCCCGGAGGCAGCGCTCGGCTACGTCTCCAACCGAGCGCGGTTCACCTGCGACAAGACGAAGGCGGCGCTCCAGGGCACGGGCATCGAATGCCCGCCCCTGCACACGTACGCGTGGAAGGTGTGGGACTACTGGGAGCGCAGGCTCGACCCGGAGGCGCTGACCGAAAAGAACCTTCGCCAGGTGCTCCAGGACCGCGTGGTGCTGGTCACCGGCGCGTCGAGCGGCATCGGACGCGCGACCGCCGAGCTGCTCGCACGCCACGGCGCTCGCGTGCTCCTCGTCTCACGCACGAAGGAGAAGCTCGAGGCGCTGAAGGACGAGATCTCGCAGGCCGGCGGCACGGCCTTCGTCTACCCGACCGACCTGTCGGACCTCGACGCGTGCGACGCGATGGTGCAGCGGGTGCTCGCGGAGCACGGCCACGTCGACATCCTGATCAACAACGCGGGAAGGTCGATCCGGAGGTCGATCGAAGCGTCCTATGACCGGTTCCACGACTTCCAGCGGACGATGCAGCTCAACTACTTCGGCGCGGTGAAGCTGATGCTGGCGGTGCTGCCGGGGATGCGCCGGCGCCGGCGCGGCCACGTCATCAACATCTCGAGCATCGGCGTCCAGGCGTATCCGCCGCGCTTCGGCGCGTACGTGGCCTCGAAGTCAGCGCTCGCCGCGCTGAGCCGGTGCATCGGACCTGAGGTCGCCGACGACGGGGTGGCGATCACGAACATCCACATGCCGCTGGTGCGCACACCGATGATCGCGCCGACCGGCATGTACAAGAACTTTCCGACCAGCTCGCCTGAGGAAGCCGCTGAGATGGTGGCCTCGGCGATCCTCACCCGGCCGCCCGAGGTCTCGACCCGCCTGGGCAAGGTCGGTGAGACCGTCAGCGCGATCGCCCCGGGCCTGCTGCAGTTCGTCATGACCGGCGCGTACCACGTGTTCCCGGACACCGCGGGCAAGGACGGCCGCCGCGCCGAGCCGCCCACGGAGGAGGAGGAGATCTCGGTCGAGGCGGCGGCGATGGCGTACCTCATGCGAGGCATACATTTCTAGGAGAGGGTTGAACGGCTGACCTGGCATCGGCGGCCGGGTGCGTCCCGGCCGATGCAATCAGGGTTCCCTCCCATATTCCTAGCGGTGGAAGCCCAGCATGGCGAAGCCGAAGACGAAGACGAGAAGGATGATCACGATGAAGATGAGGATGAGGAGCGCGAAATGGACGACGCCAAGGATCAAGCCGAGGTTCGCCATCCACATGCCCTTCTCGCCTGAAGTCTTGATCTGCTGCCGGCCGACCCACCCGGTCACCACGGCGACGAGCGCGACAGAGGCCCCGCCGAAGATCGGAAGCACGATGTGGACGAAGATCGAAAGCGCCCCGGCCACGACGCTGACCACCGCCATCGTGTTGTAAGAGCCGACCGACGGCTGCGCGTACGCCGTCGCGGGACCCATCGGAACCTCGCTGGTCGGCGCGTTCTCCTGCCCGGCGATGCGGGTCGGCGATGCTGCCGGCTGAGGGGGTGGCGGCGGTGGAACCTCGCCGGGAGGCGTGCTCACGAGGCCAGTCTAGATGCCGGGTGACGGCGCGGGAGATGGGTACGGATGGCTGGCGGCGAACGCGAACATGAAGACGAAGAAGAGGATGTAGAGGGTGATGAAACCCAGGGTGAGGCCGATCGCCACATAGCCCACGACGAGCCCCGCGAGCGCGAGCGATCCGCCACCCTCGCCCGTCTGCTTGATCTGGTGCCGGGCGATGTGTCCCGTGATCACCGCGATCAGGCCGCCAAAGCACCATGTGCCGATCACGGTGGAGCACGCGAAGCAGATGCTGACGATCGCCCACACGTTGTAGGGACGCGCGGGGAGGGCGACGAAAGCTCGGGAGGCCGGCGGCGCGGGCGGCGCAGGCGGTGGCGGCGGCGGCGTGGCCATGCGGCCAGTGTATTTCCCTTACCTAGAATCGGATTCCGATGGCGGTGACTCTGGAGGAGACGATCAAGCGGCGCCTGCAGGCGGTGCCCGAGAGCCCGGGCGTCTACCTGTTCCGTGACGCCAAGACGCAGGTGATCTACGTCGGCAAGGCGCTGCGACTGCGCGACAGGCTGCGCTCGTACTTCACGCCCGGCTACGCCCAGACGGAGAGGGTCGCCGAGCTCATCCGCAAAGCCCACGACTTCGAGTTCATCACGACGGCGAACGAGGTCGAGGCGCTCGTGCTCGAGAACAACCTGATCAAGAACTACCGGCCGCGCTTCAACATCAGGCTCAAGGACGACAAGAACTACCTCTACCTGAAGCTGCCTGTGACGGAGGAGTTCCCGCGCGTCCACTACTCGCGGCGCGTGTTGAACGACGGCGCTCTGTACTTCGGCCCCTACACGTCGGCGCAGTCATTGCGCGGCACCGTCAAGTCGATTCGACAGCTGCTGCCGTTCCGCACCTGCTCTGACGAGATCTTCAAGCAGGGCAAGGTGTGCCTCGACTTCCACATCAAGCGATGCCCTGGGCCGTGCGAGAGACGGATCAGCTCCGAGGACTACAAGGCGCGCATCAACGAGGTCGCGCTCTTCATGGAGGGCCGCTCGGACGTTCTCGTGCGCCAGCTCAAAGAGCGCATGGAGGTGGCCGCGAACGGGCTCGATTTCGAGAACGCGGCGCGCTACCGCGACCAGCTGCAGTCCATCGAGCGCATCGCGGACCGGCAGAAGGTGCTGACGCACGGCCGCGACGACCAGGACATCGTCGCGTACGCGCGCAGCGGGAACGACGTCTTCGTCGAGGTCGCATACATCAGGCAGGGCAAGATGGTCGGGCACGACGGCCACCCGCTCGACGGCGCGGGCGACGCGGCCGAGCCCGAGCTGCTGCGCGGCTTCGTGCTGCAGTACTACTCGAGCGCCACGCACGTCCCACGCGGGGTCATCCTGCCGGGGCCGATCGAAGAGCCCGAGCTGATCACCGGCTGGCTGACGCAAAAACGCGGCGGACCCGTGACCATCGAGGTCCCGCAGCGGGGCCGCAAGCGCGGCCTCGTCACTCAGCTGGCCGAGACCGCGGCCCAGGAGCTGCGCCAGATGCGCATCCAGGCCGACTACGACCGCAGCCGCACCGAGCCGATGCTGGCCGCGCTCGCCGAAGCGCTCGACCTCGAGACGCCGCCGCGCAGGATCGAGTGCTACGACATCTCCAACATCCAGGGCGACTCCGCGGTGGGCGCGATGGTCGTCTTCGAGGACGGAAGGCCGCGCAACGAGCACTACAGGCACTTCCGGATCAAGTACGTGCCCGGTCCCAACGACTTCGCGATGCTCCAGGAGGTGCTGCGCCGCCGGCTCGAGCGGCTCGAGTCGGCGCAGAGGCGCGAGGAGGCCGACGCGGTGGGCGACCGGTCGTTCACGAGCCGGCCGGACCTGATCCTGATCGACGGAGGCCGCGGCCAGCTGAGCGCCGCGCTCGAGGTCATGGAGTCTGCGGGCTTCGCCGACATCCCGACCTTCGCGCTGGCCAAGGAGCGCGAGGAGATCTTCGCCCCCGGACGGGCCGACCCGATCGTCCAGGAGAGGAGCTCGCCCGGCATGTTCCTCGTGCAGCGGATCCGCGACGAGGCGCACCGCTTCGCCATCACCCACCACCGCAAGGTGCGCTCGCGCAAGGCGTTGACGTCGCCGCTCGATTCCATCGAGGGCATCGGGCCCGCGCGCAAGCGCGCCCTCCTGCGACACTTCGGCTCGGTGCAGGCCATCCGAGAGGCGCCGGTGGAGGAGATCGTCCAGCTCGGCATCCCGGAGCGACTCGCGGCCCGACTGAAAGAAACCCTATGACCCTGGTGATCGTCGGCGGGTCGAACGAGCCGGAATTGGACCAGGCCGTCAGCATCTTCCTGGACAACGGCTTTCAGCTCGCGCGGTGGCTCTCCTCGTGGGACGGCGCGGACGCGGTGCTGCCTGTGCGTGGCGACGCGGTCGAGCTGCTCAAGGACGCGGACGCCCAGGGCATCAAGTACGTGCTGGTGCACCTTGGAGCGGCGGACGGGCGCTCAGGTGGAAGCCACGACCGCGCGCATCATCGCGTGGACGTCGCGCAGCTGCGCGAGCTGGCGCGGCAGCTCCGCTCGCGCGAGCGCCTGCTCGTGACGTGCCTCGCCTTCGGTTACAAGAACGGCGTGCCCGACGGTGCGTCGTGGGTGGTCGACGTGAGGCTGCTCGACAACCCGTACTGGGTCGACGAGCTGCGTCCGCTCGACGGCCGCGATCCGCGCGTGCGCGACTACGTGCTCAAGCAGCCGGCGGCGCAGGCCCTGCTCGACAACCTGGAGCGCACGCTGAAGGACGCGATCCCGCACTACCGCGACCACGGACGATCGCAGCTCGTCGTGGCGTTCGGCTGTACGGGCGGAAGGCACCGCTCCGTGGCCATGGCCGACGAGATGGCGAAGCGGCTGGGCGGGCTCGAAGGCGTCGACGTCGAGTCCGCCGCCCGCGACGTCGACTAGAAGTTGACCCGCGCGCTCGTGCTCGGCGGCGCCGGCTTCGTCGGCACAGCCGCCTGCAAGGAGCTGATGCGCCGCGGCGTCGAGACGGTCGCCGCCGGGCGGAAGGACAGGCCGTACGGGACGTTCACCAGCTACGTCGCCTTCGACCGGACCGACGAGGACCAGCTCAGCCGCGCGCTGGACCAGGTGCAGCCGGACGTGCTGCTCGACCTCGCGTGCTACCAGCCCCGTGAGGTGTTGGCCGTGGCACGCCGGTTCCAGGGGGCGCGATACATCTTCGTGTCGACCGGCGTCTACCCGAACCTTCACGGCAAGCCGGCGCGCGAGGACGACTTCAAGCCGCTCGAGGGCGAGCCTCCGGAGCCGCTCGACTACCTCGAGGGCAAGCGATGGTGCGAGACCATGCTGGCGCGCCACCCGGAACTGCACTGGACGGTCATCCGGCCGCCCGCCATCTTCGGACCCGCCGACCACACGCTGCGGATCGCCGCGTACATCCAGCGCGTGGAGGACGGCGGCCCGCTGCTCGTGCCCCTCGAGAGCTACGAGCGCCCGGCGGGCCTGGCCTGGGTGAAGGACGTCGGCTACGCCTGCGCGCTCGCGACCGACCTGCGCCGCGACACGACGCACCGGGCGTACAACGTTTCGTTCGACGGCGTGAGCCTGCGCGACCTGGTCGAGGGCATCGCTCGGGCGATTGGCAGGCCGGCGCGGTTGCACCCGATGCCGTTCGCGGAGCTTCCGGAAGGCGCGAGCCCGTACGGTCCAGACCCCGGGCGCTCCGCGGGCTACGTCCTCGACGCGGCGCGGAGGGAGCTCGGCTTCGAACCCTCCGCCCTGGAGGACGCGCTGGCGGAGACGTTGGCCTGGTACCGCGTGGCCCATCCCTCGCATCCCGGTTACGCCAACCGGGCCAGGGAGCTCGAGCTTGCCGGATCCGCATGAGGTGGCGCTGACGGGCCGCCGGCAATTCACGAGTCGGTGAATCGCGACGCCGCGTCAGCGCTCGCCCGCCGACTCCGGCGGCAGGCGGATGCCTGCACGCAGCTCGGGTCTCCGTTCTATGGCGCCCTGCTGCAGGCGGCCGCGGCGGACCTCGAGGCTGACGGGCCCGTGTGGGACGTGCTCGCCGGCTTCGCAGGGGAGTCGAGCCGCTCCGCGATCTCGCTGCGCCTGATGGGCGCGGTGCACCGGCTCGTCCTGGACGGGAGCCTCCCCGGCCTGGCCTCTCACTACCCCTCGGTCGGTGGAGACGGCGACGCGACGGCGGCCTGGCCGCCGCTCCGGCAGGCGCTCTCGGACCGCCGCGAAGAGATCACCCGGATCGTGTCGCGCGGGTGCCAGACCAATGAGGTGGGCCGCAGCGCGGCGCTGCTGGGCGGCTTCCTCGAGGTGGCGCATCGCACCAGGCTTCCGCTGCGCATCCTGGAGATCGGCGCCAGCGCCGGACTTAACCTGCGCTGGGACCGTTACCGCTACGAGGCGCCCGGCGGCGCCTGGGGCGACCCCGACTCATTGGTGCGGTTCGCCCACTCCTTCGACGTCCCCCCGCCGCTCAACCGGACCGCCGACGTGGTCGAGCGCAGGGGCTGCGACCTGCAGCCGATCGACCCCGGCTCGGGGGAAGGTGCCCTCGTCCTCCGGTCTTTGATCTGGGCGGACCAGCTCGGCCGGCTCGCCACCCTCGACGGCGCGATCGCGATCGCGGCGGACATGCCGCTCGAGGTGGAGCGACTCGGCGCCGCCTCGTTCCTGGAGAGAGAGCTGGTTGAGCCGCGGCGCGGGGTCGCGACAGTCGTCTATCACTCGGTGTTCATGCAGTACGTGAGCGAGGCGGAGCGGGCGCGCATCGCCGACGCGATCGCGGGCGCCACCGCGCGCGCGACGCCGCAGGCCCCGTTCTTCCACCTGTCCATGGAGCCGGGCGTGGACACCTTCGAGGTCAGGCTTGGCGAGGAGCTGCTGGGCGAGAGCCTCGCGCATGGAACCAGGGTGGTCTGGCTCGTACCATGACCGCTGTCATGCTCGATCCCCGCGAAGTGGGAGGCTGACGCCGTGACTTCGCGGGGGCCCCTCCGCCTAGCGGCGCCGTACGCGGTGGCGATCGGCGGGGTGGTCGGCATCACGGCCGCGATCGGGATCGTCAACACGCGGACGTCGGTTTCCGGGCTGTCGGCCTTCTACCTGCTGCTCGTGCTGTGGCTCGGCGCCCGCTGGGGCCGCGGCCCCGCTGTGGCGGGAAGCGTGGCGGCGTTCCTGCTCTACGACTTCTTCTTCGTGCCGCCGGTCGGGACCTTCACCGTCCGCGGCCCGGCGGAGTTCCTCGAGCTGGTCGTGCTGCTGGCCGTCGCGCTCGTGACCAGCCAGCTGGCCGCGTCGCTGCGGCGGGCCCAGTCCACCGCGGAGGCGCTGGCCGCCGACTCCAGAGCTCTCTACGAGCTCGCCACGGCGGCCATGCGCACGCCGCAGGTGAGCGCCGCGCTCTCGCTCGTGTGCGAGCGGGCGGTTCGGCTGCGCGGCGTCAAGAGGTTCGGCGTGGTCGCGGTCGACGCCGGGCAGCCGGTGCCGCTCGCCGGGGCGTCGCCGACCGACGACGAGCTGCGCCAGGCCGAGTGGGCCTACGCCAACGGCAGGTCCGTCGGGATGGCGATCGCCGACGGCGCGGTCAAGCTGGTGCGTGCCCGGCCAAACCCCGAATCCGCGGCGTACCTGCCGCTCGCGAGCGGCGTGGTCGTCCTCGACGTCGACGGGGATCACCCCGACCCGGCCGGCCTTCGCATGCTGGCGGCGCTCATCGGCCTGGCCGACCTGCTCCTCGACCGCCGCCGCGCGGCCCTCGAGGCGGAGCGCGCGCGCGGCTTCGAGGCATCTGACCGCCTGAAGGCCGCCATCCTTTCCTCGCTGTCGCACGAGCTCAAGAGCCCGATCGCATCCCTGCGCACGGGACTGACCGCGCTGACCACGCCTCAGGCGGGGCTCCGCAACGACCAGCGCGAGCTCCTCGTCGACCTCGACCGCCAGGCGACGCGCCTCGACCACATGGTCGGCGACATGCTCGCCCTGTCTCGGCTCGAGGCCGGCGTTGAGCTGGACAAGGAGCCGCACAGCTTCGCCGACCTCGTGGGCGGCGCCCTGCACGGGCTGCGGCCGGAGCTCAAGGACCGCGCCGTCGCGGTCGACCTGCCCGACGACCTTCCGCCCGTCGAGGCGGACGAGCTCCAGCTCGGGCGAGTGATCACCAACCTGCTCGAGAACGCGGCCGAGTGGACGCCCGCCGGAGGGCGGATCGAGGTCGGAGCCGCGGCCCGCGACGGATGGCTCGAAGCATGGGTGGAGAACGACGGGCAGGCCATACCGGCCGCGGACCTCGACAGGGTCTTCGACACGTTCTGGACCCGGCGCGCGCGCGGCACCGGGCTGGGCCTGGCGATCTGCAAGCGCGTGGTCGAGGCCCACGGCGGAAAGATCAGGGTGGAGAACCGCCGCCGCGGGCCGCGCTTCTCGTTCACGCTGCCGCTCGCCCGCGTCGCCGCCGAAAAGTGAGCGGCCGCGTCCTCGTGGTCGACGACGAGGTGGAGATGCAGCGTGCCCTGCGCGCGGGGCTCGGCTATCACGACTTCGACGTGCGGGCCGTAGGGAGCGGGGAAGAGGCGGTGCGCGAGGCCGCGACGTGGAGGCCGGACGTCATCCTGCTGGACCTCGGCCTCCCCGGCATCGACGGCTTCGAGACGCTGCGGGCGCTGAGGCCGGCCACGCGCGCTGCGGTGATCATCGTCAGCGTCATGCCGGGCGAGAAGGACAAGGTGCGAGCCCTCGACGCGGGCGCCGACGACTACCTCGTCAAGCCTTTCGGCACCGAGGAGCTGGTCGCCCGGATCCGCGCGGTGCTCAGGCGCCAGGCCGACGTCCGGTCAGGTGAGCCCGTCTTCCGCTCGGGTGAGCTCGAGATCGACCTGGCGCGCCGGTCGGTCTCGGTGGGCGGGCGCTCGGTCCATCTCACGCCGACCGAGTACGAGCTGCTGCGCTACCTCGCCGTGCACGCCGGCAAGCCGGTCACCCACACGACGCTGCTCCGGCAGGTGTGGGGCGACTACGCGATCGGAGACAAGTACAACACGCGCTACGTCGTGGCCCAGCTGCGGAAGAAGCTCGGCGACGACCCGGCCAACCCCCGTTACATCGTCAACG
>Ga0209580_10000307_pt1 | contig 28791 bp, 25 predicted proteins | sample Coa_R1_5_FD_187153 | JGI IMG/M metagenome (GOLD analysis project Ga0209580, IMG submission 187153) | Surface soil microbial communities from Centralia Pennsylvania, which are recovering from an underground coalmine fire - Coalmine... | ecosystem: Environmental > Terrestrial > Soil >... | reverse complement strand
GTGACAAATTCTTCACGGCGTTCCGACCGTTGGAGATGACGCGATAGTTCGACACGCGCCCCTTTGAATCCACGTGCGCTTCGACAACCACTCCATCAGCGTGAATAAATGCTGTCTCTAAGACTGGTGGCGTGTACACCGACACACTGGGCGAGTACATGTGAATGTAACGCCCGGCCACGAAACCGAACAGCGTACCAAACATCACCGCCACAACGGGCAAACCCAAGTGACCCCTGATCCGTCGTAGTGTTTCCATAGACCGATAGACTCCGTTCAAGCTCCCCAAGTTCCCGACAGCGGATCGTTGATGAAAACAGGCGTTAGTAACTCAATGACCCGTTTGCAGTTGAATTGTTGGTTGACACCGCGACTGACTATGCGGGCCACAGGCTCAATGCCGTCTTGCTCAGAATCTGTTCCTGCACCGACTGCGTCAGCGGCAGCGCGCGGAATTCGTCGAGATTCTTCTTGATATCAGGAACACCTGGCCCGGGCCAGTCTGTCCCGAACAGCGTTTTGTGCGCGATCTCCTCCAGTCGCGGGAAATACTTCAGGAGAGTCTTCGGAGGAATGCCGCTGATGTCGAGGTGTACGTTGGGATGGCGGCGGACCAGGAAAAATGCGGTCTGCATCCAGAGCGGGCGACCGCCGTGAGCGAGCAGGATCTTGAGCTTGGGAAAATCCACAGCGACGTCATCGATGTAAATCGGATCGCCGTACTTGTTGCGCGCCCCAGGAAATATTGAAGTGCCGGTGTGAAACATGACCGGCACGCCATTGGCTTCGGCGGCACGGTAGATAATCTCCAATTCCTTCGCGCCACTCAGGTAATCATTCGGGAACAACAATTGGTGCGGCGGATGAATCTTGATCATCTGCAGGCCCAGCCGCAATATCTGCTCGACATCGGCCAAAACGTTGGTGGTATGGCGCGGATGCAGGCTGCCGCACGATAACAGCCGCTTAGGATCTTCCTTCACGTAGTCCGCAACGAATTGATTCACGCCACTGGTGAAGCCGATGACCTCTGGCGCCACGTAGTTAATCAGCATGGCGCGGTCGATGCCGCTCACATCCAGAAACTTGAGAAACACCTTCGGAGAACGGCAGAACTCGACGATCTGATCGAAGTTCGACCGCTTATGCTTCATGAGCTCCAGCGCGTGGGGCTTGAACATTTCCATCGGCTGGATGTGGATATGGCAGTCGGTGATCATTCGTAATTGGCGGGCGAGCCACTTCTGCGGCGTTTTGCGCAACAGAAGTGAGGATTTGCCTCAGCGCGGCATTCTATCAGTCCGCAGGCTACGCCGCCGGGCAGGGCACGAACGATGACCAATCGATTCCCTGCTGAAATTGCTCGTCCGGCTCGAAAGGCGTTTTGAAGGTGAACGCGAACTGCGTGGGCCCGTTCTTCTCCAGATGGGCTATGCGCTTGGTCGCTTCGTCCATGCCAGGACGATGTCCCGCCGGTACCCACCAGAGAGCCATGTAGACGCCCGAAAACTTCTCGAACCATGCTTCCCTCTGCCGGAGAAGTTCCGCGTGAGCCGTCTTGTAAACGTAATGTCGCAACGTCGCAATGCTCTCCCACACGGACATGTTGATCAGAATGCGGTCGTCTTCCGGGTACGGTCGGAAGTAGGTTGCATTGCCCACGGGTGTTTGCAACCGCCAGACAAATCCGGGGCTGCGATCGGCGAGCGCATTGATCTCGTCGAGCCGGGCGACGAATCCGGCCATGAGGGCGTCTTCAATCGGAGCTCGCACTTGACCAATGTTGACCTGGGCGACTTGATAAACGGGCATGCAACTCTGCTCCTTTCGCGTTAATTGCCATTCACCTGGGCTGCGGCCAGGACAGCCCTTTTGGTGAAGACACGAATCATCTCGCGACGATACTCCGGAGTAAGGGCGGAAGTTGTCAAAGGTTTGCTAATTTTCGCGGCCAAATCGCCAGCGGTTTCGGCAAGGGCTTCATCGACTGCTTTTCCCGCAAGCAATTCCGACGCACCCGTCACAAGTAAAGGCGCGGGGTTCACGGCAGTGAGTCCAATACGCGCATCGGCAACGTGGCCGTTCGAGCGCTTCAACACCACAGCTACACCGGCGAGTGGGTAGTCAATCGATCCGCGCACACGCAGCTTGCGGTACACGCCACGGTAATCTTTCGAACTTGCGGGCAGGAATACACGCGTGACGAGTTCGGTGGTTTGCAAGTTGCGGTAGTTGTCGCCCAAACCGGTGTAGAAGTCAGCGAGAGCGACACGGCGGGTTCCGTGGGGGCCCGCGATTTCTATCTCCGCTTTTAGACAGAGCAGGGCCGGAGGAGTATCGCCCGAAAACGCCGCCCAGCACTTGGTTCCGCCGGGGGCAACGTGGCAGAGATCGCCGTCTTTCTTGACGCAGAATCCACAGCCCTTGCGCCAGGTGAGCGACTGGTTGTACCAGAGACAGCGCGTATCGAGGCAGATGTTGCCGCCGATCGTCCCCATGTTCCGCAGCACGGGTGACGCAACGGCGCCCGCAGCTTCGGTCAAGACGGGATAGTGCTCTCGAAGAAAGTCGGAGCGCTCGACTGTGCGGATCGTCGTAAGTGCGCCGATTTCGGTGCTGCCGTCGGGTTGCGGCTTGATTCCGCGGATTTCACCGATTCCCCGCAGGTCGACTACATATTCGGGCTCAAACAGCTTCTGCCGCATGGACGGGATTATGTCGGTGCCCCCGGCGAGCACGCGCACCCCGCCAGCATGCTTCGCGAGGTGCTCGATGCCTTCTGCTACGGATCGAGGCCGCAGCAGCCTGAATTGCGGCAAACTCAATCTGTACCTCCGGCGGAGGGCTCGTGGCGCGAGGGATCCAGTGGATGACGTTCCGGGCCCTTGCCTTTGAACCATAGCGATCCGCCGTGTTCGCGGAAGCGAGTGGGCGACGTTGGATCGACACCCTCAGTGAGGTTCATGGCTTTCGCGTTCTTCTTGGCACGCAACGCGGCCAACACCCTCTCCGGTGTAAACGGCGATTCGTGCAACCGGATTCCGACGGCATCGTAGATGGCGTTCGCAATGGCCGGAATGGTAGCGGCGAGCGATCCCTCACTGCACTCCTTGGCGCCGAAGGGCCCTTCGGGATCAATGCTCTCGACGATGATGGGCTCGACCTCCGGCGATTCGACCGATGACGGACTGCGGTACTCGAGCAGCCCGGGATTCATCAGCATCCCGTCTTTCCAAACCATCTCCTCGGTGAGCGCCTGCCCCATGCCCATCCACACAGAGCCGATGATCTGCCCTTCGACTGAAACCGGATTGAGCGCTCGGCCGCAATCGTGCGCCGCCCACACTTTGTGCACCGTCACTTCGCCGGTTTCCTCGTCAACACTGACATCGGCGACCTGCGCCGAATAGGAGTAAGCGGGAGACGGACCCACGCCAGCGCCCTTGTGCTTGCCGCCGCGGGCTTCTGGCGGAGGCGCGTAAGACCCAGTGCCCGTGAGCGCGCCATGAAAATCGATGGCTGCGACCACAGCCTCTTCGAAGCTCATCTGATCTTTCGGGCCTTCGTCTTTGCGCTTCTGCTGCAACGACCCGCGTAAGATCTGGCCTTCGACCCGGCCCGACACTGTAGCCGCCGAGCTTTGCTCAGCCGGACGGCCGATGGCGGCCGTCCCCACATGACCATTTCTTCTCACAACAACGTCTTTACGAAAAACCAGGTCGTCAGGCTGACAGTTCATCTTTTCTGCAGCAGCCGCTGCGATCAGCGTTTTCACTTCGTTCGCGGCCCGCAGCGTCGCATTTCCAGCCATGAAGGTCACGCGACTGGAGTACGAGCCGATGTCGATCGGAGTCAGATCTGTGTCGGCGGCTATCACGCGCACGCGTGACAACGAACACCCGAGCACTTCAGCTGCGATTTGCGCGGTCATAGTGTCCGATCCCTGGCCGATCTCCGACGCTCCCGTATAAACTACGACGCCGCCGTCGCGGTCGATCTTGATATTCACCGTCGAGTGCGGCATGTCAGAGCGAATGATCGAATTCGCGGCGCCGCTGACGTAGTGGCTGCAGGCGATGCCGAGGCCGCGTCCTCTTGGGAGCTTGCCTTTGCGCTCGTCCCAGCGGGAGCGCTCGACAGTCTTCTCAATGCACTCCGGCAATCCGTAGCTTTGAACCCGCAGCCCGTTCGCGGTGATGCAGGGCGGTTTCAACAAATTGCGGCGGCGGATTTCAGCCGGATCCATTCCGATCTTCGCAGCAAGTTCGTCCAGTTGTGATTCGAAGGCGAAGCGGACGTTCACCGTCCCGTGCCCGCGCATGGCGCCACATGCGGGCTTGTTTGTGAGCACACGGTATCCGTCATACAGAATGTTGGGGATGTCGTAGAGTGCGCCGAGCAACGCGCCGGAGTAGAGAATCGTAACTACGCCGTAAGAGCAGTAAGCACCGCCATCCTGTACTACGCGGGCTTTGACCGCGGTAATGCTCCCGTCATTCTTCACGCCAGTCTTCAGGTCGATGATGGTGCGCGGGCGCCCGCGATGTGCCCAGAAAACTTCCTCACGAGTGTAAGTGATCTTCACTGGTGCTTGCGCCTTCCGTGCTGCGACCGCCGCGATGATCTCGATGGGAATGACTTCGCTCTTCCCGCCGAATCCACCGCCCACGAGCGGCTTGATCACACGAATCTGCGCCATGGGCATCTCGAGCACGAGTGACAATTTGTGTTGCAGATAATACGGCACCTGCGTTGATGACCACACAGTGAGGCGTCCGGGCTTGCCGGTGTGCGGATCGACTTCGAACGCCGCCAACGTCGAGTGCGGCTCCATGGCGGCATGAGTCACTTCGTTGGCGATGAATCGCGCCTCAGCCACGTGATCCGCTTCGGCAAAACCGGCATCAGGATCGCCGAAGACGTGGTGATAATCCTTCTCCAAATTGTTGGGCTTGTTGTCGTGAATCAGATCGGAAGAGGCCTTCATCGATTCTTCAGGATCGAAATAGGCGGGGAGAACTTCGTAATCAGTGTCGATCAACTCCAAAGCCTGCTCGGCAATGGCTTCAGAAGTCGCGACTACGCACGCGACGTTGTCACCGACATAGCGGACCTTGTCGAGCGCGAGCGCGTGCTCGTCGTGGCCTACCGGGAGAATGCCGTAGGGATTCGGAGCGTCCTTGCCGACGACGACGGTAACCACTCCTTCGAGTTGCTCCGCCCTGCTGGTATCGATTCGCTTGATCCGCGCGTGCGGATACGGCGAATGCAGAATCTTGCCGACGAGCATGCCCGGGACGCTGAGGTCGTCAGTGTACTTACCCGCGCCGGTAGTCTTCTGGGCGGCGTCGACCATCGCAGTGGGCTTGCCGATGATGGAAAAATCGGTCGTTGGTCGTTCGTCCTTGGTCGTTGGCTGAGTCACGGTTCCTACTCGCTATTCGTCGCTGCCGAGCGCTCCGCGGCGATCGCCGAGCGGATGGCTTCATACATCTGGTCGTACCCCGTGCACCGGCAGAGATTGCTGCTCAGGGCGTTGCGAATATCGGCTTCGGAAGGATCAGGGTTTTCGGCGAGCAGAGACTTTACTGTCATGATGAAGCCCGGTGTACAGTACCCGCACTGCGCGCCGCCCCAGTCGCCGTACGCTTTCTGAATCGCAGCCAGACTTCCGTGCTCGCTGACGCCTTCTATCGTGGTGATCTCCTGACCTTCGCAACTGGCAGCGAGCAGGGTGCACGACATCATCGCGACGCCGTCTACCAAGACGGTGCAAGCTCCGCAGGAAGAATCATCGCAGCCGCGCTTCGAGCCCGTAAGCTGCAATTGCTGCCGCAACACGTCGAGCAATAACGCGCTCGGCTCGATCGCAACTTCGTGAGTCCGGCCGTTGATGCGGAGTTCGATGAGTTCTTTGCGCATAGCTTTGAGCGAGCAATGAGCAGTGAGTGAGCCTTTGCTTTCCTCATCGCTCATTGCTCACGGCTCATTGCTGACCTTTCAGTACACCGGCACTTTCCCATCCACCCTTCGCGACCAGGCATCGATTCCGCCGCGCATGGATTGTGCCTTCTCAAATCCCTGCTGCCGCAGCCATACTGTCACGTTCATGGATCGAACGCCGTGATGGCAGACGACCACGATGTGGTCCTCCGGATCCAGTTCCTGGTGTGCCCGCGACGGTACTTCGCCCATCGGCATCAGCTTGGCGCTGGAAATCTTTGCTATTTCAAATTCCCACGGTTCACGGATGTCGAGCAGCGTGAAGTTCTCGCCGGCGTCGAGTTTGCCTTTCACTTCTTCGGCTGTGATCTCGTAATCCATATCGATACCGCTATCGGCCAGTCCACTTCGGCAGACGCTTCTCCATAAACGCGCGGATGCCTTCGTGCGCATCGGAGGTCTTCATCAAGTCCTCAAAGTAAGTCTTCTCGGCGCGTGCCAGCCCTTTGTCAAAATGAATCGAGTCCCACGCGTAAAGAGCCTTCTTCGTGACGCTGAGCGCAGCCGGGCTAAGTTGGAGAAGTTTACCAACGCATTCCTCGACAGCAGTTTCGGGATCACCGACAGCATCAGTCGCGAGTCCAATCTGCGCCGCTTCCTTGCCCCTGATAGTTCGGCCGGTCAGGATCAACTCAGACGCTCGCTTCTGTCCGACCAGCGCCGCGAGGGCCGCACACGCCACCGGCGGATAGCAGCCTAACTTGATTTCCGGGAACCCCCACTGCGCATTTTCCGTCGTGTAGACGATGTCACACACCATGACCAGTTCCGCGCCGCCACCCAGGCAGTGTCCGTGAACCGCGGCAATTGTGACTTTCTTCGTAGCAACCAGAGCACGGATCACTCCGTGAAACTTGGCGAGCATCTCTTCGACCTTGTCGGGAGTATGCGCCGCAACATCCACGCCCGCTGAGAAGGCCTTCCCTTCTCCACCGAAAACGATGGTCGCAATGTCGGGCCGAGACTCGATCTCCGAGAGAACCTGCGCGAGTTCCTCCATCATGGGGACATCGATGATGTTCAGCGGGGAATGGCGAAGTTCGATGCGCGCGACGGAGCCTGCAATGCTCGTGGTGAGCCGCCCGAGTCCCGAAATCGTAGATGCGGCATTCATTGCTCTGTGTTCCTCTGCGTCCTCTGTGCTGAGTTCTTCACAAATTAATGGCAGATTTGCGGACTTCTCCGATACTCGCCAGCGGATCGCGAGCGCCTGTCTTCTCCGCAATCCACTTCTTTTCGGTTTCGAGAATATCCAGGAGCAGCTTCTTGTCGGCTGCCGTGGGCATGTACTCCTTCAGATGTTCTTCATACGCTCGATCTTCCACGGGCTCGCCGGTCTTCGCGTGGAACTTCTGATTCGCCCATCGACCGATAAACCGGTTGAACTTGATGTCCGGCGCGTACAATTTCGGTTCTCCAGCCTTCAGAGAGTTGTTGAAGCGCTCGATCAGTCCGGCTACTTCATCGCGGTAGAGGATCCGGTTGTAGTCGTTGAGGTCGTCGAGATCTGCGGTCTTGTCATTCTTCGGTTCGTCGTAGCGGCCTTTGATCCCCCAGACGTATGCCCAGTGTGCGGACGAAGAGTGATCGGTTCCGAACAAGTCGTACGAACTCGAAATCCATTTATTCAGATACTTCTGGATCAGCCAGGCGGGAATGACGCCAGCCTGTACGATGCGTCGCAATCCGTCATTCCCCGTGCCCATGTGGAAGGCCTCTTCACGAAGCATGTACGACATAGATCGTCCCAGCGGCGCGAACGCAGAGTACTTCAGCATCTGCAACTGAAATTTTCCGTCGCGGTCGACGAAGTCGGTGTAGGTAAAGAAGTCCATCCAGTTATCGACGTCGACATTGAATGCGCCTAGCAGACGCTTGTTTTCGAAGGCGCGCCGCTCGAGCATCTTTTGTGCTTCGACCTTGCCCGAGTACCCGAAGTGGTCGACCAGCAGCGCGCACATCTGCCAGCCATGACGCATCTCTTCGATCATGACGCGCGTAATGGCGCGTCGGTCCCAGTCGGTCGGGGCGTTCTCGAGCAGATTGCGTTGTTGTTCGACGCTGGCGAACTCGGTGTCTCCCTGGTAGACGATCATGTTCATCAGCGCGTCGCGCATCTGCTGCGTGGGCATCTGGCGCAGGTTCTCCCATTTGCGCTTGCCCTTGTAATGGCCGAATTCGATGTCTTCCGTGTCGATCGCGCCGTAGAGCGTGTCGAAGTGGAAGGCTTCGATGTCGTCGGTGTTGACACCGATCTCTTTCCGCCAGTCGTTGAACAGACCGACCCAGTCACTGAATGTTCCGATTTTTGCTACTTTGCCCGGCATAACAACCTCTCTCACCACAGAGGTCACAGAGGAACTCTGAGGTTTTTCCAATCTTCCTCCGTGACCAGTGTGGTGATGATCTTCATCCCATATTCAGCCAAACTGTTTTCAGTTCGGTGTAATGCTCGATCGCATGCGCTCCAAGTTCACGGCCGAAGCCGGAACTCTTGTAACCGCCGAAGGGCAGCGCCGCGTCCATCAGACCATACGTGTTGATCCACACGGTGCCCGCTTTCAATCGCCGCGAGACCATGTGAGCTTTCTTGACATCGCGTGTCCAGACGGCGGCGGCCAGGCCGTATGGATTGTTATTGGCGCGCTCGATGACCTCATCGCTGTCGTCAAATGTCAGCACCGACAAGACCGGCCCAAAGATCTCTTCCTGCGCGATCTTCATGTCGTTCTTCACGTCGCCGAAGATCGTTGGCTCGATAAAGAATCCCTTGCTTCCATTGACCGACGTGCGATTTCCGCCCGCGACCAACTTCGCGCCCTCGCTCTTCCCCGCCTCGATGAAACCAAGAACGGTTTTCATCTGTTCCTGGCTGACGATCGCACCGAGACGCGTCTTAAGATCGAGTGGGTCCGCGGGACGCATCTTTGAGGCGCGGGACACCAATTTCTCGGTGAACTCGTCTTTCAACTTATTTTCGAGAAAGAGCCGCGATCCGGCGTTGCAGACTTCACCCTTGCCGTAGAAGATGCCGTTGATCGCTCCTTTGACTGCGTTATCGACGTCGGCATCGGCGAATACAATGTTGGGCGATTTGCCGCCAAGCTCCAGGGTCACGCGCTTCAGGGTATCAGCCGCGCCGCGCATGATCTCCTTACCAACGGCGGTCGATCCCGTAAACGCGATCTTGTCGATCCCGGGATGCGCGACGATCGCCTTGCCGGTCTCCGGCCCGCCGGTCAGGATGTTGATCACTCCTGCTGGAAAACCGGCTTCAATCACCAGTTCTCCGAGCTTCAGCGTCGTCAGCGGAGTCTGTTCGGCGGGCTTCAGCACCAGCGTGTTACCGCACGCTAGAGCGGGCCCCAGTTTCCACGACGCCAACAGCAAGGGAAAGTTCCAGGGAACGATCAAGCCCACAACGCCAACGGGCTCACGAAGCGTGTAAGTGAACGCCGTCTCGAATGTGTTGACGGTGTCGCCGTGGATTTTGGTCGCGAGCCCCGCGTAGTACCGCAGGACGTCGATGACCATTGGCATATCGACGTAGCGAGACTCGAAGATCGGCTTGCCGTTGTCGAGCGTTTCCAGTTCGGCAAGTTCGTCGATATTCTTCTCGACCAGGTCGGCAAGTTTCCAGATGAGGCGTCCGCGCTCGCTGGCGGAGAGCTTGCGCCACGGCCCGTTACGATCTTCAAAGGCACGGCGCGCCGCTTCGACGGCGCGGTCAACGTCGGCCGGCGATGCTTCCGCTACATCAGTCAAGACTTCTTCCGTCGCAGGATTGACGGTGTCGAATCTCTTCGAACCGTTGACCCACTGGCCGTCGATCAGCAGCTTGCCGGGTTTTACGCTTACCTTTGTCGCTGCAGGCATTCCCTATCCTTCACGCCGGCTTTGCCGGCAGGGCGGACGAATGCCCGCCCCTACATGAGCTATTTTGCCCTGAAGGTTGCCGGGCGCTTCTCGACATACGCCGCGAGACCTTCTTTCGCGTCTTCGCTCTGGAAGAGCAACTGCTGATTCTCGCGCTCGACTGCCAGCGCTGACTCCATCGGAATCTCCCACCCCGTCTGCACGGCGCGCTTGATGCGTCCCACCGCCTTCGAGGCCTTGTTCGGCGGGCAGAACTGACGGGCGTACTCCATGATGTTTTGCATAAAGCCCTCGCGCTCGAAGACGTCATTCACGATGCCGAGTTCTTGCGCCTCTTCGAACGAGAATGTGTTGCCTGTGACCATCAACTCAATCGCCTTGCTCTTTCCCACCATTCGCGAGAGTCTTTGCGTCCCGCCGGTTCCCGGCAGAACTCCAAGATTCACCTCCGGCAGCCCGACCTTGCCTGCATCTTTGCGGGCGATACGGATATCGGCGGCCATCGCGATTTCCAGACCGCCGCCAACGCAGTGACCGTTGATGGCCGCGATCACGAGCTTCGGCGTGTGCTCCAGTCGCAGCAGCATCTCGTTGGCGTGCAGGCAGAAGTAATACTTGAAGGTCGGATCGACGCTGGAGAGCATCTTGATGTTCGCGCCCGCGGAGAAGAACTTATCGCCGGCACCCGTCAGGACGATTACGTGGACGTCATTCTCCATGCGCGCCTTGAGGATCGCATCATCCAGTTGACGATTCATCTCATAGGTGTAGGTATTGGCGGGAGGATCGCACATCTCGATCACCGCAACTCCACCATCGTTGCGATAGTTGACTAGCTGCTTGGTGGTCTCGCCGCTTGCAGGCTGCATTGTCGTCGCCATGTCTACGTCTCCTTCGGTTTCTTCAAATATTCAAATCCATTGTCATTCCGAGCGAAGCGAGGAATCTGCTGTCGCCGTACACGTCAGCACCCGAGCTTCTTTCCGCCCGCTGTCACGCCGCGTAGAAAAATATCGCCCATCTCTCCCGCGATCGAGTCCGCATCGGCGTCCACGCGCGGCTTGTGCCAGGTATAGATCCAGTTCATCATGCCGAACAGACTAAGCACCGCGAGGCGCGTGGAGAACTGGAGCCCGCGTTCGCGCTTCAACTCGTCGAGCAGGCCCACACAAATCCGATAATACTCACGCTTGATCGCGGCTACTTCTGCGCCGAAGCCGTTCTTCAACACCTCGTCCTCGTGTGAGAGGACCTTCATGGCCGCCTGGTTGGCCAGAAAGTATTCGAGGTGGTTCAGAATGAAAATGCGAATCCGTTGTTCGGGATCAGACACACCCTCAAGCCGCGCTTTCAGCCGCTGCACAATCGTTCCGAAGGTGTGTTTCTGGATGAGATACAACAACCGCTCTTTGGATTCGAAGTAGTAATAGAGCCCCGCGAGCGACATCCCGCTCTCGCGCGACAGGTCGCGCATCGACGCGCCTTCGTATCCCTTCCTGCAGAAGACTTCGGTGGCGTGGCTAAGAATCTCGGCCAGCCGCCGGTCGTAGCGGGTTTCCGGAGCCGTCGTCGCAGCGCGGTGGTGACGCGCGGAGATTCGTCTTGCTGTGGAAGGACTCCCCATAATGCTTAACAGATCATTCGAACGTTCGTTCGAAGAAAGTATACGCCCGTGTGATTCTAATCACAACCCGTCGTTAACTACTTTGATTTCGAACGCTTACTCGCTGCCTGGTAGGCAGCGCCGAGCCAGTCGAGCGCTGCGTGCAGGTCGGTGTCGGATGAGAGTTCGAACGTGAACCAGCGGGTGCTGTTCTGGTCAATGGAGCCGATGCGGGGATCTTGCTCGAGCCGCGCCTTGAGCCGCTCGGTCACACCGTCGATGCGGAACGCGAGCAGGTTTCCACTTCCGAAGCTGCAGGTGCGGGGAAGCAGCCCAAAGATGTTGTCGCCGCGGTAGAGGGCGTTGAAGCCAAAAAACGAGCGCGCCGTGGCTCGCGGCCAGTCAGCAACCTCGACAGCGAGTGCCGAGGACCAGGCCTTCATCTGGTCGGAAACGGGTGGATGCTTGTTACGCCGAGGCGCAGCCTTCTTCACGGGCAACCTAGTTTCGGATGTCGGCCAATAGCTGCTCGATCTCGGATTTTAAACTTGCAGTGAGGGGCAGGAACGGCAGGCGCGCAGGGCCGCCGTAGTATCCGTTGAAGTCCATGCCGTACTTGAATCCGGGAACACCGAGATCGCCGACTCGCTGCGCGGCCTTCGCGATTCGTTCCTGCTTGAGGCGCGCCAGTTCTGCGTCACCCTCTTTCCATGCGGCGTAGATCTCGTAGCAAGCGGTAGGGGCCGGGCAGGCGAAGGCGAGGATGGCTCCGACCGCACCCGCATCGAGCGACGGATGCAGTTTATGCGCAGCCCCGACCAGCACCTGGAATCCGACTTCCTTCAGGCGCGTCTTCATCTTCCCGACCACCGTTACTGCGGATGAAGACGGCTTAGTCTCTTTTGCTCCCGACAGAGCTCCCACCTGCACCAACTCGCCGCCATTACCGGAGTCTGGAGCGCTCGCCGCAGCCCGCATCCGCGGAGTGACAGCTTCGAACGTCTCGGTCACGGTCGCGCTGCGCTTAACGTGACTCGTTCCCTCGACCATTTTCCGGACCTTTTCGACGTCCCCGCTGGATTCCTTGATCCCAATGAGATTGGGATGCTCCGCGAGTTCGATCATGACCTCGGCCGGGATGTCGTACCCAGTCGCTTGGGGGAAGTTGTAGACGATCACCGGTATCGGCGAGTGGTCGGCCACCGTGCGGTAGAAGGCAAGGATATTTTCCGAAGCCATCTGCTTCTTGTAGTAATGCGGCGTTCGCACCATGGCGACGTTATACCCGAGTTCGGCCGCGTATTCGGTGAGGCGGAGAGTTTCTATCGCGGACTCGATCCCCGTCCCAGCCAGGAGCACCTTGTTTGGCGCGGCAGCGTCGCGAGCGACTTTCAACACATCGCGCCGCTCCTGGTCCGAGAGCATGATCGCCTCGCCCGTCGATCCGAGCACGACGATGCCGGCGACCGGCGTTCGCGAGTAGCGCTCGACATTGGCCTCAAGCTTTTTGTAGTAGACGTTGCCGTCGGGATAGAAGGGAGTAGTGATGGGCGGCAAAATGCCTTGAAGTAACATGGTGATGTTTAGCTTACCAGTTCTCTACCGCGCTTGGCCGGCAAGTGACATTCTCAGGCGCCTCACGTGGAACACCATTTCCGTGATCGCCAAAGGTACAACCCAGCAGGCCCACGCGAAAGTAATGTCGCGATCGTTCTCGGGACGGAGGCGAGACATCGGGGAGTAATCCTGCAGAAACCGGAACGTGACGAAGGCAAAGGTCGTGACGTAAGAGCGGATCATCCACTCTTTGTGGAGAGAGACCAATCCCTTCCGGATGGTGTAATAGGCCATCCCCGTCGTTACGAACCACGCTAATGCCAGTCCGCGAATCCCAATAACGAAGCCCCAGCCAAACGTACTCGTCACTGAGAGGCCGACTGCGCCGATGATACCGGTTGCCACTCCCAGAACGTATAGCCGACCCGTCCAGCGATGGACGGCAAGATTGCGTTGGCGCAGCCCGGTCCAGAACTGCCAAGGGCCCATCAGCAGGGCCAGGGAGCCTCCGTTGATATGCAGGAAGAGCCATGCCCGGCGCGGCCAGTAGGGATCGAACGACGCCGCATCATAGTGCAGATAGTAGAACAGAACGTATTTGTAGATGAATAGGACGGCTAGCACCAGGATACCGAACCAAGCCAGAATGGTTGCCGCCCGTTTTGCTGTGCCGGTTCCCGGTCGCGCTCCAAGCGGAGCTGAGACGGAGGCCTGCGCCATAGTGATCCCCCCAAGCGATATCACAGCAGGACCCGCTAGCAGGTCGGAATGCTACCACGGACGGCACCGAAAGGAAATTGTTTTGGCCAGCCCTGATCAGGCTAACCGCGAAACTCGGGTGCCGCGCTCTGCATGCAATTGCTGCAGAGCATGCACGTTGACTTCTCCCCGTTGCAAGGCCGCAATCCCTTCAGCAGCGGCGCGTGCCGCGGCGAGCGTCGTGATTGTAGGAATCCTCGCCGTAACTGCCGCGCGGCGGATCGCTTTTTCGTCGAACCACGGCTCCTGGCCGGTGGGCGTGTTGATCACCAACTGGATGCGCTGGCCTTTGATGAAGTCGACGACGTTGGGGCGCCCTTCTTTCACCTTGTAGACGCGCTCGACATTCATGCCGGCAGCCTCGATCACATCGGCAGTGCCGGCGGTGGCCACCAGCTTGAAACCCATGTCGACGAACTTGCGGGCGACCGGCGCCACGTGCAGTTTGTCGTGGTCGGTGACGCTGATGAACACAGCTCCCTCGGTCGGCAGCTTCTGCCCGGCGGCGAGTTGAGCCTTGGCGAATGCCTCTCCAAAGTTATCGGCGACGCCCATCACTTCGCCGGTGGACTTCATCTCAGGGCCAAGCACCGTATCAACTCCGGGGAATTTACTCCACGGAAATACGGGAGACTTCACGTAGTAGTAATTTCCCGTATCGAGATCGGCGCGGCGCTCGATGAACTCGGAGAGAAATTCGCGCAGCTTGCGGCCGGTCATGAGGCGAGCCGCAATCTTCGCCAACGGGATACCAGTGGCCTTCGAGACGTAGGGCACAGTCCGCGAGGCGCGCGGGTTCACTTCCAGAACATAAACTTTCCCGCCTTCCGATCCGTTGCCTGAGTTGCCGTTACGGCGCGGGATGGCGAACTGGATATTCATCAATCCGACCACCTTCAACGCCTTGGCCAGCTTGAAGGTGTACTCGCGCATGCGCTCGAGCAGGTGCTGCGGGATATCGACTGCGGGCAGCACGCACGAGGAATCGCCGGAGTGAATCCCAGCCTCCTCAATGTGCTGCATGATGCCGCCGATGACGACGTCTTCGCCGTCGGAGAGCGCGTCGACGTCGACCTCGATCGCGTCTTCCAGAAAGTGATCGATCAGCACGGGACGATCGTGCGAGTATTCGACCGCTTCCTGCATGTAGCGGACGATCGATTGCTCGTCATAGGCGATCACCATGGCGCGCCCGCCGAGTACGTAAGACGGCCGCACCAGCACCGGATAGCCGATACGCTTCGCGCCCTCCACCGCTTCCTCGATCGAAGTGGCCATCACACCGGGAGCCTGCGGAATCTGCAAGTCTTCGAGCAGTTTGTTGAATTGCTTGCGGTCTTCGGCGAGATCGATCGATTCCGGCGATGTGCCGATGATCTTGACGCCGGCTTCTTTCAGCGGAAGCGCGAGATTCAGCGGAGTCTGTCCGCCGAACTGCACGATCACGCCGACGTCGGCGCCCTTCGAAGTTTCGTGCTGGTAGATCGCCCAGACATCTTCAAAAGTGAGCGGCTCGAAGTAGAGGCGGTCGCTGGTGTCGTAGTCGGTCGAGACGGTCTCAGGATTGCAGTTGATCATGATCGTCTCGTAGCCGTCGTCGCGCAGCGCGAACGAGGCGTGGCAACAGCAGTAGTCGAACTCAATTCCCTGCCCGATGCGGTTGGGCCCACTGCCGAGAATGATGACCTTCTTCTTGTCGGTCGGCGCAGCTTCGTCTTCGTCTTCGTAGGTCGAGTAAAGATAGGGCGTAAAACTTTCGAACTCCGCCGCGCAGGTATCGACCCGCTTGTACACAGGCATCACTCCGTACTTCTTGCGCAGGTGACGGACTTTTTCCTGGCCTTCGAGGCGCCACACTTGGGCCAGTCGGCCGTCGGAGAAGCCCATACGCTTGGAGTCGCGCAGCACCTGGGCGGGGATTGACTCCATCGGGTGCTTTTCCAACTCAAGTTGCTGGTCGTTGATCTCTTTGAGTTGGTAGAGGAACCAGGGGTCCATCGAGGTCATTTTCGCAAGCTGCTTGACGGTGTGTCCCTGGCGGAGCGCATAGCGCACGTAGGCGAGCCGCTCGGGATGCGGCGTGACCAGGCGCTGCGTCAGAATCTTGGGCTCGATCTTGTCAGAGCCCACTTTCTTGCCGGTGTCGAGAGAGCGGATGCCCTTCATCAATGCTTCTTTGAAGGTGCGGCCGATGGCCATGACTTCGCCCACGGATTTCATTTGTGGACCGAGCGTATCGTCGGCGCCGGGGAATTTCTCGAATTGCCACTTCGGAATCTTTACGACGACGTAATCTAGCGTCGGCTCAAAGCACGCCGGAGTCTTGCGCGTGATGTCGTTCTTGATCTCGTCGAGCCTGTAGCCGACGGCGAGCTTCGCCGCAATCTTCGCTATCGGGAACCCGGTGGCCTTGGACGCTAGAGCCGACGATCGCGAAACGCGCGGGTTCATCTCGATGACCACCATGCGGCCGGTCTCGGGATTGACACCGAACTGAATGTTCGACCCGCCGGTGTCGACGCCGATCTCGCGGATGACGGCGATCGAGGCGTCGCGCATCGCCTGATATTCACGGTCGGTAAGGGTCTGGGCGGGGGCGACAGTGATTGAGTCGCCAGTGTGCACGCCCATGGGATCGAAGTTTTCGATCGAGCAGATGATGATGACGTTGTCGGCGGTGTCGCGCATCACCTCAAGCTCGTATTCCTTCCATCCGAGCACCGATTCCTCGATGAGTGCTTCGTGGACAGGAGAGAGATCGAGACCTCGGGCTAGCACTTCGCCGAGTTCCTCGCGGTTGTAGGCGATGCCGCCGCCAGTGCCGCCGAGCGTGAACGACGGGCGCACGATGACGGGAAATCCAATTTTGCCCGCGAACTCGAGTCCATCTTTTCCGTTGTTGACCAGCGCCGACTTGGGGACATCAAGCCCGATGCGCTGCATCGCGTCTTTGAAGAAGAGGCGGTCTTCGGCTTTCTTAATCGCGGCAACATTCGCGCCGATCAAGTGCACGTTGTATTTTTCGACCACCCCACCGTCGGAAAGCTCGATAGCCAAATTCAGCGCGGTCTGTCCGCCGACGGTCGGCAACACGGCGAATCCGGCGCCGGGAGACATCTCGCGCTCGATGCGGATGATCTCTTCGAGATACTCCAGTGTGAGCGGCTCGATGTAGGTGCGATCGGCCGACTCCGGGTCGGTCATGATGGTCGCCGGGTTCGAGTTCGCCAGCACCACTTCAAAGCCCTCAGACTTGAGCGCCTTGCAGGCCTGCGTGCCGGAGTAGTCGAACTCGGCGGACTGGCCGATGACGATGGGCCCGGAGCCGAGTACGAGAATTTTCGAGATGTCAGTGCGTTTGGGCATTTATGCAGTTTTGCTCTTCGCCGCCGCAACAGCGGTGCCACTTGGGGCTTTGCTTTGAAACAATTGTTCTTCTGAGGCGGCACTCAAGAACTTGTTCTCGGTCTCGATTGCTACCGCCATGGCCATTGTTCGTCGCGTGCTCCCGGATTGGTCTCATCGCTCGACCTCAGCGGCTAAAGCCGTAAATCTTTTTTCGCCCTTACGACGCGCGTTAGAGGCGCGCACTGTCAAACCTTTTCTCCGCCCTTTTAAAGTTCGCAGCCCGGTATCGCCTTCACCTCTTCCACTCCTCCATCATCTTCGTGAACTCCTTGAAAAGATAATGCGAGTCATGCGGCCCCGGCGCGGCTTCCGGGTGATACTGCACGCTGAACAGCGGCATGTTCCGGTGGCGCAAGCCTTCCAGTGTCTCGTCATTCAGGTTCTTATGCGTGAACTCAACTTCGCTCTGCGCCAGCGAATCCGGATCGACGGCGAAGTTGTGGTTGTGAGCCGTTATTTCGATCTTTCCAGTCTGTAGATTTTTGACGGGATGGTTCCCGCCGTGATGGCCGAATTTCAGCTTGAAGGTCTTCCCTCCAAGAGCGATTCCCGTCAGCTGATGCCCTAAGCAGATTCCGAAAATCGGCTGCCGTCCCATCAGCCTGCGGATGGAATCGACTGCATACGTACACGGCTCCGGATCGCCCGGGCCGTTCGACAGGAAAACTCCATCCGGTTTCAGCGCCAGCACGTCTTCCGCCGGAGTCTGCGCCGGGACCACGGTCACCTTGCATCCCTCGCCACGCAGCTTGCGCAGGATGTTCTGCTTGATGCCGAAGTCATAGGCGACCACGTGGAACCGCGGCGGTTCGTCTTTCACTCCGACGACGGCGACTGGCTCGTGCGAGCGCTCGCCCACTTCCCAGACGTACGAACGCTTGGTGCTAACCTCTTTCGCCAGGTCGGTGCCGTCCATCTTGGGGATGGATCGCGCCTTCGCGATGAGCTTCACGGTATCGCTCTCGATGGTCGAGACCACGCCGCGCATCACGCCGTGATCGCGCAGATGCCGCACGAGCGCGCGCGTGTCGATATCCGACAGCACCGGCACCTTGAACTGCTCCAGATATTCTTCGGCCACCTGTTGTGAGCGCCAGTTGGAGCTAACGCGCGAGAACTCGCGCACGATCAGGCCCTCGATCCAGGGACGCGTGGCCTCGTTGTCGTCCTGGTTGGTGCCGTAATTTCCGATTTCTGGATTCGTCAGAACGACGATCTGTCCGGAATAGGAAGGGTCGGTGAAAATTTCCTGATATCCGGTGATGGAAGTATTAAAAACGACTTCGCCGTAGCATTCGCCTTTGGCGCCGTAGCCTTTGCCTCGGAAGACCCTACCGTCTTCCAGCGCAAGGATAGCCTGCATTCTCGCTCCGAGGAGTGGATTTTATGAATATTAGCAGGGATTTTCGCGGGGAGAAAGGGGAGAAGGCGGTTCTGGCGATAAATTCTGAGGAAAAATCGGTGCGGGGCTGATTCAGGCTTCTGATCTGCTTGCCGGCAGTGGCGGCAAGCTGCGCCGACATCTTGCAACGAGCTTTCATATAGAACGTCACCCCCACCCTGTCGCACAAAACGCGACAAGGATGGGGCACCCTCAGGAATCTTGGTGCTACTTTACAGCCGCCAGGACGTAGTCCGTCAGCAGCTTTTCGGTCTGTTCGTGCATGCCGCGGGTGTTGTAGTTCGTGCTGGTGATTACTACCGCCATGTCGAGCGCCGGAAAGACCGCGACCTTGTTCCCGCCGTTGCCGCTCATGTAGTACGCCGGACGATCCTTCCCGCCGGACTTGAATGTCTTCAGCCACCACAGATATCCATATTCGGTCTGGTCGTCGATCTGGGCATGCGGCTGAGTGGATACTCTTACCCACGCATCGTCCAACACCCGGCTTCCCTGCCAGACTCCGCCATTCCGATACAGTTCGGCAATCTTGAGCAGGTCGCGGCTGGATAGGCGCAGACCACCTCCGGTCTGCGGGATGTTCAGCGGCGAGTAGACCCATTGCGCGTCGGTGATCCCCAGCGGCCCGAAAAGCTTCTCCTGTGCATATCGATCCGTTCGTTCGCCGGTCGCCTTTTGGAGCACTTCGCTCAGCACAAAGACCCCGCCCGTGCAGTAGCTGAAATTTCTTCCGTATTTTGGCGCTTCCGCTTTCTCGCCCACATGCATCCGTCCGCGGACGGGTAAATCGAGAATGAACTGGGCCCAGTCTTCGATCACGTACATGCGCTCCTCGTTGCCGCGGGAAGCGTCGTTCCAGTCGTCGCACTCGAGCGGCGACGACATCGTGAGGAGGTCTTCGATTGTGATCTGGTCCTTGCGGGGATCCGGATTCTGCATCTTACGCGCGCGCTCGGGCAGCCGTTCGAGAACCCGGTCGTTGACTCCGCTAAGCTTCTTGTCTGCGATTGCGATTCCAACCAGCGCGCTCGTGATGCTCTTGGTTGCGGATCGAGTGTCTCGCAACGTGAAGGCGTCGCCGTCGAAATAGCCTTCGTAGACGACTTTTCCAGCGCGGGCAACGAGCACGCTGCCGATCTTCTTGAACTGTCCCGCGCGGATCGCCTCCTCCATATCGCGCAACGGTTGGTCCAACATCCCAACTGACTCGGGGTCAGACGTTATCCACTCTTCGGATTTTGAAGGCGCCGATGCCTGGGAACGCTGTGCGCTGGCCCAGACCGCGCACAGCGACATGGTGATTGCGAGGAAGGCCTTAGCTGCATCGTTCATGAACAGTTCCGCTAGTCAGACGCGACAGAAAGGAAAAGGTGTGAAGTTACCGCACGCGCCCAAGCTTATCCATGGGCCAGTAGCCGAAAACGGCCTTGCCATAGATAAAGCTCTGATTCACCGGGCCGAAGTTGCGGCTGTCGTCGGACATCGACCGGTGATCGCCCAGCACAAAATATGAGTTCGCGGGCACCACCACCTCCGGCAGGGTCCGCGCATCGGTGTACTCGGGGGGGACATAGCTCTCGCCAACGGCCTCGCCATTCACATAGACCTGTCCGGAGTCGATGCGGATGCGGTCTCCGGCCATGCCAATCACGCGCTTGATGTAGCTCTTCGAGGGATCGTAAGGATAGCGAAATACCACGATGTCTCCGCGTTCGATGGGTTCCAGGCGGTAGACGAACTTGTTGACGAAGATGCGCTCCTGGTCGACTAGCGAGGGCATCATGCTCGTGCCCTCGACCTTCACCGGTTGGTACAAAAAGATGATGATGAATGCCGAAATAGCGAGGGAAATGACAAGGTCGCGCAGCCAGACGCCGAATCCGGAGCTCACACGCACCGGTGGCGCGACGGGAACGGGTGCCGCAACAACCTCGGACGGAGTGACTATCGCCATCTCGCCCGCGGAACCCGGATCTGTAGAATTCCCCATAGTGCTGCCCTATTGTATACAGAACCCGTCCGCGAGGCGCGAGTTGTCTTGGTAGTTGCTGAGTTTCCGCTGCTTTCTCGGCGCTCTCTGCGGGTTCCTCAGCGACCTCTGCGGTTAAGGTTGAACTGCTGACAACGCCGTGACTTCACCCGGAGGGCGGAGAAAACCCTGCACAATTGAGGTACTCCCGATGTTGGCGGCGCCCCCTTTTCAAACGTTCCGAGTTACAATATCTCAAAACTCAAGGGGATTTCTGATGAAGCTTGGCCTGTTTCGCAGCAAGACTGTCTATCGCAGCCTCACGGTAGTGTTCCTTTTTCTGGTGACCCTGACCGTCTCGGCGCAATGGTCGTCACCGCAGGAAGAGGGTGGCGTTCCCGCCTACAATGCGGCTCCTCCGCCGAAGGGCACCAAGCTGCCGCCCATTCTCGCCAAGTCCGAACTGTGGGGCGCCGACGCACAGAATGCCTACCAGACGCACGCCTACGAACTGGCCGCTAAGATTCCGAATGTGATCCATCAGCAGCCTTGTTACTGCTACTGCGACCGCATGGGACACAACAGCCTGCACAGCTGCTTCGAAAACACGCACGGCGCGCAGTGCGCAACCTGTTTGAAGGAACTGTACTACTCGTACCAGCAGCACCAGAAGGGCAAGACGGCCACCCAGATTCGCGCTGGAATTATCAAAGGCGAGTGGAAGCAGGTCGATCTGCAGGCGGCAGCGTCGATCAATTAGGCGTACCCGATCTGCGGGTCAATCGATTCGATGCAGCCAAAGCGAACGCTCCGGATGCTATTGTTTTCACTCTGGATCCCAATAGCGCTTGGAATACCCTTCTTGGCTGTGACGGGACGCCAGCCCAACCAGATTCCGGGTTGGGTTACTGCATGTATCGTCCTTTACTTCGCCTCGGTCTTCATCTACACGAACGTGTACGTGCGCCTGCATCGCGATGAACTTCGGGATGCTGAGGGGCTAGAGCGACGAAAGGAATGGGCGGTCAAACATCGTCGCGGCATTCTGAACACGCTGTTCGTCAGCAGCATGGCGGGCCTCATCATCCCGGTAGTGCTATTCTTCAGTGGTCATTTGGATCCAGCGCAACGATTGGTTAATGGATACTGCTTTGTCGTGTCCGCAATCACGCTGGGACTATGCATTCGCAGTAAGCTTCGCGGGTTTTCAGATCGACAGCCGTCGAACAACTCGGCCGGCAAAGACCCACGGATTCCCTAGAGGCATCTGGGCTGCCGTTGCCCTCCACCCACTCTTTGAGTGATACTTTACAGTTCGGCTAACAAGCGCACTTGCAAGGAGTTCGCCATTACAAAGAGCACAGGAAGAGTCTTACACATGGCTCAGAAAGCTGCCCCCAACAAGAAATCGGTCACCGAAGATCCGCGTTATGTGCAGGCCCTGCAGAGTTATGAGGCCGGTCTGCGCGCAATGCAAGAGCACAAGTTCGAAAAGGCCAAGCCTCATTTTCAGAAGGTTCTGACGGGCCCCAGCAAAGAACTCATCGACCGGGCCACGGTTCACCTCAATATCTGCAACCAGCACCTGGAGCGCCCCTCCGCCAGCCAGTTCAAGACATCGGAGGAACACTTCGACTATGCTGTCTCGCTGATGAACGTCGGCGATTACGTGGGCGCGCGCGAGCATCTGGATAAGCTGCTCAAGCAGAATCCCAAGGCCGACTTCGTGATCTACGGACTGGCGGCGCTCGAGTGCCTCACCGGCCACGTCGAAGACTCGCTCCGACATCTCGATGAAGCTCTCCGATTGAATGCACAACTGCGCTTCCAGGCGCGAAACGATTCGGACTTCCAGAACCTCGCCGAGGATCCGCGTTTCACCGAACTGCTCTATCCCGATCCCGGCGCAGATCTGGAATCCGACGATTCGATTGGCGAAGAGGAACCGGTCTAGCCCCGAGTGCGAGGACGTCCTTGATGGAAACCAGACCAGTCGGGTTGGCAACGCGGGAGAGAACCGCGCGAACCCGGGATTTGCGCGTCGTGGCCATTGGCGGTGGGACAGGACTCTCCACGCTGCTGAAGGGCCTGAAACGTTTCGTAACCACCCCGGCTGATATTTCTGCCCCTCGCCTCGGGGCGCCCATCATTCGCGATCTCTCAGCGGTGGTCACGGTCAGCGACGACGGAGGCTCGAGCGGCCGGCTGCGGAAAGAATTCAACATGCTGCCGCCAGGCGACATCCGGAATTGCATCGTGGCCCTGAGCGAAGACGAGGCTCTGCTCTCGAGGCTCTTCCGCCATCGCTTTGATAAGGGATCGGGCCTTGAGGGGCACAGCTTTGGCAATCTTTTTCTCGCCGCGCTTACATCCCTGACTTCGGATTTCTCCGAGGCTGTGCGCCTTTCGTCCGAGATTCTGCTTACGCGCGGCCACATCTATCCCGCGACTACGTCAAACATTGAACTGGAAGCGCTGATGGAGGACGGCACGCGCGTCCGCGGTGAAACCAAGATTACCGCCAGTAAAGGACGGATTCGGGAACTCTTTCTCGTTCCTCCCGATGTCGAGCCGATGCCGCAGACTTTGGAGGCGATCGCCAACGCAGACCTGATCACGGTTGGACCGGGATCCCTTTTCACCAGCCTGATCCCGAACCTTTTGGTGAAAGGAATTTCTGAGGCCATCGTCGAATCGAAAGCCACCAAGGTTTACATCTGCAATCTCATGACGCAGGCCAACGAGAGCCTGGGACTGACCGCGGCGGACCACATCCGCGCCCTGAACAGTCATGCGCAACGCCAGATTTTCGACTATGCCCTGATCAACCGCACTCCCGCGACAGCGGAAATGAAAGCGAAGTACGCCACCGAGGGTGCCTGCCAGATCGTAAATGACCTTGACGCAATCGAAGCCATGGGCGTGATTCCCGTCCTCGGCGACTATCTGGAGGAGGCCGGCGTCGCTCGCCACAACTTCACGCAAGCCGCGCACGACGTGCTGCAACTCGCGACACAAGTGGCCGCCCGGCAGTCTGATTAGACGTTCGGGGCAATCGACAATCCCCTCTGCTCCGCTTTTCTCGGCGCTCTCAGCGGATTTTCTCTGCGACCTCGGCAGCACAAAAAAGCTTGAACCGCAGAGAACGCTGAGGACTTCCGCAGAGGTCGCGGAGAGTGTCTTCAATTCCCTTTTGTTGTAGCCTCGACTGCGTTTCTTGTATCGTGATCGGTCTAAATCCCTGCAATTTCGTTTACGCTCAAATGGATCTACTTATGCGACCTTTTCTGGCTGTGATGCTAGTGGCCGCGTCGGCGTTTGTGGCAGCTCAGGCCGCCCCGGAGAAAGGCGGCCGCGAGGTCCAGATCTGGGCGGGCGGCGGACACTCCGTGAGCGGCGGACGCGGCCATATCGGCGTCTTCAACGCGGGCTTGCGCTACGGATGGGTCCTCACAGACCCACATCTCCCGGGATTTCTGCGGGGCCGTTTTGAGTACGCCGTCGATGCTGTCCCTGTGTTTCTTGCCTTTCAACCTACAAACACGGCTTACGGCGTCGGCTTCGATCCGCTGGGGCTCAAGTGGAATTTCCAACGCCACGGACACATTTCTCCGTACCTCGAACTAACCGGGGGGGTTCTGTTGACCAGCCACGACGTTCCGCCCGGAACAAATACCGTCAACTTTATGGATCAGGCGGCGCTGGGCATGCACGTTCTCGGAGCGAAGCACAATGTCAGCCTCGAACTCCGCTACATGCACATTTCGAACGCAGGGCTTGCGACGCCGAATCCGGGAGTCAATACCGTGCAAGTACGACTGGGGATCGGGAAATTCTTCGGACGACACGATTAACGTTATGACGAGCCGGATCGCTTCCGGTTGGACAACAATCCCATCCAGGAATCGAGCAGTTGAACGGCGGCCGCACGTTATAATGGCGCCCACCCATGCCTCTCGATTCCGGCACAAGACTCGGTCCCTATGAAATTCAATCCCCTTTGGGCGCCGGCGGCATGGGCGAAGTGTATCGCGCCCGCGACACCCGTCTCGATCGGATCGTCGCCATCAAGGTCCTGCCCGCGTCCTTCGCGACCGATGCTGACCGCCTGCAGCGCTTCGAACGGGAAGCGCGGACCGTGGCTGCTCTCAGCCATCCCAACATTCTGGCCGTGCACGACATCGGGACTCACGACGGGGCTCCCTACATGGTCACCGAACTGTTGGAAGGCGAGACGTTGCGGGCACGTCTACAGGGCGGAGTTGTGTCCGCGCGAAAGGCGGTTGACATCGCCATCCATGTGGCTCACGGTCTGGCCGCAGCCTACGACAAAGGAGTTATCCATCGCGATCTGAAACCAGAAAACATCTTCCTGACCAAAGACGGACTCGTGAAGATTCTGGATTTCGGTTTGGCCAAAACAACGCGAAGCGGCTCCGAGCCGAGCAGCAGCGTTCAGACCCTAACCTCGGCAGACCTCTCCCTGACTGAAGCGGGGCAGGTTCTGGGCACCGCCGGCTACATGTCGCCGGAGCAGGTGCGCGGCATTGCGGTCGATCATCGATCTGACATCTTTGTATTCGGATCGATTCTGTTCGAGATGCTCTCTGGTCAGCGCGCCTTCCGCCGGGATACGGCTGCCGAGACGATGACCGCCATCCTGAAGGAAGACCTGCCCGAACTGACGGAGATCAATCGCAGCATTTCTCCAGCGCTGGATCGCGTCGTACGGCACTGCCTGGAAAAGAATCCCGACCAGCGGTTTCAGTCGGCGCGCGATCTCGCGTTTGATCTTGAGTCGTTGTCCCCGGGCTCTGGTTCTTCGACGCGGAAGATTGCTCAACCAACGGCGGTCCAGCGCGTGCGCCGTTTTCAGTTGCCTATCGCGGTCCTGCTTGCGGCCCTGGCGGCGTGCCTCGGTTACATGATCGGTCACAGGGCTAAGACATCGTCGGAAGTGACCTACCACCAACTGACTTTCCGCAAGGGAACAGTGCTGACCGCGCGTTTTGCCCCGGACAACCGCACCGTAATCTACAGTGCGGCGTGGGCCGGGTTGGCTCCGGAACTCTACTCGACGCGGGCGGACGTTATCGAATCGCGCCCTCTCGGCTTAAGTCAGGTGGACCTGTTCGGAATCTCCTCGACAGGAGAACTTGCGGTTTCAGTGAAGCCCACCGGGCTTGCGGGATTCTTCGGCACGCAGGGCACCTTGGGAAGAACGCCGCTCACCGGGGGGACGGCGCCTCGCGAGATGTTGGAGAAAGTGGAATGGTCGGATTGGTCTCCTGATGGATCGCACCTGCTGGTGGTGCGGACCGTCGGCAACGAGAATCGCATCGAGTATCCCGTGGGCAAGGTTGTCTACAAGGTGAACGTGCCGGGCTGGATCAGTCATCCGCGAATCTCGCACGATGGCAAGCAGATCGCGTTTTGCGAGCACGTCCGGAGGGGTGATGATCGCGGCTCAATTACCATCATCGATTCCGATGGGGGTAACGCGAAATCGTTTGGAAGCTTTTCCAGCCTCTACGGGCTGGCCTGGGCGCCGAAGAGTGACGAAGTTTGGTTCACTGCCGACCCTACGAGCACAACAATCGCCCGGCGCTTGATGGCCGTGAGCATGTCGGGCAAGTTCCGCCTTCTGGCGGCGGCTCCGGGGGACTTAACGCTGCACGATGTATCCGCTGACGGTACGGCCATCATTGCCATCGACGATCGCGAGCGCAAGATCTTCTTCTCCGGTTCTCCAGGCGCGGAGGATAGAGAACTCACCTGGCTCGACCGGGCAGTGCTGGTCGACATGTCCCCGGACGGCAAAGAAGTAGTGTTTCACGAAGGCGGAAAGGGCGGAGGATCGCTGGGGACAATATTCCTTCGGAAGACCGACGGCGCCCCTGCGGTGCGCCTGGGCGAAGGCTATGCTATCGCGCTCTCGCCGGATCAGAAGTGGGTGCTTGCGGTCACCGAGACCAACCCGCGTCACCGCTGGCTCATTCCCACCGGAGCTGGGGAAATAACAGAACTGAAGATAGCGGGAGTCGAGCACGTTGTGCCTCAGGGATTCGCCGCGGATAGCCGTCGAGTTATAGTGACGGCCAACGAACCGGGACATCAGGTCCGCGTCTTCATATTCGACCCCGATTCCGGCAAACTGCAGCCGCTCACTCCCGAAGGGGTCGGCGGGTTAGTAACGGCCGACGGGAAGTTCCTGCTCGTGCGCGGTGATAAGGGCCTTCCACAGATTCTTCCGGTCGAAGGGGGATCGCCTGCCCGCGACCTAAAAGGATGGCAGGAAAACGACCGGCCGATTCAGATCACCGCTGACGGATCGGCGGTATATGTCGTGAACTACAACGGCATGTCCGCGGCCATCTATCGAGTTGCTGTGGACAGTGGAAACCGGCGACTGGTGAGGACGCTGGAAATGCACGACCCTGCCGGCGGGTTCGGCATCACCCGCGTTGTCACAACTCCTGACGGAGAGTTCTTCGCCTACAACACACTTCGCCAACTCTCTGAACTCTACCTGTTACAGGGACTGAACTGATCACCCCAAGCCGCAACCCGAGTTGCGGCTCTGGCGTGGGCCAGCTATCCTCATCCGTTATGTTCACGCTCGTCGAATGTGTCCCGAATTTCTCGGAAGGCCGCGACAAATCCAAAGTTGACGCCATCGTCGACGCCATGAAGATGCCCGGCGTCTACCTGCTCGATCGCGAGATGGATGCCGACCACAACCGGTGCGTCATCACCCTGGTCGGCGATCGCGACCCCATTCAGGAGGCCGCGATTCGCGGCGTGGGCAAAGCCGCCGAGTTGATCGATCTCAACCTTCACTCTGGCGCGCATCCGCGCATGGGAGCCGCCGACGTCGTGCCGTTCATTCCCATTGACGGCGTCACCGTAGAAGACTGCGTCGGGATTGCCAACCATGTCGGCGAAGAGATCTGGAAGCGCTATCAGATTCCTGTGTATCTCTACGAGTCGGCCGCGAGAATCCCGGAACGCCAGGGCCTGGAAAATATCCGCCGCGGGCAGTTCGAAGGAATCCGTGCGGAGATCGCTACGAATCCTGCTCGCCGACCCGATATTGGTGAACCGCGCGTGCACCCAACGGCCGGAGCAACCGTCGTTGGAGCACGAAAATTTCTCATCGCCTATAACGTCTTCCTCAATACGCCGGACGTGGATATCGCCAAGAAAATTGCCAAGGCTGTCCGCTTTTCCAGCGGCGGTCTGCGTTTCGTGAAAGGTGCTGGATTCCTGGTGCGCGGCCAGGCTCAGGTATCGATGAATCTGACCGACTTCGAGCAGACGCCCATCCACCGCGTGTTCGAGACCGTCAAGCGCGAGGCGGCCCGCTATGGCGTCATGCCAGTCTCGAGCGAAATCGTCGGCTTGATCCCGAAGAAGGCGCTGGAAGACGCTGCCGAGTGGTTTCTGCAAGTCGAGAATTTTGACTCGTCCTTGATTCTCGAGAATCGCCTTGCCGCCGTGATGGGTGGCAAGATGGCAGTAGGAGGTCTGCGCGCTGGAGTCGAGCCCTTCGTTGAGCAACTGGCAGCCCCGACTGCCACACCCGGGGGCGGCAGCGCATCGGCTGCGGCTGGTGCCATGGCGGCGGGTCTCGCGGCTATGGTCGCGTCGATGTCACGGGGCAAGAAGGCGTACTTGCAATACGAGACTCAGCTCAGCGCAGCCATCGCCGCTCTAACACCGCTGCGCGAGGAACTTAAGGCCGCGATCGATGCCGACGCCGAGTCGTACAACTCAGTAATGAGAGCTTACAAGGCGGCCAAGACGGCTACAGACGAAAAATCGGGTGATGCCGTGATTGAAGCCGCTCTCAAGGAGGCTACGGCCATTCCCCTGAATGTGGCGGAGAAAGCTCACCAGATCTCGCAACTGACCAAGACCCTTGAGCCGATCACGAATCCGAACATGAAATCCGATCTGACAACAGCCGTCGCGCTGGCAGCGGCCGCCATCACGGGCGCTTTGGCGAACGTCGAGATCAACCTTGCCTCCATCAAAGATCAGGCATTTGCGAACCAAGTCCGCCAGCGAACCTTAAAGATTCGCTCCTAGCAGGCTGCTGAAAAAGTACTGCTAATCCACAGCCGGGTATGTTACGAAAAAGCATGCGCGGAACAGATCAGCAGCAGAATCATATCTTCAGTTATTTATCTCCCGAAAACCGTGTGCGCAAGG
>Ga0209580_10000303_pt1 | contig 28964 bp, 29 predicted proteins | sample Coa_R1_5_FD_187153 | JGI IMG/M metagenome (GOLD analysis project Ga0209580, IMG submission 187153) | Surface soil microbial communities from Centralia Pennsylvania, which are recovering from an underground coalmine fire - Coalmine... | ecosystem: Environmental > Terrestrial > Soil >... | reverse complement strand
CTCCTACGAATTAAACGCCTGTCCCTGCTAGAGCCTTTAGCCCACCGGCAAGTCCGGCGCCGCCAAGGGTACCCGCTCCGAATGTCAAAGCATCGCTTGCAACGCCTGTAACAGCGCCAGCGATATCAGCAAACTCTTGATTCTGCTGTTGGTTGATCTTATCTGCCATACCAAATGAAGCCTCATTAGCGCTCGAAGCCCCTTCCGCGTACTTCAACGGGTCCTGAAGTCCTGCCAACTCTCTGTTTCCGGCGATAGACTGAATCAAGTTCTCTCGACCGATCTGTTGATTCTCAAGCGTAATATTCTCTTGCGTGTTCGCCAGATTAGCCGCGCCCGTCGCCGCGATATTGCCTCGAACAGCCTCTTGAACTCCACTTTGAAGTCCGGCTGGGTTAGCGGCTCCGCCGCCTTGCCCGGCAATAGCATCTGAAGTAGCCTGTTGGGCGCTTCTGACTCCGGCTGCGTTTGCGTTAATAGCCTTGGTATTCATCGACGCCAAAGTTGCTGCGTCGAACCCCTGAGGTGTTTGTCCGCTAGCAAGCTGCTGCAACTGAGTGTTAAGCTCCTGCAGAGTCGCGGTCTGGGACGCAAATCGTTCCTGATAAACATTCTGCAGCATCGTTGACAAACTAGCTTCTTGCTGCTGCGCTAAGATTTCGTTTCCGCTAGGTCCACACATTAACTCACCTCGAACTTCAACTCAAAGTCTCCGGCCTTCTCGCGCGGCTTGAAGCCATGCACGGCCATGAAAGCGACCAAACTTCGGCTACTGGATTCGAATACAACCCCGGTGCCGCCATCTTGTTTAAGCAACTTGAACAAAACCGGCAACCCGATATTCATGGCTTCAAGTAATCTCTTACGACTCACTTCGGATCGTGGCCCGAACTGGCAATGAAGCCGATACCAGTCCTCTTCCTTCTCAACCTTTACATATACAACCGGACCCTTATCATCCTGGGCACAAAATGCTATGTGACAGTCTGTTCCCGTCAACCACCACTCAGGTTGTTGCTGATCGTGATGCCATGTATCTGCTGCGGACCATTCTCGGATTTGATCGACATCTTGTTCGACTGACGGAATGAACTTAAGCATTAGAACAAGCGCTCCAGTGTGATGTAACTAGCGTACAATCGTCCCGTGAACAAAGGAGATGTCGCGCCTGCGCTCTTACGCTTTTTCTGAATCGGCGTCGAGTTCGCAATCCCGAAGATAGGACCACCGATTTGCCATGTACCGTTGACACTACTCGTACTGACTAACGATAGTCCTGTCTGCTTTGTTGTGAAAATAGCATGGGATGCGCCACAAATCTGTTGACTGGCAATGCTTGTTCCGCCATCTTGAACTAATGGTGCTGTCACAGAATTAGTAGAAAGATTTGTGGTAGACATCCCTAGCACACAAGCAATCGTATTATCAAACTTCGTAATGCTTGTTGCATACGTCATCACCGTACCAGAGCCGGTGCTTACGCCATATTGATCTAAAGTGAGTGGTCCGCCAGCAACATTCCAAACACCCATAGCTGTGTAGGTATCAAGGGCCACGCTAGTCGAAACCAGTGTTGCAGTTACCACCAAAGCCGGATTTCCCACGCAATTATTGCAGTAGAAAAACTGGAACCCCTCGCCCAAATTCGATATTGGGTTACCAATCAAATGCGGTAGAGGGAAATACGTATTTCCGGCATTATCGTTCACTGCTTGCGCAGACCACCGAAGCCCAACTACGAGCGAATTGCCATTAGCAACAGATTGAGCGGCGGATACGACCGTTGTAAACGGACCGCCTTGCTGACTGCCGCCACTAAAATTGACGAGTGAGATTGCCATTATGCGCTCAAATAAGTCAGGCCTTGATACTGCAACACGAAGTTGGTGCCGGTTGCGTCCAAAGCACCACCATTTGTGTTCTTGGCCGCGAGACCCCATCGTTGAGGAACCGATCCACCAAAAGCTGCCGCGACCGAGAAATGCGCAGACGTATATGATGTCGTAGCTGTCGGTGTATTCACCGTGCCCAAATGGACAAGGTTCGGAGTAGCTGTAGGTGTAAACGTAGCATCCGATCCAGACGCACCATCAGAATACGACGTGCCGCCGTCCATCGAGGCGTATAGCCAGAAATCGACAGTTCCTGCGGCAGTCGCTCCCGTCTTCACCTTCATCTGAACAAAAGCATCCAGATAAACGTTTGTGCTGTTATCAATAAACGCGGACTGCCACCAAGAGCCCGAAGCAAGGCTCGCCAGCGACATCGTTATCGTTGCTGCCGCAGCAAATTGTTCTTTAAGTGTTGCCATTTCCGTCTCCGTTTAGGTTAGGTTCATTGCCCATGTGATGTCGTGTAAGCCGTCTGACACAATCACGATTGTGCCGTCAGCTACGTTCAAGCCCGCTGTACTTATATCTGCAGGAGCGCCAAGAGTACCGTTTGTTGCACTTCGGGTTGCGATTCCATCATTCCAACCTATTGCTATATCCAAGGTTCCGGCAGATGGATTAGCTTGCAAGAAGAAGTTAGTGCTTACTCGATAGACTCCGGCTGGTGGTCTCGCCCCGTTTATGAGAAAGACTCCGCTCTTCGAAGTTGTAGTCTGAGTCAAGACAACAACAGACACTGCCAAAGGCGGGACAACTAGCGGAGGAAGGTCCGCAGAAACTATAGGACCGAAAACAGGTACAGCCGGTGCCCCAGATGTCGGCCCGCGCCAAAACGTGTTCGCCGCCTGAGTAGCCTTACCAAGTGTTAAAACTCCAGCGGGAGAAGCTACGTTTCCTGTAAGAGTAAACTCAGGAGGAACAGTCGGAACTGTAACCGGCAAGTCTGCATTCGCAATCAATCGAAACGTTGGGGTAGCGGCTCCGCCCGATGTAGGACCAGCAAAAAACAAGTTAGCGTTTTGTGTCGCCAAACCAAGAGTCACTTGGCCTGAGCCATTGGGAACCGTTACCGTGAAAATAGCAGGAACAATCAACGAGTTCATGCCATGATATGTTTCATAGTTACCAGTTGAGTCTGCAAAGATCACAACACCCTGATTCTGACCGAGTGTTAAGTTTCCGGCCACGCCATCGATGGTCAAGCTGTTGTTTGAAATTGTAAGAGTTCCGGTTCCGATATTCTGAATAAAGATCATCCAGCCTGTTTCCGATGTTCCTGAAGGCGGAGCCGGAACCGGATTCGGTAAGGTCAACGTAACCGCAGAACTAGAATTAAACGACAATAATCGCCCTGAATCTGTAGCAACAGCCGTATAGTTCCCGGAAAGGATATCAACATATCCTACTCCGGGGCCGATTAAAGCCCAGGATGTCGGTGCAGCAAAGGCATCAAAAATAGTCTCCCGAAGACAAACGAACATAGAGCCACGGAACTCAACCACATCGTAAGGTTCCCAACCCTGTAGAACCGCTCCAGGGAACTCAAAAGCCATACCAACGTCTGATGGCGAAGACCATACACCGGAACAGGCCATATTAACCGTCCCCGGTTTAGATGACTGACAATAACCTACTGAACCAGCGCACCCAAAATGACCATCTCCGAAGGCCGACCAAACATTTCCTACCGTATCCGCGATAGAAACCAAGCCTGCGTTCGCGTTATTATCGTTCGTTATGCCGACGAATAGTAAAACGCTACCAGCCTGAACTGGATTTGGAAACTGAAGATGGTTAATCGTAACAGAATTATTGGTTCCGGGAAAACTAGCCTGCACCGACTGGCGATACATAAGCCATGTCGCGGTTCCTGTATCGGCTGTGGTGCCATAGTTCGCGTGTGTAAAATTCACAGTGAACTGAGTCGGAGTCGCGCTCTGAATGACCAACAACTGACCGTCAAGAAAACCTCCCGTTGTCAAACCGGCAAAGGTCACGGTCGTGCCGACGATAAAATTATTCGCGCATGTAACCGTAACAACGTTGTTGTTTACAGCAGTCGCGGTAATAGTACCCGTCAAAGACGCACCGTTGCCCTTAAAGAACAACAGATTGGCGCCCCACGGAAAGGATGTCGATCCTAAAACAATCGGGCCTAAAGTTGCCGCCGTCGCCAGAGATTTTATAAAAACACCGTCTGTGGAACCATTCTGATACAATACCTTCCAAGTTGTATCCAGGTCTGTTTCTCTTTGGGTTATAGCGAGGAATGCAAAATCTCCTGCAGTTGATGGGGTCAGTGGTCCGACTTTAGGTGTATTCAAGCCAGTTGAAACACTTGTATTCAATAGCTGACCGTCAAAGTTTCCAAAACCTCCAGCTTGAGGAAGTCCTACGGTGCTCGGATTGAATACAAGATTCTCGCCTAAGATCGTCCAGGCGTTTGTGTTTTGGTCTGGGCGTAAACCAGTGCTACTCGTAACCGCTACGTACGTGCTCAGGTTCTGAACCACGACATCGTTTATGTTATAAGATACAAACGATTGCCATGTGCCTCGAAAGAACAGATACGGATCGATGTCAGTGGCTGTTGTGACTGTGCTCTTGATAAGAGTCTGAATACCCGCATTGTTCTGCGGGTTTGCTGAAGGCGCCTGGGGCATCAACGGAATGCTTGCTATGCGCGGGTTCTTGTCCGTTGCCACAAACTGGGCGTCGTGTTGCAGGTTCGGAGAAAGAGTACCTCTAAAATACGGAGGCAACGAACCCGCTGAAGGCGGTGGCGCAGATGCAGCCCCGTTTGGATCGATAGGCTCAGCTTCTACAGGAGTCCACGAAGCTGGAACCTCATCCTCAGAAATAATAAGTGGACTTCTCTTTTCTTCGGCCATTACTGTTCAACCACTAGACGACCATAGATTGTGATGTCATACAACTCATCACCATTCGCTGTTGTTCCGAAATCGACTTTAATCTGTAGATGTCGAGCAACAGCTATGCCGTTGTTACCCGAGAAATAATATCGATTCGGGCTGTATGTCGCAGCCGCGTTCGCGCCATAGACTGACGGCGGATCGGTCACGGGAGATGCCGCAAAGGCTGTAAACGATCCAGAAATCTCGTTGAGCAAGAAAGAAACTGTTGGGCGATAGCTGATACCGCTAAAGTCACATTCTATAAATTTCAACAAAGCTCGCTGACCTGGGTGTGCAAGCATGATGCCGCCCATCACGAAGAAGGCATCGTATGAAGTCCCATTATCTGTGAAGACCGACAGACTGCGCTTTAGGATCGAACCTCCACCCGCCGAAGGACCGACCAACAACGCCTTCAAACCCGGAGCATACTCTACGCTCTGAACCATCTGGGCTCCGCCTGTGATGACCGCAAACGGGCTCCAAATTGGCTCTGGACCTTGAGGTCCTCCAGGAACTTGACGCGGGTTGATACGGTACCAACCTGTTGATCCATCGGCTAGGAAGATACAGTTATCGTTACCATTCTGGTGAACAGCCACATAACCCGCAGATGGGTTCCATGTCGTATCCGGTACGCCGGAGCTTGGCAAATTCGCTAACTGATCCCCTACCGGGAACCCGAAGTTAGCGATGTTCAAACTCGGGCTCATGACCATGAACTCGTTGTCCGCGCTGAAGAAGAATATTTCTCCGCCGTACACATCCAAGAAGTTATAGCTTAATAACCCGATTCCTGGGCTCAAAGTGACTGAGTAGAAAGAAGACGTAGATGGTCCGCCACCGATTATTTCTACTGAGTCCACGGTAAATGTCACCATACCCACAGGTGTTCGCACCAATCTCGTGACCGTAGCCAAGAACGGAAGAGTGTATGTAGGAGGGAAAGCTTCCGCACCATTGCCAACAATTGGCGTATCCAAACCCTTACTAAACAAAACATTCTGACCCGATGTTCCCCAAATCTTCTGGAAGTTATAGGCCATCGGCAAGAATGTCGATAGCGGCGGATCATTGACGTGGTTTATCGGCGCCGAAATTTGGTTGTTGAGACCAGGGAACTGCGAAGTCGCAACATCCGGCAAAAAATCCTGGAACACCCAATCATAGTTAACACCATTGATCGTATACTTAGCTGTTCCGGCCAACGAAGGAATATTCGGAATTTCCGTCAACTCGAACATGTTCGCGAAGCCGCCGCCGTCTGCATCTCGCCAAATCACAATCGTATCGAACTGGGGATCGCTTGAGTAGTTTCCATAGATAGACACTACCGCACCTGCGTTCGCACCCGAGAGCGTTGTCACAGGAGACGCGGTCGTGATCAAATTTGTTTCTGATCCCGTTGGAGCAGGCAACGGCCCGTTAAATGGCTGGCCTGGAGGAGGTGTGTTGGTCGGCACTCCGCCCGTAGTAACCGAATAAAAATCTGTTAGAGATCGAGCCTTATACGAATACGCCCAGGTGTGAGAACTCGACCACACCAACTGATTCTGCTTAAAAGGTCCGTTGTTTACCCATACGGCTACGTTATCAACCGTCTGACTCGACCCAATTGCAGAACTTGTGTTCCAGGTTGGTTGATTAGTTCCACTTAAACCTGATTGTACCACGAACTCGATATCGGCAGGGTTGTTCGTGTCTTGGATGTCTGGAGAACCATATGCTGTCTGTCCGAATGGGGCGTCGAATCCTGCAGTTGGAAGATACCACTGTGTGGTTGCGGCCCATGATGTAGACTGCCCAACGTTAGTCCAGTTTACTTGGTTATCGGACTGCTGAATACCATAAGCTGACCCTAGGTTCTTCCACGTCACACCCGTGTCGGATGTAGTTGCTCCCTGCGCAGTTGCCCATGCTGGGTGAGAACCGTTTGTAGAGGTTCCACTATTCTGAGCCTGCTGACGATTAGAGTTCGTGTCGATAATGATTGTGCCCTGAGTATAGGCATGGTTCGATTGCCAATACCAAACCGCAAACGGGTCGCTACCGCCAGATAGACCACTCCCGATGCAAACCCAGAAGCTACCGTTGTTATCTACAACTACTCCGAAGCTCGCAGAGGATGGCGATGTCCAAGCGTTATACTGAGTACCGGCCTGCCACGTCTTAGTCAAAGACACTAGACGCCATGTGATAATGCTTCCGTTTGCGTTTGCGGGCTCGGTTGTGGTGAAGCCCAAATTTGTAGCCCACGAAATCGTCCCGAATGTCGTGTTTGTCGTACCCGAGTTAGTGCTCTCTTGCAGATAAATTGTAGCCGTCAGTGGCTGGCCCGGCTGAGGCACCGTAAAAGGCTCTACCACTCGTCTCTGGTTTGGCGGAGGATTAGTTGTTTGGCTCGGCGCCCAATTTTGGAAAATCTTGTTCGCTTGGTTGATGTTTCCTAGGCAATACCATGCCGCAGTTTGCAGTGCGAATGGATTCGGATTTATAACAGCGCCCGGAACGTTTGTGATAGTGCCCGGATCGATAACGGAGAATCCTGGACCACTCGAAGCAATGTTTACGTAGATACAACCAGAAACCTTACTGTAGACAGCAGCCGGGGTCGTGTTTGTGCTAAAGAGTTGAGTTTCAGTCTCAATCGCTAAGAAAGGTTGCCACTGAACTATCTTACCCAGATTACGCCATGTGACTGTGTTATCGGTTGTGGTGCCACCTGGAGTCTGGTTCCATCCCGGACCACCCGCGCTCGTCTTACCCAATATCGCGACGGTTCCGACGTTCGTACCGCCCGCGATAGCATGAATCTGCTGAATGTTGTTGTTGGCGTCTATAGCCAAGCCCATGGTCGAGAACATGGTACTTGCTTGCCACGTACCTGCAGCCGCGCCGGAGGATGTAGCAACCACTCCCGGAGCAACAGTCGGAGCAACACCGCCCCAATTCCAAATCGATACGTTCGGATTAGTTAAGTTTCCAGCATTCAAGTTTGTATTGAGCGGAGTCCACTTGAGAGTGTCCACACCATCGCCCATATACAACACACCGCCCACAGCCTGGAAATAAGTTTGCCCTGCACCAACGCTCTTACCGAACAAAAGAGTCTTCGAACCATTCTGTTGATCCCAGTACACGGCGCCTGTAGAAATAGCTGTCGCAGCGTGGCTCTCAGAGATAGCATTCGCGTTGTTAAGCGTTAATGTAGTTGTGGAGGAGGCGCTGCAAATGAAGGTTCCATTGTTGCCTGGGTTCGTTACGAACCCGGCGATCTGGAACACCATACCCGCATAGGCGTTGCTACCACCATTAGGGAATGTTCCTGTGTAAACGGCACTTCCACCTGAGGAGTTAGCAACAGAAGAAATAGACAATGATCCCGTAGAACCAGTATCGATGATGACACGAATCGTGCCATCAGTTAGTTGGAAGGGAAACGCCCGCAAAGGCGCTGTTGGGTAGGTTGTGGTCGAGAACGTCACATGCCCTGGACGACGCTGCAGCGTCAAGCGATTCGTAAGCTCAACGTTGCGGCCCATCCACAAAGCATCCGGTCGGCCACCGTAAAATCTTGCAGTATAAATGTCAGAAGGATCGTGCAGCACATTTCGCTGAGTGTAGAGGCCCGTAAAAGCGCGATCAATAAAGATAGGGACATACTTCGGCTGCTTTTGCGGTTGGGCGTTATGCTGCTGAAGAAGATTCATGTTTTAGATTCCGCGTGCTTGAACTGCCTGCTGAGATTTCAGCATTGCCGATGCTTGTTCCTTGCTTGCTGCCAGCCATTGCTGGGCAAAGATGTTCTTCTGGGTGTCGGTCAAGCCCTCGGCTTTAGCCAAGAAGGCAGCGACCCCGCGTTGTCGATACAACTGCGCTCGCGCGTCATCGACCACTGCAAAGGCCTCACCCAAGAAGAGATTGTTATAGATATCGCTGTATGAGTCCGGGATAGGTGCCCACCCGTCACTCAAGGCCGCGAATTGAACTGGCGCTGTCTGATACGTCAAATTGATTGTGTAAATCGCATCAGGGGCGCCCATGAAACGAATCTTAAAACTTGTACCCGGAGTGAAAGCTATTACGGCCACGGCTGATGGACGTTGCTGCTGAGCCGCAATCGACCCGGTCTTCGAAAGGGGCAAGCTGTTGTAGATATCTTTTATTTCCCAAATCTTGCCGCCCGCATCTGTGAGGGACACTTTTTCCAAGAACCCAAAAGTAGCGATGTTGTAGGTATAGTCCTGATTCCCTACTGTTGTGCTCTGGCTCGAATCTTCTGCTCGATTAAAAGCCCACGTCATCGGAGCCCCAAGAAAGGAGTTACGAATCATAGACGCAATCGAAATGGCTGGCTCGTTGCCGGTTTGTGAAGAAATAGCTTGTCCGTAGATGAACTGCGCCACATAATTCAATGTTGTCTGAAGTGTATTCGCCATTACGCAACCTTATCTAGTTGGTGGGAAAGGCCACTGCGGGTTAAGCCGCTGCGCGTTACTCTGACCGTAACCAGTAATACCGCGACCCGGCACAAAACTATACTCTTCTTGCTCACGCGCGTCCTTAGCTCGAAGCTCCATTACCGCTCTCAACCACAGTCCCCATTCCTGGGCAAACTGTGCCTTGATCTTAGCTTCGGGAGCGTAACGATGACACTGCGCGATAAATCCCTGACGGAAATACGGTTCGTATTCATCTGGTAGCGGCGCCAATGTCTGTGACAACGATGTGAATCGAGTCGGAGCCATCTGGCCCACAAGATTAAACTGCCACGTCACACCTGTCTGCGAAGGAGCGGGCACGATTCTAAATCCCCAACCACTCGGGTCCACGACAGTCCACTGCGTTGTCGCGCCTGCGCCGGGTGTGGCGATGGTTCCGGCTGCAGAACTAGCAGGAGCGACCGGAGCGGTTGTGCCCTCGGTTCCATATCCTGTTATAACCAAGAAGTTTCCGTTCGCATCTCGAATCTGAGTAATCGGATTCGACGGCATCGCGTTCGTTACCGACAACGGGTTCGTATAAACCGATCCTGAGACCGGATTGTTTCCAAATGTGCTGTTTCCGGTATTGCTTGCGCCCCAAGTACCGTAATAAAGCATGTAGTTCGGGTACCAGTTCACCAAATAAAGTGGGGCATTAAAGTTGGTGTTAAGGTACTGAGACCCCGTCTGCTGTGGTAGGGATCGTCCTACCTCAACTGCTTTCCATGGTTTAGGCTCAGACGTGTTCGTAACGTTCACGCAAATACCGCGCTCTAACCACGACAAATTCATAATGGACTGACCGACAAGACTAGGGATGGAGATGGTCGGGTCGCCGCCCGAAGCCACCGGCAAATAGATTCCTGCATAATCCTGCTGAAACGAGTTTGTGTAAAATGGCGGAATCTTAAGCTCATTCCACTTCCAAGGGAAAGGAATAGCGCAGATCGCGGACATCACATCATTTGCAATTGTTAAGGCTGGTTGGGATGATGCTTGAGGAACGTTAAGGTTGGGCGCAAGATAACCCGACGTTTGGGCTATGTCTACGATATCTTGCAACTTTACTGTGGAAAGAGAGAACGCCATGTAGTTCCTTCCTGAAATCGTCTCGATAGATATCCCGGCCTATCGAGACCAGCCTGCCGGGCCAGTACAATTACTTAAGCGGCTACTGCTTCTTCTGGTGCTAGAACATTTCGCTCATCAACAAAGTGCTGGCCTTCCGGGGACTTCAAGAATGCCATCAACTTGTCAATGTCCTTATCCTTCACCAAATCAAGCAACTTCGTGGCGGTATCGCGCTGCATTGTCGAAGGAGCGATAGGAGCTTCCGAGGCAGTCATCGTGTTTGTGGTCGGGAGAGCAGCTACATCTTCCCAAGACAACTTCGTATGGTTCGGAAGAACCTTACCGTTTCGAACAATACCCTTCGCGGTGTCGCCTGGGTACCACTTCATTTTGCAAATCTGACACATACGCATTTCGGAGTGGTCAACAAAAACGTGATGAACGATAGCGAAATCATTTCGTCCATCGGGGATTCCTCCCCACTTCTTGCCGCCGCCCTTCTTGTGTCTGCATCGGGACTGTATAGCCTTCAGATTTGCATCAAACTCTCGCGCGTTTGCACGGCGCTGTTTATCACGCTGTGCCTGGGCGATCTGAAAACTCTTTTCTTTCTCTTCCAAACGAGCTTCACGCTTTAGAACAAGTTCCAATATCTGCGATGTCTCGTCGGTCTTTTCTGTTGCTTCTGTTTCCTTAGCTGCAAGAATGTTAGCCAAGGTACTAACGGCCTTGAATAACTTATCAAGGTCCTGCTCTGTGTAAGCCATAAATCACCTTCGCCGGTTTATAAAGTGCCGGGAACTTAAACGCGATTCGGTGTCGAATCAAGCTTTCCATTTCTGAAAAGCCATAGGGTACGCCGATATACTCTACTTACGGGACTCAAAACTGGTTTCCCGAAAATCTCGTGGGCTTTCGCCTCGGTCAAGATTCTCTCGGTAATCAGTCTAGATACAGGGGAACGCCACCCGCGATAATCTAATCCGGCTGGCAAACCATGTCGATCCAACTTCAACACATCCCACTCGTACATACGTGGAATCTGAAGATAGGTAATGTAGACAAGCTGATCTGATCCAGGTCTAGCTGCCCACAACGCCACTGTCTGTGGCGGGAATCCATTATCGATAAAGAAACACCGGATTCCGTTGTTACGGAGTTTGGCGATGAAATCAAACGTAGAGATTGAGTTCACCATTCGACCCTGGGGATTAGCCAAGATATCCTGGTCCTCCATCTTATACTGCTGGACCATCGCGTCCGACTTCTCTTTTTCGAACTGAAACGCTTCCTTGACAAATGCTTTATAATCCTGAGGCCACTTCACCCAATTTGGGGTGCCGCCTGCAAGCATGTGTCGAACACTCTCACGAGTAGTCTTGATGTCGTGAGCACTTCTAATTGGGTCTTCTATATTTTTGTACTCTGGGTTAATTGTCCAGTTATCCATTGGTGTTCCTTCCCTGAGGGATTAGGATTGAGTTCGGGGAGGCCCAAAGACCTCCCCAAACGAATTCTTTACTGCACTGCAGGTACGCTGTCAATCCAACGAATACGCTGTGTATTCAAGCCTGTCGCTGGCGGCAATGTAACTGTCTGGTGGAACTTGTAGGAGGCCCATCCACCAATTGTGCCTGTTGGATCGAACGCACTCTGTGGGGCGTCTGTTACGACGTAGCACTGAATTGTTCGCCAATCGCCTTCGTCAAGGTCGGTGTCGCCCGGAACTTCGAGCCACACGCCGATCATGGCGTAGTTGCCAAACACGTACGTACGGTACGCTGTCTTACCTGTTGACTGGTAATTGGCGGTTGTCGTAACGAACGGTGTCTGACGCAGGATTATGTTTGTGCCTGGGAGTTCGATATCCTGTGTCTGGTCCGAGCCAGCAATCTTGTCGAACTTCTCAATCTGTTGGAACTTCAACAAATCAGCGATAGAATCGTTGACTGTTGTGGCGTTGTAGATATCACCTAGCACGTTAGGCGATACTGCGCCCATGAACTTCCCCTTCTTGCAAGGAAGCACGTTGTGGCTTACCAACTGCTGCTTCATTTCTCGAAGTGTTGCCAAATCGAGTGTGTAAGGGGCCGATAGCAAACCGCTCTGGTTAACGTTGCCGTCAACTGTGGAAGCGGAATCAGCTACCGCGCTGTAAAGTTCACTAATGGACTGACCGGCCTGATAGCCCAACTCAACCGCCGAGTTGCCCACAAGCTCATCGATAGCTGCCGCGATTGCGAAAGCCGAGAAGTTTGTGTAGTCGTTCCACTCGCCCACCTGAGCAGGTGCGCTCAACTGGGTGATCAATTCCGGCGATCCTACAGTACCGTCTGCTCGCTGGGTTGTATCACCAGTTAGCGTGTTGTACTGGAAGAAGGTACGGTTTACGCCCATGTGCAAAGGCTGCACACGTCGTTCCGCGCATGCTACAAAGGCGTCCGTTTCGCCCTTTAGGTTGGGGATCAGTTCCTTATCGAACAAGATCGCCTGCGCGGTTAATACGTTTCCTACGTTAGCTGCTGACGGATTTGGTCCACCTGCTGGCATAACTTACCTCGTCACTCCATGTCTTTGCGCGAACTTTTAGACTTGTCCGGCCAGTATCGCATTCATCTCAGCCCGTGATTTCGGGTCTGCGACCATGCGCTTAAATTTCGCTGTGTCCGTCTTAGCCAATGTTAGAATGTCCGCTTTTGTGAGCTTTCCGGTAGAAGCTACCGCTGGTCTTGTTCCCGATAGGGAGCCAGGGGCAACTGTTCCGTTAACTCCCGGTCTAGCCGCTGGTAACTCAGGATTTGCTGGTACCGTGGCAGATGCCGGTGGGGCTGTCACTACAGGAGGAGTAACAACAGCCGGTACTACTGGGGTAGCGACTTGCGCTACGGGTGACGCCGGTACTGGTGGATTAGCCACAGGCGGTGTCGGTCTTACGGGTTCTTTCGGGATTACCGGAGCCAACTCGTTTTCCTTAGCCAGGAAAGCAAGCTCCAAATTATCGACGGTGTATTCGAGTTGATTATCCTCAAGATACTTTCCGATAACGTCGGAATTCGCTTGGCAAGGATTATAATCTTGGATATGTCGCTTCATGAACTCCAGGGCTGTTGCTTTGCCCTTGGCGAATAATTCTGCTTCGCGAGCTTTCTGCTCAGCTTTAGCGACTTCAGAACCAGAAATCTTTCGAGCAGCCGCAATGGCTTTCGCTTCATCGGAACTCTTCAGGTCCTTGATAGCCTGCGCCATCTCCTCGTCAGTCAACGCTTTGTTGATAGGAGTTTCTGGCTGCTGCTGGTTCTTAAACGAAACTTTTTGGGATTTCAGACGGTCGAACGCTCGAACAGCCTGCGTATAAGACTCGTTGTTCTTGAGCAATAGCTCGACCATATCCGAAGTTTCAAAGTGAGTAGGTCGGCCTACCGGCTTACCTGTCTCATCCTTGACTTGGAAATTTTGGACTACCTTCGTGATGTTACCCTGGTCATCTCGTGTTACGGAGATGCCTAGGCGCTCGAAGGTTTCCTTGTACTTTGCCTCTTCGGCTTCCCACGACTTAGGGGTCGGTTCTGCCGATCTTTTTGCCACTTCTTGTTCGGCTGCAACTCGTGCAGCTTCAGCAGATGCAGCATCGGCAGCAGCTTTATCTGCCGCTTCTTTTGCCGCTTGCTCTTCAGCAGCTTTTTGTTCTGCTACCATCTCAGGCGTCACCTTCGCTAGTGCATCAAGCTTGGTTATGCCTTCAGGGCTCTTCATCAAACGCGCCAAGTCTTTGTTTGGCAGTTTGTAAAGGTCGGCCCGCGTTTTTAAATCTTTCGTTAGCGCCTCAACTTCCTCAGGGGAAATAGGCGCCAAATCATTCGCACGAGTGATCATGGACGACATATTTTATTCCTTTATATTCGATTCGACCGGATACGTCGGGATAGGATTTCCCGCGCGTAATTGAGTATCGGCATCTTGAAGTTCTCTACGAATGCTCTCGTCCGTCACTTGTCTCTTAATAGATTCTAGTTGAGCATGGAACTCGACCGACTTCTTGACAACCGAGCAAAACTCATTCACAGTCCGGGCCTGTAAATGAGCGGATGCGAGTTTCTTCTCATAGCCATCTTCCATTGGGTCTAACTTCACCAAACGAGAGTTGACTATGTCGCATGACTTATGAAAAACCATGACGAGAACTTCCCAGCCTGGGTGCTTGGATAATGCCGCAAGCATCTGTCGCTGTTGAGCGGTCAATTCGTCATATAACAACGGTTCTGCCATTGGGTACTCCGGTCATTAGATTAGAGGTCGGTTGTGCTTCCGAAGCCGACGTTACTCGGCTCCCCAGTCACTTCCGAATTAAGAGCGTGTTCGACGGCGCCTCGCATTACTTCATTTTGCGCCTTACCCAGTTGTTCCTGTGCTTCCTTCTGTTGATCTTGCTGGAACTTCTGGTTCTGTTGAACTTGTTGTGCCTGAGCCTGCTTCTCTTGCAAAGCGGCTGGCTGATTCTGTTGAGCTTGCTTCTTCTCTTCGTCGGTCATCTTCACCAAGAAGTTCTGGCTATACTTCCAGCCTGCAGCTTCTGCGAACGCCTTGAAGATAGCAACAACATCCCACTTCATGAATGTTTGCTGAAGGCCAGTGTTAAAGGCTGGCGCAGTCATCAACTGCACCATGATCGGCAAAAACTGCGCCATTTCTTTCTTAGCGCCCAGGTGGGCTCCGGCCAATACTTCAAACTCAAGTTCGGCTTCTCGGAACTGAATATGATCAATCTTAAATTTCGGTCCTAGCTCTTCGCCAAGAACTCGCTTCAATACGGATGTCGGCAACAGATCGTTGTTCAACTCATCCATGATCTGGAGCCATGGCTCGAATACCTGACGAATGAAACGTCCCATCGGACTATCTAGACGGGAGGCGTTGGCCTGAATAACAGCCGCAGCGCCGGTTCCGCTACGCATGCCGGTACCTCGACCCGCAGACGAACTAGCGCCTTGAACAACTTGTTCGTTAGCACCAGAAGAAGCCGCGCTCGCAGCTTGACTCATCTGAATGGCTGTAAAAGCTGCCGCAGGAGGCGTAGGCATCTCCAAAAATCTGAAGGCCTTGTCCACATCCTCATCAACGTCGATAATGCCGCCAAGAGACCATCGCTGGTTCTGCTGTAGCGTGTTGAACCCTTTCTTACGAACCGCAGGAGGCTGCAAACAGAAAGCCAACAGATCAAGGGAAAGGTTCGTTACCCCTTGCTCAATCAACTGCTCCGGTCCCAAAAGTATTCCTAGACCTTGTCCATAGAAACAATCCGGGATATTACGCCAGTTGGCCGATAGGAACGGAATCTTGTGGTAAGGGTTTACCTCATTACGGATCAAAAGATTGTGCCCGTTAAACGACAAAATCACGATAACGCGCTCATTATCCCAACGCTCTAAAATCTCAAGAGGTAGATCGAGCGGGTTCGCACTTGTCTTGTAGCTACGTGGCAACGCATGCTGCAAGTACCCGTACATTCCCTCGGGAATGGTAAGGGTGATGTTGTCCGGCCCCGACGTAGGCTTGCTCAAGAACAGATTCTTAAGCTCGGCTTCCGAAGGAATCTTATAACCCTCGACACCACGCAAACGATTCAGGTCTTCATATGTCGCGTAGTCTCGATAAACAACCCACTTCGCTTTACGGATATCACCAACACGTGTTCCTGGGTCTACAAGAACAGTACGAATATCACAAAACTTAATCCAGGGGTGCGACTGAACGACATTATCGTTAACTACTTCGAATTCATCCGACTCCGCCGTATCGATCATCTCGACTTGGCCGGTTGCGTGTACGTACCGTTGCTGCTCGCCCTTGCGCACGTAACGCTTGCGCTTCTCTTTATACTCGGTGTAACCCCACTTCATGATCAAGGTTCCGAACAACGCCATATGTTCAATGGCTAGTTCGGTCTCTTCCTCGAAGTGCATCAGGTCAAGCTGAGTTGTAAATAGCGATCTCTTCGCATCAACAGTGCCTTTGTCTGTTCCGGGCCGTGGGCGAAGCTCGAACGGTGGCTTCTCGTAGAAGATACCACCCATAATCTTCGGCACAATCGAACTGATGTGATTCGAAACCGTAAACTTCGGAACGTTGGCCTGCGCAACCTGACCGCCATCGAAGGCGGAGTTCGCAGCCGGTGACTGGTAAATGGTATCGGCAAGAGTCCAACCGCTAGGCCACTGGTTGATGTTCAACCACTGATCAGCGCGTTCCGCATCCTTGATCACGAGCATGACCGCTTCGCGATCTTGGAATAGGATCGTATCTGTATCGGCATCCTTGATCAAACTCTCGACAGTGATCTCGGAAGCTGGGTCTATAAACTTCGCAGCTAGAGATGCATCAAGTTCGCTGCTGCTTGCCTTTTCCAATTCAGCCATTAGATTCTAAATCCTGGTCCTAACAATCTTTTTCCTGCATCGCTCATAGCACCACGACGCTGGTCCGCTGTTGGCGGAGCCATGTTAGGTATTAAAGAAGGCTGTTGTGGCTTCTGTGTTCCCCAACCGCCAAACATTGCTTTTTGCCAAACCTGACGAGCGTGTGCCTGCCACAACAACTCTTGACGCTGCTGCATCAAGTCAAGCTCTTGTTGTGTCGGAACATGAAGTGGCAAGAAGTACCACAACATCGACATCGCGTCCGGGATATCGTCTTTACGACCCTTGTTCTTTCTCTCGCCCGTATAGCTGGTCAACTGATCGAACGTCGGATCGATCCAGTCCAACTGCTTTTTGGCTACTCCGAAAACAAACTTCAACAGGTCCGCAACCAACAAAATCTCAAGCTGCTTGATTCTGTTTCGCTTCGCGTCCGGTTCCGGGTTCGGTTCTCTCCACCAAATTCGTGGCAAGAAATCCAAACGCTTGTACCATTCCTGAAGTCGAAGCTCTAAAAGCTCCGCGTTAATTGTCTTCTCAATAATGGTCTGAACTGGGTTCCAGTCCTTATCCATCTGAGCAATCTGTTGGGCCAACTCGGACGATGTCCACTTGCCATGACGGATTTCAAGGATTTCTAATCCCCAACGTCCATCGGCACGTCTAAACCGTCTTGCGGCTGCGCCTGCTGAGTAATCACTCTGCTTGTTCTTGGAATAAGCAGTATCCCAGGCAATGTAGATGTTGCCTTCCTTGGCAGCGGCTGAAGGGTGAATTGTGGACCGACGAAGTTCTTCAATCGTGAACGCGATCTTGAACTTGTCTTCCTCAGCTTCCATAGCGGGTTCGTTAAGCTGTTGGCAACGGAAGACCATCTCGTCTACCGCCAACTTCATCCGCAAATCTTGGAAAGCTGTCTTTGAAAGCTTCGGAAAGTTAAGAACAACCATTTCTTCCGTAAGCTGCTTCAAAGGAACGGCTTTGTATTGTTCTTTTACAACCCAGCAAGCTCGGCAGAAATACTTCGCCGGGCTGACTGACAGCAACGCAATACGCTGTCCGAACCAGTCATCGGCTCGATAACGAGTCCCGATGTTGTCGATAAAGCCCCACGGCATAGGGATGTTGCCCGTGGTGTTAATCTTCGAGTTCAATAACGCTAATGTCGGCTTAGGTGTGCCGGGTGTACAATTCTGTTCGTTCGTGCAGTCATCGCGCTTCAGCACATCGCAGTGAGCACCGGCCTGTCCCGACTCCATCGAGGAGATCGAAACGCTCTTATCCTTCTGCCAATGCTTGCGCACACGAAGCAACAACGGGGTGTTGTTCTCAGACGGCGCCTTCGAAAGAATGTAATCTGGAAAAAGTAGATGCAAATCCAGAGACGTGCTTTCTTCGTTGTGCGGCTGATAGAACAAATAGTTCTTGATTTCTTTCATGAAGCCACGGGCCAACTCTTTCGTGGCCGTAACGATCATGATTCGAATATCAGGAACATTCAACATCCACTGGATGCAATCGACACCATCAATAGTCGATTTGAAAAATCCTCGGGAATCCAACAGAATCATTTCTTTTGTTGGACGACCCTCGCCATCAAAGCGCTTCTGAGTATCGAAAGCACTCTGGACGTGTGTTAGGTTATATCCTGGGTGATAGACACCGTCGAAGTTCTTCTGCACAAACTGATCGCAGACTTGCTGGTGCGTCTCAGAAACCCAGTTCTTCTTAAGAACGGAGACACCAAGCCAAAATAAATCTTTGCGGGCCTTATCGCGGTAGCCCAACCATCCTACAAAGGACGGTTCCTCTTTCAGAATCTGGGCTCGATATGGGACAGGAACAGAATTCGGCTCTTTCTTCTTGGCCTTTTTCTTGTCCTTACCGGCACGACGGGCGATCTCTTCCTCTTCGTCCTCGGCCTCTTCTTCAGATTCTGGTCCCAGCCACTCTCGGCCTACAAAGGTTTGGCCTAAGTGATGCCAATTTGCGGCCTCAGATAAATACCACGGATACGTTCCGTCTTCCTTGCGCTTCAGTCCAAGAACAAACTGAACCCACTCATCGGTAGGCCCATAAACCTTTTCCTGGCTTCCACGCGCTTCTGGGGTAATAGCTAGAGCTTGATTACCCGCATCCAACGCCTTCATACGGTCTAGGAAGTTGTTTTCAAGAGTCTCGCGAGTTGTTACCTTCGCTTCCGTCTCTGTTAACTTAAAACCTAGACGGGCTGCTTCCTCGACGGATATGGACATTGGGTTCCTTACTGCGCTTCAGCCACCTTACGCTGCTGAGCGTTCCAATCGAGGGACTTGCTCAATTCACCCTTCGGCTTGGCTGCTGGTTTCTTTGGCGCCGCCAGCTTGTACGGCGCATTTGAATATTCGTGCTGCATATTGCTGGTAACTGCTCCCAGCGGCCCGGCTGCTTTAGGCGGTGCATCTGGCTTCGGCTTCTCAGCCTCTACTTTTGCCGACAACGCATCGGCCCCGGCCAACGTCTTCTTAGCACCGGCTAGAATCTCTTCAACTGTCTGCGCCATCATTAGCTCCCAGGACGAATGTCTTCCCGGTCTTTCTCTCCGAGCACCGGAATGGCTTCGTATCCATGACTGCCTTTAAAAATTGCAACGATCCCACCGGGCTCTACTCGGGCTTTGCTCTCGATAGTTCCATAAAGAACTCGATAAAGCTCCTTTAGAACCGAACCATGGACACCGGCAACAGTCGGAATACCATTGTCGTCTCCAACGTGAATAACCTTCATCAAGACCGGGTCAACGCGCTCACGGAACCCTCGAACGGTTTCGCCGCCCGGAATCATGACTTCTGGATGCTCGTTATACCACTTCAGCGCCTTCAGGTTTTCTTTCGATTTTGGCTTACCCGAAAAGTCTCCTGTATTCAGAGACTCAAGATCGTCTATAACGACAACCTTCATCTTCTTCTCTTTCGCCAATGGGTCCAGAGTCTCGATTACGCGCTTTCGATCACTACCATAAATGCGACCCAAGTCTTTGTTCTTGAAGAACTGCACTATCTGCTGAGCCTGTTTCTTGCCTGTGTCGTTAAGGGATACGTCCAAATCTCCACGAAAGATGTTCTCATCGTTAAGATCGGTTTCCCCATGACGCACGAAATAAGCTACGGGCCGAATATAGTGCGAAGATTTCATGAGATCAATTTAACACTCACACCTAAGTTTGGGTCCTGGGTAGAGACTAGACGATAGTCACCTGTTATGGTCTTCTCGATATAGACAGGGACATCGTAATAAAGGGAGTCCTCAAGTTCAAAACCCATAATCTCAGCCTGGAACGTGTGCCCACCCGTTGTAAATGTTGGGTTAGGGCCATGCACAGTCAACATGAAAGAGTGATCTGGTCCGAACTTTTGTTTAAACTCCGTATCAGAAATCACTGGAGCCGGTTTAATAACACGCTTCAAAAAGTCCTGGACCTTATCGATGGGTTCAACACCTGCACCGATATTCAGTGGTACCGGCAAACCCTCGTAATCATCATTGAATCCATAAATAAGGATACCGATGATCTTGTGCGTGTTTGCGGATATAACAGCGGAGCCCGATGAACCTCCGGCCCCAAAAATCTGCGCCAGAAATACATCCGTATCCCCATCATCACCTGCGGGGATTACACCGCTAGAAATCTTTCCTTCACTCAACTGCTTAGCCATACCAACAGCAAAATTGACATTGATAACGCTATCGCCTACATGCTCACCGTCGATGGTACCTAGTGGGATTACGGGGTAGGCCTTATCGGTCTTCATTTCGAAGATCGCGAGATCGGCATCCTTGTCCTGCTCGTGCTTAATCACAGTCACAGGAGTTTCGGGTCCGCCGATATCTTCCGCGACCGAAAATGAATCCGCTTTAGGATCGATACAGTGCCCGGCGCCGATCAAATGATATCCGCCGACTATTGTTTCGTAGGCCTCAGTCGTGCAGATGAATCGTTCCTGCTTTCCCCGGTGTTCGTACAGAGCGAAGGTCGCTTTGTAGACTTCACCCTCAAAACCCTTAGGAGGCTGGATAGAGCTTGCCTTGACAGCAAGTGGAAGAGAAAGAATCAATGCCAGAAGAACGTTGGCAAGCTTCATGTTCTAACCTGTGATCGCTATGTTGGCAGAGCACCTACGATCACTAGCCGCCCCTTGCGGGTCCCCTGCTCGGCCTTACTGCTGATTCTGATCAGGACGATCAGGATGTACTTGGTACGTATACGCGTGGCCTAGTAAGAATCCGAAGAACGCATACGTACAATTTGCCATGCCTGGGCCGACATCATTACCCGTCTTCCAACGATAGATAAGCAATGCGGCCATCCACACGCTGCCGATAATGGTGTGAAACTTATTGATCAGCGCGTCTAAAATTTTGTTTAGTGCTTCCATGATTTCATTGTGTGGGCGAAGTTTGCCATGTGCTTAACATGAGCGTTCTTCGAGTGACGAGCAGCCTCCAGCTTCTCTGCTGGAATCTTCTCTCCCTCGGCAACACCCAAGGCTCGGTGCAAACCACCCTTACGAAGTTTATGGAGCGCTCGATACAGTGAAGGATTCTTTGCGGCCATATTACGCTCCTGTCGGTCGAGGTCCGGCTATCATAGCCTTCTCAGCGATCTGGTCAGGAATACCGTGCTCACCCTTATCAGCAGCCATCTCTTCCTCATCCGGCTCCGAGGTGTGGTGCATCATTCCGTCCATCATGCCATCATGATCTCCGGTAGCGTACTCCACGTTCATGTGATCGCCATCTTCATGATGGTGGGTGGTTGTATGACTGCCGTCTTTGTGATGCTTAACGGTAGTCGTATGAAACTTATGCTTCTTCTCCGCCATGATCTAGTCCTTCGGCCAACGCCTTAAGTGTTGAACTTTCCTTCTTCTTATCGGGACTGTTAAGAATGTCCTGAGCCTTACGCCACGAAATAGACTCACCGTTATGGGCATCACAACAGTCGTCCCAGTCCACTTCGTTATCTGACTTCTCCATCACATTGCAAATGCCGTCTATACCCTTCTCGTCATCTGCCACAAAATGCTTGCAAGGCGCCCCACCGGCACAACCGTTACAATTCGTGCCTGGACCCTTAGCCCACTCTAGACCAGCTTGGTCTGCTTTATCCGGCCCCTGCAAAGTCGCGTTGTAAATAGCATCCGAATCCGCAACCACACGAGGAAGACCCCCATTCTGATAAATGCAAACAGGAGTGTATACCTCACCCTTTACCTTGATGCTATCTATGATAATGTCCGGGCCTATGATCTGGCATCGCTTCTGGTTTATGTAAAACAATGGGCAGTTAAAACAAGATTTCGGCTGATTCTTTGTATCCTTACCACCAACCCACCCGAGTGCCCATCGCTCAACTTGAACTAAAGCCATAAAATCCCCTTACTTCTTTCGCGCGGCCTGCACCATCTTATAGGACGCATTCGAGTGTTCGTGGACGTGCTCAGGAAGCTTCTTAAAATCTGTGCTGCCGCTCCACTCTTTCAAACCCTTTTCCCCAAGAATCTCAGGATGCGCATACATATATCGTTGTTGCGCTTTGCTATCAAACGGCATGGACGTTACGCTCCAGGTGCTGGATGAAAGCGTCGTGCAAGGAATTTACAGCTTTCTTGGTGTCATCAAGACGTTCGCTGTATCCCGAAACTTTCGTATCCAAATCTCGAAGGTCAGACTGCATTGCGACCATGGTATTTGTATGCTCTTGCAACGTTGCCTGAAGATGTGGAAGATGATTCGTCGCCAACTTCAAAATCGTTCTACGTGGCACCATGAACCAGTCCACAACGCGTTTACCAAAATGATAAACTCCCGTCACCGCGCCACCAAGACTGGTAGCTATCGTGACGTACTTAATAATCTCGTGGAAGAGTGACGGTTGCGCAACCATGACCAGCCCCTAAATAAAGGCGCCCCCGACTATAACGGAGGCAGTTCGGAATTCCACCGAAGGTTTTCGGGCTGCTGAGGCCGCTTAAATAATTAGCGTACCGCCAAGATCAGCCGCGATATTATTTGGCGATTAGTCGCCCAGAATTGCGAACTCATTCAATGTGGCGTTGTTACCTACTGTACCAACAGAGAATGTGGCGTTTACAACCAAACCGCTAACGTTCGGAGAACCAGAGCTTGTGTTCACCAACGTAACTGTTGGGGGTGTACCCATTGTCGTTACGCCGATAAGAGTCTGATTCTGACTGCCTTGGTAATATCCGCTCAACTGCCCCTGAATCAAGGCAGCAGCAGAACCAAAGTTCGCCTGATATCCTGTTCCGTTATCCGCTGTCAACGAAGCATTACCGGCAATAACGAAGTGGCCTTCCAAAAACCACGATACTCGGCCCGACTGTGATGCGGTAACAAATGTCATTATAGTTGTAGGCGTCGGAGAAGCCAACGTTCCTGTATTAAGGATTACGTTAATGGTTGTCGTCTGCGATGCAGCGGTCCAAATTGAACCACCAGCAACAACTCGTAGACGCTGGCCATGAATGGCGCCGAAATACTGCGAGCCCGGCAAATTCAACTGACCTGTAAAGTTAGCTGCTGTTGGGGTCGATGGTGTTGTGCCAGGACCGTTTGTGCCTAGTGTACGTGGAAAATAGACAGCGGCTATACCGCTTGTAGCTACCTTCGACGGAAACTGGCCGTTTACCTGATAATCTGCTAGAATCATGTTTTTCCCTTATTGCTGGTGTCCATATATGGCACAGGCTGGCAGGAGATTAGTCCCCAGTATCCATCCATATCACAGGCCAACTCAACAAGAGTAATTTTTGCTGCCGTACTCACGGCAGATGTTTCTCTAGATACCTTACGGCAGCTAGAAGAATGTCTTTGTTTTCAAAACAGCAACCTAACAACCAATTACAACTATGGCATAGCAACTCACGTGCCTCCCCAGTAACATGGTTGTGATCCTGTTCAGGTCGGGCCATTGCACTTCCACAAATAGCACACAGCCCTTTTTGGAGTTCTAGTTGCTTCTCAAAACTTTCTTTTGTCACTCCGTATCTGTACTTCCGCTTCCCGGCGTTATAACACGGATTACAAAAACCCGTCATACGCTTCAAAGTCGTCGGTGTAGCATTTTCCTTAGATAAGGGTTCCCCACACTTACTGCAGAATCCTTTTGCCATAAACTCTCCCTATAAAAAGCGAAAAGGCGAGAGTATAGGGCTCTCGCCTTCTCTAATCCTCGATAGCGAATCGAAGACTTAAATCAGATTCAAAGACGTACCGCATCGCGAGCAAAACTTTGCACTACCTTTTGCTCTCTTACCACATGTTTGGCATTGTGCTCGAAGGTCCACCGTAACCGGCGTCTCTACCGCGACCGGCCCGTTCTGACCTATCAACTTCAACGTAAGCACTTCTGTCTGGGACTCGGTATCAAACCCCCAAACACTTGTAAAGGCTTGGCTGCTCTCACTACCAGGAACGGTGATGCCCGCCTCATTTGAAAGAGACGTAGTCATCATATTCATGGCCATTAACCGACCCGAATTCGATGACATCGAAGCTCGGCCCGAAACAGAGCCGAGGCTCCGAGTCGGAACGTTGGTACTTTTCACCGAATGATGAGAAAGGTTCTGGGCCTGGGCTGAACTATTACCCCACGTTAGGGGTGGATTTATCGGCCACTGAGGAGCAGGAATATATCGCCATGGGTAATAAGGAATATGATGATACTCATGGTGATGATAGGTGTGATGCTCTACCGTCTTCGGCGGTTCCCACACCTTTTCTTTCTTGAACTCGACGCGAACTAAACCGTCCTCGATCTTGATTCCGCGATGTTCCTCCACCGCTTGCGTTCGCTCAATGAACTTGAACTTGTTTCCGCGCTCATTATTGCCGCTATTGTTGAAGCGCTCAATCTCGACGCTAGAGTTTGGTCCCAGAACGTACCACGGCCCGGCTAAGGTGCCGTCAATGCTAATCTGGGCCATGGCACGAACACTGTTCAGATTCTTCAACAGAACCGAGTACTCGCTACCGAATGGAAGCTGAACCTCGTCTCCACTCTCGCGAAGAATCTTGCCTCCAACTTTTACAGCAACTACGAAGTTACGCTTATACGTCATGTTTCACCTTTAACGGTCGTCCGACTAGCGACCCAAATTAGAGTCGGATGATTTTACCACTCAAAACTTACACGAAGGCAATAGTAACAATTACCGAACTTGCTGGGGAGGTTGTACCAGCGGTACCTCCTGTGGTTACACAAGCTGCTGCCAAGGCTGTCGCGAACGTAACACCTGGGTTGGCTCCCGTGAAGAGCATGTGTGTGCGCTTCACACCACCAGGAACGTAGATTACCTCATCAGGAGCAGTGGTTCCCAAAGTAATACCACCTGCAGCAGCATTGAACAACTTCACATAAGAGGCGACAACAGCGTTTGCGGTATTATCAACCTGAACCCAAAGCACAAGGGCCGAACTCGCCTTGATCGCATCCAAGGTATTGCCCATGACCGTATCAGTAAACAAAATCTCATTGGTCGGGCTCGATACGTTGATCTGTGTAATCGCCATCTTACATCTCCCTTACTTGATCAGGATGTAACAATCTGGTTGTACATCCGTGATGCCAGCGGCACAAGAGAATCCAATTATCTCTCCGGGTGGGAGAACTACTTGATCATATCGTCCGCCGGGTACAATCACGATCTGAGCTTTTGTTTCTGTTTGGGCTTTTGTGTGAGCCGCACCGAAACCAAGGATTAACAATCCCGCGACGATGAAGAATGCTCGAACGTATTTCATCGAAAGTGTTCTCTCTTCCATACATAAACTCTACCGACTATGGAGACGAAAACGATCATGACATAAAGCATAAACCGCTTCATCGCCATAACCATCCGCACTCACACTTAACGATGCCGTCTCCTTGGCGCAGCTTGCAAAGTAAATGCTTACAGATCGGGCACAATCGTGTCCACATAAGCCTCCGAAGAGGCCTCGGCGGAATTACGTCGGGGTCTAACTGGCTGGCTGACTTGGATTCGAACCAAGACTTGCGCTTTCAGAGAGCGCCGTGCTACCGATTGCACTATCGGCCAAATGTACGAATTCTGTGGCAGTTTGCACAAACAACATCACATTTTGCAATTTCTGCTTCTACAGTTGTAACCTTCCAAAGGTGACTGGCTGCAACCGAGATATCGAATCTTTTCTTACCACGAACGTGATCAAAGTCCATCACATATGATGGGAATGAGTGCCCGCAATCTTTGCAAGGAACAGATTTCTTCGCAACAATCAAAGCACGAATTTGTTCTTTACGTCTCTTTCGGGACTCAACTGTACTGCGCGGATGCGTCTTATAATACGCTTTTTGATATTCGTTATGGCATCCGGCACACGTTCGTTGCCCTACCCGACGTTCTTTTACACCACACGTAGAACATAGCATTGGCTGGCCGTCTTGGACTCGAACCAAGAATTCCACTTTCAAAGAGTGGCGTGCTACCAATTACACTAACAGCCAATAAAATTTGGTGGGCCGCGAGAGACTTGAACTCTCAACCCGTCGCTTAAAAGGCGGGTATGTTGCCGCTAACACCTGCGACCCATTGGAGGAGAGCCAGAGAATCGAACTCTGTCACGCCACTAAGTGACGTGTCTCGGTTTTCGGGACCGTGGCCGACCATTCAGCGCTGCTCTCCGTTTGGCGGAAGGGCGGGGATTTGAACCCCGACGAGCGTGAACTCGACTCCGGTTTAGCAAACCGTTACGTTACCAGATTCCGTCACCCTTCCAAAGTACTATCGTAGCATTTGCTGCTACTAGACGATTTGGGTGATGAGGTCATGGTCTTTCTCAATCTCCGGGCGAGCTTATTACTGCGAAGCTCGCTCGTGCTGTGGTTTCTGGCAGGAAAGGAGGGACTCGAACCCCCGTTGCACCGTTTTGGAGACAGGCCGATTAGCCGCTATCTTACTTTCCTATCTAAACAACTGGAGCCAGGAGTGAGACTCGAACTCACTAAGAACGATTTTGCAGACCGTCGTCTCGACCGCTTCGACATTCCCGGCATGTGGTAGGCAACAAGGGACTCGAACCCTTAACCCCTAGTTTGTAGGACTAGTGCTCTAGCCATTGAGCTAGTCGCCTGTTGGTGGCCCGAGAGGGAATCAAACCCTCATCTCTTCCTTGAAAGGGAAGTATCCTGATCCGTTAGAAGATCAGGCCATTGGTAGGCTTAGTGAGATTCGAACTCACGTTACATCGCTGAGAACGATGTATCCTTCCTCTAGATGATAAGCCCATTGGTCGCCCTAGAAGGATTCGAACCTTCATCCCACCGCTTAAGAGGCGGGTACTCTAGCCGTTGAGCTATAGAGCGAAACTATCTATCTGGTCTTGAATATCGACAATATTTCTGTAAACCGTTCCATCGCGTCTCACTCTTACAAAACTTTTCTACAGACTCAAATTTCTTACAGCCCGTACACCAAGCTGTGCCCTCAGGGCCTACTTTACGTAACGGGACTCCACCTTGATACGAATGCGGAACATTACACCGCAAGTGAGAAAAAGCGACGTTACTCAAATCCCAAAACAAATCAGCCGAAACACCTTCCCAAGGCTTAATATGCTCTATACTCAAATCCTCAACCGCATAAATCAACTTATGACATCGGTAACAGCGATTTTCCGCATGACGCTTTAGCGCGTCAAATAATAAAAGTTTTCGTAAACGATTCGCGGCTGTGCCATGCGGCATTCCGAGAGTAGCACTCTTCTTTGTATTCGACATAAATCAATGACCTTTGGTCTTAGATTTACAATGGTATTGGAAAAGAGAATCGAACTCTTGCCAAGCACCGATCTAGTGCGACCCTTTATAAGAGGGTTGGGAGAACCATCTCATTCCAATGTATGGCGGACCCACGGGGACTCCAACCCCGATCACTCGTTTCGAAGACGAGCACACTGTGCATTGTGCTATGAGTCCAAAATGGAGGCCCTACGGGGACTCAAACCCCGAACCCTTCCGGTAGAAACGGAGTACTCTGTTCATTGAGCTATAGGGCCGTTTCTTTTCTTAGTACGAATTCTATGACAGTTTGCACAGACAAGCTCACATTTTTCGATCTCTACTAAAAGAGGTTCTAATCTCCCGATCAATCGAGCAGCTTGTCCTACATCAAACTTTTTCTTTCCTCTCACGTGGTCGAAATCCATACACTCTGGAGGGAAGTTCAATCCGCAATCAATACAAGGAGACCTCTTCAAATCCTCTATAATTTTGCGAACAAGTTTTCTAAACTCAGCTTTTCTTTGACTGGCTCTTCGAATAAGGTCTACCTTATTCTTCTGATACCAATCCTTTTGATATGCCTTATTATCAAACATTGGCGGAGCTAACCGGATTCGAACCGGCGAAGTCCCGATAGACAGTCGGGCGCGATGGGCCTCTACGCGATAGCTCCTGGAGTCCATGAGGGGAATCGAACCCCTATCATTCGTTTCGTAGACGAGTGCTCTTTCCGTTGAGCTACACAGACATTGGCTGGCACAGTGGGATTCGAACCCACACCGTCCTGATTAACAGTCAGGCGTCCTACCAGTTGGACCACATGCCAATAGTATCAGAGAAGTGAAGCTGCCATTTACCTTGCTACTAGAGTGTCCCCGGCAAGGGCTCACCTTTCGCGGTGTGGGAATCGAACCCACTGCTTCCAGCGTTTGCCGCGCTGCTCTACTTCCCCGAATGGAGCGGATAACGAGAATCGAACTCGTACCCCTATCTTGGCAAGATGGGATTCTACCATTAAACCATATCCGCATGGGAGAGGATTCTCTGATCCATTCCAGTTTCAGATGACGTAGTCATCAAGTCACGCCTAGTTGGTCACGGTCGGCGTTCACCATCCCATTCGGGAGTGGAGCGGACAACGGGATTCGAACCCGTACGTCAAGTTTGGAAGACTCGCATGCTGCCATTAAACATCATGCCCGCATTATCTCATCATCGATAACCCTACCAGCTTTTAGGCTTCGGGCTCTAGATGAGTTGGTCGCGAATGAAGGAGTCGAACCTTCGTCTTGGCTTTATGAGGGCCTTGCTCTGCCCTTGAGCTAATCCGCGATGGTTGCGGCCCGAGGAGTTGAACCTCGCTGGCCCAGGTTATGAGGCTGGTT
>Ga0209580_10000302_pt1 | contig 28976 bp, 22 predicted proteins | sample Coa_R1_5_FD_187153 | JGI IMG/M metagenome (GOLD analysis project Ga0209580, IMG submission 187153) | Surface soil microbial communities from Centralia Pennsylvania, which are recovering from an underground coalmine fire - Coalmine... | ecosystem: Environmental > Terrestrial > Soil >... | reverse complement strand
AGCGCCGTCACGACCAGCCCGGCTTCAGGTCCGAAACGGGCGACGACCAGGCCGGCAACCGCCGGTCCGACCACCGACACCAGCGAGTACAGGCTGGTATCAAGGCCGTTGGCCCGATCCCAGAGTCCGCGCGGAAGCATCAAGGGGAACAACGACCGGGCCCCGGTGATGCTCAGGATGTTGCTGACGGAGAGCACCGTGACCAGCCCGAGCAGGAGCGGCGGCGGCAATCGATGGCCAGCCGACAGCGCGACGATCGTCGCGATGATGACGGCCGTCACGCCGTAGTCCAGGATCATCAAGCGCACGCGTCCCTGCCGGTCGAGCAGCGCGCCCGCCACCGGGCTCATCAGCAGGCCTGGCAGTGTCGAGAACAGGACCACCACGCCTGCCAGGGCCGGCGAACCGTAGCGAGCCAGCACGAAGAGGACCAGCACGATTTCCCACATCTGGCCGCCCAGCCGGGAGAGCCCGGTCGCCGCGACCACGCGAGCGAAGCCGGGTACCCGAAGCAACGCACCGTACGAAGCTGGAGCGGAAGCCGCCAACCGCTATTGCTCGACGGGGATCCGGAAGGGCGTTGCCCAGACCATGACGGCGACGACCCCGATTACGAGCCCGAGTACCAGCGAGCCGAGCACCAGGCCGCGGCGAGTCGAGGCACCGCGGACGGGCGGCCGGTCCCGAAGGTCGTCGAGCATCAGCGAGGGCGCGCGCTCCAGGTAGCCGAGAACATGGATCGCCGTGGCGAAGAACCAGAGGACGAAGCTTCCCTTGTGCACGGTCAGCCAGAAATGCGGATTTCCGGCAAACCAGAGGATCACGCCGGAGAGCACCACGAGGGTCGTGGTGGCGACGAGGATCGGCGCATCGAGCCGCATGACGATCTGCGGCGGCCCAGCCAGCCGATAGGCCGTGTCGCGGGTGTAGTAGCGCGCGAAGCGATATCCGGTGCTCGCGAGCTTGAGCACCAGCGGCGGAATCAGCAGAAAGCCGATGAAAGCATGCGGTCCCAAAAGGCGCCGGATGGAGAGGATGGTCAACCCCTCGAGGCCAAGCACGATGAAGAGCACGATCCCGACGGTCGCGGTAAGCCTGGCATTGCCGCCGACGCCCGCGTCCTCAGTGGGCGAGGCCGCCGCCCAGCGTGGTGCGGGCTGCATGCGCCCGAGCCTATCAACCGGGTGTGCTAGCGTCAAAGCTGGCGTGACCTTTGTCGTCGTTGGGCTGAGCTACAAAACGGCACCGATCGACGTTCGCGAGCAGGCGTTTATCCCGCCGGATGCCGTGGGCGAATGCGTGCAGCGGTTGATCGATCGCGGTCTGATCGAGAGCGGCGTTCTGCTCTCGACGTGCAATCGCACCGAGCTCTATGCCCTGACCGCGAGCGAGCAGCCCGAAACCCGCCTGATTGAGGCCTTCGGCCTGTGGCCGCATCAGCTGCCCTTCCAGGCGTGGAGCCGGTGCGCCTACGGATTGCGCGGAGACACCGGCCTCACCCACCTCTTTCGGGTTGCTGCGGGCATCGAATCAATGGTGCTCGGAGAAGGGCAGGTGCTTGGCCAGCTCAAAGATGCGGTGGCCCGCGCGCGCCAGGGCGGCGTCATGGATGGGCGGCTCGACGTCATCATGCAGGCCGCAGTGCGTGCGGGCAGAAGGGTTCGGCACGAAACCTCGTTAAGCCGCACGCCTGTCTCGGTGAGCCATGCGGCGGTCGCCAAAGCCAGGGAGCTGCTTCCCGATATCAGCAACGCCGGGATTCTGATGCTCGGCGCCGGCCCGATGACGGAAATCGCGCTGAGACTGCTGCACCACACAGGCAGGCGGAACGTCTACGTGGCGTCGCGCACGACGGAGCGCGCCGAGCGGGTGGCGGGGCCGCTGGGCGCACAGCTAACCTCGATGGACCGAATCCTCGAAATCGCGGACCAAGTTGACCTCGTGATGTCATCCAGCAGTGCGCCCCATGTCTTGCTCGATGCTGCCGCAGTGGCCGAGATGCAGGTTCGCCGCGCGAATCGGCCACTGCTGATCATCGATATGGCCGTACCCCGTGACATCGATCCGGCCGCCGCCTCCGTCGAGGGGGTTACGTTGCTGGATATTGACGGCCTGGAGCAGACTGCGGCGCAGAACCGCCAGGCACGACAGACATCCCTGCCCGCTGCCGAGGCGATCATCGAGGAAGAACGCAGTCGTGCGATTCAAGCGCTACAGGCACGGGCCGCCGCCGATCGAATCACGGCGGTCGTCCACTACGGAGTACGCATTCGCGATTCCGTCCTTGAACGTCATCTCAAGCGTGTCGCGGCGGATGACGCGACGACCAGGCGCGTGCTGGTCGAGCTGGCGGATGCCCTGACGCGTCGCCTGCTGCACCAGCCCATTGAGGCGCTCCGTCATAGCGCCGAGGATCCGCTGAAACGCACGCACATCAGTGAGGCCTTTGGCATCCACCAGGACTGATCTGCAGCTGCGGCGTTCGTCAGCGCTGTTCGAGGCCGCCACCCGGCTGATGCCAGGCGGGGTCAACTCGCCGGTGCGTGCACAGCACGCCGTCGGCGGTACCCCGGCCTTCATCGCGCGCGCCAAAGGTGCCCTGCTCTGGGACCTGGATGGCAATCGATACGTCGATCTCGTCGGGTCATGGGGTCCACTGATCCTGGGTCATCGGCCGGCGCCGGTGCTCGAGGCGCTTCGGGCACAACTCGACCGCGGATGGACGTACGGGGCGCCCACTGAATACGAAGTAGCGCTCGCCCTTGCCGTCCAGGAACGGATGCCGTCCATTGAAATGCTGCGGCTGGTCAACTCGGGCACCGAGGCCGCGATGTCGGCCCTCCGGTTGGCGCGAGCCGCCACCGGTCGAAGCAAGCTCATCAAATTCGCGGGGGGCTACCACGGGCACGCCGATGCGCTACTCGTCGAGGCGGGTTCCGGTATCGCCACCCTCGGCATCCCGGGCACGCCGGGCATCACACAGGGGGCAGCAGGTGACACCATCATCTGTGCCTTCAACGACCTCGATCAGGTCGCGGTCGCCTTCGAGCGATGGCCACACGAGATCGCCGCGGTGATCGTCGAACCCGTGGCCGGCAATATGGGCGTGGTCGAGCCGGCCTCGGGATTTCTGCAAGGTCTTCGGCGCCTGACCAGGCAGCACGGGGCGCTGTTGATCTTCGATGAGGTGATCACGGGATTTCGCATCGCGCCCGGTGGCGCCCAGCAACGCTACGGTGTCGTTCCTGATCTGACCTGCCTGGGCAAGATCCTGGGGGGCGGCTTACCAATCGGCGCCTATGGTGGGCGACGCGATCTCATGGAGCAGGTTGCGCCGTCGGGACCCGTCTACCAGGCCGGCACCCTCTCTGGAAACCCACTTGCCGTTGCCGCAGCGCTCGAATTTGTTCTCTCCGGCGCTGCGGAGCAACCGATTCGCGTAATGACACTCAAGAGGACACTCGACGCGGCGATCCGTTGCGAATCGCCGGCGAGCGTCCTTTTGAGGACATCCCTTTGCGACTGTTCTCGAGTTCAGCGGCCCGTCGCAGGAGCCTCCGATGAACGGCCAGGTAGACCAAACTAAAGGCCCGCAGCCCAACTCGCGGCCTCCGGCGCCCCCTTTGGCTGTCAAGCCGCCCTGTTGTTCACGGGGAAGGGCCGACCCGCTTTCGCTCAACGCGGCCGCCCGGACTCCGTGACACAACCGTGACCCTCGGTCCGCGATAATGCCCGTGATCTGGCCGTATGGGTCCACGCGACTGGCTTCGACCGCCCCGCCATTGGATGGCTCTGTTCGGCGTAGTGACCCTCGTCCCGGCGGCCATCCTCGTCTGGCTCGGCTGGCGGCTGATCGACCAGGACCGCCGCCTGGAAATCCCACGCGCCGAGGAGCGCCTCAACCACACCGCGGACCGGATTGCCGCCGGTCTCGCACACGAGCTTCGCGCGACGCTCGACCAGATGCCAGGTTGGCTGGCCGCACCCCCGCCGGTTGTCGCGGCCCGGGCCGTCATCGTGCGAATCGGCCCACAGGGCGTGACCGCACACGCCGGTAGACCCCTCGTCTTCGCGCCGGCCGTCGCGTCTGAGATCACGCTGCCGTCGACGATCTGGCGGGACGGAGAAGCACTCGAGGATCGCGGCGATCTGGAGGGCGCGGCTCGCGTGTTCCGCTCGCTGTCGGCCTCGCTCGAACCGGACATTCGGGCCGGCGCACTCGTTCGGCTGGCGGGCGACCTACGCAAACTCGGCCGCGTCGACGACGCGCTGAAGGTGTACCGCGCGATGGGCGTGCCATCACAGACGCGGCTGATGGGCGAACCCGCGGATCTCGTCGCCCGCGCGGCGGCCTGCGAGATGCTCGCGGGTGCGGGACGGCACGATGCCCAGCGTCAAGCGGCACTCGCGCTGTCGGAGGATCTTGCCGCGGGCCGATGGGCGATCGATCGCGCCACGTTCGAATTCCGCACGAAGCAGCTGGCCCAGTGGATTCCGGCCAAAGATTCGTCTGACGCCGAAGCGCTCGCTGATGCGGTCGCGACGTTCTGGAGCGATCGAACTGCGCCGCCGGCATCGCGTGAGCCGGCGGGTGCCCGTTCGCTCTGGCTCGGCGGGCACGGCTTCCTCGTCGCGTGGCATCGTGAAGCGGCTGGGTGGCTGGTGCTCGCAGCGCCCGCGTCGTTCATCGCCGAGGTGTGGCAACCCGTCTGGGCTGGCGAGACCGCCCAACTGATCCTCGTGGACGAAGACGGCCACGAACTACTCGGCGGCGCCCTGTCGCCTGATGCGCGCGCCGTGTCCCGCCAGCTCTCGTCGAGCGGCCTGCCTTGGACGCTGCGCGTCGCCGAGGTCGTCTCGCCGGCCGACACGGCCGCAACAGACGCGAGACGGCGGCTCATGGCCATCGGTCTTGGCGTCCTCGTCTTTCTTATTCTCGCGGGCGGAGCGGTCGTCGCCGGCGCTATTCAGAAGGAACTGGCGGTCGCACGGCTCCAGACGGACTTCGTCTCGGCAGTTTCGCACGAGTTCCGGACGCCGCTCACCGCCATGTCGCACCTGACGGATCGGCTGCAGCGAGACCCGAACATCGCGCCCGAGCGGCGCCGCGCCTACTACGACGCCCTCGCCCGCGATACGCTGCGACTTCGCCGCTTCGTCGAAACGCTCCTGGACTTCGGACGGATGGAGGCCGGCACGCGCCGAGCCCGTCTCGAACCAGCCGACCTCGCACGCGTCGTGGCCGGCGTCGTCGACGAATTCCGCCAGGACGCCGCGGCCGGCTATCATGCTATCGCCCTCAGTCCTGCCGCCGCGCTTCCGCCGGTGCCGCTCGACCGCGATTCGTTCGGCCACGCGCTCTGGAATCTGCTCGACAACGCGGCCAAGTACTCTCCGCCCGATGCCCCTATCGAGGTCGAGCTCGGCCGTCAGGGCAATCGAGCAGTCGTGCGCGTGCGCGACCACGGGGCGGGCGTGCCAGCGATCGAGCGCCGTCGTATTTTCGAGAAGTTCGTGCGCGGCGCCGACCAGCAAACGTCGGGCGTGCGGGGCACCGGTGTCGGTCTGGCGCTCGTCCGCCAGATTGCACGGGCGCACGGTGGCGAGGTCCGCCTCGAGAGCGCCGGCGAATCTGGCAGCGTATTCAGCCTGCTCATCCCGGTGTCGCGATGAAAGCGTCCATTCTCGTCGTCGAGGACGATCCGGGCATCGCGATGGCGCTCGAGGACGACCTGCGCGCGGAGGGGTACGCGGTCGAGACTACCGCGGACGGTGGCATGGCCAGCGCGCGGGCGATCGCCGGCCGGTTCGACGTCATCCTGCTTGACGTCATGCTGCCCACACGCGACGGCTTCGCCGTCTGCCGCGAGGTCCGGGCGGCGGGCGTTCGCACACCGATCATCCTGCTCACCGCGCGCACGGCCGAGCCGGACAAGATCTTCGGTCTCGAGACCGGCGCGGACGACTACATCACCAAGCCGTACAGCCCGGGCGAGCTGCGGGCACGTATCAACGCCTTGCTCCGTCGAACGTCGGAGGCGCTGCCCGAGACCTTTCGCTTCGGCGACGTCGAGGTGGACTTCGGGCGCCGCGAAGTGCGGCGGGCCGGCGCGGCCGTCGCCGTGACCCCGCTCGAATTTCGATTGCTCGAGGCGTTCATCCGGCACCGCGGCCGCGCGCTCGGCCGCCAGCGCCTGATCGATTTGGCCTGGGGGCACGACACGTTCGTGACGGATCGCGTCGTGGACAATCAGGTCACGAATCTTCGCAAGAAGATCGAGCCGCGACCTGCGGCGCCCGTCTACCTCCACAGCATCCGCGGCTACGGCTACCGGTTCGACCCCTCGTGACACAACGATGACGCGTCCATGCCGCACCGCGGACCGTGCCTGCCTAGGCTCATCTTGCGGGAGGGATGTCCGATGAGGATTCGGCGCTTTAGCGTCATCGCCGTGGGCCTGGCGTGTTCATCACTGATGGCGGCCCAGTCGGCCTCGTCGCCGGAAGTTCAGTTGAAGGCCGCTGAGAATCGTGAACTGGTCGATCGCGACGTGAACGGCGCGATGCAGCAATATCAGCGCATCGCGGATGTGTTCGCCGACGACCACGCGGTGGCGGCGGAGGCCCTGCTCCGTCTCGGCGGGATCTACGAACGACTCGGCCGACCCGAGGCGTTCGACACCTATCAAAAGATCGTCGCGGCGTATCCGGACGTGAGCGCGGTGGTCGATGCCGCCCGAACTCGTCTGACGGCGCTGCGGGACGCGGCCGCTGGGCCGTTCAAGGTCAAGGTGCTCGACGACTGGATCAGGGATGCCAGTGACGTTGAATCATCACCGGACGGTCGGTACCTCGCGTATCACAAGGCCAGCACGTTTTACCTGTGCGACCTCACGACCGGCAAGGAATCGGTGCTGATCAAGTTGAAGCCGGGGGAAACGCTGTGGCAGCTCACGTGGGCGCCCGACAGCGGGCATGCCGCTGTCGCAGTGGTCGAATCATTGGACCCACTGGACGTCGTCGATCGTCGCATCGTGACGCTGTCCGATCTTCAAGTGCGCAGCGTTGGCACGGTGACGCGACCCGCAGACGCTGCAGACCGTTTCGGGTGGCAACAACAACCCGCCCACTTCGTGTGGTCTCCGGACGGGAAACGCGTCGCGCTCCTTCAGCCGCGTGCGAGCACTGGTTCCTACAATGTGCATGTGTTGACCCTCGCGAGCGGCGGCGACCTGGATGCCGGCTCGTTCGCCGGCTTGCTCAACGGGGGCGGCGGCATCGTCTGGTCGCCCGACAGCCAGCGCATGGCGTTTTCGACGCGCGGTCCGGACCAGACCACGTCCATACGAGTCATCACGCCGTCGACCGGAGCAGCCTCGGAAGTGTCGGTTCCCGCGCTCGGCCCCGGCCGGATGATCTTGGTCAAGCGCTGGACGCCGACCGACGAGATCTATTTCAGCGAAACCGTCGCGGGCGGCAACGACTTGTTCTTGATCGGCGTTGATAACGGCGCCGTGCGCAAGGTCTGCGAGAGCCGAACCTCTTCTGGCGGAGACGGCTGTGGCGGGGGTCTCAGCCCGGACGGCACTATCCAGGTCGTGCGCAAGAACCTGAGCGGCGGCGGTCGAACCGTGTTCCGAAATCTGGCCGACGGTCAGGAACGTGCGCTGACGCCCGCGGCCGTATGGGAAGAGTGGGCGGACGCGATTGGCGGGTTCTCACCAGATGGCAAACTCTACGCGTTCCGGTCTCACCGCGACGGCGCTTACGGGTTCTACGTCGTACCGGTCGATCGGATCCCGGTGCCAAACCCGGTGAAGGTCGCCTCGATCACCTCCCAGACCACGGTCATCGACGGGGCGTGGACATCCTCCGGCCTCCTGCTGGGCCTCAAAGATCCTCTGAGGAACATCTATCGAATCGACGTCGACCTGCGGACCCGTCGTCCGGTCGGCGCGCCCATCCGGCTGACGCAGGACTCGCCAGTCAATGAGGCTCCCTTCATCTCGACCGACAGTCAGCACATCGCGTACGTCTCGCGCGTTCCCAGCGGACTCGCGGTGATGCAGTCCAACGGCGCGCGCGCGCATCTGGTCAAGGAGGTGCCGCCAGACGTCGTCGCCCTGATGCAGATCGCGGGGTGGCAATCGGCTGACGACGTGCTCGTCCTGGACGCGAAGCTCGGCCCGGGAAACCTGCGTTCGGCGCCGAAATACCCGGCCGTCCTGAATGTGGAAACCGGCGACTTGCGGTATCGGGCGTCGCCTCTCGACGCCGGCGGCTGGCAATTCCTGCCCGCGTCGCGAACATGGGTCCATCATCCGCTTGACTCGGACACCGTGGTGCTTCAGCCGATGTCGGGCGGCCCGGAGCGTACGATCGCCTTGCCTCACGACGTAAATCGCTTCGTGTTCAGCTCAGACGCCCGATGGCTTGCGTATTCAACGGCGGATGTTCCTGACGACCGATCGAAGCCGGCGCCCGGCGACATTCGGCTTCGATCGGTCGACACCGACACCGAGCGCGTGCTCGCGAAGTGGGTGGAGACGAGCAAAGCCGGGGAAGAGCCGCTCGCCTTCTCGCCCGACGGCCGGTTCCTCGTCTATCGGGACCCGTCGGATACGCTTTTTGTGATGGACGTGACGACCACGGAGTCCTGGCCTCTCCTTGTCAATCCGCCAAAAGGCGTCAATTTCGACTGGCCCGACGTCCAATGGTCACCGGACGGGTCGTTCCTGGTCGTGACGGCCAGTTCATTTGCGCAGAGCTGGCGCCGCTACGACGGCATCACCTACGACGCGGTGACGAAACTCGTCACAAGTAGGAAGTGATCGCGTGAACCGGGTACCGGGCTGGTGGTGGACGTGAAGGGACCGGGAGGCAACGGTACGACGAGCCCTGTGAGCGATCTTAATCTTAGGAACTTGGCTGGCTGTCCGGGTCGATTTCCGCAACTGGTTGATCAGTGCAGCATGAACTCAGCTTGACGACACTCCGGAGCACACCGTACGGAGAGGAGACGTTCATTTGAGGTCGAGCGTCTTGCTCTGAGGGCGCGTGAGCAGGGCGGTCGTAGACAGTTGTTCCATCCGCGCTTTGTTCGGAGGAGACGCCGGAGGTGTCGACTTCGACTGCGCCTCGGCGATCCAACTTCCTACCTGCGTTCATGAACCCGAGGCGCTTGGTCTCAGCCTGTTGACATGCATAGACCTACAACGTATAAGAGTTCTACGTATGGACTTGAACAAGGACCTGGTGGCCGCTTCCGCCACGCCGCTCGTGCTCGCCATCCTTGCCGAAGGCGACAGTTACGGCTACGCCATCCTCAAGCGAGTGGCGGAGTTGTCAAGCGGGCACCTCCAGTGGACTGACGGCATGCTCTATCCCGTGCTGCACCGGCTCGAGCGCCGGGGTTATGTGGCAGCGAAGTGGTCCGCGTCCGAGAACGGCCGCAGGCGCAGGTATTACCGGATCACGAAAGAAGGCCGAGCGCAGCTCGCCGCCCAGCGGCAGCAGTGGAAGGTCGTGGACGGCACGCTGCGTGGCATCTGGATGCAGGCGTGCACAGTATGACGACGTTCGCCGATCAGCCGCTCGAGGATCAAATCGCGCAGTGGCGGACATACCTACGCCGCCGGCACGCCGTTCACGGTCCCGACGTGGAGGAGCTCGAGGGACACCTGCGCGACCAGCTGGCGGCGCTCACCGAGGCCGGCCTGACAGGGGATGAAGCGTTCCTGGTCGCGGTGAAACGCATGGGCAGCCTCGATGCGGTGTCACGCGAGTTCGCACGCGCGCATTCCGAGCGGCTGTGGAAGCAATTGGTCATAGCGCCCGATGCTGACGCGCCTGCAAACACCGCACGCGCCGAGATCGTGGTCGTCCTGAGCCTTGCCATCGCCGCGGCTTTGGCCGTCAAGGTGCCGGCGCTGTTCGGTCATCCGATCAGTCCTCATGAGGAGCTGCCGCTGTTCTACGCCAGGAACGCCAGCCTGTTCGTCTTCCCGCTGCTCACCGTCTATTTCATGTGGAAGCGTGGGTCCGACGTTGTCAGCCGCCTCTGGCTCGCGCTTCTCTTCGCAGCCGCGGCTGTTTTCGCCAACATCTTCTCCTTCCGAACGAGTAGTGACACGGAGAAGCTGACCGCGCTTCACCTGCCACTCGCGCTCTGGCTGGCCGTCGGCTTCGCGTACGTCCGAGGTCGCTGGTTCGCTGACGGTGGGCGCATGAACTTCGTCCGGTTCTCCGGCGAACTCGCGATTTACTACGTGCTCATCGCGCTCGGCGGAGGCATCCTCACCGCCTTTACCTTCATGATGTTCGCCGCCATCGGGATGAACCCTGACTGGTTCGTAGCGGGCTGGCTGATCCCATGCGGCGCGGCAGGCGCCGTCGTCATCGGATCCTGGCTGGTGGAGGCGAAACAAAGTGTCATCGAGAACATGGCGCCGGTGCTGACCCGGCTGTTCACGCCGCTGTTCACTTTGCTGCTCCTGGTATTTCTCGTGACGATGGCATGGACTGGCAGCCCCATCAACGTGAAGCGGGAGGTCCTGATCGGCTTCGATCTCCTGCTGACGGTCGTCGTCGGGCTGGTGCTCTACGCGGCCTCCGCGCGCGACCCGCAGGCACCGCCGGACTTCTTCGACGGCCTGCAGCTGCTGCTCGTGGTCAGCGCGCTCATGGTCGACGGTGTGGCGCTCGCGGCGATCGCAGCCCGGATCTCCGAGTTTGGCTTCACTGCCAACCGAGTGGCGGCGCTTGGCGAGAATCTCATTCTGCTCGTCAACCTGGCGTGGACGGCGGGGCTGTACGCGCGTTTCGTGCGCAATCGGGGCTCGTTTGCTGCCTTAGAGCGATGGCAGATCGGGTATCTGCCCGTCTACTCAGTGTGGGCCGCGCTGGTGGTGGTCATCTTTCCGCCGGTGTTCGGCTACAGGTGATGCAGCCCCACTGGCATCGCACCGGCGGATAGTCGTGACCGGTCGAAACACAGGTCGCCACCAACATCAGGCAGGAAATGCGCGACGAGAGCCTGAATCCGGAGGCTTCCCGTTCGATGGTGAAATCACCCTGCCTGGGAAGTGACTGAAAACAAACGGGAATCTGTGTGGCTGGGAGACAGGGATTCGAACCCCGATAACCTGCTCCAGAGGCAGGTGTCCTACCGTTGAACGATCTCCCAGCACGGACGATGCGCGCGGCCTGAACCCTACAAACCTAACAGTACTCTGAGAGGGCGGGCAAGCGTTCCCGGAGTCGATGGCCGCCGCGGTCCGGGCCGCGCGCGATCTTCGAGACCACACGCCCCTTGGACACCTTGCGTGTCCTCGCGCTGTGGTACGGTCGCCGGATGGGCACTTCGCCTGGGGCGCGATTCGGGCACGCGTGTCGAGACCACTGGCGTCTCGATCCCGACCTCACCTACCTCAATCACGGGACCGTGGGCGCCACGCCACGCGTCGTGCTCGACGCGCAACAGCGCCTACGCGACACGATCGAGCGCGAACCGGCGCGCTTCCTCCTGCGCGATCTCGCCGACACCCGTCAGCGCCCGATGCGCCACGTGCCGCACATGCGGGCGGCCGCCGCCGCCGTGGCGGCCTTCGTCGGCGCCCGATCCGCCGATCTGGTGTTTGTGGACAACGCTACGACGGGTGTGAACGCCGTGCTGCGATCGCTGACGTTCGCCCCTGGCGAGGAAATCCTGCTGACGGATCACACGTACGGCGCCGTCGCACGAACCGCGGCCTACATCGCGAAACGGACCGGCGCAATCGTGCGCGTGGCCGACCTGCCGGGGCCGCCCTGTCAGGCCGGTCCAGTCGCGGACGCCATCGACGCGGCATGCACGCCGCGCACGCGTATCCTGGTCGTCGATCACATCACGTCCGGTAGCGCGCTCATCCTGCCGGTGGCGGACATCGCCGCGCGGGCCCGAGCACGCGGCATCGCGGTTCTCGTGGACGGCGCCCACGCGCCGGGAGCCATTCCGCTTGACGTGCCGTCGCTTGGCGCGGATTGGTACATCGCGAATCTCCACAAGTGGGCCATGGCGCCCCGAAGCAGTGCCTTTCTCTGGGCCGCGCCGGATCGTCAGGTCGACTTGCACCCCACGGTCATCTCGTGGGGATACGACCAGGGGTTCCATGCGGAGTTCGATCTCGTGGGCACACGGGATCCGACGCCGTGGCTCGCGGCACCCGCCGGCCTGGCGTTTCTCGACTCTCTCGGTCTCGACGCGCTCCGAGCTTGGAACCACGCGCTCGTGTGGGACGCCGCCAGGATGTTGAGCGATCGCTGGCGCGTACCTCTTCCGGCGGACGAATCAATGGTGGGGCCGATGGTCACGGTCCAGCTTCCGTCGTTCGTGCCCGCCGACGCGCACGCCGTTCAAGCCCTCCGGGACGCGCTGCTCTTCGAAGATCGGATCGAAGTCCAGATGCATGTCTCGATGGGACGCGCGTGGGTGCGGTTGTGCGGGCAAGCCTACGTCGAGGCCTCGGACATCGAGCGGTTCCGCGAGGCAGTCGAGAAACGCACTGGGCGATGACGCTGGACGAACGATTATCAGGCCGCCACGGCAATCGCCGCCTCGCCGGCTGACGGATCCGGCCAGCGCCGCAACGCGCTGAACCACCACCAAGCCACCAGCATGACAGCGACCGCTGCAAGGAGTCCGTACCACAGCGCTCCCGGATAGGCCCGGGCGGCCCCGGTGAGGAGGGCTTCGATCGCGCCGACGACGCCAAGCGCGATCGGCACCATCGTGAGATCGAGGCTCAGGAGCGACGCGGACACCGCCGCCAGAACGGCCGCGCAGACAACGACGGCTGCGACCCAGCCGCCAATGGCCGACCCGGCCGGAGCCCCTGCCGCCGCACAGCCGATCACCGCGATGGCGATCACGCCCGAAGGGCGCCGATCGGTCCATTCGGACGTATGGCGACCGATGGCCGCGAGCACGCCGCCCACGAGTGCCATCCGAGTGAGGAACGTCGTCATCGGCCCGAGCAGGACCGCCACCATCGGCCAGGCCGTGCCGAGCGGCGCCACGTCGGGCGCGGACGCCCACACCGGCGTCCGCAGCCACGCCGCGCCGACGATCGTGCCGGCGCCAATCAGCCCCGCAGCCGCACCCAGCCGGAGCGCGACCTGATTTGACAACCGGTCGGCGTTCTCGATCGCAACCGGGAGCGCGCCCAACACGAGCGAGGGCACGGCCGCCGCGATCAGCAGGCCAACACCGCCGCCGCCGATGAGGGCGCCGATCTGCAACGAATACGGCTGCGACGTGGAAAGGCGGGCCAGCAGCGACGGCCACGAGTTGGCGAAGGTGGCGGCCGACACCAGCAGGAACTGCGCCAGGGCGATGAGAAAGAGTCGCGGTGCAAAGCGCCGCCGACTCCACGCGATCACCGCGAGGACGGCCAGCGTGATCATCGCCCCCGAGGGCACGAGGGCCGTCGCCACTTGCAGAATGACATTGCGCGTTTCCACTGAACTTGCCCGGCGCTCCCACTCCTCGGGCACGAAAATGAATCGCCCGACCGAGGTCGGCTCGTTGCCTGAAAGGACGACGCGGATGCGCGGCTCGCCCTGTGGGAGCGGCGGCACGGTCGCGTCAGCGAAAACGAACGTCCAATCCGTCCGCGCCGGAAGCTTGGCCGGCGTGGCCGAGATCTCTCTCACCTCGCCGCGATCGGCGTTGAGATGGAACCGATCGGCGATCGCCTGGCGCGCCAGGCGGCGAGCCGATGCTTCGTCGAGCGCGGCACCCGGCCGTGCCTCGGGCAACCGATGAACGATCGATCCCACGCGGCCGTCGGCGGTGACGGACACGCGCCATTCCTCGGCGCGCTGGGCGACGTCGCCTTCGAAGGTCGCGACGCGCACGTCCCAGCGTGGCGATCCGAGAAACTCTCCAGCGAGCGCCCGGCGCCGCGCCTCACCGGCCGTCTCGGACACGAATTCCTGGGGTCCGCCGCTGCCATCATCGGGCATCGGCAACAGGCGCCACGTCGGGCCGGTCGCGGCGCCACGCTCATCCAGCGCCCGCCTCGCGACGTCCAGCGCCTGCGTGCGGCCGACCGGCAGTCGCGCAGACGAGCTGTGGAGGACGGCGGCCAGGACGCACGCGAGCAGGCCGGCCAGGCCCAATGCGAGCCACAGGCGTTCGACGCCCGTCGTCATCCCTCGGATCACGGCCACTCGAGCGGGTGGCTCCGCCAGCGGCACCGCCACCGGCGGCGTCCAGGCCACGTTTCGATCGGTTGCCTCGAGCCTCGTCCAGCGGCCCGCCTGCGCGCGCCGCCACAGCACGACCCAGAGGGGCACCAGCACCATGCCGATGACCATGACGCGTTGAATCCAGATTCCAGGCGCGTGCGCGACGAACAGGGGCAGCGCGAACCAGGTCGTGTCGAACGTGAAGTGAAGAATGATGCCTGGCACGAGCCCGAAATAGAGATAGAGCAAGCCAAAGCCGATAGACGGCAGGATCAATTCGACCGGGCGCGCAAAAAATGGCTGATTCGGATACGGCGCGTGGCCTGAACCGAACACCACAGCTTGAATCACGAACGCGACGACGATCGCGGACCGGCGATAGCCGATCCGTTCGCCGATGAGCGTGGCCCCGGCGATTGGCACGGCCCGAAAGAGGCACTCCTCCCAGAATCCCGCTTGCAAGGAGTTCGCGATGGCTGAGAACCACGGGACGTATGCTGCGAGGACGTCCGGATGGAAGAGGGCCTCGGACGGCGACCACCATCCCAGGCGGCGCGTCGCCACGACGTAGAGGCCGACGTCGTAAGCGAAGAAGGCCGTAACCAGGAGGTAGCCGGCGACCGTGCGACCCAGGATTTGGACCGACGCGCCCGCCTGCCGACTCCAGACCCGCCAGAACTGCGGATGCGATCCAAACGCGCGGCGAGTCAGCGTCTCGGCCGTCATGAAGGACACGGTGTAGATCAGGCTGAAGGCGACGAACGACGCGGAGAGCGCCAGGATCTGCTGCGTGAAGAACAACGTGCGCGTGACAGCCGTGTCGTAGTTCATCCACACGAGCGGCCACTCGTTCACTGCGACGAGCGTTTGCGCGAGCGAAATGCCGATGCCCCACAGCGCCGCCGGCCGCCAAATGACCCAGCGAAGGCGCAGCATGATGAACAGCCCGACGCCCATCCCGCCAAGGCCGTAGAGCACGATCATGCCGATGACCGACACGAGGCCGAGCGTCGTATTGGCCGACCGCATGCTCTCGTAGCGACGGACGAAGGCCTCGGGCACCTTCACGAAGGGCGTGACGGCGGTGAGCCGATCGCCGGACACGACGAGACGGAGCCGATAGCGACCCGCGTTCAGCGTCGGCGACAACCGCTCATAGGTGAAGGTGTGGTCCACCCGCCCGCCGGGCCGCCGCGTCTCTCCGTGCTCGACGAGGCGGTACGGCGAGAAATCGACGGCCCAGTTGTTCGCGGCGTCGCGTTCGGCGATCCGTTGCGCCGCCGCCGACTCCAGCGCGGCGCCGGGCGCGTCCTCCTTGATCTTCTCGACGAACCCATCGCGCCGCCCATCGGGGGCGAACGCGATCGTCGCCTCGTTGACCTCGCCCTCGCGGAAATGCCGGACGCGCCAGGTGTACGCCAGGTACAGGCGGTCGCGCAGCATCGCGGTGAACGCGGGCTTGCCGCCGCCTTCGAGCTCGACGAACGTCTGTGTCTCGTCGTCGAGCGAAAATGACGCGGCTTCGCGGGCATCGGCCGGCCCCAGGTGTTGGTCGGCCGCGATCGCGCGCGCCGCAGCGAGCGCTTGATCGCGGTCCATCGAGATGTCCACCGAGACGAGGGAAAAAGCCAGCGGGAAGCCGCGGTACGCCGCGGCGGCCAGCGCGATCGACACGAGCCCCAGCGCGATCCAGACGACCGGGCGCTTCAGCACGGGAGGTGCGGGAGTGTAGCACGCGCCGATAGAATCGACGCGTGCGCGATGTCTGGTTCAGCCTCCCGCAACTGGCCCGGGCGCCACCCGACGTCCTGACCGACACAACTGGCGCCGATCGCGACCGAACGTCTATCAGGGGCGTCAGGCCTTCGCGACTTCCGTTGTCGACCTCAGCGCGAGCGCGACGAACGTCAGGGTCGCGTTCGTGCAGCCGCCGGTCGGCTGAGTGGGCGAGCCCACGACAAAGAGGTTGTCGTGGTCGTGTGTGCGGCCGAAGCTGTTGACGACGCTCGTCGACGGGTCGGTACCCATCCGGCAGCCGCCGGACGGGTGGTCCTGATACCCCAGGCTGCTCGTGCGGCCGACCTTCCCATCGTTCGCCTTGGCCAACTGGGCAAACAGGTCCTGGAAATGCAGCAACGTCGCGGCCTGCCGCGCTTCGGTCGCCGCGTCGATGCGGTGCTGGATGATCGGCAGCGGATCGCCCCATTTGTTCTTGCTCGCCGGATCCAGGGTCAGTCGGCTGTCCTTGTCGGGATGCACGTCGAAGTACCCGCGCACACGGGCTGACCCTCGGACAATCCGCGTGCGCCAGTCGGCGACGAGATCATCACCGAGCAGCAGCGTCCCGTTTGCATCGCGCAGGCGGGGGCCGCCGGAGGGCGCCTCCCACACGCGCAGATCGTGGCGCACGAAGGGCTTATCGGGCGCGCAGCGGAAGAACTGACGCGAGATCAAGCTGTGCTGCTCGTTCATCCCGGGATAGATCTTGAGGTCCAGATCAATCCGAGTCTCATGCGCGAGATGGCCGGTCATGTAGCGGCCCACGTGGTCCGAGGTATTCGCCAGCCCGTTGGGGAACCGGGCGTTCGCCGACAGCAGCAGGAGATGCGAACTCCAGCAGTAGCCCGAGGCCACGACAAATGTCTTCGCACGATACTCGACGTTCGGATCCGACCCATCCTCTTTCACCGCCTGCGCGGCCACGACACGCGGCGTGTGCTCGTCGAGCACCAGCTTCCGTACGAGGGTCCCGTCGTGGAGTTCAATCTTCTTCTTCGCGAGGAGCTGCTTGTACGTCCAGTCCGGCGAGTACCGCGCGCCCGTCGGACAGATTTCGCAGGTGTTACACCGGTGGCACTTGCTCCGGCCACCGTACCCGTCGACGGTGTTCTTGGCCTGCGGCGTCGTCCAGAACGGAATGCCGCTCTGCTCTGCCCACGACTTGAGCTGGATCAAGTTGTAGGTCATCGTCATCGGCGGCATCGGATACGGCTGGGACCGGGAGTCTTCCTTGAGCGGACCAGGCTCGCCGGACACGCCGATGCGCTTCTCGGCCTCGCAGTAGTGGGCCTCGAGGTCCTTCCATTCGATCGGCCAATCCGCAGCCAGGCCGTACAACGACCGCAGTCGCGTGTCTTCCTCTGAAAAGCGGTTGCAGACCCCGCCGAAATGAAGCGCGGACCCACCGACGGCCATGGACCGGGAGATGATGCCGCGGCCGCCCTGGTCGGCCACGAAGTCGCCAGGCCATTGATTCTCACCGTAGTCGAGGTTGCGCTGCCGGTAGTCGAAGCGCTTCTCGAAATCGAACAGGCGCTTGCCGGCCTCGACCACGATGATCTTCCACGCCGGCCGAAGCTCCGAAAGCTTCTCCGACACCATCGCCGCGGTGATGCCGCCGCCAACGATGAGCACATCGCACTCGTAACGGGCCATGTCAGCGCGCTTTCAGGGGGCGTGGCGCCTTGTCGGAGTCATCCAGGCCCCGGCAGGTGTCGCGGCCGATCGCGGCGTTGTAGGCGACGTCGCGGGCATCGGCGCCGCTGAAGTAAAGGCCCATGAAATCGGCGACAAGGTTCGCGCCATTCGGCCGCGCCGGCATCTGGGTCACGCGTTGTGGATCGTTCAGCGCCGCCTCGATCACCGCCCGTCGAGCGACCGGCGTCAGGGCACCAAACGTCGCCACGCCGCGCGCCTTCGCGGCCGCGTCCAATGCGTCGAACTGCGCGGGATAGCGCACCGCCGGCGACGGACCGGTCGGGGGAGAAAGTTGCGAGTTGCCGTAGCCATGGCCGCGGTCCGCACCGGGTTTGTATCCGCGGACCCAGGTGACAAACCGCAGTACGGCTTCGTCTCGGCCATCGGCGCCAAGTGACGAGGGCAGAACGACCTCCGCGAGCGCGCGGAGGGTCGCGATCTGTGCCGGCGTGAAGTCCGTTGTCTGCGCGACGAGATCCGAAGCGGTCAGGGCCGGCAGCGCCGCCGCGGCCGCCAGGGACTTCAGCACGTCGCGACGATTCATCGGCAGATTGTAAGGGGGCCGGGCCTCTTTTCCACAGGGTTTGGAAGGACGCTAATCGGCAGAATTGGGACCCGGCCCCGTCAGCTCGGCCTCCAGGCCTCCGCCCGCGGCATGGCGCAGGGCGAGCTGAAGGCCTGAGCGCTCAACGACTTCCCAGACGAGCGCGAGGCCAAGGCCGCGCTGGCGCACTCGATCGACACGGCCCTCGTCGCCACGAAACCGTCGAATGGCCGACATCGATGCCAGCTGTTCGTCCGAGACGCCGGGCCCGTTGTCGATCACGCGCAGGGCGAAGCCGTTCGACTCGCGGGCGAGCGACACCAGAACGCGGCCGCCGGGCCGGTTGTAGCGCACGGCGTTGTCCACGAGATTCCACACGGCCTGCTCGATCAGCATCCGATCGGCCGTGAGCGTCACCGGTCTCGCCGGCACCTCGAGGTCCAGCGTGACGCCGCTCTGTTTCGCCAGATCCGCCTGGCGCGCGATAACCCGAGCGATCACGTCGGTCATGTTGATGGCTTCGAGCGAGGTCGGACCGAGATGCATCCGCAGACGCGCGGCCGCCACCAAGTTCCCGAGGTACCGGGACAGATCGTGGGCCTCTCGGGCCGCCGACTGCGAATCGATCGTTCCGCGCGTCAGCTTCTCGGCTAACGCTTCGAGGGGCTGAGCAATTTCGGCTGCCGCTCTCGCAACGAAGCGGCGATGCACGTCCTCGCGATCTGTGACGTCCTTCGCCCGGCGGCGGAGATCGGCGCTCGCCTCATTGAGCGCCGCGCCGACGGCCGTCAGCTCATCATGGCCCCCGGTCGGCGCGACCACGGTCCACTCGCTCCGTGCGGCGTCCCTGGCTGATTGCGAGACGTCTCGAATGCGTCGCACCGTGGGAGTGGCTATCCCAATGAATACCGCGCTGAAGAGGGCTTCGACGCCGAGAAACGCGGCCCACCAGTACAGGCGTTCGTCGGGCGGTGCCTCCATCCGTCCGAGGAGAACGGCGCACGGGCCGTCGTCCCATCCGGTGCGCATGGCGAACTGGGCGCCCTGGCCGCCTGGCGCGTCGTACGGGCCGCCCTGCCACAGCGCGCCCGCCCGCATCGCGTTCTTGAACGCGATCGGAAACCGCGCGCCCACCGGGCTCGACGGCACGAAGTCGTCGTCGTACGCAAACAGCTGGTAGGGCTGCACGTCGAGGTGCGGGCGTGCCGGGACATCGTCGGGCCCAGGCTTGGGATCCCTCGGTCCCGGCCGGCCTTCGAGCGACCCCGTCAGGAACCACGTCGGATCGGCCTCGCATCGCTCTCGTAATTGCACGTTGATCTGCGAGGTGACGACGCGTTCGAGGGCCGACAACAGGTCGCGCGCCCGCAACCATGCCACTGATTGGGCCACGACGCCGGCGACCGGCAAGGCCACGAGCAGGCTCACGAAGACCAGTCGGCGCTCGAGCGTCATACGTCAGTCATGAATACGCCAGAGGTACCAACACGCGACAGATCGATAGGGCCGCCAAGCTTCGGCCAGGCGGGTCATCGTGCGCGGCTTCGGCCGGCGCCTCATCCCGTGCAACTGCTGAACGCCCTTGACGATGCCGAGGTCGCCGACGGGAAAGACGTCGGGCCGGTTGAGACAGAACATCAGGAACATCTCGGCGGACCAGACCCCGAAGCCCTTGACGGCCGTAATCGCCGCGATGACGTCGGCGTCGGATTGGTGCTTCAGCCCAGGCAGGTCCAGTCGGCCGTCCTCGACGTGCTGAGCCAAATCGCGGAGATAGGAAATTTTGGGATAGCTGACACCGGCCCCGCGTAAGGCCGACGGATCAGCCGCGAGGAGTGCGGCTGGCGACAGGCGATCGAAGCCCCCGACGACCGCGTGGACGCGACGCTCGATGGTGTCGGCGGCCTTGCTCGAGAGCTGCTGCGACACGACGGCGCGGACGAGTGCGACAAACGGATCGCGCTCGGCGAACGACGGTCGACGCCGGCCGACTTTCTTGATGAGCGCGGCCAGTTGAGGGTCGCGGCGCATCAGCGCGCGCCGCGCGCGCTCAAATTGCAGAGGGACTGGCGTGTTTTCCAACCTACGCTCCTCTAGGCCGTCTCTGTGGAAAAGAGGCCCGTCCCCCTCAGCCGCGCGACCACGCGATCCCGCCCGATGAGTTCCAGGACTTCGAAGAGGCTGGGACTGACCGCCTGGCCCGTCACGGCCACGCGCGTGGCGTGAATCAGCGTCGCGGCTTTGAGGCCGCGCGCCTCGGCGAGTGACCGCAAAGCGGACTCGAGGGTCACCGCGTCAAACGGCTCCACGGTCGCGAGCCGCTCACACCATGCCTCGAGATGAGGACGGAGGGCCGTATCGGACAAATGCCTGGCGACGGCCGCGGCATCGTACTCAATCGTCGAGGCGAGGAACGGCCTGGCCATCCTCACGATGTCCGCCAACGTGCGCGCGCGCGGCTTCAGGAGGTCGATGATTCTCTCGAGGCGCGCCGGCTCCACGGTCGACATGTCAAGCCGATCGGCCGCAAACGTGCTGGCGAGCCTCGCCAAGATCTCCCGCGCCGACAGGCGCATGATGTGCTGTTGGTTGAACCAGGCGAGCTTCTCGGGATTGAAGACCGCGTGACCCCCGCTGATGCCCTCGAGCGTGAACTGCTGGACGAGCTCGTCGCGTGAGAACACCTCGCCGTCCCCACCAGGCGACCACCCGAGCAGCGCCAGAAAGTTGATCATCGCCTCGGGCAGGACGCCCTGCTTTTCGTACTCACCGACGGAGGTCGCGCCATGGCGTTTGCTGAGCCGCTTCTTATCGGGGCCGAGGATCAGGGGCACATGGGCGAACGCCGGTAGCGGCGCGCCTATGGCTTCGTACAGCAGCACCTGCTTCGGCGTATTCGACACGTGGTCGTCCCCGCGGACCACGTGCGTCACCTCCATCGCCACGTCGTCGACGACGACGGACAGGTGATAGGTCGGATGGCCGTCGGACCGGAGGACCACGAAATCTTCGAGATTCGCGCGATCGAAATCGATCGGACCGTGGACGAGGTCGGTGAACACGGTCCGGCCTTCGGGCACGAGGAATCGAATCGCGCGCGGCTCCCGAGCGGCCTCGCGACGGGCGATCTCCTCGCGGGACAAGGACCGGCAGCGACGGTCGTACCTCCATGCTCGGCCGGCCGCTTCCGTTGCCTCGCGACGCGCGCTGATCTCGGCTGGAGTGCAGTAGCAGTAGTAGGCGTGCCCGGTCGCGAGGAGCGCCGCTGCTGCCGCACGATAGCTCTCGAGGCGTTCCGATTGACGGTACGGCGCGTGCGGGCCGCCGACGCCTGGCCCTTCGTCCCAGTACAGGCCAAGCCACGTCATGCTCTCGAGGATGCCCGTCACCATGTCCGCCGACGAGCGCTCGACGTCCGTGTCCTCGATCCGAAGGATGAAGACGCCGCCGTACCGGCGGACGTACAGCCAATTGAAGAGCGCCGTGCGGGCACCGCCGACATGCAGATACCCGGTCGGGGAAGGAGCGAACCGCAAGCGGGGGGTTCGTACGTCAGACTTCAAGGCGCCGTCTCTCGATCGATCAACCCGCGTTCGCGCCCGAACACCTCGAGGCGGCGCCGCAATTCGTCGCGCGTCGCGCGAAAGCGCCCCGCGGCTTCCGCCGGGACCGCGGCAGCCGGATCGGCGAGGGGCCAGTGCAACCGCTCGAACGTCGAACCGGGCACCACCGGGCAGACCTCGTCCGCGCACAGGGTAATGACCAAGTCGACTTGCCTGAGGTCGATGGCGGCAACGGACTTGGACGACTGCTGGGAGATATCGATCCCGACTTCAGCGAGGGCGGAAATGGCTTGAGGATGCACTCGCGCCGGCATGCTGCCGGCGCTCATCACTGAGGCGCGGCCCGCAAAGAGGGATCGCGCCAACCCTTCGGCCATCTGACTCCGCGCTGAGTTGGCGACGCAGAGAAACAGAATCGATGGCCGACCGACGGCCACGTCAGCTCGTGGGCTTGGAGCCGCCGCCCGACGGCGGAATCGATCGGTCGTCGGGGGTGTCGCCGCCGTCGCGCATCGCGCTCTTGAATCCCTTGATCGCCTCACCCAGACCTCTCCCCAGTTCAGGCAGTTTCTTCCCGCCGAACAGGACCATGAAGATCAGGAGGATCAAGAGAAGATGAGTCGGCTGTAAAAGGCCTTCGAACATGGCACACCCTTCCTCAATTAATCATACAGTGCCCCGGGCGAAAGGCACGCAAAACCGACCCGAGGGCTGAAAATCTGGCGCAAAAGCAACTATTTGTGCGCATCGCGGCACGGGAGGGGCGGTTTCGCTGCCCGCGACGGCTCACGCGTGGTCGTCACTTCGCGAGGGCCCACCGGAACGCCCATGTCGCCACGCCGCTCAGCAGGAAGAACACGATGAAGGCCGTCATCGCGGCGTGCAGCGCCAACTGGATGGGCTTGCCCGTGTCCATGAACTGGTTGTGGTACTGACCAAACGCGATGACAAACGCACACGCCGCCGCCAGGGCCCCGAACACGGCGCCGACCGCGATTGCGAAACCGAGATCTGGAGGCGGCACGGGTTACGCGGACGTGAGACGACGCCACACCGTCAGATCGCCGACACGCGTGACCTCGGCAGGAAAGGGCGCGACGGCGCGGTGGAACGCGTCCTCGCACTCGGCGTCGTGCAGCTCAATGGCGATCACCCGCACGCGATCCAGCCACGTACGCGCGCTCTCCTGGAAGACCGTCAGCTCCGCGCGCTCGATATCGACCTTGAGGATGTCGATTTGCGGCAGGTGAAGAGCATCCAGGACTCCGGGAATCGTTGTCGATTCGACTTCAGCCTCCCCGTCGACGGCCGGGCGCACTTGGAAGGTCCACTCGCGTCCATCACGGAACCGCCCTCGATCGATGCCGAGCGCCGCGCGCTGGTCCCACAGCGCCGAGCGTATGGCGCGCGCGCGCGAGCCATAGTAGGCCAAGTTGCGCTGCAGGACTTCAAAGCTGCCGGCATCCGGTTCGAGCGCGATCACGACCGCCTCGGGATAGGCCTCCAACAGGAACACGGACGCCGCGCCGATGTTCGCTCCGGCATCGACGATCACCCGGACGTCGGGCACACCCAGCAGGCACGCGTAGCTGTCGTCAACGAGCACGTCGGTGATGACCGATGCGTCCGACGTGCGTGGCCGGAAATGAAAAGGCCGCCCTTTGCGGCCGCGGGTGCGAAGGCTTGCGGGCGACCGCGAGGGGCTGTGCCCTCGCAGAAGGCGGGCGGCCAGCAGCTCAGTCGATCCACGCCAGCCGAATCGCTGCACGGCACGGGCGGCTCGTCGGATGCGACCGGGCATCACGGTCAGTGCTTGATCGCGAAGGGTACGGTCCGAGCCGCGCTCTGGCCGTCCGGCAGTCGCACTTCGATGTTCAAGGTGTACTGGCCGGCGGTCAGGCCCGAGAGCGACAGATCGGCCCGCGCCGGGGCGGTTCGATGGTCCCCCCGGGTCACAGCACTCTGAACGTCGGTTTCCTCGCGCGCGACGACGTCGGCACCCCGATGCACGGAGACGACTGCGTGTGCCGCGAGGTCTTTCGACGCCCAGAACAACGGCGCGAACACCTGGAGCCTGTCGGTGGCCGCAAACGTACGCGAGGTCGTCGGCTGAAAGGGCACGAGGGCTTTGAGGTTGTCCGGTTCTTGGAGTGGCTCGCCGGTAGTACTCACGACTCCGAGGACGACGCCGCCAACCTGCAGCTTGCGGTTCGAGACATTCGGCACGTCGATCAGGAGCTGCACCGATCCCGTCTTGCCGAGCGCCTGGCTCGACGCGCCGACACGGATCGTCAGCGGCTGCATCGGCAGGTCGAGCACGTCGTTCAGGACGAAGCGCGAACCAGCGGATGACCCACGCACCGGGACCGCGTGTTCGACCGAGCCCTTGATTTTACCGTCCGGATCGAGCGCGAGCACTTCCCAATGAAGGGTCTCGTCGGGGGGAACCGGTCCGGCGACCACGGGCGGGTACGTGATTTCGGTCGTCACGACGACGCTCATGCCCTTCTCGGTGGGCGCCACCGGCGCCGCGAACGCGCGAAGGGACAGGCCCGACACGTTGAACCCGGCGCTCATCGTCGACGCCAGGGTGCTCTTCGCGGTCGCCGGCGGAGCGCTAGCGAGAGGCGTGGTGTATCCGGATCGGGCTCGCACGCGGACGCCCGGTCGAGTGACCGTCACCTTCAACTCGTGGAACTTTCCGTCGAGCACGAACGGATCGGGATAGTAGCCGAGCAGGTAATAGCTGCCGTTTTCACTGATGATCTCGTCGATGGCGTGGGCCAGATCATTCTGGTTGATGAAGAAGCGGCCACCCGTGTTCGTGGCGATCGAGGCCAGGTAGTCCTGTTGCAGGAGGATGCGCCGCTGGATCTCGGCGCGCTGCTGGTAGGTGCTGCAACAGTGCCCGACCGTCGCCGTTTCCGGCTGCGCCAGGCCTCGCGGATCGAGGGTGTAAATCGGCACATCGGAGCGACGGGCTTGATCGAACGCGGCCAGAAGATCCTCGCGATACGAGTTGGCTGCGGTGAATTCGGCACATTGAATCGGCGCGCCCGGATCGAGGACGGACTGGCCGCTGACGTAGATGATGGCCCGGCGCGCGTGTCCCGAGTTGGCGAGGGTCGCGGCGGCGTTCCTCAGGTCAAACGCCGCCGATCGAGCAGCCTGGAGAGCGATCTGGACCTTCGGGGTCGGGTTACAGACGTCCGGCGGGCCTGAGAGCGGCGGGACCGGTGCCTGTAAGCCTGGTGAGCGGGTCTGCGGCCGGGGTGGCGGCGGCAGGATCGCGTCGGCGCCGAGTCCAAACGCGAACGCCGCGCGTACGTTGTCGACCGTCTTGAGGAGGCGGCTCACGTCGGTCGTGAAGTTCTGACTCAGGTCCGAGCGGCCGACGAACACGACGGCGACTTCATCGCGCAGCGAGAGCGTCTGCAGAAACTCGGTCATCGCGCGCTTCACGGGCACAATCAGGGCGGGCAGGATGTGGACGTCGTCGACGATCATCACGAACGCGCGACTGTCGGCCGTCGGTTGCGCGTTCTCCGCGACGTCAGTCACGGGCCCCGCGGCTGGGCCGCCGACCACGGCCCGGTGGGCCACGGGAATGGACACGTACTCGAAGTCCGCGATGGCCTGCGGCCGGTCCCCTTCACGGATCTGAAAGTCCTCCTGCTTCAAGTCGCTGACCGGCTGATCGTGGCTGTCGGTGGCAATCACGTCGACCGCGACGTGGTCGACGCCGGCGCGGAACACCGGCTGCTGGAGCGCGGCGCGGAGGCTGACGCGTCCCGGGAGGTTCAGAACGGCACTGGCCAGCACAAGGGCGGCGACCGACACCCTGAGCGGGAGACGCGCTGACGGGCTCATGGTCTTCTTGGTCTTGGCTCCCTCCGGGGCCGCCGGGCGGCTCTCCCGCGCTTCACCAGAACCGTTCGGAGGCCACCACAGTGTAGCGCGCACCAGCGGGGTCGATGGCGCCAACCGCCCTCGTCAATCCTCCGTCATAGTATGCGAGCCTACAGGTAGTGAGGCGTCACCTCATCGCCGCCGCCGTGCGGGTGAGGTGTTTCACCATGGGGCAATGGGTGAGTGGGCGACCTGACGACATGGGGTGGACATGTTCAACCCTGAGCTGAAGAAGGGCAGCATCGAGATGCTGGTGCTGTCGCTCGTCGAGGCGCGGCCGAGGCACGGCTATGACATCGGCAAACTGATCGAAGCCCGGTCGGGTGGACGGCTGACCTTTGCCCTCCCCACGTTGTATCCGACGCTGCTTCGGCTCGAGAGCCGGGGGTGGCTCAAGGGGCGGTGGGTCGAGAAGCCCGGCGAGCGCGATCGCTGCTTCTACCGCCTCACGGCCCAGGGCCGGCGGATTCTCGCGGACCGGCGCGAGGAGTGGCGGACCTACGTCGCCGCGGTCAACGACGTGCTGGGTCAGACGTGATGCGCGACTGGCAGGCTTTCGTTCGCGCCAGGCTGCACGTGCCTGACCTCACGCCGGCGCGCGAGGCGCGCATCATTCGCGAGGTCGCCAGCCAGCTCGAGGACTTCTATCGGGACGCGATCGCCCGGGGTGCGACCGAGCCGGAGGCCGACGCCCACGCGGGCGGTCAGATCACGGATTGGGCGCGACTGGCCCGTGATGTTCGGCGGGCGGATTGGCCTCACGTGCAACCGCGTGTCGATCGGGTCGTCACTGCGCTCGAGGCCGGGCCGGCCGCAAAGCGAGGAGGTGGACTGGTGGCCGCTTATCTGGTGCGCGACGTTCGCTACACGATTCGGCAACTCCTCAGGGCGCCAGGCTTCACGACCGTGGCCCTCGTGACCCTGGCGCTCGGCATCGGGGCGACGACGGCCGTGTTCAGCGTCGTCGATGGGGTGCTGCTCCGGCCGCTGCCGTATCCCGAACCGGATGCCCTCGTGCGTGTCCACGAGGTCCTGCCGCAGCTCGGGCTCTTCTCAGTGGCGCCTGCGAACTTCTTCGACTGGCGATCCCAAAACACGGTGTTCGATCGCCTCGCCGCCTATACGAGCGATAGCGAGACGCTCGTCGGCGAAGATGGCCCGGAGCGAATCCAGGGCATGCAAGTGTCCTGGGATCTCTTCCCTACCCTGCGCGCCGCGCCGGCGATCGGCACGGTGTTCACGCAGGAAGACGATCGGCCGGGCGGCAATCGAGTCGTGATCCTGAGCCACGGGCTCTGGCTGCGCCGATTCGGCGGCAATCCTGAGGTCGTCGGCGCGTCGGTGACCCTCAGTGGCGCACCGACGACGATCGTCGGCGTGATGCCTGCCGACTTCTATTTCCCCGTGCGCAGCACCGAGTTCTGGCGGCCGCTCGCCCTCGATCCGGCGAACGCGACTCGAGGCGGCCACTTCCTCGGCGTCGTCGCCCGGATGAAGCCCCGCGTGACGGTCCAGCAGGCCGAGGTCAATATGCGGACCCTGGCGGAGCGACTCGCCCGCCAGTACCCGGCCGACAGCGCCGGCGAGTCGGCACGGGTTGTGGCGTTGCAAGAGCAAGTCGTCGGCGCGATTCGTCCGGCCCTCCTCATGCTCTTCGCCGCGGTCGGCGTCGTGGTGCTGATCGTCTGTGCGAACGTCGCCAACCTGCTCCTCGTTCGCGCCTCCGTTCGCGAGAAGGAAATGGCGATTCGAGCGGCCCTGGGCGCCAGCCAGCGCCGCCTCGTCGTGCAGGTGTTGTCGGAGAGCCTCGTGCTGGCGCTCGTCGGCGGTGGCCTCGGCGTACTACTCGGCTATCTCGCCATCGGTCCGATCAAGACGCTCAGCGCAGGAAGTGTGCCACGCGTGGCCGACGTTGGCCTCGACGGACGCGTCCTGGCGTTTGCAGCGGTCGCGTCGATGCTTACGGGCCTGCTCTTCGGCCTCGCGCCGGCCTGGCAGGCCACTCGCACGGGCGTCAGCGCCGTGCTGAAGCAGGGCGGCCGTTCGTCGTCGACGTCGGGTAGTCGATGGGTGCGCAGCGGACTGCTCGTCGCCGAAGTGGCCCTCTCGATCGTCTTGCTGACAGGCGCGACCTTGTTGCTCCGCAGTTTCGCGAAGGTGACGACCGTCGACCCTGGATTCAGTTCAGACCGGGTGCTGGCCTTTCAGGTCTCCCTGCCCGATGTGGCGTACACGAAGGATCCGCAGCGTCTTGCGTTCTTCGACGCGCTTCTGACTGGACTCGAGAGTCAGGCCGGGATCGAGTCGGCCGGGCTCGTCCAGACGCTGCCCATGCGGGGCGACTACCGCCTCAGTTTCGGTTTCCCCAGTCGGCCGCCCTATCAACCGGGCCAAGAGCCGTCAGCCTACTACCGGTCAATCAGCCCTCATTATTTCGAGGCGCTGTCGATCCCGGTCGTCCGGGGCCGCGCATTCACGCCGCAAGACTCTGCCTCGTCCCAGCCGGTGTCGATCGTGGATGCGGCGTTCGCCCGGACGTACTTTCCGGGCGAAAACCCTGTTGGTCAACAGCTGCGCATCGACAGCGGCAGCGGGAAGGTGACCACGATCGTGGGCGTTGTAGGTGACGTCCGGTACACGGGCCTTGACGTCACGGCTGGGCCGACGATGTACGCGCCGTACGGGCAGGACGTGTTCAGCACGACCTGGGTCGTCGTTCGTTCGAAGGGCGCGCCGGCGGCTGAAAGCGGCACCGCGCGCGAGGTGCTCCACCACCTCGATGCGTCGCTGCCCGCGTACTCTATGAGTCCGCTCGCGACGATCGTCAGCGACTCGGTCGGCCAGCGCCGGTTTTCGATGTTGCTGCTGAGTGTCTTCGCCCTGGTTGCGCTGTTCCTGGCGGCCGTGGGCCTGTACGGCGTCGTGGCCTACTCGGTGAGCCTGCGCACGCGGGAGATAGGGCTGCGCATGGCTATCGGCGCGCGACCAGGCGATGTGCTGGGAATGGTCGTTGGGGGAGGCATGAAACTCGCGCTCGCAGGCGTGGTGCTTGGCAGCAGCGCGGCCGTGTTGCTCTCTCGCCTCGTGCAGACCATGTTGTTCGATGTGTCGCCGTCGGACCCGGCGAGCTACGCCCTCACGGCGGCGACGCTACTCGTCGTCGCGGCGGTAGCATGCTATGTGCCGGCGCACCGCGCGATGCGCGTCGACCCCATGGTCGCGTTGCAGACGGAATAGGCAGGACCCGAGGTGAC
>Ga0209580_10000299_pt1 | contig 29146 bp, 25 predicted proteins | sample Coa_R1_5_FD_187153 | JGI IMG/M metagenome (GOLD analysis project Ga0209580, IMG submission 187153) | Surface soil microbial communities from Centralia Pennsylvania, which are recovering from an underground coalmine fire - Coalmine... | ecosystem: Environmental > Terrestrial > Soil >... | reverse complement strand
CGGGTCAGGTGGTCGTTCCTCTATGTTGTCCTGACGGTCTCTGCGGCGGCGACCGGCTATGCCGCGGCACATCGCGGGCCACCACCCGCCCCGGAAGTCCTCACGCTTCCCCCGCTGAACACCAAGACTGGCCTGAGCGTGGCAGGCGGCGGATCCTCGGTCGGCGCCTCAGCCCCAGCCGCGGCCGCGGTGCCGTGCACTCAGGCGCCGCCTGATCCGACCTTCACATGCCAGAACGGCGTGTGGGCAGCCGGAAAGGGCGGGACCGCGTCACCGGGCGGAGGCGGCTTGGGTCGAGCAGCCGGCTGCTTCTCCGCTCAGCCGAGCGATGACGTGGTGTGTCAGGACGGCCTGTGGGTCGTGGCGTCGACCGCGCCGCCCGCCGCCGCCCCGACAGCGCCGACAGCGACGACCGCCAGCCCAGCGACCGTCTCCTCGAGTTCCAGCGCGTCGCCGTCTTCGACGGCCTCCACCAACTCCAGTGTGTCGGCTGGCGGGCAGTCGGCGTCGAGGTGCACGGGAACCGCGCCGGCGTCGGTCGGGTGGGTGTGTTCAGGCGGTATGTGGGTGGTTCAGAGTTCCGTTGGATCTCAGGCCGGCGCGAGTCAGACCCAGAACGTCGCCTGCACTTCGCCCGATCCGTCAGCGGGACGGCCTGGCGTGACCGCGACGTGCGTCAATGGCACGTGGATCGTGCATTGAACACCAGTACTAGCTCTCGTCGCTGCCGTCTGGGTCGTCACGCGACTGGGGATCGAGCTCCCAGCGGTGGGCGTCGCGCTGGCCGATTTCGTCGCCGCCCATGAGTTCCTCGTCGTCGTCGTATTCGGCGCCAACCGCACGGCCGATGGCGTCGACCTCGTTCTGGTCCGGCGTGGGGTTGTCCCCGCCTGGCGTCTCGTCGCCGATAGCGGAGGCGTCGTCCCACTTCGCGTCGATGTCTCCGGCCGTGAGTTCAGGGCCGTCCTCGTGGTGGCGCTTCAGCGAGGCGGCCACGGCGTCGTGTCCCGACCGGGCCTCGGCCACCAGCCGCGAGTCGATGCGCGCGGCCTCGACCCGCTCCTCGTCGGGCAGGCGGCGCCGCTCCCGCAAGAGGGTCGGTGGGTGGTTGTCGTGCGGCTGGGAGCCCGGCGGTTTGGCCGGGATGCCGGCGCGACGCACGGCAGGATTGACTGGCGTCGTGCGGGACTTCCGCAGCGCCTTCCGCGGCTTGCCCGAACGCCTGGCCGCAGCCCTCAGGGCGCGGTGCGCTCGGCGGCTCTTGCGGGCCCTGACAGAGGTCGGTACCCGGCGCTTGGGTGCTCGACGCGTGGAGGTCCGGCGCTTGGGTGCCCGGCGTTTGGAGGCCCTGCGGGCAACTTGGCGTGGTGTCCGTCTGGGCCTGCGGGTCGAGGACGTTCGTTTGGCCATTTCGAATCGCTCCCGGTCGTCGGTTGACCTGGGTCTTTTAAGTACTGGATAATTCAACGCTTATCGCATTTTCGGCTTGGCTCGTCTATTTGCCTGCTGACAGCTTGCCGACGCCGCGATATCGACGACGTCCTGAGGAGGACCCGGAGCCCGATGCGTAACGCAGACGACAGCAAGAAGATCCACGTACTTTCAGGAGGTGCAAAAACCCATCCGGGCTTTTCAACATTCTCCTCCGACCGCGACACCGACGATGTTGACCCGCAGGAGTTTGCTCGGCTGATCGACATGTACGATAGCAGCTTCCGCAACCTGGCGGAAGGCGAAGTCGTCAAGGGCACGGTCGTGAAGGTGACGCCGACCGAGGTCGTGGTTGACGTCGGATTCAAGTCCGAAGGGGTCATCCCCCTCGAGGAGTTCATCGACGAGGGCGGTCAGGTGATGGCGCAGGCGGGCGACATCGTCGACGTGCTGCTCGAGCGGACGGAGGATCGGCAGGGATATGTCGTCCTCTCGCGCGAAAAAGCCGAGAAGATGAAGATTTGGGACGAGGTCGAGACCGCCTTCCAGGACCGGAAGGTCGTCATCGGCCGCGTCATCGAGCGCATCAAGGGAGGCTTGGCCGTCGACATCGGCGTGCGGGCGTTCCTGCCGGGATCGCAGATCGACGTGCGGCCGGTGCGCAATCTCGACGCGTTGCGCGGCCAGGAGCTCCGCATGCGCGTCATCAAGGTCAACAAGAAGCGCGGCAACATCGTGCTCTCGCGCAAGGTCCTGCTCGAAGAGGAGAACGCGGAAAAGAAGAAGACGACGCTCGACACGCTGGTGGAGGGCAAGACGCTCCGCGGCACCGTCAAGAACCTCACCGACTACGGCGCGTTCATCGACTTGGGCGGCATCGACGGGTTGCTGCACGTGACGGACATGTCCTGGGGGCGTGTGACCCATCCGTCGGAAGTCGTCAAGGTCGGCGACGACATCGACGTCATCGTGCTGAAGTACGACGCGGCGACCGAACGGGTCTCGCTCGGCCACAAGCAGCTGGTGCCGGACCCGTGGAACAGCGTGATCGAGCGCTACCCGGCCGGCGTGCGCGTCACGGGCAAGGCCGTCAGCCTCACCGACTACGGCGCGTTCATCGAGCTCGAGCCGGGCGTCGAAGGCCTCATCCACGTCTCCGAGATGTCGTGGAGCAAGCGCGTCAAGCACCCGTCGAAGATTCTGAACCAGGGCGACATGGTCGAGGCGATGGTGCTTGGCGTCGATCCGGGCGCGCGCCGGATCTCCCTGGGCCTCAAGCAGGTGGAAAGCAACCCCTGGCACGAGCTCGCCGAGAAGTATCCGATCGGCACGACGATCCACGGGAAGGTGCGCAACCTCACGGAGTTCGGCGCCTTCGTCGAGGTCGAAGAGGGCATCGACGGCCTGATCCACATTTCGGACATGTCGTGGAGCAAGATCAAGCACCCGTCCGAGGTGTTGAAGAAGGGCGATACGGTCGAGGCGCAGGTGCTCAGCATCGACGCCGACAACCAGCGGTTGTCGCTCGGCCTGAAGCAGCTGCAGACCGGCATCTGGAAGGAGTTCTTCGACGCCCACCATGTCGGCGACCTCGTCGAGGGCAAGGTCGTGCGATTGACGAATTTCGGCGCGTTCGTCGAGCTGGCCGACGGCATCGAGGGGCTCATCCACGTCTCGGAGTTCGATTCGTCGCAGGGCGGCGAGAAGCTCGAGTTGCGCGCGGGCGAGAACTACCAGATGAAGATCATCCGCCTCGTGCCGGAAGAGCGGAAGATCGGCTTGAGCATCCGCGCGCTGAAGGACGCGGAGTATCGCGCCGACTGGGAGGCCTACACCGAGGCGACCGGACGGCCCGAGGTGACGCTGGGAGATCATTTCAAGCACTTGAAATGACCCGAGACGCGCGCAAGGATCGAGTGGATCCGAAAAGTGATCAATGACGAAGGCTGAACTCGTCGAAGAAGTGTCGCGGGTCTCCGACCTCACGAAGAAGCACTCCGAGGTGATCGTCGACACGGTCTTCAAGAGCATCGTCGACGCCCTGCATCGCGGCGAGAAGATCGAGCTGCGGGGGTTTGGCAGCTTTCGCCTGCGGCAGCGCGAGCCGCGCAAGGGCCGCAACCCGAAGACGGGCGACAAGGTCGACGTCCCGCCGAAAAAGGTGCCGTACTTCAAGCCGGGCAAGGAGCTGAAGGACTTGATCAACAAGACCGGCGGCGACGGCCCTGCGCCCGATGCCGCACCGGCCGAGGGCTGATCCGGCCTGCTCGCCGAGCGCCGAGCGCCACGGGTGACCGACGCGCGCGGGGGCGGCTGAGGCGCGCAGGGGCGGCTGAGGCGCGCAGGGGTGACTTGAGGATGGAACGGCTCTGGACGCCCTGGAGGCTTGCCTACGTGACCGAGGCCACCGTGGAGGCACCGGGCTGCATCTTCTGCGAGGCGCTGGCGCAGATCGCCGTCGATCCCCTGGTCGTCTACCGGGGCCGCGCGACGTTCGTCATCCTCAACAAGTTCCCGTACAACAACGGGCACCTGATGGTCGTGCCCCACCGGCACGTTGGATGGCTCGGCGGGCTCGAACGGGCCGAGCTCGACGAGATCATGCAACTCACGCAGGCCTCCGAGCGCGCGCTGCGAGACGTCTATCGTCCCCATGGCTTCAACATGGGCCTGAATCTCGGGAAGTCCGCTGGGGCCGGCGTGCTGGATCATCTGCACATGCACGTCGTGCCTCGTTGGTCCGGCGACACGAACTTCATCTCCGTCGTGGGCGAGACCCGCGTCCTGCCCGAGGAACTGCCGGCGACGGCCGGCCGGTTGCGCGCGGCGTTTCACACAGTCCTGGCCGGCTAGCCTTCACGCCTCCCGGCCGTTCACGCGTGCAGCCTTCAAGCCTTATAGAATTCCTCCGTGCACTTCTCGCTGTCCGATGACCAGGCCGCCTTCGTCGAACGCGCTCGCGCGTTCGCGCGTGAGCGGGTCGCGCCCCGCGCCGCGGCGATCGATCAGACGGCGGCCTTCCCGCGCGATCTGGTCGCCGAAGCCGCCGCGATCGGACTGCTGGGCGTGACGATCGATGCCGCGCACGGCGGCGCCGGCCGCGACTACGTCACCTACGCCGGCGCCATCGAAGCCGTGGCCTCCGCGAGCGCGACGCTCGCGGTCATCCTCACCGTCAACAATTCGCTCGTGGCGGAGCCGCTGGCCGAGTTCGGCTCGCCGCACCAGCAGGATCTCTGGCTGGAACGCCTCGCCCGAGGCCGCGCCGTCGGCGCGTTCGCGCTCTCGGAGGCCGGGGCCGGGTCGGATGCGGCCAACCAGCAGACGATCGCGCACCTCGACGACCGGGGCTACGTGCTCAATGGCCACAAGGTGTGGGTCGCCAACGCGGAAGTCGCCGACGTCGCGATCGTCTTCGCCGGGACGCAGCCCGGCGCGCGCGGCCGCGGCATCAGCGCGTTCCTCGTGCCGCTGGACTTGCCGGGCATCACGCGCACGCCGTCCGACTCGCTGGGCGTCCGCGGCCTGGGCTGCATGGACGTGACGTTTGCCGACGTGCGCGTCGACGCCGCCGCCCTGCTCGGCTCGCTGGGACACGGCTTTCGCCTCGCGATGCGCGCGCTCGAGGGTGGCCGGGTTGCGATTGCGGCCCAGGCGCTCGGCGTCGGCCACGCGGCGCTCGACGAGGCGCTCGAGTACGCGCGCAGCCGTCAGGCATTCGGCCAGCCGATTGGCAACTTCCAGGCGATCCAGTTTCAACTGGCCGATCTGGCCACCGATCTCGAGGCGGCGCGGATGCTGACCTGGAAGGCCGCCGACGCGCACGATCGACAAGCCCGGGCGTCGGCTGAGGCGGCCATGGCGAAACTCCAGGCCTCCGAAGCCGCCCATCGGGCCGCCGACCGCGCCATGCAGATCCTGGCGTCAGCCGGGTACCGGCGAGGTTCGACAATCGAGCGTCTGTTCCGCGACGTGCGGGCCGCCGAAATCTATCAGGGCACGTCCGAAGTCCAGCGGATGATTATCGCCGCCGCTCTGGCCGATAACTAGTGGTCTGGACGGGTTGAAGCCAGGAGAGCCGGGTCCGACCGAGCGCGCAGTGGGCGCTGTCATTGCCTCATCAGCCTAGGAGAGACGCATGAGATTCATGGTCGTCGTCGGGTTGGGCTTGTGTCTGACGGCGTGCGGCATGTCATCGGCGACGAACACCTCTCCGTCCGTCGGGTCGATTCTAACCACGCCGATTAGCGCCGGCCTCGTGACGGCGACGACGTTTACGTTCACCGAGGCGGGGGTGACCGATCCGGATAGCGACACGATCGCGTTCGCGTGGGATTTCGGCGACGGCTCGACGGGCACGGGGTCGCCGGTCACGCACGCGTACACGACGACCGGGTCGTTCACGGTGAAACTCACGGCGAACGACGGTCACAACCCCGCGGTCCAGGCCGCGCAGACCACCGTCACCGTCCGGTCGCTGACCGCGACCTGGAGCGGCACGGTCACGTGCAATACCTGCAGCCCGACGACGCGCACGGTGAGCCTTATCCTCCAGCAAGGCGGCCTGTCACTCGCGGGCACGTGCTCCGACAGCCACAACGGCGGTGCGTTCGCGGCGATCCAGGTGCAGGGATTTACCGAGGTCGCGGCGACGGGGCAGTTCTCCTTCACCGGCAGCTGCGGGGCGGGCTTTGAACTTTTCGGCATGTCGTACGACCCGGTGGCGGACACGTTCTCGGTGTCGAACTGGGACAGCCCGCCGTACACGGGCACGCTGACGCGACACTAAGAGAGAAGCCTTGAGGCTCGAGGCCAGCCCCAAGCCTCAAGCCTGCTTTTGATAGCAGAACGTCAGTGCCGCGCCGAAGCGCCGCGCCCAGCTCCGTTCGGAGTGATCGCCCTCGGGATCGACGAAGAACCGCACGGAACCTCCACTCGGGTCGCCGGCCGGCGATCCGTCGCGCCTGGGCCCAGGCCGGGGACGCAATAGATCGGCGAGATCGCGTGCGTCGCGGACGGTCTTGGCGCCTTCCTTCAGCCCCACGTCAATCCAGATCCTCGCGCGCGGCGCGAGGGGGGTCCGCCGCAGCCGCCGGAGGATCGCGCGTCGGTCCCACCAGACCGACGGCGACATCACGAGAAGCCGGCCAAAGCGGGCAGGTTCCGCGAGCGCCACGGCGACTGTCGCCAGGCCGCCGAGCGACGCCCCGCCAAGACCGAGCCCGTCCGCGTCCGTCCGGACCGCGTACCGGCGGGCGAGGAAGGGCACGACCTCCTCGGTGAGAAACCGCGCGTGCCGCCCGACCTGCCCCGCGCCGGGCTGAGACCCCGCGGTCGGCGTGTACTCCCGAACGCGGGCGTCGCCGCCGTGATCGACGCCGGCGATGACCAGCGGCGGGATCGTGCCGGCTGCGATCAGGGCGTCGGCGGTCTCAGCGACATGCCAGGTCTCGCCGCCGAAGGCGCGCGCCGGGTCGAAGAGGTTCTGGCCGTCGTGGAGCAGGAGCAGCGGATACGGCTCGGCGGTGCCAGTGTAGCCGGCAGGCACGAACACCGTCAGGTCGCGGTCGGCGTCAAGCCACGTAGAATGGAACCCCTCATGGCGGCTGAGTGCCGACGTCGCCGCGGTCACGGGCTCTCAGTATAAAGGGGACCGATGCGTCGCGAGTTTCATGCCTGGTGGTCGCGCCAGCTCGGACGCGAGATGCCGCTCCTCGTGTTCGGTCATGCCGGCGTGCCCGTGATGGTGTTCCCGACGTCGATGGGCGCGTTCTTCGAGTACGAAGATCGCGGCATGGTCGGCGCCATCGCAGACAAGATCGAGGGCGGCGCGCTGCGGCTCATCTGTGTGAGCACCGTCGACCAGGAGTCGTTCTACGCCGGGCATCTGCATGCGCGTGCCCGGTTGGATCGGTACCTGGCCTGGGAGCGGTACCTGATCGAGGATCTGGTGCCGTTCGTGCAACAGGGCTCCGGCTGGGGGGCGTTGGGCGTGACCGGCTGCAGTTTCGGCGCCTATCACGCGTTCACGATGGCCCTCCGGCACCCCGATGTGTTCAGGTCCTGCGTGACGATGGGCGGCGCGTTTGACCTCACGCGGTTCCTCGACGGCTACTACGACGAGGACGCGTACCTGCTCACGCCCGCGCACTTCCTGCCTGGCCTGACGGATCCCTGGTTCCTCGATCGCCTGCGCGGCAACAAGTGGGTGCTCGTCACCGGCGAAGCGGACATGTGCCGTGGGGACACCGAGCGGGCGGCCTCGCTTCTCACCGATCGTCAGATTCCGTCGAGCCTGCATGTCTGGGGGTTCGGGTCCGACCACGACTGGCCCGAGTGGAGGAAGATGGCCCGGGCATACTTGCCCTAGACGCGCGAGCGGCGTGGGGCAATGGGGCCCCACGAATGCGCGCGCCAGGCGGGGCGCCGGGGGCCCCACCGATTCAAGGGACGGGGGCCTTATATGCACCGAATCGGCGTGATCTTCGGCATGGAAGAGACCTTTCCGCCGGCGCTCGTCGAGCGCATCAATGGTCTCGAGGGCCTCGGCCGGGCGGATGTGACGGCGGAGTTCGTCCACATCGGCGCGATCCGGATGGACGAGCCGGCGCGGTACCGCGTCATCGTCGATCGGATTTCGCACGACATTCCGTTCTACCGCGCCTACCTGAAGAACGCTGTGCTTACCGGCACGACCGTGATCAACAATCCGTTCTGGTGGAGCGCCGATGACAAGTTTTTCAACTACGCCCTCGCCGCGCGGCTGGGCGTGGCGGTTCCGCCGACGGTGATCCTGCCGCACAAGGCGCACCCGAAGGGCACGTCCGAGAAGTCGATGCGCAATCTGGTGTACCCCCTCGATTGGGAGGCGGTCTTCGCGTATGTCGGCTTTCCCGCGTTTCTGAAGCCGTTCGACGGCGGCGGCTGGCGCGACGTCTACAAGGTCACCTCGCCCGACGAACTCTTTGCCGCCTACGACCAGACGCGCGATCTGTGTATGACGCTTCAGCGCGCCGTGGACTTCACGGAGTACTTTCGCTGCTACGTCGTCGGCCAGTCCCGCGTCCGCGTCATGCCCTACGAGCCGCGCGCGCCCATGAGCGAGCGGTACGTGAAGAGTCCCCCGGCCTACGATCCGGCGCTCATCGAGCGCGTCGAGCGCGACGCCGTGGCGCTCTGTCAGGCGCTCGGCTACGATTTGAACACGGTCGAGTTCGCCGTCGAGCGGGGTGTGCCTTATGCGATTGATTTCATGAATCCGGCCCCCGACGCCGACGTGCACTCGGTTGGCGAGGCCAACTTCACGTGGATTGTGGAGGCGGTCGCGGATCTGGCAATCCGGAAGGCGCTCGCGCCGCCGGATCCGCCCGTCTATCGCTGGCAGCGCTACCTGAACCCCTAGGCCGTCCGGACCGGCACACATGACATCGCCGTCATTCACCATCGGCATCGAGGAGGAATACCAAACCGTCGATCCGACGACGTTCGACCTGCGGTCCCATATCCAGTCGGAGATGGTCGAGCGGGGCAAGCGGGTCCTGCACGAGCGCGTCAAAGCCGAGATGCACCAGTCGGTGGTCGAGGTCGGCACGGGCGTGTGCAAGACGATCAAGGAGGCGGCCGCGGACCTGCGCGATCTGCGCCGCCAGATGCTCCAGCTCACGGCCGAGAGCGGTCTGTACCTCGTCTCGGGCGCGACGCATCCGTTTGCCGACTGGCGGGCGCAGGACGTCTATCCCGACGAGCGCTATCTCCAGCTGGTCGAGGACATGCAGATCGTCGCGCGCGCCAACCTGATCTTCGGCCTGCACGTGCACATCGGCATCGACGACCGCGAGACGCTCATCCATCTGATGAACCAGATGCGGTATTTCTTGCCGCATCTGCTCGCGCTTTCGACGAACTCGCCGTTCTGGATCGGCATGAACACCGGCATGAAATCGTATCGCTGCAAGGTGTTCGACCGCTTTCCCCGCACGAACATCCCCGATACGTTCGCCTCCTGGTCCGACTTCGAGAACTTCGTCAACCTGCTCGTGCGCACCAATTGCATCGACAACGCGAAGAAGATCTGGTGGGACATCCGCCCGCATCCGTTCTTCAACACCCTCGAGGTGCGCGTGTGCGACATCCCGACGCGGCTCGACGAGTCGATCGCGATTGCCGCGCTCATCCAGGCGACGGTCGTCAAGCTCTTCCGCCTGCACGCGCGCAACCAGAGCTGGCGGCAGTACAGCCGCGCCTTGCTCATGGAGAACAAGTGGCGGGCCGCCCGCTACGGACTCGACGGCAAGCTGATCGACTTCGGCCTCGAGCGCGAGGTGCCCGAGCGAGAGCTCATCGCCGAGTACCTGGAGTGGGTCGACGACGTGCTCGACGAGCTGGACAGCCGGAAGGAAGTCGAATTCGTGCACTGGATCCTCGAGCATGGGACCGGTGCCGATCGCCAGTTGCGCGCTTACAACGAGTCCGGCCATGATTTGAAGGCTGTCGTGCAGCACATGATGGCGGAAACGAAACTCGGGACGTGACACCCGCGACCGCCTCGCCCGCCGATCTCCAGCCTGGCGCCCGCAACGCCGTGCGCGTGTGTCTTGGCGTGCAGCCGTCCGAGCGCGTCACCGTCATCACCGATCGGGTCTGTCGCGACATCGCCGATGCGCTCGTCGCCGAGATCGCCCGCGTTGGGGCACCGTATCGTTTGTTCGTACTGGAAGATGAGGCGCCGCGTCCCCTCGCGGCCCTGCCCCGCACGATCGCGGCGGACCTCGAGCTGAGCCAGGTCAGCATCTTCGCGGCCCGCGCCCTGGCCCACGAGCTGGGCTCGCGCATGCAGATGACGGACATCGTCAATCGCCGGCGGATGCGCCACGCCCACATGGTCAACATCACGCCCCAGATCATGAGCGACGGCATGCGCGCGGACTACGCCGTCGTCGATCGCATCAGCAGCCGGGTGCTCGAGACCGTGCGCCGCGCGTCCCGCATCCGGGCGACGACGCTGGCCGGGACTGCGGTCGAGGCGACCTTCAACCCGGCCTACCGCTGGATCAAGACGAGCGGCCTCATCACCCCGGAAAAGTGGGGCAATCTGCCGGGTGGTGAGGTCTTCACCACGCCCGCCGAGGTCAACGGGACGTTCGTGATCGACGGCGTCGTCGGCGACTGGCTGTGTGAGAAGTACGGGCGCCTGGATCGGACGCCGTTGACGATCCGGGTGGAGCGGAATCGGCTGGTGGAGGCGACGTCCGCCAACGCGGACCTGCGGGAGGATTTCTGGCGCTATACCCACACCGACGAGAACAGCGATCGGGTGGGCGAGTTCGCGATTGGCACGAATATCGAGATCCGCCAGGTGATCGGTCAGATCCTCCAGGACGAGAAGTTTCCGGGCGTCCACATGGCGTTCGGCAATCCCTACGGCGCGCACACGGGCGCCGACTGGTACTCGTCGACCCATATCGACGTCGTCGGCACCGAGTTCGATATCTGGGCGGATGAGGCACCCCTCATGCGGCGTGGGCAATTCCTGATCTGATGGTTCCCGAGCGGCGGCGCGCGTTCAACGAACGCTTCACCGAGAGCCGCTACCAGAGGTACCGCGGAGCGATCGAGCGCCGGTGCGGAACCTCGATTGAGTTCCGGCTGTCGGAGACGCCGTGCTTCCTGCCTGAACGGCTCGTCGACGAGCTGGTCGGGACCTCTCACGTGCTGATCCATCAGCTGCTGGACAATCGCGAGTACCGGCGGGCGGCCGACGCGGTCGTGCCGTCCGAGTTCCGCCTACTACACGGGGAGCCGGAACCGACCTTCATCCAGGTGGATTTCGGATTGGTCGAGACCCGGGCGGGGCTGGAGCCGCGCCTGGTGGAGCTCCAGGCGTTTCCGTCCCTCTACGGCTTCCAGGTCGCGATGGCCGACGCGGCGATTGACACCTACGATCTGGCGGATGTGACGCCGTTTCTCAACGGCCTGTCCCGCGAGACATACCTCGCGCTGATGCGGCGGGCGATAGTGGGCGACCACGATCCGGCCGAGGTCGTGCTCCTCGAGATCGATCCCCGTCATCAGAAGACCTGGCCGGACTTCGTCGTGACCGAGCAACTATGGGGCGTGCGAGCTGTAGACGTCCGGAGCGTCGTGCGCGACGGGCGGCGCCTGTGGTACGACCGGAACGGGCGGCTGACGCCGATCGCCCGTGTCTATAACCGCGTGATCCCGGACGAACTGCAGCACAGGCGCCTCGAACTGGGCTTCGACTTTCGAGACGACCTCGATCTCGAGTGGACCGGCGGCCCGGATTGGTTCTTCCGCATCAGCAAGTTCAGCATTCCGTGGTTGCGGCACCCGGCGGTGCCACGGACCGAGTACCTGAGCGCCGTTGCGAAGATGCCTGAGGATCGCGAGAACTGGCTGCTGAAGCCCCTCTTTTCGTTCGCGGGCGGAGGCATCGTCTTTGCGCCGACCGACGCGGAGCTGGCGGCAATTGCCGCGCCGGATCGCGGCCAGTATGTGCTCCAGGAGCGCGTGCCCTTCTCACCGACGATCGACACGCCGTATGGACCCACGCAGGCCGAGATTCGGATCATGCTGGTCCACGACGGCGCCGAGGACGGGAAGCCCCAGTATCGGGCGGTCCTGCCGCTCGTGCGCATGGGCCGCGGAAAGATGATGGGGGTGGACCACAACAAAGGCCTGCGGTGGGTGGGTGCCGCGGCCGGGCTCGTCTAGCGCCAGCCCTTCAGGCTTCCAGCCTCCCCGCCTTCGAGGCTTCGTTCTAGCCCAGGATCTGTTTCGCTATTGTCTGCAGCTGCAGGTTGGAGGTGCCTTCGTAAATCTGGCCGATCTTGGCGTCGCGGTAGAGCTTCTCGACGGGGTAGTCCTTGACGAAGCCGGCGCCGCCAAAGAGGTTCACGGCGAGCGAGGCGGTTCGCTCGGCGACCTCGGACGCGATGATCTTGCACATCGCGGCTTCGGTCAGAAACGGCTGGCCGGCGTCGCGAAGGCGGGCGGCGTTGTAGACGAGGAGCCGCGCCGATTCGACCTCCGCGGCGGCGCGCGCCAGTTGAAACTGCACGGCCTGGAAATCCGCGATCGCCTTGCCGAATTGCTTGCGCTCCTTCGTGTACCTCACCGCGTGCTCGAGTGCGCCCTCGGCGAGCCCGAGCATCTGCGCGCCGATGCCGATGCGGCCTTCGTTCAGCGTCTCGATCGCGACTTTATAGCCCTTCCCGACCTCGCCGAGGACGCGCGCCAGGGGCACGCGGCAGTCTTCGAGCAGCAGCTCGCACGTGCTCGAGGCGCGGATCCCCAGCTTGTCTTCTTTGTGGCCCACCGTGAATCCCGGCGATCCGCGCTCGACGACGAACGCCGTAATGCCGCGATAGCCGGCCTCGGGATTGACGGTGGCGAAGACGATGAACACGTCGGCTTCGATGCCGTTCGTAATCCAGAGCTTTCGGCCGGTGAGGACCCAATCGTCGCCATCCTGGCGCGCGCGGGTCTGAAGCGCGAAGGCGTCGCTGCCCGATCCAGCTTCGGACAGCGCGTAGGCGCCGATTGTCTTCGACGCGAGCCGGGGCAACACCGTGGCCTTCAGGTCAGTCGTCGCCCAGCGCAGGATCGCGTTGATGACAAGCGTGTTCTGCACGTCGACCAGGACGCCGATCGAGGGGTCCACGCGCGAGAGTTCCTCGACAACGAGCACGGCATGGAAGAAGCGCCCGCCCGCTCCGCCGTGGGCCTCGGGCACCTCGACCGCCATGACCCCGAGGGCGAACAACTCATCGATGAGCGTCCGGGGGATCTTCGCGTGCTCGTCCATATCCCGAACGAGCGGTCGGATCCGGCCCTCGGCGAACTCGCGCACGCTGGAGCGCAGCAACTGCTCGTCCTCGGTCAGCCGGGTGAGCGGCGCCGGCACCTGGTCAGTAGAGGCCGTCGTCATGGGCCAAATGCTATCATTGGCTCATCCGGAGTCGGCGGCCACGGCGCCTGGCCGCTCGCCATCCGCACAGAGAAAACGGCGGTCGTTCATGATGCGCGCACGTGTCGGTCTGGTCGGAGTGCTACTCGCTGGCATCGTGCTCCAGCCGTTGAGTGCCGCGCCGCCCCAGCAGACCGCCCAGCAGACCGAACCGTCCACCCAGCAGCCGAATCCGCAAACGACGTTCCGGGCCCGCGTCGACTCGGTCCTGGTCGATGTGTCTGTGACGGACAAGCAGGGCCGGCCGGTCACGGATCTCACAAAGGCCGACTTCGATGTCCGTGAGAGCAACAAGCCGCAGACGATCGAGACCTTCAAGTACATCGCGATCGACGACACGCCCGTGGATCCGCGGACGGTGCCCGAGATCCTGTCGATGGAGGACCAGCAGCGCGAGACGTCGCGCGATGACGCGCGCATCATCGTGATCTTCCTCGATGACTATCACACGCACCTGTCGGCCAGCATGCGGGTTCGGGGCCTCCTCGCGAGTTTCGTGCGCAGCCTGAACCCGCATGATCTCGTCGCCATCGCCACGCCGCTCATGCCCGTGACGCTCATCACGTTCTCACACGACCTCGATGGTCTGGCCTCCGAGATCATGAAGTTCTTCGGTCGGAAGTACGACTACCTCCCGAGGTACCCGGTTGAGGAGCAACTGGCCTTTCTCGATCCGCAAACGATCGAGCAGATCCGCAACACGGTCGTGCTGTCGGCACTCCAGTCGCTCTGCGCGTACATGGGCACGCTTCGCGACGGTCGGAAGACGCTCCTGTACGTCAGTGAAGGGTTGACCGGCGACGTGCAGAACAGCACGCTCATGTCCTCCAACGGACGGGGCATGGCGTCGGCAGCTCCGAGTACGTTCGTGTCCCCGGACCTCACGCAGGATCTGACCGAGATCTTCGCGGCGGCCTCGCGGAGCAACACCTCGATCTACCCGATGGATCCGCGCGGGTTGGCCGCCACGGCCATCGAGGTGGGCGACCCCGGCGGCGGGATGGTGTCCTCGGCCACCGACCGGCAGCTGCTCACGGACGAGGTCGACACGCTGCGCACGATCGCCGATCAAACCGGCGGCCGCGCGATTGTCGGCAACAACGATCCGAAGGCCCAGCTGCAGCAAATGCTGCGCGACACCAGCGGGTACTACCTGCTCGGCTACACGTCGACGGAAAAACCCCGCGACGGCAAGTTCCACCCGATTGCCGTCCGCGTCGACCGCAAGGACCTCGACCTCCGCGCGCGCAAGGGCTACTACGCGTACTCGGCCGACGAGGTCGCCAAGGCGTTGGCGCCGCCGAAGCCGCGGCCGCCGGCGGCCGTCACCGAGGCGTTGGACTCGGTCGAGGAACCCGGGCGCGATCACCCCTTCCATGTCTGGGCCGGGGCCGCGAAGGGACCTGACGGCAAGGCCGTCGTGACGCTGGCGTGGGAGTCGGCGCCGGTGCCCGGCAGCAGCGCCGTGGGATCGAAGACCGACACGGTCGACCACGTGACGCTCAACGCCCGATCCGTTTCCGGTCAGCAGGTCTTCGACGGCGACCTGAAACCGGACCCGAAGGCGACGACGCCCGCCGGCAGCGTGTCGTTCGACGTGCCGCCGGGCGCGGTGCGGCTGCGCGTCACGGCGATGTCGGCGTCGGGCCTCCGCATCGACACCATCAATCGCGACGTCGACGTGCCGGACTTCACCGCCGTCGGCGCCTTCATCACGACGCCCGCGGTGTTCAGCGCCCACACCGCGCGCGAAATGCAGCAGATTCGGACGGCCACCGTCCCCATGCCGACGCCGGTGCGCGTGTTCTCACGCACCGAGCGCCTCCTGCTGCGCTTCCAGGCGTACGGGCCCGGCGGGACGACGCCGAAGATGACGATGCGCCTGCTCAATCAGCTCGGGCAGCGCATGATCGATTTGCCGCCGCCGACCGCGGTCGGCCCGAGCGGCTTCGAGGAGGAAATCGGCCTCGGCTCGCTCGCCGCGGGCAGCTATGTCTTCGAGATCGACGCCGATTCGGGCGGCGTGACGGCGCAGGCGCTCGTCGCGGTCAACATCACCGGGTAGCCGGAGGCAAACCGGCGCGCGCCGTGCTAGCATCCGCGCCATGTTGAGCATTTTGTGGACGCCGCTTGGCGCGCTCCTCGCGGCCTTGGGCGGCTTCTCGGCCTACTACGTGACGATGTGGTGGAGCGCCGTCACCAAGGCCAAGCCCTCGGAGTCGGCGCTCGAATTGGGCACGGGATTCGTCACAAACTTTTTCGACACGCTCGGCATCGGGTCGTTCGCGCCGACCACGAGCATCTTCAAGTTCTTCAAGATCGTGCCCGACCGGCTGATCCCCGGCACGCTGAACGTCGGCCACACGATCCCGACGATCGCCGAAGCGTTCATCTACACCGCGGTCATCGCGGTCGACCCGATGACGCTGATTCTGATGATCACCGCCGCCGTCGCGGGTGCCTTTCTCGGCGCCGGGGTGGTCGCGAGTTGGCCGAAGCGCAAGGTGCAGATCGGGATGGGCTGCGCGCTTCTCTGCGCGGCCGCGCTGTTCACGTACAAGAACCTGCCCTCCATCACGGGCCACCCGAACCTGCTGTCAGGCGTCGACGACGCGGGCACGCTCGACCTTCAGGGCGCGCGTCTCGCCGTGGGCCTGGTGGGCAACTTCGCGCTGGGCGCGCTGATGACGCTCGGGATCGGCATGTACGCGCCCAGCATGATTCTGGTCGGCCTGCTCGGCATGAACGCCAAGTCGGCGTTCCCGATCATGATGGGGTCATGCGCGTTTCTGATGCCGGTGAGCAGCGCCCGCTTCGTGAAGAAGAACGCCTATTCGCTGCGGCCGGCGCTGGGCCTGGCGATCGGGGGTCTGCCCGCGGTCCTGATCGCCGCGCTCATCGTGAAGGAGATGGACCTCCGCTACGTGCGCTGGCTCGTGATCGGCGTCGTCCTGGTCGCCGCGACCCTGATGCTGCGCTCGGCCGGAGCCAAGGACGACGGGACCTAGGCTGACTTACGCGTACATTCCCCTGAGCTTCGTCACCGACGCCACGCGCCCGATCGCGACGACATAGGCCGCCGTGCGCAGGTCCGTCGCGTACTTGAGCGACGTCTGCAGCACCATGTTGAACGCGGCCTCCATCTTCTTCTCGAGTTTGGCGTTGACGTCGGCCTCGTCCCAGAAGTAGCCGTGGCGGTCCTGGACCCACTCGAAGTACGACGCGGTCACCCCGCCGGCATTCGCGAGGATGTCCGGAATCACGAGCACGCCACGCTGGTGCATGTGTTGGTGCGCCTCGGGCGTGGTCGGACCGTTCGCGCCCTCGACGACGATCTTCGCCTTGATCTTCGGCGCGTTCTCCATCGTGATCTGGTTTTCGAGCGCCGCCGGGATGCAGACGTCGACGTCGAGCTCGAAGATCGTCTCGACCGCCAGCGCCTCGGCGGCGGGAAAGCCGGCAACCGTCTTGTGCTCGGCGGTCCAGGCGATGAGCTTGTCGATGTCCAGCCCATTCGCGTTGTAGACACCGCCCCGCCAGTCGGTGACCGCGACGATCTTCGCGCCGAGCCGTGAGAGGAGTTGGGCGGTCACCGAGCCCACGTTGCCGAAGCCCTGCACGGCGACGGTCGCCCGCCGGATGTCGAGCCCCAGGTGCGCCGCCGCCTCACGCGTGACGATCGTCACGCCGCGGCCGGTCGCTTCGCGGCGACCGAGCGATCCGCCCATCTCGATCGGCTTGCCTGTGACGACCGCCGTCGACGTGTAGCCGACATGCATGCTGTAGGTGTCCATGACCCACGCCATGATCTGTTCGTTGGTGTTGACGTCGGGCGCGGGCACGTCCTTGTCCGGGCCGATGGCATCGATGATTTCCGCGACGTAGCGCCGCGTCAGCGCCTCGAGCTCACGGCGCGACATCTTCGTCGGATCGCAAATGACGCCGCCCTTACCGCCCCCGAAGGGCACGCCGGCCACCGCGCATTTCCAGGTCATCCATGCGGCGAGCGCCTTGACCTCGTCGAGCGAGACGTCCGGGTGGTACCGGATGCCGCCCTTGGCCGGGCCGAGTGTGATGTTGTACTGCACGCGGAACCCCGTGAAGACCTCGACCTCGCCGTTGTCCATCAGCACCGGACACGAGACGATGATCTGACGCTTGGGGTGCGTCAATACTTTCCAGACGCCGGGCTCGAGGCCGAGGAGCCGCGCGGCCCCATCGAATTCCTGAAGCATGGCGTTGAAGATGCTGCCGTTGGAAGTCATGACACTCCTCGACGAGGGGGACGCCCTGTCTTTCCGGCCCTGAAAGGGGGAACCTCGCACGATACTGCGCCGCCCAAACGGAAGTCAATCGCCGGGCCTATATAATTGAGGCCATGAAATCAGCCCCCGCGGCGGTCCCGGAGCCCGGCGCCGCGCGCGAGCGATCGAAGACCTTCACGACCATTTCCGGCCGCCCCATCGAGCGTCTGTATACGCCCGCCGATCTGGCGGGCTGGCGGTACGAAGACGACGCCGCCGATCCCGGCGTGTTTCCCTATACCCGCGGGATCCATCCCACCGGCTACCGCGGCAAGCTCTGGACCATGCGGCAGTTCGCCGGATTTGGCACGCCCGAGGAGACCAACGAACGCTACAAACAGCTGCTCGCGGCGGGCGGCACCGGGCTGAGCGTCGCCTTCGACCTGCCGACCCTCATGGGCCGCGACCCGGACCATGCGTATTCGCTCGGCGAAGTAGGGAAGTGCGGCGTCTCGATCGCCTCGCTCGCAGACATGGAACGGTTGTTCGACGGGATCCGGCTGGGCGACATCACGACGTCGATGACGATCAACTCGCCGGCGCCGATGATCTTCGCGATGTACCTGGTCGTGGCCGAACAGCAGGGCGCGAGCTGGAAGACCCTTTCAGGCACGATCCAGAACGACATCCTGAAGGAGTTCATCGCCCAGAAGGAGTACATCTTCCCGCCGCGGCCGTCGATGCGGCTCATTACCGACATCTTCCGGTTCTCGGCGGACGAAGTGCCGAAGTGGAACACGATCTCGGTGAGCGGCTATCACATCCGCGAAGCCGGGGCGACAGCCCTCCAGGAACTGGCGTTCACCCTGCGCGACGGCATCGAGTACGTGCAATGGGGCGTCGATGCCGGCCTCGACGTCGACGACTTCGTGCCGCGCATGTCGTTCTTCTTCAACGCCCACAGCGACTTCTTCGAGGAGGTCGCGAAGTACCGCGCGGCGCGCAAGATCTGGGCGCGCGTCATGCGCGACCGGTTCGGCGCGAAGGACGAGCGGTCCTGGAAGCTCCGGTTCCACACGCAGACCGCCGGCGTGTCGCTCACGGCCCAGCAGCCGTACAACAACGTCGTGCGGACCGCCCTGCAGGCCCTGTCCGCCGTTCTGGGCGGGACGAATTCCCTCCACACGAACTCCCTGGACGAGGCGCTGGCGCTGCCGACCGCCGAGGCCGCGACCCTCGCGCTCCGCACGCAGCAGGTCATCGCCCACGAGAGCGGTGTCACGAACATCGTCGACCCGCTCGGCGGCTCCTACTTCCTCGAGAAGCTCACGCTCGACATGGAATCGGGCGCCGAGAAGTACTTCGAGACGATCGACCGCATGGGCGGCATGGTGGCCGCGATCGAGCAGGGCTTCCCCCAGCGCGAGATCGCCGAGTCGGCCTATCGGTTCCAGCAAGCGGTCGAAACCGGCGAGAAGATCATCGTCGGCGTGAACGGCTTCGTCGACGAGCACGAAGCGCCGGTGCCAACGCTGTACATCGACGACTCGGTCGCCGAAACGCAGATGGCCCGCTTGCGCGATGTGCGCGCACGACAGGATGCCGCCCGGGTGGCGCGGGCCCTCGACGCCCTCCGGGCCGCGGCGCGGGGCGCCGACAACACCATGTACCCCTTGCTCGAGTGCGTGCGCGCCTACGCGACCGTTGGCCAGATGTGCGACGCGTTGCGTGAGGTGTGGGGCGAGTGGGAAGAAGTCCCCTCAATTTGATGTCGAAGATCCGAGTCGTCATCGCCAAACCCGGCCTGGACGGCCACGATCGGGGGGCCAAGGTCATCGCGCGCGCGCTGCGCGATGCCGGCATGGAGGTCATCTACACCGGCCTCCGGCAGACGCCCGAGCAGATTGTGGCCGCCGCGCTGCAGGAGGATGCCGACGTGATCGGCCTCTCGATCCTGAGCGGCGCGCATATGCACATCTGTCCCCGGCTGATGGCGCTCGTCCACGAGCGCAAGCTGGATGACGTCCTCGTCCTTGTCGGCGGAATCATCCCCGATGTCGACATTCCGAAACTGCACGCCATGGGGATTGCCGGCGTCTTCCAGCCCGGCCGGCCGATGCAGGACATCGTCGACTTCATCAACGAACGGATCGGCGCCGGGACCGAAGCGCGGTAGGCGCTCATGTCGAAGACGCTGCTCCTCGCCGACGGCAGCTCGACGATCCAGCGCGTGGTCGAGCTGACGTTCGCTGAGGAAGACATTCGCGTGATCTCGGTCGATGACGGCGAACAGGCCCTCCAAGCGATCGAACGCGATGATCCGGACATCGTCCTCGCCGATGTCGGCATGCCGCGCCTCGACGGCTACAGCGTCTCGTCGCACGTCAAGACGTCGCCCCAGTGGCAGCACATTCCCGTGCTGCTTCTGGCCGGCGCATTCGAGCCGATCGACGAGGACCGGGCGCGAGCCGCCCGGTGCGACGGCGTCCTGGTCAAGCCCTTCGAGCCACGCCTCCTGGTCTCCCGGGTGCAGGAACTGCTCGAAGCGGCACGCGCGCGACAGGCCGCGACCGCGTCTGCCCGCGCCGCGGCGCTCGACGCCGACGGGGCGGAATCAACGGGCGAGGCCGCACGCGTCGTGCTGGCGTGGCCAAAGCTCGAACGCACCGACGGGCGAGATCGGCCGGCGCCGCCGTCGTTCGACGTCGCGGACCTCGATCGCCTTCTGGCCGCGCTGACGCCCGTCCCAATCGGCGCGACGATGCCGGCGGACCCAACCGTGCCAACGGGGGTGCTATCGCCCCAAGAGTTGATCCACGGCCCGGTCTCCGTCCCTGCGGGTCACGGAGCGCCCACGGCGTCCTTCGTGGCGCCTGAACCTCCAGTCCCTGTTCCCCAGCTGCGGCTGGACCCGTTGGCGAGACCCGCCACGGCGGCGCCGGCGCCGGTCTTCCGGCCCGCGGCCGCGGCGACAACGCAGAGGATGGCCCCGGCCGGGGGGTCGTTGGGATCGAAGGTGTCCCTGGCGACGGCCTTCGCCGCGCTGCTCTCCGCGGAGCAGTCGGCGCCGAACGCGGGCGACGTGCCCGCCAGTGCTGGCCAGACCGCGGTCGAAGACGTCGTGCGTCGAGTGCTCTTGAGCGACGGTGCCGTCCGCAAGATCGTGCTCGAGACGGCCGAGCGGATGATCAGAGACGAGATCGACCGCATCAAGTCCTTGCCGGGTCCTCCGGCCGAAGGCGGACCTCTGACAGAATAGGTCCGAGTTTCGGACTCCGCCATGGCTGTGTCTCCAGAAATGCCCTCAAGGCCTGCCTTGGAGGGTCTCGAATCCAAGTGGGCGGCGCGATGGGAGGCCGAAGCGACGTACCGCTTCGACCGATCGGCGCCCCGCGAGCGCGTGTTCAGCATCGACACGCCGCCGCCGACGGTGAGCGGCTCCCTTCACGTCGGACACGTCTTTTCGTTCACTCACACGGACGTCATCGCCCGCTATCAGCGCATGGCGGGGCGGGCGGTGTTCTATCCGATGGGCTGGGACGACAATGGCCTGCCCACCGAACGGCGCGTGCAGAACTACTTCGGCGTCCGTTGCGATCCGTCGCTCCCGTACGACCCCGACCTGCTGGCGAGGGCGCGCGCCGCCAAGGTCGAGGGCGGCGCGAAGGCTTCGTCCGCGCCGGCGATCGTGTCCGTCTCGCGGCCGAATTTCATCGAGCTCTGCAGTGAGCTGACGCGCGAAGACGAGAAGGCCTTCGAGCATCTGTGGCGCACGCTCGGGCTCTCGGTGGACTGGTCGTTGACCTACGCGACAATCGGCAAGGACGCGCAGCGGGTATCGCAGCTCGCTTTTCTCCGGCTGCTCGGTAAGCCGCTCGGCCGCCCGTTTCTCGATGCCCAGCACGTCGCGTTTCAGCTCGAAGCGCCGACGCTGTGGGACGTCGACTTCAAGACAGCCGTCGCGCAGGCCGAACTCGAAGATCGCGAGATGCCCGGCGCCTACCACCGGATTCGGTTCGCCATGCCCGACGGCCATCAGTTCGTGGAAGTCGACACGACGCGCCCCGAGCTGATTCCCGCGTGCGTCGCGCTCGTCGTCCACCCGGACGACGAGCGCTACCGGGCGCATGTCGGTCGCGAGGTGTTGACGCCGCTCTTCAAGGTCGCCGTACCGGTCAAGGCGCACGCGCTGGCCGATCCCGAAAAGGGCACCGGCGTGGCCATGATCTGCACCTTTGGCGACGTCACCGACGTGACGTGGTGGCGCGAGCTGGCGCTGCCGGTGCGCGCGATCATCCAGCCGAACGGCACGCTCGGGTCCGTGAACTGGCGCGACGGACGATGGCCGGCTCTGCAACCGGCGGAAGCGGAGGCGCATTACAGCCCGCTTGTCGGCCTCTCGGCCACGAAGGCACGCGCGAAGATCGTCGAAGATCTGCGCGCCTCTGGCGACCTCGTCGGCGATCCCCGCCCGATTACCCACCACGTGAAGTTCTTCGAGAAAGGCGACCGGCCGCTCGAAATCATCACGAGCCGGCAGTGGTTCATTCGCACGATGGACATCCGGGACCGGCTGATCGAGCGCGGCCGCCAGATCGCATGGCACCCGGACTACATGCGCTCACGGTTCGAGAACTGGGTGAACGGCCTCAACGGCGACTGGTGTATCAGTCGTCAGCGGTTCTTCGGCGTGCCCTTTCCCGTGTGGTACCGCCTGCGGGCCGACGGCTCGGTTGACTACCAACGGGTCCTGACGCCCCTCGACAACGCCGCCTTGCCCATCGATCCGTCGACCGACGTGCCCCCGGGTTTCACGGAAGCCGACCGCGGCCAGCCGGGTGGTTTCATCGGCGATCCCGACGTCATGGACACGTGGGCGACGTCGTCGCTCACGCCCTTTCTCGTGTGCGGATGGGAGCGCGATCCCGAGTTGTGGGATCTCGTCTTCGGCAACCGTACGCGGACGGCGGCCGACCGCGGCATGTCCATGCGACCGCAGGCGCACGACATCATTCGGACATGGCTGTTCTCCTCGGTGCTGCGGGCGCACCTCGAGGAGGACACGATCCCGTGGAAGCACGCGGCCATTTCGGGCTGGGTGCTCGATCCGGATCGCAAGAAGATGTCGAAGTCGAAGGGCAACGTCGTGACTCCGCTGGGCCTGCTCGAGGAGCACGGATCGGATGCCGTGCGGTACTGGGCCTCGAAGGGCGGCCCGGGCGTCGATACGGCGTTCGATGCCGGGCAGATGCAGGTGGGTCGGCGCCTGGCGATCAAGCTGCTCAACGCGTCCAGATTCGTCCTGACGAAGACCGCGCCGATCGGGCCCGTCACGGCGGCGCTCGACCGCGGCATGCTCTCTCGGCTCGCAACGGTCGTCTCGCGCGCGACCGCCGCACTCGACGCCTTCGACTACGCCTCGGCCCTTCGCGAGACGGAGACCTTCTTCTGGTGGTTCTGCGACGACTACATCGAGCTCGTCAAGCGCCGCCGGGCCGGCGACGACGAGGGCGCGGCCTCGGCGAACCAGGCCGCGCAGGCGGCCCTCCGGACGATGCTGCGGCTGTTTGCGCCGTTCTTGCCGTTTGTGACCGAGGAGGTGTGGTCCTGGTGGCAGCCCGGGTCGGTGCATCGGGCGGCGTGGCCCTCGGATCAGGAGTGTCGCACGCACCTGCCCGAGGACTGGGCGCTCGCGCTCGCGGTCGCGACGGTGCCGGCCGGCGGCGACGTGCCGACCCTGGGTGACAGGGGCGCCGCGACAACGGAGGCCTCCGCGATCACGGCAGTCGTGCGACACGAACGATCGGTGCTGAACAAGGGGTTTCGCGTGCCCCTTCGCGCCGTGCTGACGCTGCCCGCGTCGTTCGAGCCCAACTGGTCCGGTATCGAGCGCGACGTGCTCGATGGCAACAACATCGTGTCCGTTGAAGTCACCTTCGGCGAGACGCTGGCCGTGCGGGTCGAACCCGCGGAAACGGCCGCGGATCCGCGTGCCTGACCGCCTGGACCCGGCGGTCTACCGCGATGTCGTGCGGCGGGCGCTCGCCGAGGACGTCGGCGCCGGCGACATCACGACCCGCGCGATCGTCCCGCCGGGCCTGGCCGGCCGCGGGACGTTTGTCGTCGAGCGGCCCTGCGTCGTCGCCGGGCTTGACGTCGCGCACGCCGTGTTCACCGAGATCGACGCCGCGGTGCGTTTCACGGCGTCGGCGCGTGACGGCGATCGAGTCGAGGCGAATGCGATCATCGCGACGGTCAGCGGGCCGGCGGCCGCGCTCCTGACGGCCGAACGCACCGCGCTCAATTTCCTCCAGAGGCTGTCGGGCATCGCGTCGCTCACGCGAGCGTTCGTCGACGCGGCCGCGGGCGCGATCACGATCCTCGACACGCGAAAGACGACGCCCACCCTGCGGGCGCTCGAAAAGTACGCGGTGCGATGCGGCGGCGCGACGAGCCATCGCGCGGGCCTGTTTGATGCCGTCTTGATCAAGGACAATCACATCCGCATCGCCGGCAGCGTCGCCGCCGCCGTGGCGCGCGCGCGAGCGGGCGCTCCGGGCCTCCCCGTCGAAGTCGAGGCGCAGAGCCTGAGTCACGTGCAAGACGCGCTCGATGCTGGCGCCGACATCGTCATGCTCGACAACTTGTCGGACGGGATGATGCGCGAGGCCGTGCGGCAGATCGACGGCCGGGCGCGCGTCGAGATCTCCGGTGGCGTGACATTGGCGCGCATCCCGGCCCTGGCCACGATCGGCGCCGACTCGGTATCCGTCGGCGCGCTGACACACTCGGCGCCGGCGGCGGACATCAGCCTGGACATCGAATGTTCGAGCCCCTCCCCGAAGATCTCGCCCGCGCGTTGAGGGGCGCCGCGCCCCGGCTCGGCGCGTTCGGCCGCCTGCGGTTCGTGACCGAGACCGGATCGACCAACGACGAGGCGGTGCGGCTGGCCGAGGAGGGCGCGCCCGACGGGACAGCCGTCATCGCCGACGCGCAGCGCGCCGGTCGCGGGCGTCGCGGTCGCGCGTGGTTCTCGCCGCCAGGGTCAGGACTGTACTTGTCCGTGGTGGTGCGCGTGGGGCAGGCGCCGGTCACTCTGTCACTTGTCACACTGGCGGCTGGCGTCGCCGCCGCCAACGCCGTCACGGCCGCGAGTGGTCTGCCGGTCGAGCTCAAGTGGCCGAACGATCTGGTCGTCGGACGGTCGTGGCGCAAGATCGGCGGAGTCTTGTGCGAGTCGGTGGGCGGCGGGCGCGTCGACGCGGTGGTCGTAGGCATCGGCATCAATCGGGGCGCGGCGGCCTATCCGCCGGACCTCGGCGACCGCGCGACCTCGATCGAAACGGAACTCGGCCGGTCCATCGATCGGGCGCCCCTGGTCGTCGAGTGCCTCGCGTGCCTGGCTGATCGGATGCGGCAAGTCCGCGCGCGTGATGACGACGCGATCCGTCGGGACTGGCGGCGCCTGGGACGCGGAGGCTTTGGCCAGGCCGTTCGGTGGCAGGATCAAGGCGTGGAGCGCACGGGCGTCGCGCGGGACATCGATACGGCCGGCGCCCTCGTCGTCGAATCGGAGGGCCGGACCGAGCGGATCGTGGCCGGTGAAGTCTTGTGGGACCGGCGATCGCATGTCTGACGAGCAGGTGACACGAGAGCCGGACGCTGCGGACGCGGTCGACGTCGGCGCGTACTGTCGCGCCGTCGAAACCCATCTGACGCAGGTCAATGGTGGTCATCTCGTCCGCATCGTGGGTCCCGGTTTCGAGCTCGTGCGCCAGTGGGCGGTCGAGGGTGTGCCCCTGAGCGTCGTCTTTCGAGGCATCGACACGAAGGCCGCAAGACATCGTGCAGGCGTCGCCCGGCGGCCCCTGCGGATCGAGTTCTGTGATGAAGACGTGCGGGATGTGTTCGCTGACTGGCGGCGAGCCATTGGTGTCGCGCCGGCGGCCCGAGCGGAGGCGACGACAACGGCCGCGGACGACCAGGACGGCGGCGAGCCGGCGAGCGTGGCTCGCCGGACGGCGACGAGGGATCTCGACCGGGCGATTGATCGATTGTCACGCGCGGCCGGACGCCTCGACTGGCCGGAGGCGCTGCGCGAGGTCCTTGGGGCCAGGCTGGAGGCGCTGACGGCGATACGCGCCGACCTCCGGGGTGCGCGCGGCGAGGCGCGCGCGGCGATCCTTGCCCGGGCCACCGAGGGCGACCGGGCGTTCGCCGCCGAGTTGCGGGCGGCCGCGCCGCCGGGGGCCGTAGCCTCCGTCCGAGCGGAGGCCGAGCGCGAGTTGGCCTCGTATCGCGGCCGACTGTCGCCCGCTGCCTGGTTCCAGGCGGTCGACGTGACCGCCGACCGGCTGCTCAGAGATCGCCTTGGCTTGCCGACATAAGGGGACGGGACTGTTTTTCACAGATCAGGAGCGTTCGGGAGGCCTCCTTCGGACCGGTGCCCCTATGAAGCCTGGCCCCCCGGGAGCCTGATCTGTGGAAAACAGTCCCGTCCCCCTCACGATCGAGCGCCCCGTCGCGGGCGGGGAAATGCTGGCGCGACACGAAGGACGCGTCGTCCTCGTGCGAGGCGCCATCCCCGGCGAGCGCGTCATGGCTCAGATCGTGCGTCAGGCGAGAGGCGTCGCATGGGCCGACGTGCGCGAAATTCTCGAGCCGAGTCCCGATCGACGCCCGGCGCCCGCCGATGCAGCCTGCGGCGGCGCGTACTTCGCGCACGTGTCTCCCCCGCGCCAGCGGACGCTCAAGGCGGAGATTATCGCCGACGCCCTCCGCCGCATCGGCAAGCACCGTCTAGCTGAGCCGCCAAGGGTCGCCGGCTCTGAGGAGCGGGGCTACCGTCTTCGCGCGCGCCTCCACGTCCGCGATCGACAGATCGGATTCTTTCGCGAGGGGTCGCACACGCTGTGCGACGCCGGCCCGACTGGCCAGCTCCGGGAGGACTCGCTCGTCGCTGTTCGGGCCGTGGTCGCCGCGCTGGGACGTCGCGCCGACGACTGCGATGCGTTGACGCTGGCTGAAGACATCGCGGCCCGATCGCGTGTCGTCCACCTCGAGCCGCGACCCGGAGCGACGCTCGAGGACCTCGGGGGGCAATCCCTGATCGTCGACGGCGTCTCAGGTGCAACCGCCTCCGCCGGCCAACGGGCGTTCACCCTGGCTGGATCGCCCATTGTGGCCGACACGGCGTTCGACCTGTTCGCAGGCGACTCGCCGATCGGCGCCGGCGTGCGGTGGGTGCGGCACGCGCCCTCGTTCTTCCAAGTCAATCGATTCCTGGCGGGCGATCTCCTTCGTCACGTGCTGTCGGTCGCCGAGGGAGCGGTCGTCGCCGATCTGTACTCCGGCGTCGGGCTCTTTGCCGTGGCGCTTGGCGCCCGAGGCTGCCGCGTTCTCGCCGTCGAGGGCGACGCCTCGAGCGGCGGCGATTTGGCGGTGAACGCTCAGCCCTTTGCCGATCGCATCGACGTCGTGCGGTCCTCGGTCGAATCCGCGCTGACGCGCGTGCCGCCGTCCGGCCTTGACGCGGTCGTGGTCGACCCGCCACGAACCGGACTGACCGCCGACGCGCTGCGAGGTGTGGTCGCCTGGCGCCCCAGGCGGCTCGTGTACGTCTCTTGCGATCCGCCGACGCTCGCGCGCGACGCCGCCGTCCTGTTCGGCGCGGGCTACGGGCTTCACGGGATCGAGGCGTTCGACTTCTTTCCCAATACGCCGCACGTCGAAGCCGTCGCGGTGTTCGATGCGTCCACGGCGCGGTGACCGCGCCGTCCTTCAGCGCCGGTCGCGATACTTGCGAGCCTCGGCGACAAGCGCATCGAAGAGCGGCGCGAATTCGCCGGTGCGCCAGAAATTCTCCGGATGCCACTGCACGCCCAGGCAGAATCTCGCGTCCGGCTTCTCGATGGCCTCGATGACGCCGTCGGGCGCGGTGGCGGAGACGACGAAGCCCGGGGCCACGGCGCGAACCGACTGGTGATGGCGGCTGTTGACGCTCACCCGGCCGCCCGCGTTCAGCCGGGGTGCGAGAAGCACGGCCAGGCAGGACGCCGGTGCGACCGCGACGTCGTGAACGACCGCGTTCTTCGGCTGCGTCAGCGCGTGGTTGACGTCGGTCGGCTGGTGGCTGGGGATGTCCTGGATCAGGGTGCCGCCGGCCGCGACGTTCAGCACCTGCGCGCCGCGGCAAATGGCGAAGAGGGGCAGGTCGCGATCGAGCGCCGTGCGGGCGATCGCCAACTCGTACTCGTCGCGCGTCGGATCCAGCTCGAGCGTCGCGTGTCGCGTGTCGTCGCCGTACTCGGCCGGGTCCACATCGACGCCCCCGGTCAGCAAGACGCCGTCACACCCGTCGAGGGCTTCGGGCAATCCGTCGGTCTCGGGTCGGAGCTGACGGATCTCCGCGCCGGCGCGTTCGAGCGATGCCGTGTAATCGGCCTTGGGCCAGGCCACGCCGATGATCGGCCGAGGGGATGTCACATGCGCTCCGGTACCTGGCAACCCATCAACGCCAGAGCCGTGGTCAAGGAGCGCCGTGCGCATGCGACCGCGGCCGCGCGCCACGCCCGGGTGTCTCCCCGCGCTTCCTGCATGATCGGCTGACGATGATAGAACGCATTAAAGCGCTGGGCGACGCCGAAGGCGAACTTGGCGAGCGTCGCTGGTTCGAGCGTTCGTGCGGCGACGTCGGCCATCTCGTCGAGCCGGGCAGCTTCGAGCACCAACCCCCACAACTCGTCGCCCTCGTCGCCAGGGGCCAAGGCGTCCTCGCCGGCCGACGCGACCATCGACGCGATCGCATGTTCGTCGACGCCGTCCCGCTCCTGCAGTTTCGCGAGGATGTTCGACGCTCGGACCACGGCGTACTGCAGATACGGGCCGGTTTCGCCCTCGAAGCTCAAGGCCTCGTCGATGTCGAAGGCGATGATTCTTCCGCGCGAGAATTTCACGAGGAAATACCGCAAGGCCGCCGTCGCGATGATTTCCGCGATTCGGTCGCAGTCGGCGTCCGCGAGGTCCGTATGGCGGGTTCGCACTTCGGCTCGCGCCGTGTCGATGAGCCGCTCGATCAGGTCGTCGGCCTTGACCCCCAGGCCCCGTCGTCCGGAGACCTCCACGAAGGGCTTGCCGTCGCCCTCCGCGTCCGCGTACCCGAGCGCGCGGGCGGTGGCGTGCGAGAGCGCGACCATCTCATAGGACACGTGCGTCGAGTGGGCCGACTGGTCGCGGAAGCCCATCGTGTCGAGTGCCTGCTTCAGGAGTTGCTGCAAGTAAGCCTGCCGGGAGTCGATGACGTTGTAGACCTCGGCCGCCCGTCCGAAGGCCGGCGCGCCAGCGCCGTCGCCGTCGTGTGACGCCGTCGCCCAGACCGTGTGGTCTCCGCGCGTCTCGAACCGACGATAGTAGAAGTCCTTGCCGAGCAACCCGAATTTCCAGAATTGGTTCGCGATGTCCTTGCCGACATACGTGACCGTGCCAC
>Ga0209580_10000298_pt1 | contig 29236 bp, 26 predicted proteins | sample Coa_R1_5_FD_187153 | JGI IMG/M metagenome (GOLD analysis project Ga0209580, IMG submission 187153) | Surface soil microbial communities from Centralia Pennsylvania, which are recovering from an underground coalmine fire - Coalmine... | ecosystem: Environmental > Terrestrial > Soil >... | reverse complement strand
ATCGACTCCAAATCAGAAAGTGCACTAGCGCCCTCATATAACAATAAGGCGGGTTTGCGCTGCTGGTCAGCGCCGCCAAGGTTTTTGAGAATGTTAAAGGCTCGTGCGTTCGCAGTGTGAACGCCAGCATACGAGTCTCTGGCTGGTGTGATGCGCACACCCTTGCCTCTTAACTGTGCATTCTTGACTTCGTGAATGGAGTCGGTAAATCCAAAATGGGGAGAATAGGCGTCTACTACAATGACTCTCCTCGCATATTCGGTCCATTTCGTGTCGCAAACAGACTCCAAAGTCTGCATGAACTCGAGAGGATGCCTGGCGCAAGCTGTATATTGAACGTACCAGCCAGCCTTGATCAGCTCACGACAGAGTTTGGCAATCTTCGGATCCGTCGTTCGCAATGATTCTTTGCAGATTGCAATTGTTCGAAGGTCCGAGAGATTCTCGGGAACGTCCGAGAAGCCTGCTTCGGCGAGAGCTCCAGTGACTTCCTTTACGTTCACGTCGATAGGCGAGTGCTCGTATGTCGGCTCTGGCCGTCGCTGCCGCCATGATCGGCGCGCCCATTGTACAAAACGAGTGTTTTTTAAACGGTGGTCATCCCTGAAGTGAACTTGGCGGTTGTGCAGTCGCCAAATGTGAGAAAGAGTTACCACTACCCCGAGAGCAAGGCACAACATCGCAAGCCAAGCGGACACTGTCGCGCTGACTGTGCGAAGCTTAGAAACTTGTGCGATTCCGGGACCCAACTGTGAGCCGCTCGGCCGCAGTATTTGCGCGACGAAGCCAAATAGGATCGCAAGAATGAGTAACGCAGCCGGCGGGAATACAAAATTCGTAATGTATGGAATTTTTCTTTCTCGCGCCAGCAGCACATAGAAGGCAATTACGAACGCAAGTAAAGCGAGCCCTGTGGTTATTACGCTGGTAGGTTGTGGAAGATTCATAACGTCTGCCCACTGATCTCAATGCGTTCCAACGCAGGTTTGGTCGCCTGTTTTGCCTCTATGGTTTTACGGAGTGTTTTGATTCCTTTGTCGATCAGAGAGCGCAAACGATTTCCGGTTAGACCAGGATCCGGCTGCTGCCTTGTGCACTTCAGCTCGAGCGAATCTATCGACAATTTGTTTGATAGGAGCTCAGCCTCGACCTCACTCTTGCTCGCTATTTCAGCGACCGGGAGAACGAGATTGATGCCGTGCTCTGCCATCAGTTTTCTGAGCTGGCTCACAGCATACGGCGTCTGCTCGACCCAAGAATTTTGATATTGGACGAAACCGCAAGCGATGTTAGCGCAGGCCAACTCGCGGGCTATCGCATGCGCCGTGGCAAAATATCCGAAATGACAACTTATGCACCCGAGCTCGTTCAGCTGCATTCCTGGGCGACCCAGTGACTGTTCCGCCACAAGCATCCATTCGCACCGAATCGGTATTGTTCTCTTGAGTTCATCAATGCGGGAGCGAACCCTCTCCAGACCCGTCATGTGGGGCGACATAATCGTCACCAAAACGATGTGATCAAATGATCGTGCCAAGCGAATTGCTGCCAATGCGGAGTCCCGCCCCCCCGAAAACAACAATACGCAAGTCTGTGACGGCAAAGGCATGGCAAAGAATTGGGTTGGCGTTATGCTAGCAGAAAACTGACGCGTTTTATCAACGAAGGCCTTGCGCAACTTCTTTTAATTCAGTACCTTGCAAAAACTGCCTCGGTCGTGAGGGTCCAGGAGGCTCGGAAATCGATCAGCACCGAGCGCTTCTATGTAACGAGCCCTCGAGGCTTCCTCTCCACCGCGCGGATACCGATGGTTCCCCCTACTCGAAAAGGTCTTGTTGCGCCAGGGTCACTCCGGGTTCACCGAAGTTGGTCAAGCCAACACCGACCAGCCGAAACCGTTGCTGGGGATTCAAGTTGACTCGCCTCCGGAGCGCTAGAGCGATGTCCGTTAATTCCCCACAGGAAGAAGGTGGTGACTCGGGTGTATGGCTGCGTGTGAGGATCTTGAAATCGCTTGTCTTCAGTTTGAGGACCACCGTCCGTGCTATCCGTGCTTCTTTGCGCGAAGCGGACCAAAGCTTTTCTGCAAGGCGCCGGATCATCGGTTCCGTATCTGTCAACAACACGTCTCGCTCAAAAGTATCCTCCACGGAAATGGACTGCGTCGGCCTATCTAGGACGACATTACTGTTGTCGACACCTCGGGCGAGTTCATGGAGGCGAAGGCCGTAGCGACCAAAGTTCCGCTCCAGCGCCGCCAAGTCCAGCGCTCTCAAATGCCCGACCGTCTGTACTCCGAGCTTTGCAAGCTTCTCTCCTGTGACCTTACCTACGCCGGGCAAGCGTCCGACTGGCAGAGGCAAGAGAAACGCATCTACGTCGTCGGGCTGGATCACAAAGAGTCCATCGGGTTTGCGCCAGTCAGAAGCGATTTTTGCCAGAAACTTATTCGGCGCCACACCCGCTGAGGCTGTCAGATTCAGTTCCTGGCGGATCTGGTCGCGAATTGTACGCGCAACAAGCGTGGCGGTGGATAAGCCGGTCCTGTTTTCGGTAACATCCAAGTACGCTTCGTCCAGCGACAGTGGCTCAATAAGGTCCGTGTGACGTTTGAAGATCTCCCGAACATCATGTGAGACCGCGCGATAGCGTGTGAAATCTGGGGGCACGAAGATTGCGCCAGGGCACAAGCGTTCCGCCTTTACCGCTGGCATGGCCGAGTGGACCCCGAATGCCCTGGCCTCGTACGAAGCGGCACAGACGACAGAACGTTTCGCCTGCCATGCGACAATCACGGGCTTGCCGCGTAGGTCCGGCTTGTCCCGTTGCTCGACGGACGCATAAAAGGCGTCCATGTCGATATGGATGATTTTGCGCACGATTCTCTGGACACAATATCAATTCTGGCCCAAGGGCGATTGTGAGAACTCATCCCCGCGGATGCTGCTTTGCTCTACTGCATCTCAGCTAACAGGCACGATTCCATATTTCACACTCAGAAACTTCTGCAAAGTGGCGGGCAAGCAAAGGCTCAGTTCCTGCCACGTCAAGACCTTGCATCTAGCGCGAAGAGTTGCGGATCGGATGCATCGCACAATGTGGTACCAGTCCTGGATCAAGTCAGGCCTGCGAGCGTCAAGCAACGTGCAGAAGTCAAGACTGAGTGCATGAGCCGCGAGGACATTGCGAATGAGCTGGTACGAGACGTATTTGCGCTTAACCCTGGGAAGTTGGCGAGATTCGAATATTTCTCGAAGATCTCTGTATTGCTCGACAAGTTCCGGACGCTGAATCTGAAAATCTCCCTCCGTAAGTTTCGCCTCAAAAAGCATATCCCCGAGTTTCATATCAATCTCAGTCCGCTCGGTTGCCTCGCTGAGTAACGGAACGCGGGGCAGGAATCCAAATTCGGGGACTCTCCGGGCCTCGAGTCCGAGGGTTCTGCAAACCTCCGTTCTCCGTGTCACGCCTGGATAGCAGAAAATGTTCATCAGCAGCGCGTCTGAACTCAATGAAGAATCGAGTTCGCGCCAAGAGCCGTCCCTCGCGGGCAGTGAGTGCCGGCCCCTGCTGTGGACTTTCTGCAATCGCTTTCGCCACTCTGGCGTTCTTAGAATTGCTCCGTAGCTGGCCGAAATGAAATTTCCATGATACCGGCCGCATTCCGATTGTTGATACACCACCACTGGCAGTTCGCCATAGCTGGTCACGTGCGGCAAGAGGTTGAGGGAGGCATATGAACTGTTTCGAGCGATCAGCTCCTCCCGGAGAGCCGAGACGTAGCAGCTGCGACCGTTAGGCACGTCTTTCCTCACCCTCGTAGCCTTGCCTGGATCATCTCGGCCAAGCGGATGCTGTCTGCGATCTTTGAGTAGACGATTGGCGATGACTTGATCTCATCTCGGTTCAGTCGCACCGCAGCGATGAGAGACGCGGCGATGAGTATCGCGGCATTTGGCTTCTCCTCCTTATTATTATTATTATTGCGGGCATCCCCCTTCCGGTTCTCAAGACAGGCTGAACTAGGAGACGGCGGTCCCTTGAAGACATCCGCCCGGCTGTACCTGTACGCGGTCCAGCAACAGGAACAGGCGACAATCACCGAATGCGCGGGCGGAGGCTCGCACTTGTCCGGTTCGGAGTGCTCCGTTTGCGGATCAACGGCCCGGCAGGTGACGGTGCAACCACACTTCTTGCACTTGACCACCCAGGCGTGGGGTAGCGCTGGAAGAACGCCTGTCATTGCGCGAACAATCATAGGCGAATATATAGCGAAAGTCACGACCCTTTGCTAAACTGAACATCCAATGTGTGGGCGTTACCGTCTCGCGGCGAAAGAGCGCTACATCCGTGACCACTTTGGTCTCGACGAAGATCCTCACTGGATGCCACGTTGGAACATTGCACCGACGCAGCCGGTGCCCGTTATCCGCCGTGACAAGAAAGGACCAAAGCGGACCTTTTCCTTGCTCCGTTGGGGGCTTATTCCATATTGGGCCAAGGATGCCTCCATCGGATTCAAGACTATTAACGCAATGTCGGAAACTGCCGCGGAGAAACCGGCGTTTCGCGACGCGATCAGGCAGCGCCGCTGCTTGATACCTGCGGACGGGTTCTTTGAATGGAAAAAACTCGGACCGAAAGAGAAGCAGGCGTACAACATTGGCATGGCTGACGATTCGGTCTTTGCCTTCGCGGGCCTATGGGAACGCTGGCAAGATCCGGTGAATGAAGTCGTCGAGACGTGCACAATTCTCACCACGAAACCAAACCCATTGGTGGCCGATGTACACGATCGCATGCCGGTGATATTGAGTGCAGAAGATTACGATTTGTGGCTGGATCCCGGTGTGATGGACAGCGCTCGCGTTGCGGACTGCCTAAAGCCATTCGACGCGAGGTTGATGAAGAAGTATCTAGTCAGTGCGCGCGTGAACCGGCCTGAGAATGACGATCAAGAGTGCGCTCGAGAAATTCCCATCGCGGAAACTACTCCCCGGCTATTCTAATCAAGGTGCGCCAGCCAAAAGAAGCACATTTAAGCGCTCGGATCCAATGCGTCACCGTCTTCCTCTAAATCAGCGCCGAGGGGAGACTCCACTCCATTCGTCTCCGATGCAGCCCTGGTCCGCTTCTTGTAGGGTCCTCTTACCGAAAACATTTCCGCGTGCTTTGGCGGAAGGACATAATTGCGCACAAATGAGAGGCCCTCATAAGTGAGCCGCCGACCAACAACATCTCGCCCGTGCTGCTTCACAAAATCACAAAAGTCGTCTGGGTCGATGATCCGCACTTTCAGCCCGCTGGTCTGAACCGCGCGACTTTGAAGCCAACCGCGAGTAATCCATCGCTCAACTTCGTCACGGCTGATATGCAGTGCCTGGGCAAGCAGGGAGAGACTGAACCATTCTCTGCTCTGCCTAACACCGAGTCCAAGCCGGTGCAACATCGAGCGCACGGATGCAGGAGGCCGACGAAGAATTCGCGCCGCTTCCTCGACAGGTACGGAATCGATCAGCTCGACTAATCGCTGTTGTTCTGGCTTGGTCCACTCGCGGTAACTTCGCTTCTCGACGACTCCCAGGCGACGCAAAAACCGAAGACACGCATCGCGTGGGTTCCCTGACATTTGTGCCAGCTTTGCAACAAGCTGGGCTCTTTCGGCACTTGAAATCCGAGCAGGCGCTCTCTTTTGGTACTTGGCGACTAGCTCCATTGCCTCGGAAGACCACCGAAATACAAGACGTTTTCGTTGATGATCAACCCGACCCATATGGCACGCTTACAAAACGAACCGCTGGTAAAATCGAAGTGTTTCCACAGCCCGAAACATGCAGGAGTAGAGGCGAGATCGGCTCTTGAACCTCGAATCGAAATTCACCCGCATAGCTTTTTGTTTTACACCGACGGGAGCTTGGTCTGTGTGGCGCTATCAGACAAGAAAGCAATCATCTTTGAACACGCCCGAGAATTTGCGCGAGTTCAAAACATACGCGAAGCTCTATTCCATGGAGACTTTGAACGTATAGCGGTCTGTGAGTTGAGACGAATGCAGATAAACCGTGTAATAGGTATTGCTCTTTAGCAAATCGGTTGGAACCACAATTTCGACGAAAGACTCGGGAGCCTCCTCTTTCACTCGGAGAAAATTCTCTGTTAAAAGCGGCTGATCCTCCTCGAAAATCTTCACTTCAGCTGAATACGTTTGGCCGCCGATTGCCTGGGAGAGCGGAAGTTGAAGCGTAATTGCCCGTGAATGAAGTCGCAATGAAATCTCTGGAATGTCACCGACGTCGGCTCCGCGAACCCTCTTGTCATCCTTAGCTAGTCGGTATGAAACGATTGCACCAGCGGTCGTTGGCAGGAGTTCCCGGCTCCGATGAGCCTGCTGGAGCTGTTGCTCCAAGACTTGAACTCTGCGTGCAAAGAATGCGCCTGCAATCCCCCATCCTATCAATGCAATTGCCGCAGCAACGAGGCCGTAGGAACGGATCGGCTTAGTAAGATACAAGCCGATCCTCCATGGAAACGGGCCTGTTAATAAGTTCATTTTTGGCTCATAACTCAGCGTCAATGTTGCCCGTGAGGGGGCGGTCTCAGATGTCTCAGACGGCGTGATACGAAATTTCATTCGGCCTTGGCCGATGATTGCCGTGGCGGTTGAGGACTCGAAAAGATCATTTGCGTAAGAAATAAAGTGAGTAGCCAACACCAGATCGCCCTGCTCATCCTGTCCACGAATTTCAACCAGACTGGCGCCAGCTTCGAGGCTCAGGTGCAATTGTCGCGCCTCAGCCAAGCCAAGTCGGCCTCGCTCCACACCGTCGATCAAAATCATTACAGAACGTGAATCGATGTTTCGACGCCGTGTATCTCGCGCAGCTAACTGCTGCTCAATCTGATCCAGTTCCCCCTGGCACAGCGCAGGAGCACGCCCTCGATCAGCGTAATTGTCATCGCTGTTATTTACATTTTCATTCATAAAAAATCTTGGCACCGCCAGCTTCATATTGGGCAGTTCGAAGGCCAGTTCTCTCATCAACTGGCTATAGCAGGCCGGTTCTATCAAAATATGGCAGCATCGCATCTCCGTCTCATTCTGGTTACCATGGTTCCCGATCGGCCGTGCAGAGCCTCTCTTGACGTTTAAGTTCAAGAACTCAGAACAGATTCGTTGCGTGCTCCACGGGGTAAATGCTCTCAAACTAGCGGCAACCACTTCGACCCATAGTTGTTGGTTTGAAAAAGTCTCAAACCTGTGTTCCCCGTGCTCTTGCCTCATTACTCTTAGGCGCCCCGCGAAGCGGCCGCTCACTCTTTCCATCAATGCAGCCTTGGCCCTCCGATACACGTCAGCCCCTAGATACCTCGACATAAGCATCTCGTAAACTCGCTGCGCTTCTGCTGTTGAATAGTTGTGGAGCAGCCGCGTTAGGCCGACATTGACATGAAAAGAGGACAATGCGGTCGTGACCTGCACCAGATGCTTGACGTACCGGATCGTCATACTTGTTGTCGATGGGTTCTCAAGACGCTCCTGCGCTCTCTCGTCCTGCTCCGATTCGAACATGATTAGCCACTGCAGCATGTCCACGTCACTGCGAGCCACGCGCCGCACAGGGCGTTCGGCATGTTTGTCTCGCCAATAGAGCCTTCTGACTTCGCGACGGCTGAGTATTCTTGTTTTTTCTAGCGCCCGAACAAGTATCTGAATCGCAATCGCACGTTCAGGGAAAATGAAATGGGCGAGTTGGAAGCCACTTTGAAGCAATCCCGGGGGAGCGTCCGCTTTTGCTGCATCCCAGCCATCTACGGAGTTCGATGCCTGACCGTGGGAAAGCTGTGCAATTCGTCGTGCCTGTCCGCTGCGCATTTCAGCCTTCCACTTATTAACATCGAAAAGCGAGAGGAGTCTATCGCAATTCAGCTTCCTTGAGCGTGGCACTATTGGACTACACTGGGCATGCGCCTATCCCAATTTGGTGGAACGATGGCCGACCTTGTATTTTCGGCCGCGGAAACGGCTCACCGTTGAACATTGGGGGGTCTCAAATCCCCTTCCAGACAGCGTGGCATTGTCGGACAACCTGCGCAATTAAAGGTATCGTTGGATTGACATTCTAAAGAACCCTTTCATATCATTTCGCTCCTGTACACATAGGACCTGCGGTTTTAGAGGTTCTAGCAGACATCTGGTACGTTTTAGGAGGTGAGTTTATGTTGGACCTGCTCTTCTTGTTAGCTCTAATTGCTGGGCAACACTTCACGAGCCCGCCGGCAAACGCTATGACCCCAGCAGGCCCCAGACCGGTTCCTGTCCCGACGTGCGGACCGGGTGCGACCGGAGGCGGCTGCTGAAATCACCGCTCCGACCGCCGCCGGCCGTTGAGGAGACGATTCGAGGATTAAGGGGATTCTGTCCTCTTCCGTATTGGTGTGGAAATGACACGAAGGCGTCTTATTTATTCATTTGCCGTAATCATCAATTTCAGCAAACTCAGTTTCTGCCAGCCCCAAGCTGTTATGGATTGCCGCTCCTCTCAAGCATTGTCACAAGGCGTAACAGTCGAGTCGGTTGTTAAAGGCTCGCAAGCCGACAGACTCGGAATCAGACCGGGAGATATCCTGCTGGGCTGGGGCCGAGGCGCGGAAAAAGGCACAATCGACTCTCCATTTCTTGTGACCTACATCGCAGTTGAGCAAGCCTCTCGGGGACTGCTCACGGTCCGTGGCCTGAGCGGAGGACAAAAACGTGCCTGGGTGTTTGGGTCCGAGACATGGGGGCTACAAACGCGACCAAACTTCCTGGGTAGCTGCATGCGGACCTACGAGGAGGCGATGCAACTCGCCTCCGAAGACAAAGCCAGTGAGGCCGCGGAACTCCTAGGCGCGCTGGCAACAGTCCTGAAGAACACTGATATTGTCTGGCTCGCACCCTGGTTCCAATCGCGTGTTGCCCGACTCTTGTTCCATGCACATTCATGGCAACTGTCCGATGAGGCCTTCGGCAAAGCGAGTCAGATGTCAGAGCACGCTGGTCCTCTCGTACGAGCGGAACTCTTTCGTCAATGGGCAAGTTCGTTCGAATATCAGGGACGACTTAGCGAGGCCGCAACATACTACAAAGAGAGTCTGCTTCAGTCGGAGGAGTTCGCGCCCGAGACAATGCAGGTCGCTAACAGCCTTTTGCTGCTTGCTGCGGTTGATTTGGAACGTGACGATATGGATCAGGCAGAGCTGCATCTCACGCGCGCTCTGGGAATCGCGCGACGATTAGCCCCCTCCAGCTTTCAAACTGCCTCGATCTTTGAGGACCTCGGAATTTTATTCGAAGATCGAGGTGACCTTGAAAAAGCGGAGGGATATTACCTCGAAGCATTACCTATCGAAGAGCGGCATTTTCGCAAGAGCCGCCAATTGGCCAACACTCTCACGAACCTCGGCACGCTCGCACATCAGAAGGGTGATCTGAATGGGGCCGAAGCGTATCATCGGCGAGCGTTGGCGATTGCAGAGGGAATCGAGGAGAATGGCCCCCAACTAGCGGATATTCTGAGCAATCTTGGTGAATGCCTTTTAGAACTTGGCAACGCAACCAGGGCAGAAGGTTATCAGAAGCGCGCCCTGGCGCAGCGGGAGCATGCAGTACCAGGGACATTAGCTGTCGCTCTCAATCTTGCAAGCCTGGGCAAGATTGCCCGGATACGCCACGATTTCGCGCGAGCCGAACAATATTATGCAGATGCGATGACTTTGGCAGCAAGGGTCGAAGCACCGGCGCCGGAACGCGCGCGTCTGCTAACCGGCGAAGCCGATTTGCTACGAGATCGAGGTGACTACCAAACATCGGAAGAGTTCTACAGGCGCGCACTTGCTATCATCGAGAAGTCGAACCCCGGCAGCATCGATCAAGCCGAGATTATTGCGGAATTGGCGGGTACTCTCCGCCACCAAGGGCAGCTGGACTCCGCGACGGAGCTTTATCCCAAGGCGTTGGCAGCCTTGGAGAGTCGGGCAATTCATCTAGGCGGTGTGGAAGAAGATCGCTCTCGTTACAGGGCTTGGTATGTTCGCTACTACAGGGAATACATCGATGCACTTTTGCAGCAAGACCTGCAGGAGCGCGCATTCGAGGTCCTGGAGGGCTCACGCGCAAGAACATTAGTGGAAATGCTCTCCCAGGCGCATATCAACCTTACTCAGGGCGGCGATAGCGCAATCCTAGTGCGTGAGCGCACCTTGCAGCGTGCGCTACAGGCCAAAACGGAACTGCGAATAAAGCTAATTACCAGTGAGCACAGCGAGGACCAAATATCGAAACTCGACCGCGAGATCGAAGATCTGCTGATGCAAGCGAGAGATGTTAAAACACAACTCCGTTTGAAAAGTCCGAGCTATGCTGCGCTTACAGAGCCAACCCAGCTTAGCGCCGCGGAAATTCAGTCGCTGCTCGATGAGAACACTTTGTTGCTGGAGTACTCTTTAGGAGAACACCGCAGCCATGTTTGGGCCGTAACTACCAAATCCTTGATCGCCTATGAGTTGCCCTCAAAAACAGAGATCGAGACTGCCGCCCGCGATTTTTATACCCTGGTCATATTTGGAGCCGGTAGACAGGTGAACCCAAGCCGATTGGACCAGACGAACGCTGAAGGAAATTACGATCGGGCAGCCCGACGCCTTAGCCAGCTTGTATTGGGCCCGCTCTCACAGCTACTTGGAAAAAAACGACTGCTCATCGTTGCCGATGGCGCCCTGCAGTATGTTCCGTTTTCTGCGCTTCCCATACCAGGCAGCTCCGCGTCAACGCCCCTGGTCGTGAAACACGAAATCGTCAACTTACCATCAGCATCCGTCCTCGCCGAGATACGACGTCAAAATCAAGACCGGCCAAGAGCCTCCGGCCTTGTCGCGGTATTCGCTGATCCCGTCTTTGATACCAACGACACGCGAGTAGGAACGACAATCCCAGCTCACGTCGCCTCTCCGCCGCCCGGCAACGATCTAACGCGTTCCGCATCCGATCTTGGTTTCACCAAGAATGGACGACTGTATCTCAGTCGGTTGATTTATAGCCGTGAGGAAGCAGATTCAGTTATGGCTGTGGTTGCGCCACAAAGAGGACTTCGGGCTGTCGACTTTGACGCCAGCCGAACGACAGCAATGAGTGGTCGCCTATCCAACTATCGAATCGTGCATTTTGCCACTCACGGCCTACTCAACAATAAGCACCCTGAACTGTCCGGCTTGATTCTTTCCCTCGTCAATCGACAAGGCATGCGACAAGACGGCTTTTTGAAGCTGCAAGATATTTATGATTTGAAATTGCACGCGGATCTCGTTGTCTTGAGCGGTTGTGATACCGGTCTGGGGCAAGAGATCGATGGTGAGGGACTGATCGGATTAACAAGAGGCTTTATGTACGCAGGAGCTAGCCGCGTTGTGGCGAGCTTGTGGAGCGTCAGTGACATGGCAACAGCGACCCTCATGGGCCAGTTTTATAAATCAATGGAGAAGGATGGAATGCGGCCAGCAGCTGCCTTACGTGCTGCTCAGGTCTATATGCGGACTCAATCGCAATGGCAGTCGCCTTATTATTGGGCCGCGTTTCAGATGCAAGGAGAATGGCGATAGCCGCAATACCTGGTTTGTCGCCGGCAGTTGGATCACAAACATGCTTTCATTAGTCCTTCGGATTGCCGGCCTCTTGCTCCTCTTTATCGGATGCGCCAACATCGATGCTGAGGACCTGTCAGATCTCAAGAAAGATCAAACGATCGCTGATTTCCGTGTGACCAACCTTTATGCGGACGCAAGTGGAAAGGTCGTTGGCGCAAAATTCTTACATGTTCCGAGCAAGGCACCCGTTTACATACTCCAGATTGAAACCGCACCCCAAGCCTTCCTGTGGGTAGACGCTCCTGCAACGTCCAACAGAGGCCTAGCCCACTCTCTCGAACATCTCCTCGCAAGCAAGGGAACAAAGGGCCGCTATTTGAATTTGCTCCGAACGATGCGTTTCAGCCAGTCCGGTGCAGCAACTTACCAGGATTACAACCTCTATTGCTTGACGTCGGGTACCGGAATGCCGGGATTCGTGGAGCAATTTCACGCGTTGCTCGACGCTTTGTACAATCCGGACTTCACCGACATCGAGGCGGAGAGGGAGTTCTATCATCTTGGAATCAGTTCAGACCCGACCACCGGGAAAAAAGCCTTGGTTGAACAAGGCACTGTTTATAACGAGATGCAGACGGGCCAGGGTATCTACACTTATTATTTTGAGCTGAATAAGCTGATATTCGGCGGATCAAACCCGTTTGCTTTCAACATCGGCGGCATGCCAGGCGAGATGCGGGGCGTCACCCCTGCAGAAATACGAGAGTTCCATGCTGCGCACTACCGGTTGGGTCCAGGAACCGGCTTTATTTTTGTGTTTTCCCGCAAAGAGAACACGTTGAGCTTCCTCAATTCAGCATCAGAAGAGTTTGCGAAGCTGCCGAGGGTCGATTCCGTCAACGCCGCGACGCGCACACCAATCAATGCGCCGAAATATGCCTTCGCACCGGGATCGGGAAAAGAAATCAAAATTTATCGATTCCCGAGCTCAAGCGATGCCGATCGCGGTGAAGTTCGTTTAGGTTGGGCTGCTGCGAGAGCGGAATCCCAGCTGCAATTAAGGATGCTCCAGCTCTTTATGCGAGCCCTGGCCGACGGAGAACAGTCGGTTCTCTATAAATCCTTAATCGACAGTGAATCCAGGGAATTGGATTCGAATGCCACAAGCATCGAGACCGAGACGTTTCTTCAGAACTCTCCGTGGCTTCCTGCGGAATTCGTAACGCTGCGGGGCATTCCAGGGAATCGCATAAGCGTCGAAACGATCGAACAGTTTCGTCTGCGCATTCTCGCTAAGATTCGAGCGATATCCGCATTTCAGGATGGTTCTCCGGAGCTAACCAGCTTCAATCAGCTGGTCGCATCATATGCGAAAGCCTGGCAACGAGACGAAAGGGTCTGGGTAAAGAGTTCTCCTCTTTTCAGCTCAGAGTACAAAACCGACTGGAAAGAGCACCTTAATTATCTAGAAATGGACCCGTCTTTTGTTCGACCACTGTCCGAGGAAGCACTGTGGGAGGATATAGATTCGAGGATAAAATCCGGCAAAAATCTCTGGACTGACGTGATCCACAGCTTTCATCTGCTTGAAACGCCTTTCGTCACAGCCTCGGTCCCCTCAGCGCAGCTTCTCGCACAGATCGAACAGGAAAGACAAACGCGAATCCACGGTCAAGTGGAGCGACTCGAAAAGACCTACGGCGTTACTGAGGAACAAGACGCACTGGAACGGTACGCGGAAGCAGAAACTAGGAAGACTGCTGAAATTGATAAGATCGAATCAAAGGTCACTCGGCCGCGTCTCGCAGACAGCCCACCGCTCACACCAGATGACAGCATTCAATATAAACAGTTCTCCCTCAATAGCGTCCCCGTGATCGCGGTATCGTTCGAGGGAGCGCCAACAATCGACGTGGGACTGTCTTTTGATCTGACAAAAATACCAAGGAAATACTACAAATATCTCCCGATCCTGCCGCGATGTTTCGATTCTCTTGGATTGAAGACTCCGAATGGAAACATTTCTTATTCAGGCTTACTTGCGGAAACACAGAAGCATTTCAGTGATTTTTCAATTGAGTACAGTTCTAATTCCGCTCCGCGCCGTGCAGACCTGGTCATTAGGGCGTCAGCAACATCACCTGAAGAACTACAGTCCGGCCTGAACTTGATAGGCGAGATGTTGCAGTTCAGCCGCTTCGACATATCGGCCGTGGACCGCCTGAGAGACTTGGTAAACGAGCGCTTGGCCGAGGACGATCAGTACAGCAAGGGAGAAGATTCAAGCTGGTACTGGGATCTCTCAGATGCATTCCGACACCAGAATGACTCCCTCTATTTCGCTTTGAATTCTCGTTTTACGCAAGCTCATTGGGACAGCAGACTCAAGTGGCTCCTTCATCAGCCCGCGAATGAAACAGAAATGGAAGGTCTGCACAATTTTGCAAGCCAGTTTCTGAGCTCGTTAAAAGGATTGTCAGCCAAAGAGGTGTCAGCGAGACTCTCCCAGCTGGAGGTGCAAGGACTGGACAAGGAATTGGTTCAGTATTGGCAAGCCAACCTCACTTCCTTCCCCGAAGGCGATGTAATGAGCGGGCTTTGGCAACTCGCTGGTGAAGTCGAGCACGATCTCAAAGTAGGGCCGGCACAAACGATGAAGGAGCTAAAGGACTTGCAAAGCATCGTTTCTGATCGAGGCGCCCTCAAAGTGGACGTTACACTTAACCCTGCACTTCTTGAGTCGGTGACCTCTGCACTGACCAGATTTATGCAATCAATTCCCACCCCGACAAAGCTCTCGTTGGTCCAGCGAGGTGAAAGCGTAGGCGAAACCGCTCCAATTATGAGACGGATTGAGAGACGGCAGGGCATGTCTGGCGACGATTTTCCATGGTACGTAGGCTTCGTAGACTCGCACGGTGCGACCGGGGGAGTGGTGTTTTCTGCTGATTTTCTAGGCTATACCGCACTGGACCAACAGTCTCTGATCAGGATGCTTTCAAGCAAACTTGTCTCAGGAACGGGGCCGCACACGTTGTACATGAAAACAGTCGAGCGTGGATTGGCATATTCAAATTCCGTAAGAAGCGACGCCAGCTCTAAGCTCCTTTCGTATTACGCCGATCGGGTCCCCGACATCGCCGGCCTTGTCGAGCTTGTCAATTCCATCGCAGCTGGGATACCAGCGCTTCGCGACCCGTCGCTTGTCGACTATGCTCTTCAAAAGTCCTTTCCTTTTCCCAGATCGATGTCTACGTTCACGGACCGAGGAAAGCGTCTTGCAGGGGACATCTACGATGGAAATGAGCCCGACAAAATCCGGCATTTTTCAGAAGCGATAGTGAAGCTTAGAGCGGACCCCAACTTGTTGCCGGAAATCACACAGCTTGGCTTGCTTTCGATAGGTCCAGTACTTTTAAAACCAGGGTTCGAGGGACTCCAACGCTCAGAGAAGTCGATTTTCTTTCTCGTTGGTCCCGAGAGGCTGCTGTCAGAAGCTGAAAAGCGGATTCCCATGCCCAGGCTGCTCCGTCTCTATTCGAGCGACTTTTGGATCGATTAAGCCCATATGGATTCGAGATGGCATTACGGAGTGTTGAAACAGTGTTTGACTGTTAATCCTAAGGACCGGACGCAAAAAAGCCAAGGGCAGCGAACGATCTTACCCGATCCACGAGAACTCCTCGCACATTAGTGCTGGTTCTTCCTAAGTGTACGACCGAGACCGCGGCGCCCCGCTCGCTTCGGTGCCCCCCCGATGGGATTGTGAGCGCTATCGCGATTTCTCAACAACTGACGGAGAGATCTGGCTGCCCTATTGCATTGCCATATATGGTGTGTTACACCTATGGTCAACCAAGAGGTCATAGGACAATGGGCGAGAAAGTAGATGTTTGGCAGGGTACACTGGCACTGATGGTGCTCAAGACACTCGAAGCCATGGGTCCACTGCATGGCTATGGAATCGCGCGTCGTATTGAGCAGACCAGCGACAATCTTCTGTCGTTAAACTATGGGACTCTCTACCCAGCGCTGCTGAAGCTGGAGCAAGAGGGGGCGATTGTATCCGAATGGGGTGTGTCGGACACCAACCGGAAGGCGAAATTCTACAAGCTGACCCGAGTGGGCAGGAAGCAATTGGAGCGCGAAACACGGGACTGGGAGCAGACAACCTCGATTTTGGCGCGCTTTCTGTCTCCGGCTGAGGAGGCGTGATGCGGCGCCTTAGAGCCTGGTGGTTACGCCTATGCGGAACATTCGGCTCCGAACAACGAGGGCAGGGTTTCGCGGCTGAAATGGAGAGTCATCTCCAGATGCATATCGAGGATAACTTACGTTCAGGCATGACTCCCGAACAAGCGCGACGGAACGCGAATCTGAAATTAGGAGGTCTGGAACAGACGAGGCAGGCTTACCGGGAGCGGCAAGGGTTACCTTGGCTTGAGATGCTTTGGCAGGACATCCGGTTTGGCTTGCGGATGATATGCAAGAGCCCTGGACTCACATCCGTTGCTGTGCTGACACTGGCGCTTGGCATTGGCGCCAATACGACGATCTTCACTCTCATTGATGCTCTGTACCTCAAACCATTAGCGGTCTTGCACCCAGAACAACTCGTGCGCATCTACGCAAAGGGACCTTCCGGACATTATGGTGCTGGCTTCTCGTACTCCGAATTCAGACTGCTGCGGGACCACAGATCTTCGCTCGCTGCCCTATCTGCCGAAACTCAGATCGCACAATTGCATTTGGTAACAGACAATGACTCTGAGGAAATCCGCGGCACATTCGTTTCTGCCAACTATTTCACGCTTCTCGGAATTCAGCCGCGGCCCGGAAGATCGTTTCTGCCCGAGGAAGATACAGCCCCCGGCAGGGATGCGGTTGCTGTAATTAGCGATCAGATCTGGAAAACACACTTCAATTCGGACCCCACCGCGGTCGGTCGCGAAATTCATGTAAACGGCATTCCCATTAAAGTGATCGGCATTGCGCCACCCGGTTTCCATGGCGATCTAACTGGGTACCCGGCAGAGATATGGCTACCTACGATGATGCTTGGAGCTACGGGGTTTGCGTGCGAAGACGGGTCCTACGAATGCTCGCTCTTCGATGCAGTGATTGGCAGGCTTGCTCCCGACCAGTCCGCGACCCGAGCGCAGGCTGAAGCCAGCAGCTTGATCGTCTGGTCGGCGACAAATTGGCCGCAACGGCCTAGCCGCAGGCAGCTCGTCATCACCTCTGCAAATGCCGGCGACCCCGATGTGCAGGCCGACTCGCGTGCACAGATGCACCTGCTCATGTCCGTTACGGCCACGCTGCTACTGATTGTCTGCGCGAACCTGGCTGGCCTCCTTCTCGCCCGCGGCGTCACCCGGAGGAAAGAAATTGCTATTCGTTTATCTATCGGCGCCAAACGGTTCCGTATCGTTAAACAGCTTTTCACGGAGAGCCTGCTCCTGGCGTCTTTAGGTGGCGCGCTGGGTCTGGGGTTTTCTTTTTGGGCAAAAGATCTGCTCTTGAAGTTCTACGCAACCGACAGCGAAGGTTTCCATCACCTTTACGATTTGAGCTTCGATTGGCGTGTGCTCGCCTATTCGGTGGCCGTCGCTTTGATCTCGGGTATATGTTTCGGGTTGATTCCTGCGACTCGCGCGTCTCGGCAGAACCTTGTCACGGAGCTCAAAGAAGGCGCATCCGCTGAACAACACACCGGAGGTTGGCTCCGCCACGGACTGGTCATTGGGCAAGTGGCGCTCTCAATGGTCTTAGTGGTCTGTGCCGGCCTCCTCACACGCAGTGGTTTAGAGGTTCAGCAAGGCACACATTTCGATCCCGCGCACACGGTTGTACTTCGTCTGCGGCCCGAACTGATAAAGTACGCGCCACAACAAGTAGAATCCCTTGTCCGGCGAGTAGATCAGCGTCTCAGCGCGGTCCCCGACGTCCAATCCGTCGCCTTCATGGAGGGTGGTGAAGGCCTCGTCTGGAACTGGCAGAGTGGTCGGGAAGTTCGAGTCGCGCTCCCTGGAACCTCACAGGATGCATTGGGCGCTGGCTTAATGGTTCACAAACAAGATGTCGGGCCGAATTTCTTCCATACTCTACGCATACCACTGCTCCAGGGACGCGGATTTGGCGAACAGGACAGCTCAAGATCACCTCGTGTTGCCATCGTGAATGAAGCTCTGGCCCAGCGTCTGTGGTCCGTCGGCGCTGCAGTAGGGCACACGGCTCTTATCGACGGACGGCCATTTCGGCTTATCGGCGTCTGCGCAGATATCCAGCCGCCGAGCCCGATCCATGCACCGGAACCTCATCTGTACCTTGCATATTGGCAGTCGAATGCGATACGCGAAGGCGACATACGAATGGCAATTCGAGTTGCCAGAGATCCTGTACTTGTTCTACCCGCGATTCGCCGCATGATTCAGTCCCTAGACCCGAATGTGCCCATAGGCGAAGACATGTCCATGTCGGAACAGGTTGACCTGGAATACATGCCTGTTCTCTTGGCCCGAACCATTACGTCGTATTGCGGCCTGCTCGCCCTCGGCATGAGCGCGATGGGGCTTTACAGCGTCCTCGCCTTCGCTGTACGCATTCGCACTCGTGAAATCGGCATCCGCATGGCGCTCGGGGCGCTTCCAAAAGACGTGCTACGGCTTGTGGTGGGACAAGGATCGAGATTGGCGCTAGTAGGAGTGGCGATAGGAGTTGGCGCAGCACTGGTTCTGGCGCGACTGCTGGCTAGTCTTCTTTTCGGCGTGAAGCCAACCGATCCTGCCACATACATCTGCGTGGCACTGCTCCTCCTTCTTGTCGCGTTCGCCGCCTGCTACTTTCCGGCACGAAGGGCGATGCGCGTCGATCCAATGAAGGCGCTACGAACGGAATAGGGAGCAGTGAGGAATTGGAGGGTGTGGCTAACACTTCCTCAAGAGTCCGATTATCGGTAAGTTCGATCCTCAACTAATACCGCTGGCTCTTCGGGTTTTGATCCGTATATGTGCCGTACGGCACGCATCAATCCACGCCTTTCGCAATTGCGTTGTCGAGTTTTGCCAGCATCGCCACAAATAGCTATCCAACACGGAGGCGTCGCCAAGAGCGCGCATGTCCCTTGCCCAGGACCTCTCCAGAAGCGAGTTAGATTACCGGGCCGCGGGACCAGGGGGTCGGAGGTTCAAATCCTCTCTCCCCGACCAATTCTTCAATAAGTTACAAGTGATTTCTGGTCTCCCGCCCACAGCAGTGTAGGCGATTTTGTAGCTCCGGGATCCTCAAAGATCAACAAGCGACATTTCTCAACAAATCCGCCGAGTGCAGCCCAGGTCGTTCAAGCACGGCTCAAGAAGTAATTGATCTATGTTGTGTTTCTCAGGGCGTGGACCACACAGGTCCTCACCTCATCTTTCAACGAAGCCGAACATCGGCCAGTGTCGTGTGCCTCCGTTCAGGCGTGCATGGAATTTTCTCGTCTGCTCCCGGCACATGCAGCCGGGGCGTGGCTTTCGGTCCCACGCTTGAATCGCGTCCATGGTTCCATACCAGTCGAAGAGAGCAAAGTTCGCGACCTGAGGATATCCCGGCAGTTGCGCTCGCACAAGATCAGCCGTGATGAGGAGTCCGGCAAAGAGTGATGCGAATGGCAGGGCAGCATCTACGGCCTCCTGGTTGGGTGTCGTCACCTGGCCCGTCGCGCAGGTTAGGTCGTCACGCTTCACCTCGGTGGGAAAACGATCCGCCAGGCAGTCGTCACGGCCCGGTATGTGGCGCCCGTGGTTCACGCCCCAATTCGCGCTCGTGCTCGCGTGGATCATGAGCGGCGGGAAATTGCTCTGCATGGACAGGCGGACATTGAACTCGTTTGCGAGTGGGAGCCAGACATCGAACCCGCGACATCCGCGCGTTTCCACGAACTCATTCCACCAGAAGGGGAAGGGTTCTGGCGCGAGAGGGGAGTGAGCAAGGAACTGGGCGACGGCTTGGCTTTTCATCATGCCGAACGTGGCGCGGCCGAATATCGGCGACCGGTTGAAGTTCTCGATCTTCACCTCATCTTTGTCGATGATCGCGAGATGTCCCGCGAGCCGGGCGAGCCGCAAGCAATACGCCGCTCCGGATCCCACGGAGCCGGCGCCCACCATGAGAACCCTGCCGATATTAAAGTCGGCGGGCCACGGGGGAGCCAACTCGGTCACATGCTCTCGCCAGCATAATGAGAAGAGATCAAAAATGCCCTCGCGAAAATATCGATCGGATGGAGTCCAAGTTGCGATCTTGAACGCCTGCGCGACGCCAAGGCACGCCGCCCCGATTGGCCCCAGGGGATTTTCATCGTCCACGAAAGGCAGATCGACGGGCTGGTCATTGCGGATGCCGGCAAGCCACCCGGTGGCGTCGATGAAAACGTTCCGCGGTGCAGTAACGGCCTCTCCTGCGGGCCCGATCATGAGGGTGATGTCTGAAGTGATCGGAGTCCCGGAGACCGCGAATCTGCCGAAGGGGTCGGCATCGCGCATCTGGACGAGGACGAAATCAGCCAAGCTGCCCTTGCCGAATCCCAGCCGGGGATCGAGCGTGACGGGCGGGAGGACCAAGGTCACGTTCCGGCACCACCGGCTCATCAGGTTGGCCGCCACGATGACCATAACCTGGCCTCGGAGGGTGGGCGCGAGCTCGCCCGACACCGCAATCGAGCAGGCACTCTCCTGGTACGCGCGGGCCACGCCGCAGCGATTGGTCCGGTCATCCCGCAGGGCGTAAAAGGATTCAGGCGTTTCGGGAAATGGGTTCATGGGTTTCTCAGATCACCGAATTCGGGCACGATGCGGAACCGCGCGTCGATCTCAGAGCCGGAGAGCCGGCGGAACTTGGAATCCTGGAAGGCGTGCACGCCGCAGATCGTAAGGGGAAGCATGCCGCCCCGCGCGTAGCTCGGGACTACGACGGACAGGAACCCGGGGTACGGCATGAGCGCGCGCCGGTCGTCGCCCTTCGAGTGGTCGATGAACTCTCCGGGGTGGCTGTGGACCTGCCCGATGAGTTCGAGCCCCGCGGTCGCGAGGTACATCACGACCTTGGCGTTCGTGAGAGACGAGGTCTCAAAGGAGGCGCGGGTGGTACGCGCCGCGGGTGCGATGCAAGTCGTAACGACGGCCTCGCCCGCGAGCCGCCGCCCCGCCCAGTACACTATGCCTTCATGCGGATCGTGGGGATCACCGCTCGCTTGGAGGACCGCCACGGTCTTCCGAATCACCGACTCGTGCACCCACACGAGGCCCACGGGATCTTGTGACGGGACAGTCATGCCGGATGTTCTTTTCCTGCGCATAGTCATTCCATCCGGCCACCGTAGAGATCGGGGCGCGTGAGCCGGGTCTGAATGAGCCCCAGCATGTCGGCGAGCTTTGTGTAATTCGACCAGTGGACGCCGTTCGCCATCGAGGTCATCCAGTCGCCGAGCGCCCAATCGCCGTGCGGGCCGCTCTCCACTATCGCCTTGTACGCCTTCCGGTTGAAAGGCGCGCAGATGCAGGGGCCGGAGGCGTGGAAGAAGCTGTCGTTGTTCTTGGCCTTCGGATACGCCCGCGGCGTCCCGCGCTTCTTCGTATCCCACTCGATAAACTCAAAATATGGCGGTATTTCCTTGTACTGGTCGCACCGGATCTCGACGAGGAATCGATCTTTGTTGTGCGCGACCATCCCGACGAGCAAAGTGAGGTGCTCGTAGGCGGGCGTGATCTCCCACCCGTGCGTGGCGGCGATCTCCTGGGCCACGCTGATCTCCTCCTCCAGGTGGAGTCGGCTTATTTCAACGCTCACCGCCATGGGCCTAGACGCCGCCGCCGACGGCGGTGAGGATGAAGAGCGTGCCGTCCGCGATGTGCAACGAAACCAGGATGCGCTCGGGCTGGAGCGGCTGGCCGGGATCAGACGCGAGGACGAGCTCGAATTTGTCGCCGGGCACAAACCCGAACGTGGTGATCGCCTGCGCGATGACGTCCGAGACCTTGGCGGTTTTGGGGAAAGCGAAATCCTTCGTGCCCCGAGTGGACTGGATCTTCACTTCGATGGTGTTGTCGTGTGGACTCATTTTTTATCTCCGTAATATGGTGTATGCCGACCCTTTTGCCGTACTGCCCGTGCCTTGTGCAGGACACCATGCAGTGAATAGCTTGTGTTAGCTACCGACAGCTTACACTATACACGAAAAAATTTTAGAGTGTCAACTGGCGGTCGGCGGCCATGGGATAGAGGGCTTCGAGCCGAATCCTCGCCACGACCGGATTCACGTCGAAGGTCTCGGACAGGAGTTTGATCGCCTGGCCCCGGCGGTCCTCTGGCAGGTGCGCCGTGCCCATGAGGCCCCGGGCGATCACGAGGTCTTCGAGCACTTTGGTGACGAGATCCCGCGGGAGAAGTAGGGCACCCATGGCCTGGTTCGCCTGGTATTCCCACCAGCGGTATGGCGGTCTCACGCCTCGTGGCGTCTCGATGCCCGAGATTCCGCCGTCCCGGCAGAGGATCTTCGGTCCGTCGAGCGCACCATCGCCTCCGAAAAGCGGTGCCGGGGTGGATCCGAGGACGAAGAGGTGGGCGTGGAGGAGGCCGTGACCGCCCTCGTGCGCGAGGGTCGTCCGGAGTCGTCGCTCCGCCGGCTTCGTGCCTTCATCGTCGAGGGCCTTCGAGACGACGACCCGCTCGACGCCTTTCGGCCCGAAGTGGGTGAAGCCCAGGAGCCCCGCCGGCAAATCCTCGTATAAGGGCCGCACCTCGAATCGCTTTTCGATGAAGCGGTCGATCCTGACGGGGGAGGGAGTCGAGGGCAGGAGGCCTACCCGCTGGAGCTCGTCCGTACAGATCGACTCGATTTCCGCCAGCGCATAGAACGGCTGCTCGGCAAACGGGCCGGATTTCGCGTGAAAGGTCTTCATCCCTTCTTGTTCTTCCCGTGTCGTTGGAGAAACGCCAGGAGGTCTTCCGGGCTCACGCCATCATCCACCACACGGCGCAGCGCGAATCCCATCGCGGGATTCGTCGCTGCGATGCGCTTCAACTCTTGCACAGGAGGACGAGCGTCATGTTTCTTTAGATCTTCGACTGTCGTCCCAAGAAGTGTGGCCAGTTTGTCGAGAACATCATCCGATGGATGTCTTCGTCCCAATTCGACGTCCGACAAAAACGGAGCTGAGAGCTTTAGCTTTCTTGCGAGTTCCCGAACCGAAAGGTCTTGTTTCTCTCGAAGCTCCCGTATGCGCTCACCAAATGTTTTCATGTGTACTCATATGTAAGCTTACACCCTAATGAATATATGTCAACGTTCCTTTTGCGAATAGCACCTCGGGCCATGGAAGAGAATCCCTCATTTCGCAGGTCTTCGTGACAGCTTGGTAACGGACGAACACATCCTCGCGTGGCTCTCATATTGCGAGAAGAGCTGCCTATAATAGAAGCCAATATGCCCGAAAATGCAGTTGTGCAATTTAAAAGGAGCATCAATTCGTTCAGCAACGTCTTCAATCGTTTGAGCCTCAGGTGTGTGGCTGTCAAGAACGAGAAGAAATGGGTATCAATTTACACGTGTCTTATGTTGGCTAACTCAGATGATGCCCGAGGTTTTGCACCGCAAACGATCAAAGCGAAGTCACAACTGGTTGGCCTCTTTAGAACGTACCCGCTGAATAGGTTTGACGCTCTCTTTGAAGAGATGCAAGGCGGTGGTTTGTCCCTCAAGATCGGCGCGAAGACCGAGCGAATTCATCTGAATAGAGTTGCTGCCGGATTGAAGAGTCAAAGTGTGACTCTTGCAAAATTGAGTTTTTCGAATGTGTGGAGGCCGCTTAGGCAATATGCGGCCAACCCAGAAGAATACCGGCCAAGTCTCGTGTTGCAGGCCCTTGGGGATCGTTTCTACGAACTGCTTTCACCGGACGATACGGGGCGCATTTCCGAGGTGCTTCGCAAACATAAGCCTCCATTCAACGGCTTGGATGGCTTGCTTCGATTCGCCGAAACATCACACCGTCCGAACAGTTCATCCGATCAAGCGCTCGTGGAGATCAAGGCAGTTCTCCCGTTCAAGGTAATTACGGCCGAGGATCAGATATTTGTTGAGTGTCCGAAGTCAGTTGCTTCTAAGCTGTCAATATTGGTCTTCTTCAGCGGTCACGAGTCGAAGGCTGTGCGGTATTCAAAACAATCGCCAGTTGCAGGACGCGCGAAATGTGTTTTGGTTCCATTCCAAATTGATTGGCCTTCGAACGTATCGCAAGCCGAAGTCCACATTCTTTACGATAAGAACGACATCGAAACGGTGACAATTCGTCACTGGGCAAGCACGGCAAATTGGCGAGTAGCCGTAGATTCGTACTTCGATCCGGAGACACGGCTTCTCAAAGAAGCGCTTAGTGGCGACGGTCAACGTCTCAAGAGTCAAAACCGGAGCGAAGCCTTTGAACAAGCAATTGTCAGACTATTGACGCTCGGCGGTGTTGCGGTGACCTGGCATGGCGCGATACGGCAGTCAGGGCGACCGGATTTGGCCGGGTACTGCGAGGTTCCTGGGCGCCGGATTGCGCTGATTGGGGAATGTACTCTCGAGAAACCAAGCGCAAAGTTGGATGCATTGAAATCTCGCTTGCGTGACGTGCTCCCGTTGGCCGGAGATTCCGTCGAACTCTTGCCTGTTGTGTTTGCCGCGTGTGATCCGATCCAGGCTGACTACACGAATGCGGCAAAGGAAGGCATCACGCTCGTGGGGAAGAATGAGATTGCGTGGCTTCTTGAATTAATCGAACGCAACGCGAAGCTGCCAGAGATTATCAAACAAATCGAAAACAGCATGATCATTAACAACCCTCCTGAGATCGATCGATGGGGCGAGTAGCCGAGAGTGGGGAGTGTGCGTGAACTACTATTCGACCGGGCATTGGAGACAGCTTTCTCGATTCGTTAAAGCTCGCGACGGCAAGCAATGCCAAATCTGCGGTGATCGAGCCGGCGATCCGTATTGCGTTCTTCACGCACATCATATAAGGCCGCGCGCACAAGGCGGCCCTGATACCCCGGACAACGTAATGACCCTCTGCGATCTTTGCCACGCCGTCGTCACTCGACGCTGGCACAAGCCTTGGTTTGGTATTGCCGCAGTTACTAACCGAGCTGCCTTGGACGAGGCTCGCCAGGAATACCTGGAATTTCTTGCTCTTGATCCTACTACCCGGCGAAGGCGGCAAGATGAGGTGTGGGCCCTATGCGGAGTGGTTAGGGCAGCGGGACGAAGTGACTATGCTGTTTTGCCGCATGGCCGCTCATCTCTCACTTGCCCCGTCGTGACAACGTAAACGTCTACATATACCACGCGGCGCAGGGTTGACACTCCATTCTGGTGCGCTACTGTGATAAGGCATCATGCCCACGACGAAACCACAGCCACATACAGGAGACTTTGATGAATGGTGCGATGACCCAAGGACGCACCCTTTGAGTCCTAAAGAGTGGGCTGAATTGGTGCAAGTCCCGGAGATTAGGGAATCGTGGGGCATCGTGGATGACGAAACTCAGGAACAGTTCGCCGCCCAGATCTACGTAGCAAAATTCCACTTCCATTCCGGCAGTCCTGGATATGTCGGGGACCTTTTCACAGTGCAGGGAGATGTCCTGACTGGTGACGCTCCGTTTTTGCTCTTGCGTGATAAGAGCGGGCGTTTGAAGCTCGCGGACCGACGATACCTTGTCTTCTTTGTGTAGCCGTCCTTTTTATCCCTTTATGATGCCCAACCGTTCACGTAATCTTGACGTACGACGCTCGACGCATACGATCTCATAGCAATGGCAAAACAAATCAAAGCGACCAAAACGATAAACCCGCTGCATTTTGAGGACCTCGAACCCCATCGATTTGAAGACCTCGTGCGACGTTTGCTTTATGGCTTCAAAGACTGGAGCAACATCGAGGCAACTGGAAGAGCCGGCTCAGACGAAGGATTTGATGTTCGAGCATGGGAAAAGGGTGATGCCGTCACGAATGTTGGCGAAGAAGGAGAGGAGGGCGCGCGGGATCTAGAAGGTCGCCTCTGGCAGATTCAGGGAAAACGGGAAAAGACGATTTCGCCGGGTAAGATTCGTACAATCATCCAGGAGGGCGTGAACGAGAAGAGTCCACCGTACGGTTATATCCTCGCCGCCGCCACGAATATTTCCAAAACTGCCTACGACGGCTTTCGAGAAGAGCTTAGAAAAAAAGGCGTCACGGAATTCTATTTTTGGGGCAAAGATTATCTGGAAGATCAGTTATCGCTTCCGCAAAACGACGAAATCCTCTTCACGTTCTTTGGTTTGTCGCTTTCCCCCCGGCGTCGGTCTCGAACGGCCGAAATCAAATTCAATATCAATAACAAGAACAAAATCCAGAAGCTTATTTTTGGCAACGATCAGCTGCTTGGGCAATCAGTACCGCGAAAAGCATTCGTTCTGCGGGATATCAAGGCAGAACATTATCCGCGCCAGGAAGGATATCCGGATTTTGCAAAGCATCGGCGATGGGAAGAGCACGATGTTGCCGATGTCAATCCACGGGGTGTCATATTCAAGTTCAGAGAGCGTTACGCTTACTTTGATCGAGTCAAAAAAGAATGGGACTTTACTACTGCGGTCGATCTTACCCCGAGGAAACACAATATTGATCAATCAAACCAGGCGCGCATCGAGGAAGAGGGGAAAAAGGTCGAGCGCCTTTGGAGACACTTGCCCCGGAAGTTCCAAGCGAAGCTCATGGTGTACGGCTTTGTTTCTTTCGAAGATATGCTGATCATCGATGATAAGGGTGATGTCGAATATGCCGATCCCCACATCCTTCTCGACTTCGGTCCACGCGGCCCGTTTCAATACGTCTTTGCGAATCTAGTCCAGAATCGCGAAGCGCTTCATGATTCCGAATTTCAACGGTTCAAACGCGTTGAGATCTTCCCGGAACACTTTCCCGAACTGACCACGGGCACTGTACGCGACCTCCACGAGCTGGGCCTTCGCCCTGAGTATGCGAAGGGCTTCGATCTCCCGCCTACCACGCTATACTCTTTTGGCAAGATAAAGGATTTGTCAGTCAACGATCGCATTCGCATTCCGAAAGACCAAGGAGACCGAAATGGTTTTGAGAAACAAGCAGAAGTGACTCATATGTACAGCACGACGGCAGGCGCGATCCTCAAAGAGAATGGGGAGTATTTTCGGTCACGGTTGGAGCACAGCGCCGGAAGACCGATTGCCGATTCGGACAAGGTTACGGTGTATGAGCTTCAGGAAGTGACCGTCTACGATGGTGGCGGCATGTTTTATTCGAGCAACAGCTGGGAGTGATGAAATCAAAGACCAGGTGGCTGAACTCGGCACCGTGACACCGTCAATTCTCAACAAGGCATTTAGCGGAGAATTGTGATTTTCTCACGGCGCGCGACGTTTTAATATTTTCATACGGATCGAATATGGATTTGGGACAGATGAAGGAACGCTGCCCCAATTCAGATCTCGCATCATTCAATTGCAGAGGCGCGCGGCTGGAGATTGTGTTTCCCTCGCGAAAGCGAGAAGCGCAAAGGCGGCGTTGGAAGTATTGAGAGACAATCAGAATCGTCGGTTTGGAGCGTGGTCTTTTCTGTTAAACGAAAGTGATCTGAAGCGTTTGGATCGACGCGAGGGAGTCCTCATAGGTTCTTATACACGTGGGCCGGTCGAGATATACGATCAGAAGGGTCAAATAATCCGAGCACAGACATATTTTGCGGTTCGCCAACGGGAAGGGGATTTTGCTCCGTATGAGGATTACATCGGCCTGTACATTCGGGGAGCGAAGCATTTCGGCCTGCCAGCCGGGTATATCGAGTCCTTGGAACACATCCAGAATCAAGCGAAGACAGATTGAATGCACTGCCATGTTTTCGGCGTCGCCAGATCGTCAGTGACGTGACGGACTTCTCAGCATACGCGATCCCGTCAGCGGCAGGTCTGAGGTAGTGCTTAGGGCGTTTCGGCTAGCAAGAGTCCTACAGGCGTTAATGATTCGCGTGCGCAGTTTCTTTAGATACTCGGCAGAGTGCTTCTGGGCGCAAGGGCAAATCTCGTCTAAGCAGTCGGCCAACTCCCACTCATTAAGTTCCTTCAGCCCAAAATCAAGGCCTTGAACGATAATCTGGAAATGAGTCAATTTGAACTTGAGCTTCAGATCATCAAGTGAGGCCTTGCCCCAGCGAAAACGGTAAAAGTACTCATGGACTCGTATCCATTTACGATAAGTCTGTGGGTCCTGTTCGAGTTCCCACACTAGCTCCCGAAACGTAACGCCGTACTTAAGAAACACCAATGTCCGGAAAAACGAATCCGATTCGGGATTCGTTACATAGGCTTTTCCCGCTTCACCATTCACCGGCCATGGCCAAACTTCTCCATCGAGCGGCTTGCTGATCTCCAGGTTGACATTTGCGAATTCTGAGTCTCCGATTCTCTTTCGCTCTGCGTGAAGGAGATGGCTTGCAGCAGCCAACTCTTTGAAGTTTCGCTGAAACTCCTCTTTCCTCTTGCGCTCATCCGGAATCCCTCCAAGAGATCGATTTGCTTTCTCGGCAAGCGAATATCGCACAAACGCCGCGTTCACCCGCATTCGCCAATCGTTCCCTAACCGCCGAATTTTCATGTTCTTAGAGCGGGACATCAAAGCCCCCTTACATGTCCTGGAATTCTTAGCGCGGACAGATCATCATGCATCAGGAATGAGAATTTTTGTAAAACAAATGTCAAACGGTCGCCCGCACGAATGGAGGCAGGGAACGGAGGAGGTCCATATGAGAGTGAACGAGCTGGTTGTTCTTGGGTTGATTATATTTATCGCACTAATCGCATCCGAGTTGTGGATCGAGCAACCGAGAAAGTTGATCAGACAGGCTCAACTCGATGTCAACTCGGAGAGTAACAAACAAGCGCCGACGATCATCGCCGGCTTTGGGGGTGGCGCGCAGTGACAAAATTAGAATTCATAAGCCCGGCTCGCGGCCCACCCGATTTAGGCACGTAACATCTCTGAATGGTGCAAGACGGCTTCGATCAATGGATGCAGTTCGCGCCTGCGCGGAGGGGCAAGATTGTTGTGCGTAGCTGAGAAAGGCGTGTCGCGTTGGACGTGGCTACCGACTCGCGACCGTTTCGAACTAAAAACAAGGAGCCCTTCACGGATCCTACGATTCTGGAGCGATCGCGGAAGTTATCCCGGGCGCTCTTCCGTGCTTGGTCTCGCGGTCCAGAAACGGGCTTCCGGGAAGTTTCCAAAGGGATCGGGATCAACCAACCGCTGTTCGTACTGGAACAAGCCGGACCCGTTCAGCGTGGTGGCCACCATGAACGGGCCCAACCTTGACTATGCCGGCAGCTGGGCGAGAAATTCCCCCAACTTGGCCGTCGCCTTGTCTATGACGACAACGGCTTGAGTCAAGCCCCAAAAAGCGGACGGGGGCATCGGCGCGGGAAACGCTGTCAAGGGCGCCCGCTGTGGGCGTTTATCTTGACCCTTGATAGCGTTTCCTGCGCTCCCACAATCGAGCGCGGTTGGAAGCGAAGCGCCTTT
>Ga0209580_10000297_pt1 | contig 29385 bp, 15 predicted proteins | sample Coa_R1_5_FD_187153 | JGI IMG/M metagenome (GOLD analysis project Ga0209580, IMG submission 187153) | Surface soil microbial communities from Centralia Pennsylvania, which are recovering from an underground coalmine fire - Coalmine... | ecosystem: Environmental > Terrestrial > Soil >... | reverse complement strand
ATGCTGGACTATGTGGAACATCGCAACCAGAATCCGAAACCGTTCGTCTGGACGGCAAGTGCCGACCTGATTCTAGGCAAAGTTGAAAGACTTTGTAAACGAATTTCTAACTCAGAACACTAGCCCGCTGTCACTACAGGCCGGAACTTCAAGTGAATCACCCTACATTATAGGAGGGAGGGCGCGTGCGTTTTGTTGAAACCAGTCCACTTGCTTCGCCTGCTTCGCTATTTCCGCCTCCACTGATGCGTTCCATTTGTCTCTGCGCCAGATTTCAGATTTTGGTTTTATAGGCTCGGGAGCGCGGCCTAGGGCGTTGCGCTCGCGCATCCTCTCCTTATATGCAGCTCGTCTTTTGAAAGCCATATGATCTATGGCCAGCTCTACAGGGTCAGGCAGCGGGCCAATCCCTTCTATTTTCCAACGGAGGTCTCCTGAGTAACGGCACAGCTTGCCAAGTCGGACGTGTTCTTTGATGTATCGCGCCAAGTCATCGTATGGCGTTGTCCAGTGCCGAGGCATTTGCATCAGCTTTTCCCGGAGTCGCCGAAGTCCCATCGAGATCACCGGGCGAGCGCGATCGTTTTCAACCTCAATCTGTTGGAGTAAGTTCGGGTAACGTAACACCCACGTCAAACCGCTGCGTAGATGCTGCTCAATTTCTTTGAACTGAGAAGTAACGGTATCCATGCGAAACCGCTGCTTCGCAACAACCGCTTGCACGCCTCTGATTCCATTCGGCATTAACGTGACAGGTCCAACAGGGACACCGCAAATCCGATGAAGCGGTGAGTCTAGCGCAATCTCATCAGATGCGGTGAACCAATGGCCGTCCTTCAGGTGCATTGCTCGGCAAATCGCTTGGGCAGTCTCTCCGCCATCGTAGGTCCCCGCGTAGATTCTGTGCCTCCGAAAAGTGCGCCGAAAGTATTCTCTATATGGTGGTCTGTTTTGAAACTCCTGCAGTAATGGCCCGTCTTCGAGCAAGGCGGAAGGCACCGGGATATTCCCGCACATTAGGATTCGTGCCAGATACCTTAGATTCTGATCTGCTACCACAACTAGCTCATGGCTGGAAAATGGCCCCTCAAACACCCACCGCCCACGATCTAGGCGCATTGTCGCATCAAAGGGCACATCACCAATTTCTGTCATCCAACCAGACTCCGAGAAAATGTACCGGCCATTTTCCAGCGAGAAGAGTTTGCGGAACAGAACTCCAGCTTTTGGACCCATTTCGCGGGAAACCATCTTCAACCATCGTTGTATTCGTTTACGCACCGCTTCTGGATACGAATCGGCGCAACTCCCGCCCGACCCACTCAGGGTTACTTCACCGGACATCCCGGTTTGTTCCAGGCTCGGACCAAAAAGGGTGCGGGTCCTCTGGCTGATTAGATCATGCCCGTCTTGCCAACCGCCCAATTGATAGTCGAATGGTCCCCATATATCGCCCCGGAATTTAATAATCCAGCGGCGATCTGGTGCGGGAAGTTGCAACAGTACGTTGGGCACGTTTTCGGTTTTCCTTAGGAGCCATCCCGGTATCTCGCTTTCATATACCCAACGTGCGGCACCCTTGATTAATTCGTCCGCCCAATCCGGTGGTACTTGTATGCGATCCGGAGTTCGATTTCTAAACCATTCGCGTGCAACTTTTTGATACTGCTCTTCGGGGTTGAATGCTAGTGTCCCCATGCGTGTCGTTACCGTTTACGCTCCGGGCCGATGGCAAAAATGGCCGCGCCAACTCGGGGCGTTACCTTTCTTTGATTTTAAAGTCTCTACGCGCTACGCAACCTTTTTTCTTCCATCCGTACCGCGTCACTCACCTGTAGGCGGACGCGAAGGCACCGATTTGTAACATTTGGGGTGTTAGCCTTGTGGAAATCTAGGCTTATTGCCTATCGAGCCGCCTCTTACGCGACGCCAACAGCGGATCGAGTGCCGTGGTACGGTTCGGTGTCAATGGGGTGAGCTATGAAGTTGTGAAGCTACACAGCGTTCTTGAGTGGGGCGAGAGTACGGCAAACCAGTCATATACCGTGAGGTGCCAGCCGGAGATGTGGAAAGCTACCCTCGCACGAAATCCATCGGTTTGGATAAGTAAGGAGACAGTTTCACCTTATGCGTAAATTTGCATTGCTAGTTTCACAACATGGGGTCATGCATTCTCATCTTTTGTGGGCAGGTCTCCTGCAACTCATTGATTGCACAAGACACGCGATTTCGCCTTCGGCGTGAACGCACAAATCTCTAAACCAAATGTTACGGCGGTAATCTTACGCCACACCGCATGCAGGAAAATCCCAGATAGGCAAGCCAGCGAGTTGGCTTCGCAACCCGCGTCAACTGATCCCAAAACCTTTTATCGAGCGGAGGTTCTCACCATTACCTTCTTTGGCTGTTTGGGCTGGAAAAAGGTTGGTGACTGCGGTGGGCAGTCCACAACGTCCTGAATATAAACACGAATGATCAAAAGTTCGTGATCTTCGCTCGTCTGGCTTCGATTCCGGCATTCTGGTGTGCGAGCCGGCTCTCAATTTTGTTGAGGACCTCGCACTTCAATTCAGGTATGTTTACGGCATGGCCAACGTATTTGTTAGTCATCGTCGCGCTGATTCTGCAGCCGCAGAGAAACTCGCCACTGCGATCAAAAACGCCGGACATAAAGTTTGGTTGGACGATTGGGATATAAAGATTGGTGATTCCATTGTCGGCAGCATGCAAACCGGACTTTCAGGTTCAACTTATCTGAAGGCCAGCACTCGCGGCATGATCTGATATGACACCATCGCGCAGCTGACTATAATTATCTCCGCTCACCTCGAAGAACATTGGGTTTGGACTTTTCCACAAGAAGGCATAATGATCCTTTCTCCAAGCGAGCCATTCCACGGGCACTCTTCACTCTGGTTTGCAGAGCGTGATCATAACCAGTGAGCGACTTCTTTTCGTATGGCGCTTTCTGCAGCATCGATACCTGAAGAGATGTCGACGTACACAATGCCAGACAAGTCCGACGGCATTTCCATGTGACCTTTCTTAAGCAGGATGACTTGGCCGCCACCCCGTCCCAATCTGCCAAAGAAATACCCACACTCAAGGATCACATTCTGCCGAGCACGAGAAGTTGAACCGCCGGGCACGTTAAGCACCACATCATCAGGGGTAAGTATGACGAAAATGAAGTCCGATTCGTCGGAACACTGTTCGAGTTTCTCGATAACTGTGCGACTGCCTGATCGCTCCTCTTCCAGAACGATCAAATCACGAAAGCCCAGACGATCTCGCAGGAACCGACGTACCTCTTCACGAGTAACGTGGTCCCTCCCATGAACAAGGAAAACCTTTGGCGGGACGTCGTAGCGAAGCAGCCGTTTCAGATTCCGAGAAAACTGGGAAGGAGATATTGAGGGCCGATAAAAATAGCGAGAATATGAATCGCTCGAGAAATACTCCTCAACCTCAGGTGCCCGTGAGGCCGTGAGGGCCACGGTCACCGCTCCAGGTAAGAGTTCCTTTAAGTCTCGGGCGAGGGACATCCCGGTCGCGAACCCACCTGCTGTTTCAATTGCGGAGTAGTGGCCACCTGGATTCATCCTAACGTCAAGGATCACCGCGGCGAATTGATTCTCCCTGGCTGCCTTTAAGGCCTTCTGCACAGTCTTTGCGAACGTGACAGAAAACCCTGCATCCCGAAGCGCGTCCACGTATTCCCGTGCCGAAAAAGCGTCATCGTCCACGAACAGTATTCGAATGGCTTGAGGTTTGTTGTCCATTCAGGTCAGTGCACCGCATCGATCGCAACGTGGAATTGTAAATCGATTGGCTGATCAAAAGTCGGCTACTTCACTGAAGCCTCGGGTCATTCTATAAACAGGTTTATGGGCTGACGAAGTGGTGGTTCATGGGAAGTAAGCTAAGTTGTCCCAACTTCGGATGGCCCCGCGACGCCGGTGCCAAGTCGCTCGCTGCTGCCCTCATCATCGGCATGCTATTTCCGTCGTTCCAGAGACTTTCAAACCATATTCTTGTCCTCACGGCGGCCAATCCCATTGCTGCTGCTGTAGATTGTGATTTGTTCCTTCTACAGCTATGGCGGCAGCATAGTCCTGTGTCGTGGGAATATCATATATTCTCCATTGCGATCGATCATCTGGGCATGCGTGTGTTCGCACGAGAGAAGCCGACAGTTCCGGCATGAATGCCACCTCAAAGCTATCCAATGCAAGCGATAACCCCTCGCCGACAGCTTTGGTATATGCTTCCTTTCGCGTCCAGCAGCTGAAAAATGCTACCGCCTGCTGTGGCGCAGGCAGGGCACGTAATGTTCTTACTTCACCTGAGGAGAAGTAGCGGCGCGCTATGTACTCTGTTGCAACATTATGATCTATGAATTCGATGTCGACCCCGACACGCGACCGTGCCGCTACGGCAAAGAGCGCGCGGTCCCGAGAATGTGACAGATTGAACTTCAATTCGCAGTTGTTCAAATCGGCTGCCATCTCGGGCTTTCCGTTCGTACCATAAAAAAAACGCACTTGATGAGGCTGGAGGTCCGCATACAGCGCCAGTATCATCCTCATCGCTCCACGCGCAGCGATAAATCGGGCCCTATGCTTTTCTAAGTGAAACCGATCGGCACGTTCAGTTTCATCCTTGGAAAGCAGTCTACGACAAACTTCGACTCGCTTTCGGTCGTAGCTCAGGTCAATTTGCCAGAAATGAACGGCACCTTGGGAAAGGTGCACGGCTGTTGAGTAGATGGTCATTTCGGACACAGCTCTTCTATTATTGAGCAAATATACGTCGCCCAGCCTGTCAGGGGAACCCTAAAGGCCCAGCGCTCGCTTCCGGTCCGGAGAGGTGCTGAGACAGGCAGCTGAAATATCGGTCGAAGGGTTGCCCCTCAACTTCGCCTGTTAATGGGAGATTTTATCCTTTCATACTGGATCAAGCGGGTTGCTCGCTAAAGCCCGGAAAGGTTGGGACATTTAACTCGATGTTTGTTCTATGCCAAAATGGCGTGCCGACCGTTCGCTATGGTGCTAACATACGTTCCCTTGGTCGCTTGCAAACGCGAGAATTTGTAGGGGTACACCACCTCTCAGCGGCTCTGACTAGCTGTCAAGCTATGGTGTGAGTTGCTGACGTGCAATGAGGCCGGACGCGGACAGATGAAAAGAAGTATACCGAGCCAAACCCGAAAATATTTCGACCATTCGGCAGGAGTTTTGTCAGCCATTGGCAACACCCCCCTTGTGCCCATGGAGAAGATTTTCGCAGAGTTCCCAATTTTCTTTTATGCAAAGCTTGAGATGCTTAATCCTGGCGGTAGCATTAAGGATCGCCCGGCGTTCGAAATCCTGAAACATGCGTTCGCGGCGGCGGAGATTACGCGAGAATCAGTAATTGTGGAGTCGAGTTCCGGCAACATGGCTATCGGTCTCGCTCAAGCATGCTGTTATTACGGCTTGCGATTTGTCTGCGTCATAGATGCTAAAACGACCTGCCATCACATTGCCCTGCTCAGGGCTTATGGAGCGGAGATCGAAATTGTTGAGCAGCCAGATCCTATCTCAGGGGAATATTTGCCGGCACGCCTTAGCCGCGTTCAAGCTCTACTCAAGAACATTCCATTCAGCTACTGGCCGAATCAATACAGTAATCTGATCAATGCTCGCTCCAATCGCAAGACCGCAGCTGAAATCACAGATGCACTCGAGAAAAAAGTGGATTGGTTGGTCGTAGCCACAAGTACTTGTGGAACCCTGCGTGGCTGCGCAGAATACATTCGGGAAAAGCGATTGGCAACCAGGATCCTTGCCGTTGATGCTGATGGAAGCACAATTTTTGGCGGTCCAGTACGTCCCCGACTCATTCCTGGACACGGAGCGTCAGTCCGCCCTGCTCTTTTTGAAAAGGAGCTTTGTAGTGAATATGTCCTTGTATCTGATTTTGACTGCGTGCTCGGTTGCAGGCGTCTTGTCAAGAAAGAAGCGATTCTAGCCGGAGGATCTTCAGGCGCGTTGATCTCTGCGATCAGCCGCACAACATCACTGTTTCATGCGGGTTCGACGGTGGTGCTGATATTGCCGGATCGCGGAGAGCGCTATTTAGATACAATTTACTCGGACGATTGGGTGCTTAAGCATTTCGGAATCCAATTCGATCTCGACAGACACGCCGCAGTGGCCAAATAGGATATGTGTGCCTGGAAAGTGCTGATACTAACGGGAAACGAGATCCGGCAGCTTCTCGATGGCCGCGAGACGGAGATCACTGAGATAGTACGCGTGGTTTACGAGGTGCATCATCACGGCCAAACCTCATTGCCGCAATCCTCGTTTCTCCGCTTCGGCGACGGCTCCCAGAATCGGATCATTGCGCTTCCTGCCTATATTGGTGGCGAGAACGAGTGCGCCGGCATCAAGTGGATCGCATCTTTTCCCGATAATTCCAGGTCGGGTCTGGAGCGAGCTTCGGCTGTGATTGTCCTAAACTCGGTTGAGACTGGATTGCCGATCGCGATTTTAGAGGGCTCAGACATCAGCGCCAAGCGCACGGCCGCGAGCGCTGCCCTGGCCGCACGGTATCTTGTTTCTGTGGTGAAGGAGATGGTCTTCGGCTTCGTAGGCTGCGGACGGATCAACTACGAAATCGCTCGCTTTCTGGCAAGGACATTTTATGGCATTGAACAGATACTGGTTTGTGATCTCCATGCGGCGGTTGCCGAAAGGTTTGCTGCAAAAATGAGTGAGATTTTCCGCTCAACCAAAATAGAGTGTGTTGAGTCACTCGCTTCGGTCCTGCAGCGATCTTCGTTGATCAGCGTTGCGACTACCGCGCCTGGTCCACATGTTCGTGATCTTTCCATGTGTGCCCCCTCCGCTGTTATTTTGAACATATCATTGCGTGACTTCGATCAACGCGTCATATTGCAGGTAGATAACATTGTGGATGACATAGAGCATGTTTGCCGGGAGGGCACTTCTGTCCATCTGGCACAAATTGCCGCTGGAAATACGGATTTCATTCGCTGTAGCCTGGCTGAAATCACCCTAGGGCGTCAGCCACCCCGGACGGGGAGAACGGTTGTGTTCAGTCCATTTGGCTTAGGGACACTTGACGTTGCGGTCGCAAGTCGCGTGTTACAGTTGGCTTCAGAGAGCGGCATCGGCCATCAGATGGATGATTTTCTGCCCGACCGAATCTTCGTTTAGCACCTTAGGACGTTATACCCAGAACACCTCGCTTTATCAAAGCTTCCTGACTCGGTGAGACAAGGCTGAGTCAACGATTCTTCTAAGGTTTACCTCAAAACTTGGTTGGCTCCAGGTTACGCCACCTGACCATAGTCCTGGGTTGGCATTTACTTCGAGAACGTATGCCTGTCGCAAGTCATTCATTCGTATGTCCACAGTGGCATAGCCCCGGACGTCAAGTGCTTTCAGGGCCGCTCGGCAGATCGTCAGAAGCTCAGCATACTCTTTCTTCGGTAGTAAAGCCGGCCCCCGGCTGACATTCCTGGCTTGCCGGACCTTGCGGCTGAGTTTGATGGCCTCGGTTTTGAACCCCCAGCCAGGAAGAGCTGAGCCGAATTTCCATTCACTGATTCCTGAGATTCGAAAATCGTGGTGTTTATCTTCAACAAGACCAATACGAAACTCGCGGCCGATGATAAACTCCTCACAGACGGCGGAGAGCTCGAATCTCTTCCAAACGCGCCTCACCAGTCGAGCCACGTGTCTTTGGTCGCTCACAACGCTGTCAGCATGAATGCCAGCCGAACTCGCCAGCCTGGATGGCTTCACAATGAGGGGAGGCTCCAGGTCCATGGAAATCGGCTGATTTACCGGCAACTCGACGAATCGAGGGACCCGGAGGCCAGCCGCATGCAATAGTTGCCGGGATCTTACTTTGTCGTTGGCCAAAGCGATTCCGCATGGGCTGGAGCCTGTATAGGGCACGCCCAGAACTTCCAGGCAACCCACAAAGGAAGGCTCGAGTGGATGAATTGAAAATGCTAAATTGAAAACTACATCCGGTCGTACGCGCACGAGCTCATCAATAGTTCGGCTGCTGTTTTCGACCGCGCGTATCACCTTCACGGTACAAAACATGTTCTGCAAGGCCCGGATTACGGAAAGATCGTATCTAGCCCGGCTGTGTGATTCGTCGGCAGCCTTGATTCTTGAGAAAACGTCCTCGTCTACTACACAGGCAATGCAAGGCCTTTTTGTGTGGCCCATCTTGGTCTCCGCGTCACCGAACATGACCGGTACGCAATGATCTCTCTGGAGGAGCGCACAAGCGGTCAGAGGCGCGACTCAAGCGTTCCAATTCCAAAGCGATAAAGCATATCAAAGATCGGCATCCAAAGGGCAAGCACGCTTGTCCCTCTATCTGGTTTCGAGAACCTCTGTTCTTTTGAGGTATTCGCAAAAGAGGTGTTCCTCCGCTGGGTACAAGGTACATGCCCTGGAATTATTGCTTAAAAGAAATGATCTTAGTGCAATTTGTCGCTCTTTAACTTACTCGTGATCTGCCCAACGAACCAAGGTTCTGTCTAGTGCTGGGCTCTGTCGATATTGGAATGAAACAATTTTAATTTGGACAAAAGGGCGCGTCTCATATGGGGAACCCACATGCCAAAGGTCGCTCTAATTACAACGGGCGAGGCCATTCGCTTCGGCGGTCTTTACCGGCAGACTTTCGCAGATATAATAGCGTGTTGTCAGTTGGCTAAATACATCGCATAGTATTGCGAGGCAGGTACGAAGAGATGGGCGTTGAATGGTGGATGTTCGACCTACCGCCGATCAGTGGGCAATTGCGGGCGGTCTTTTATGCCGGTCTCTTACTGCTTTGCATCTTGGATCGCCCGTCGCCGCTTCACGCTGCGCTCATCATCGGCCGAACTGAACGCACATTCTATACGCCGGTTCCTTTTATGCGAGCTCTCGGCATATCCTGGGTTAGGCCGACGTTTTTGTGGATCGTGACCGCGCTGACTGTCGTAGTCTGGATCGCGGCAATCACCGGACTGTGTCAGCCCTTTGCCGCGGTGTTGACCTTTCTTGGTTTCGCCTTCCTCCACGCAGTAAACGCGGGGGCGCTGGGCTCGAACCACTCAACACACTTGGCGCTTTATGTGTTGTTTGCCTTGTGTTTCTGCGTCTCCAATGACGCATGGTCTTTCGACCATTATCTCTCGAGTCATACACGCTGGCCCTTTCCGTTAACCGCGGCTCCGATATTCGAGTCTGGATTTGCCCCAAAGCTGATACTCGTCTTTATGGCCTATTGCATGTTCGCCGCAGGTACAACAAAGATCAGGAACGGTGGATGGACGTGGCTAAATGGAAAGGCTCTTCGGTTCTACATCAAGGAGTCAGCCGAGTATGCACGTTGGCCCGCTTTTGCAAGTGCCCTTGTCACGCGAAGAGCATTGTGCACCCTTCTTTCTTGTTTTACGGTGGTAATTGAACTGGCGGCGATTCTTGTCTTATGGAAGTCTTCTTATCGCCTGCCCTTCGTTCTCGCATGGACATGCCTGCACATGGGTATTCTCCTGGTCATGATGCCTGCTTATTGGGTGCAGATGTGGTGCTATATCCTCGTACTGGACTGGGGCGGTATCACCAAACTCATATCTGGGCACAAGTCCGAAGTCATCTACCCGATGGCCAGTTCTCTTCCGTTGGCCGCCGGTCCCAGTGCAATTTTTGTCAGCCTGCTCGGATTCTCCATATGCTTAGCACTTCTTGTCATTTTGGTGCGGCAGTGTGAGTGTTGGCCATTTACCACCGTCCCGATGTACTCGAATGCAGTTAGTCCCGATCTCGAGCGCAGACCGATGCTGGAAGAACTCCAGCTTCGCGCTGAACGAGCCAAGGCCGGCGATGTGTCCGCGTGGAAGAGGCCCTGGGTTACACCGGAAGCGTGGGAGGACATATGGATAATTCCCAGGCGAGATGCACAACCGATCTCCCTGCACAAACTGCTGGAGAAGCGGCCGAATATTAAGTTCGTGCGCTGGTCGCAGTTTGCCAAAGTTGTTCGGGAGGTCACAATAACCGATCTTATAGCCAAGCCAAAAGGCCGTGCCGAATTTGACGCCTTGGCCCCCGAATATCCTGCTACACGCTTTTTGCGTCAGGTGGAGGCGGTGGTTAAGCGTGCTTTGCCGGAATGGAATGAGTATAAGCGCTTGGAGATGGTCTGCCACGCCGACCCAGAGTGGATCGTGATCGGTCGGATTGATTTGTAGAGAGAGGAGCGAATAAGCGTCTCTACGAGAAAGAAACTCTGCTCGTGAAAGCCAGTCAGGAAAATTGCAACTAATGAATCTGCCATACAACAAGCTAAGGCATGAGCTTTGCCAGCGACTTTCCGACGAGGAGAGACACAAAATACTCACCGAATTCAGCGGACCTCGCGTGGATTCTCCGCCGAAGTTGATCCGTGAATTGATCGCGGAGCGCGCAACGCGTCAACCTGATGCCATCGCGATCGTCTGGGGAGACCGGCAGATGACTTATGCGGAACTCTCCCTTCGGTCGCATAGCCTGGCCTGCATTCTCCGACGTCGTTATCACGTCGGTCACGAATCGCTGGTTTGTCTTCTGATGGAGCGTTCAGTCGAGATGGTCATTGCAATGCTGGCGGTTATGGAAGTCGGCGCGGCATATGTGCCCATCGATTCGCAATGCCCAACGTCGCGACTCTGTTTCATGCTTCAGGATTGCCAGGCCGCCCTATTACTAACCAATGTCAAGAGAGACCTGCCAGGCATTCCCGGCACGACTGTTATCGACGTGGAATCCCTTGAAGGTTCTTCAGAGTACGACGAAGAATTGCCGGCGCTTAGCAATCGAGAAAGCCTGATTTATTGCCTCTATACGTCCGGCTCAAGTGGCCAGCCGAAAGGCGTTCTCGTGGAGCACGGGGGCGTCCTCAACGTGCTGCACTGGGTGGAGGAGTATTTCCAGATCAGCTGCAACGACAGAGTCCTTCAGAAGACCACCTATACGTTCGACGTATCGGTCACCGAGATCTTTGTCCCACTCATCAGCGGAGCACAGCTGTTGCTGCTGCCGCAAGGAGCTGAGAGATTCCCTGCTCTAGTTCGGGATGTCATTTTTCAAAAGGGTGTAACTGTCGTACAGTTTGTGCCCTCGGTTTTGGCCTCTTATCTAGCATCGCTGGACGGGGACCCGCTACCCGGTGTAAAGAAATGCATCTGTGTTGGAGAACCCTTGCGTCCCAGCTTGCGAAATGCGTTTTATGGTGCTGTATCAAGTCAGTGCCAGTTATACAACTTCTACGGCCCGACAGAAGCGAGTATCTACGCAACCGCCTGCCTTGTCGAACGCGGCGACTACGCAGTGACCATCGGACGTCCGGTCTTCAATACAAGTATACGAATCCTGGATGATGATGGCCGGCTTTGCCCAATCGGCGTACCTGGAGAGCTCTGTATTGCCGGCGTCGCAGTTGCCCGCGGTTATCTAAATCGCCCGGAGCAGACCCGCGAGAAATTTGTTACCGACCCGCTTGTGCCCGGAGAGCGAATGTACCGAACCGGCGATCTGGCACTCTGGCGAGAGAACGGGGAAATCGAGTTTCTGGGACGCCGCGACCATCAGGTCAAAGTTCGTGGTCACCGAATTGAACTGGAAGAAATCGAATGTGCTTTATCCCGTATCCCTGGCGTTGAACAAGCAGCAGTGATTGTCACGGAATCGAATGGTCAAAGTGAACTCGTAGCCTATTGGGTAGGGGACGATAGCGCGACCCCCGCGTCGCTGCGTGAAATCCTGAGCAAGATGCTTCCAACGTACATGCTTCCCGGGCGCTTTATAAACCTGAAGGCATTCCCCCTGACTGTCAGCGGAAAAGTGTTGCGCTCTGCTTTGCCTCCCCCCGAGGCCGGATCCAAGTCCGACGCGTGTCCGATCGGCGATACGCTAGGTAGGAGCCTTTGCTCTATCTTCGAAGAGACCTTGGGATTAAATTCTGTAGGGTTAAATGATCGTTTTTTTGATTTGGGTGGCGACAGCCTTAAAGCGATCCGGGTGATGCTCTTGGTTCGACGCAGGCTGGAGAGGGATATAGATATTGACTGGCTGCTTCGCAACGGTTCCATCGAAGAACTAAAAGCAAGGCTTCAAGAGCAGAACATGAGCCGGCTACCCGACATCGAGCCGGCGTCGCAAGCCGATTGGTATCCATTATCGTCCGGGCAGCGGTCCCTTTGGCTGCTTGCACAAGCCGGGGTTCCACATGCGGCATACAGTATTTCAGGTTTCTACGCACTGCGAGGTGTCTTGGACATAAATGGTTTGCGACGCTCGGCTGAAATACTCCTCTCCAGGCACGAGTCATTGCGAACCGCGATCCAGGAGGTGGACGGTGTTCCAGCGCAGCGCGTTGTCGAGGAGATAGGGCTGGAATGGGATTTCGCAGAGATAGAAACTTCGTCGGCCATCGACGCGAGAATCCATGATTTTGTAAATCTCAGCTTCGATCTCCGTGCAGGGCGGTTGCTGCGGATGCTGCTGATCAAACAGTCACCCGGCCTCCACATCCTCGGCGTCTCAATGCATCACATCGCGAGCGACGGTTGGTCATTGACCGTACTGATCGACGAACTTCTTTCTACCTATAACGCGGTTGCAGATGGAAAGCACACGGCAGACCTCATTCCCCGGTTACAGTACAAGGACTACGCGGGCTGGCAACGTGGCCTGCTCGAACGAGATTTCTTTCGCGACTCACGAAATTACTGGATGCGCAAACTTGGCGGCGACATGGAACGTCTGGAGCTTCCGGTCGATCGCCCTCGCCCGCCTGTGAGCACATTTCGCGGGGCCGTGGCTCGCAGAACCATCCCGGTCAGAACGCTGGAAGCACTCAACGCTTTTTGCAGGACGGAGCGAGCAACTCTGTGCGCGGCGCTTAGCGCAGTATTGCGGGTCCTCTTTTTTCGGTACACGGGTCAGGAGGATTTTGTGTTGGGTACTTCAGCACTGGGCCGGTCTGTTCCAGAGCTTCGTGATCAAATCGGTTATTACGTCAACACTTTGGCTTTAAGGGACAGGATCCTTCCTGTGATGCCCTTCCGGGAAGTGCTTCAGGAAGTCCAGAACACCCTCCTAGACGCAGTCAAGCATCGCGACTATCCCTTTGACAGCGTGGTCCAGGATGTTGGCGTCAACACCGCCAAAAACCGCAATCCGCTCTTTGATGTGATGCTATTGGTGGACTCGGGATGGGGAGATCCAAATGTCAAGGTCGAGAACCTTGAAGTATTTCATCTCGACGAACCCAAGCACCACAGCAAGCTAGACCTGACGCTTTTCTTCAAAGAGACGAGTGAAGGGTTAAAAGTCTCAGCCGAATACTCCACGGAAATCTTCAATGCGGAACGCATCAATAGCTTGCTGGCACACTTTGATATGTTGTTGACACACGCCTTGGCTAACCCGCACTTGAGCGTCCGTGAGCTAGCCCTGATTTCCGCCGCTGAACGGCAACGCCTAGTAAACGATTTTAACCGCACCGAAAGAGCCTATGCGCGGGAAAAGACCATCGTGCAGTTATTTGAACAACAGGTCGAGCGGACTCCCGACAGAATTGCCAGCATTCAAGGCGACGGGCTGCTCACGTTTGCACAATTAAATGCGAAAGCCAACGCGTTAGCGTGGAAGTTGCGCGAGGAACATGGAGTCGGCCCCGACATGCTGGTACCGATTTTCATGGACCGCTCGCTGGAAATGATCATAGCCATCCTGGGGGTGCTGAAGGCGGGCGGAGCATATCTGCCCATCACCCCGCACGATCCAATGGAGCGGATTGACTCCGTTCTTGTCGATTGTCGCAGCAAGCTGGTGCTGGCCGACGCAATGGCGAGCATGAAACTCAATCGCAACGACCGCGCGATATTGAATATGTCGTCCAGTGAATCATTCGCGGGGCGCGAGGACAATCTACCCACGCTGGCTGGAGCACGCAATCTAATCTATTGCATTTACACCTCAGGTTCGACAGGTAAGCCGAAGGGCGTGCTCATCGAGCATGGAGCGGTGGTGAACCGGCTGGAGTGGATGATCGAAGATCTCGGTTTGAACGAAACGGATGTCATCCTGCAAAAAACCTCAATTGCGTTCGATGTGTCCGTCTGGGAATTGTTCCTCCCGGGAATCATCGGGGCACGGCAGGTATTACTGGAGTCAGGGGCCGAATCCGACCCATGCGCAATCCGCAGCACGATACGTCGACACAGGGTCTCTACTGTTCATTTTGTTCCGTCGATGATGAGCCATTACCTTGCATATTCCAGCGACGGACTGGCTGGCGTAAAGCACTGCATTTGTAGTGGCGAAGAACTCGGTCAGGATCTGGTCAGACGATTTTTTGTGTCCGTGCAGGATTCCTCCACGCAGCTTTACAATTTTTACGGGCCCACCGAGGCCACGGTCGATGTCAGCTTTCAGAGGATCGAAAATGATAGCTCTCCGATCTCGATAGGACGGCCGTCGGCAAACAACTTTCTCTACATCCTGGACTCCACAGACAGTCCTTGTCCTGTGGGCATACCTGGGGACCTGTGCATCGGCGGGGTGCAAGTTGGTCGCGGCTACTTGCATCGCCCCGAGTTAACTCAGGAGCGATTTGTGCCCAACCCCTTTCGGCCGGGAGAAAGGATGTACCGCACGGGCGACCTGGCCGCATGGAGCTCTAACGGTGAAGTCCGTTATCTGGGCCGTCGTGACGGGCAAATCAAGGTTCGCGGCTTCCGTATCGAGCTGGGAGAGATCGAGCAGAATTTATCCGGCCATCCAGGCATAAGCAAGGCAGTAGTAGTCCCACAACCGGACGAGACACAGGAGGTGTTTCTCTGTGCTTACATAGAGGGGCCCTCGTGTCCTCCACCACAGCGGTTGCGAGAATATCTGGCTGCCAGGCTCCCCGAATACATGATCCCGTCCTATTATGTTGAAGTGGATGCCATCCCCAACACGCGAAGCGGAAAAGTCGACCGGAAAGCGCTTCTGGCGTTGGATCTGGCCGCGAGCAGTGGCCGGCAGTACGCTGCTCCGAGAACGCAACTGGAAGAAGAAATCGTTCGCATTTGGCAAACTCTACTCCCACTGGGCCGGATCGGGATTTATGACGATTTCTTCGCTGTGGGAGGTAACTCGCTGAGTGCTCTTCAGCTCAGCTCGCGGATCACCCGTCGCTTTGGCATTGCGATGAGAATCGCCTCGATTTTCCAGCATCGCACACCGGCCAAATTGGCTCGTTTCGTTGCCGAGTCCTCCGACGTTTCCTGCGGCTCAGCGCCAGTCCTGCGACCGCGTTCGCGCTCAGCACGGCATGTACTCTCGTTTGCTCAGGAGCGGATGTGGTTTCTGCACATGCTCCACCCAGAAAGCACCGCTTACCTCATACCGGCGCTTGTAAGGTTCTCAGGGCAACTTGAATTGAATGCGCTTGTCCAGGCACTTCAGCTCCTTGTAACACGCCACGAGATTCTTCGGGTTACGTTCAGGAATACATCAGAAGGGCCCTTTCAGTTGCCTCACACGGATCTTCCGTTCTCTGTCGAGACACGTGATTTTACCCAGCTCAGCGAGTATGAGGCCCGGGAAAAAATCCGACAAGCAGCGCGCGATGAAAGCCAAAGACCTTTTTGTCTGGAGCAGGATCCCCCGTTCCGCGCTGTCATTTTTACTGTGAACCCTACCGAAAACTATTTGTTCGTCGTCTTGGACCACATCGCAGGTGACGGCTGGTCGGTACGGATCATCGTGCGTGAATTGTGTGCTCTCTACAAACAAAACACCGGTCAGCCGGGAGCCGAATTGCCTCCATTGGCCATTCAATATGTCGACTACGCCGAGGCTGTCAGGGAGTCAGAGTATCAGAACGCCATAGACGGAGATCTGCGTTACTGGACCGGCCGTCTGGCTAATTGTCCATCTCTGGCGCTACCCTGCGACGTTCACAGCCAAGTGGACTCACAACACAAGGGACGGGAATACTTGACCATCTATCCAGCGGCCGTTCGAAAGCTGAATCAACTCGCGCGCAAGGCTGAGGTCACGCTATTTGAGATCATGATGTGCACGCTGACTCTCTTGCTCTCCCGGCTCAGTGACCAGCAGGATGTTGCGGTCGGCTTTCCGGTTGCAAATCGCGAAAGCGTCGAACTCGAGAACATGGTCGGCCTTTTTCTTAATACTCTAGTACTGCGCACAGATGTTTCTGGAAATTTGAGTTTCCGCGACCTGCTTCTGCGGGTTAGCACAGGAATCAGGGAGGCGCTCGAACACCAGGCCGCCCCGTTCGAGTTGGTGGTGGACAGATTAAACCCTGTGCGCGACCTGGACCACACTCCGTTATTCAGCGTTCTTCTGAATTTCATGGAACCCGTGAAAGAGGAAATTTTGCTGGATGGTGTCAGCGCCGCCTTGGAGGAAGTGTTCGAATACGAAGCCAAGTTTCCGCTCGCCTTCTATGTAGAACAGAGCGACAAAGGACTAAACCTTGAGCTGATATACAAACCCGATCTCTTCTCGGCAGTGCGGGCGCAGATGATACTCCGACAGTACAGGTACCTTCTGCAGCAGATTGCGGAGAAGCCGGGCAGTCTTGTCAGGGAATACTCGCTTATTCCGCCGGAGGACGGTTCATTGCTTCCGAGCCTGGATCAACCGCTGGTAGCGCCGCAATACCCACCACTGACGGATCTGATCGCGCAATGCATATCATCCTTTCCTGAACACATGGCGATTAGCCAGGGGCCTTGTTCCATCAGTTACCGGGAGCTTGACGAGCGGAGTGAAAATATCGCTCGCGCTTTGACCAGCCAGGGATGTGAACTAGGTTCTGTCATCACTGTAGCCGGCTGTCGTGGAATTGGCTTCATCGCCAGCCTGCTGGCGGTCTGGAGGAGCGGTGGAATTATTTTGCCTTTAGACCCGGGTTTGCCCGAAGGACGGCGAGCGCGATTGTTGACGATCGGCAAACCAAAGTTGCTCATTCAGATCGACGACAGCGAAAATACCGTGGAGCCCGCGGTGCCAGGCGTGCCTGTCATGCGCGTCGACCGCCGCAGCGGCATGTTGCTGACTCCTTCGACAGCAGCTCTCGTTGATGGGCGGTTGTCCTCGATATCCGCACAATCGCCCGCCTATCTGTTTTTTACTTCGGGAACCACAGGCTCGCCCCGTGCGGTGCTCGGCCGTCACGATGGCCTGAGCCATTTTCTGACTTGGCAAAGTCAGAGCTTCCATATCACTACGCAGGACCGTTGTGCGCAACTGACGAGTGTCTCGTTCGATGTCATGCTCCGCGATACATTTCTTGCACTTATTTCGGGCGGGACAGTGGTCGTCCCTGAGCAAGCCGACGAACTGGACGGACGAAGGATCTTCAGCTGGTTGAAGAAAGAGCAAATCACGGTGCTGCATGCGGTGCCAACATTACTGCGATCGTGGCTCATGGATGCACCCCAGAGCTCGTGCTTGCCTTCTCTGCGATGGGTGTTCCTCGCGGGAGAACCTTTGAAAGCTTCGCTGGTCGAAAGCTTTAGGGCGAAGTACTCGGAGGGAGAGATCGTAAATCTCTATGGCCCGACTGAAACAACGCTGGCCAAGTTTGCCTACGAGGTCCCGCGCGGCCCTCTGCCAACAGTAATGCCGGTCGGGTTTCCTCTTCCATGTTGCCAGGGGTTTGTGATGCGCGATGACATTCCTTGCGGCGTCGGCGAGGCCGGGGAAATTGTCATTCGTACACCGTTCTGCACGCTTGGCTACTTCCAGGACCGGGCAGCCACGATGGCAGTTTTTTTTCAGAATCCGCATAGCCAAGACCGCGAAGACTTGCTTTATCGGACTGGGGACATTGGAAGATTTCTGCCCGATGGAGCGCTCGAGATTCTCGGGCGTAAGGACCAGCAAGTCAAAGTCAATGGCGTCAGGATAGACCCAGCCGAAATCGAAGATTGCCTGGCTCGCCATAGCCTGGTGCAGGCGTGTGTTGTCACCGGTTACAGGGATTCACTGGATGAGGTGCACCTTGTGGCTCATGTAATGGCCTCCCGGAAGGATCCATCTCTGCCCGATCAGTTGCGCAGATACCTCTCCGAACTGCTGCCGTACTCGATGGTTCCAGGCAAATACCTGTTCATCGACCGGATACCGATAACCCCCACAGGAAAGCCGGACCGCAATGCGCTGCCCAAACCGCTCTTTGCCAATGGCAGGCTGCAGGCCTCATCCAGCCAGCCGCACAACGCCCTGGAGCATGAAATCCGCCAGTTGTGGCAGCTGGTCTTTGATTGTCACGAGATCAGCGTGGATGATAACTTTTTCGAAATCGGCGGCAATTCACTCAAACTGCTCAAACTGTTTGCCTTGCTCGAAGAGCGTTTCCCGCGAAAGTTTCGTGTCGCTCAATTGTTTACCAACCCCACAATAGTGATGCAGGCAGCTTTGGTAAGCGCGACCCCCCTCAAACCAGCGGAGGTAACCGAGATTGAATTCTGAAGGTAAGGAAGCACCGGCTCGATACCTGTACTCATCGACCGACATCGCTATCATCGGCATGGCGGGACGTTTTCCCGAGGCCGACAGTACCTATGAATTCTTCGAGAACCTTTGCGCGGGAAGAGACAGCGTGCGCGAAATTTCACCAGAAAGGAGGATACGAACTTCTCTAGCGTTGAACGAAGATTTTCAGATCTGCGCGTACATTGATGAGGTCGATACTTTCGATCGCACTTTTTTTGGCATCTCCAAGCGCGAGGCGCAGAACATGGCGCCTGAACAGCGCTTATTGCTCGAAGTGGTTTATCAAGCCGTCGAAAATGCCGGCTATGCCCCCACTATGCTGAATGGCCTTTGCGCATCGGTGTACGGGGGCGACTCCAAGCTGGAATACGGCCAATTGGCAAGGACATTCGATCCCCTGATGTTGATGGGTAATCACGCCTCCACCACAGTTGGCCGCATCTCCCGTTTTCTAGGCGTGCGGGGGACGTCGGCGATGATCGATTCGTCCTGCTCGTCGTCATTATTGGCCCTTCATCTGGCGATCAACGATCTTCTGCTTGGCGATGCCGAACTGGCTCTGGTCTGCGGAGTCAATATTGAACTATTTCCCGCGCGAAAAACCGATGAGTGCGATATTGGAATCAAATCCCCGGATGGGAAGACAAGATGCTTCTCAGCCGAAGCGTCCGGCACAGGCTCCGGCGAGGCTGTAGCGTGTGTGGTGCTGAAGCGACTGGATGAGGCATTGAAAGATGGCGACTTCCTCCATGCGGTAATCAAGGGAGCGGCCTCAAACCATGTGGCTGGACGCTCCAGCATGCTGACGGCGCCGGACAGCACCGCCCAGGCAGAGGTCATCCAACATGCCTGGCAAAAGGCGGGCATTGATCCTAACACAGTCTCGTATATTGAGGCGCACGGCACGGCCACTCGACTCGGCGATCCCATAGAAATCGAAGGCCTTGATCTTGCGTTCGGCCAAGTTACTTCGCATAAACACTTCTGCGCGTTATCCTCGGTTAAAAGCAACATTGGACATACCTGGAGCGCCGCAGGAATCGTCGGTCTTGTCAAGGCTGTTTTGTCTCTAAAGCATCGTGTCCTTTTTCCTAATCTGCATTGCGCAAACCTGAGTCCGTTGATCGATTTTGCCAGGTCAGCCATTTTCATCAACAGGGAGCTGACTTCGTGGGAACCGTCCTGCGGTGTCCGGCGCGCTGGGGTTAGCTCGTTTGGAATTATGGGGACGAACGTGCACGTCGTCTTAGAGGAGGCGCCGCCGCGTGTAGACGCCTCGCCGCTTTCGGACTCCTCGCGGCATAATTTTTGGATTCCGATTTCGGCGCGGAGCGGCACGTCTTTGGAATTGAACATTGCTGCTCTCAGGCAATGGATCGAACGTCACCCAAGTATAAGCCTCGCCGATCTTCAGCATACCCTCGTGCAAGGAAGGGACCATTACTCCCATCGTTTCTGTGCGACCGCCTCTGATCTAACGGAACTTTCGACCGCGTTATCAGGTGCCCGTTCGAAGCAGGTTACTGATGTTGCGGACGTGACCACAGTGCTTTTGCTGTCGGGCCAGAGCAACGCGTCGTCCGAATGCATAGTTGAACTACGCCGCGCTCAGCCTTATTTTGACGCGTTGTACGCGCAAAGCGAGCACGTCGCCGGCAGAGATAAAGACACTCCGGCCGCAAGATGTTTTGCGTTTCAACACGCATTTTATGGCCTGCTAAGGCACATAGGTTTGGCAATTCATCACGTTGTCGGTGAAGGAATAGGGAAGCATGTGCTGGATGCAAGTTCTGGCCGACTGGAGCTGGATCAAGCAATGCGTCTGGCCATTTTTGAATGTGGATCGGCTATCCGGGACATAGAGGAGCGCGTCGACCGGCTCGTTCAGAAGCTGAAGATGTACAACAAAGTGTTATTTGTCGAAGCAGGGCCTCTGTCCAGCATTTCTCGGGTCATTGCCGCAAGGACGGATGTCTCCTATCCTGTAGTACACCTTTCTGACCACGCCGGTGGTTTAGTCCTGTACCTCAGGGACCTGTACTGTGGTGGCACGAACTGGAAATGGAGCATGACCGCTGGGCGTGGGCACAAGATCGAGCTACCCTCCTACCAATTTCAACGCGTCCGTTGCTGGCTGGAAGACGTAAAAACGCCATCATTGGCGGAAGTTAAGCCCGCGGCGTCGGCCCCCAACGTCTCTTCGAGTTTTGATCAGATCTTCGAAGGCGTGATGGGCATTTGGAGAGACGTCCTTGGGTGCGAAGGCGAGTTCGCCGAAACGTCATTCTTTTCTCTTGGAGGCGACTCCATCAGCGGGATACAAGTGGTGAATCGCATCAAAACACTGTTTGGCATTGAGCTCGAGCAGGACACGATTTTCAAATATGAGACAGCCATCGCCATGGTCCGCCACGTGGACGAGGCCGTGCGGGCCAAACACGGCGTTCTGCCATGCGAAGCATCTCCACCTGAGCAAGAGTATTTTCCGGCTTTGCCCGCGCAGGTCCAGATTTGGTTGGCTGCGCAGTTTGAAGGTGGATCAGCCGCCTTCATTTTGACACGCAGCTTACTCTTTTCCGGCGAACTGGAGACCCATTCACTGCAACAGGCTTTAAACGCCGTTGCGGGAAGACATGATGCGTTACGGTGCACTTTTGCATTCAAAGAGGGGAGATTGTTACAGAGCGTCGCTCCCCCGGACGGCTTCATCGTGCCATTGGAAGAGCGGTACATGGACCTGCCGCTTTCTGACGAGCACCGGCTCTCCGAACTGACGCGGGAGTTCGCTTCCCGGAAATTTAACCTCGAACAAGGGCCCTTGCTTAGGGCCCAACTTTTCCGGTTTCGTGGTAACCAGCACGTGTTGACATACAGCACACACCATATTGCGGCTGATGGCTGGTCGCTGGATTTATTGACTCGAGACTTGCTAGCGTTCTACGAACACTTCGCCAAAGGCGTGCCGCTTACTTTCCACAAGCTTCCCGCCTACCGGGATTGTTGTAACCGCCGGATTGCGCAGCAATCGGGACAGAACCGTGCGACGGCGGCGGCCTACTGGCTCGGACAATTTGAACAGGAAATCCCATCGCTCTCACTGCCCGCACGGTCCCCCCGGCAGAAGAGTGCTTTTCGCGGAATGTACCGCAATTATCGATTGGCCGATGATTTATATGCGCGCCTGAAGAACTTCTCTCAGACGCGCAGCGGGACGACCTTCGTCTCGCTTCTCAGTGCAGTTGCTGTAACGCTTTCCCGCTACACTGAAGACGGCAAGCTGGTCATAGGTACGTCCCTGGCCGGTCGCGACACCATCGCTGTCGAGGAAACCATTGGGATGTTCATCCAGACGCTCCCATTGCTATTGCAAGTCAGTCCGCGGGACAGTTTTCATCGCATTTTCGACCATGTTCGGTTTGTATTTACGGAGGGCTTGCGGCATCTGCATTATTCCTACGAGGAACTCGTCGACGAATTACAACAGAAGGGTTGGCTGCGCGCTCCAAGGCTCTTTGATGTTCTAGTCGAGTCCGAAGAATTCGCCGGATCGGCGTCTCGCATCGAGAGGTCCTCAGGCTTCGCCCAGAAGGTGGTGCCGGTTGAAGTGAAGCGCGAAACCAGCATTTTGCCTCTTAACATCATGTTTTCAAAGGACCCCGAAGGGCTCAATGCGCATATCCGCTTCGATACCGGTCTTTTTGACGTGGAGGTCATTGATCGCTTTTGGCACGCCTTTGTCCGTGTTCTTGCAGCGGCTCTGGAGCACCCTGAAGAGCCGCTGGAAGGACTAGGGCTGTCACACGGCGACCAGTCTAGCCTTCGGATGATCGGTCATCGAACAGCCGAGTTTGATCCGGCTCTTCTCACTCACCGTGTGATCGAAAGACTTGCTGTTCTTCATCCGGGGCGTGTCTGCCTGTCTTCCAGCAGTGGCGAGCGTTCCTACTCCGAACTGAATGCCCGCGCAAATCAGATCGCCAAGTTCTTGGTCCATAGCTATGGGCCTCGGCAAGAAGAAATTGTGGCGGTTGTGGTTCCCCGGTCGATTCTGCTGGTCGAGGCGATTCTGGCTCTTTGGAAGTGCGGGTGCGCCTATTTGCCCCTCGATCCCGATTATCCACCGTCGTTTATCTGCCGCATTTTAGCGTTGTCCAAAGCGCGACTTGTGGTTCTTGATTCCTCCAAAGTTTCTCCCGAACTCCTGGAGCAGATACCGAAGCAATGCCAAGTCATCTTACTGGATTCCACCACGGCGCGAGATGAAAGTTGTGCTGACCTCGATCTCCCCATTTCCAGTTCGCAGTTGGCATACGTAATTTATACGTCTGGTTCTACGGGTGTGCCGAAAGGAGTCATGGTCGAGCACATAGGAATGCTCAATCATATACATGCCAAGATCATCGACCTTTCTTTATCGGAGCGCTCCGTTGTCGCCCAAAACGCGTCGAGCAGTTTTGACATCTCAGTGTGGCAAATTTTTGCTGCCATGTTCGTCGGCGGCAGAACAATCATCTACGACCGCGCGCTACTGTTCGATCCGATGCGTTTTGCGGAACAACTCGGTCGGGATGAGGTGACGGTTCTGGAGGTCGTTCCCTCGTATTTAGAAACCTTGCTTCACGCCTGGTACCTGTCGGAGCGAACGATTACGCTTGATGGGCTCGAATTCCTAGTAATTACAGGTGAAGCGGCTTGTCCACAACTGGTCAACAGATGGCTGCACAAGTTCCCACATAAAACAGTGGTAAACGCCTATGGTCCCACCGAGGCCTCGGACGACATTACGCATCATTTCATAACAGAAAAGCTTGAACGGGATTCTGTTCCTCTGGGGCGACCCATTCCCAATATCTCCATTTACCTGCTGGATGATAATGATGAATTGTGCCCTAAAGGCGTTAAAGGTGAGATATGTGTCTCGGGAATCTGTGTAAGCCGTGGATACTTGAATGAACCCGAACAGACTGCCAGGAATTTTACGCCTGATCCATTTCAGCCAGAAGTACGCATGTATAGGACGGGTGACATGGGAAGATGGACATTGGATGGAACTCTTGAATATTTTGGCAGGAAAGACAACCAGGTGAAAGTTCGTGGCTTTCGGATTGAGTTGGGAGAAGTCGAAGCCACGCTAACGAGGCATCCCGGAGTAAGGCAAGTGGTGGTGCTGGCGCGGGAAGAAGAACCGGGACAGAAACAACTAACGGCCTACTTGGTGGCAGACACCACGTATCGAGCCGCTGAACGAAAAGGAGAGTGCGAGATCTTAAGCTCCGAGCGGATATCGGAATGGCCCGCAACGCCGCCGCAAACTTACACAGGTGATCCTCTGCGGCGGCCGTTGGCCGATCCGGTGATCTCTGAACTTCGTGCGTGGTTGATGGAGAGAATTCCAGAGTACATGGTGCCGGCAACGTTTGTTTGCATGGATCGGCTGCCTCTCACCTTGAATGGAAAGGTCGACCGCCAGGCACTCGAAAAGCTCGGCGCGCCGAAATCCAGACCTGTGCCTGCGTTGAAGCCGAATTCGCAGATCGAAGGCACTCTGGTTGAGATCTGGCAGGAAGTGCTGGGACGATCCGATTTCGGCACGAATGACAGGTTCTTTGATGTTGGAGGTAATTCACTGCGGGCCGTTCAAGTCCTCTCGCGCATTCGCGCGCAGTTAGGAATTGATCTGGAAATCGAGGTCATGTTTCGTCAGCCCACCATTTCCGCATTGGCAGCCCGCATATCAAGTGCAGACGCCTGCGCGTCGGACGAGATCCCAACTGCGCGGGGCGCTGGCGTATATGAAATCGGTTACTCACAAAACCTTTTGTTGCGTATTGAAGAAAGTCATCCCAGCCCGGACGCCTTTAATCGCAATGATCTGTACCGCATCCAAAACGTCGAGTTTGATCCGGGCCGTCTGGAGCGGAGTTTCATACAGTTATTGAAACGGCACGAGAGCCTGCGAACCACCTACGACAAAGTCCGTGGCAAACCTGTCCAGATCGTTCACCCCGCCGGCGCCCTGCCCCTCGGCTTTACAATTCACGATTTTTCGAATCGCCTCGATGCGATGCAGTCGGCCCGGAAGTTTCTTAACGACCGAATTCGGAAGCCTTTCCAGATCGAAGAAGAATCGCTTTTGCGAGTAGATCTGGCCCGAGTTAGCTCCGACACATTTCTCCTTCTCATCTCAATGCATCAATTGATCTCAGACGGACACTCTGCCGATATTCTTCTCAAAGACCTACTTGAACTTTACGAGTCTGACTGTGACGCTTCCTGCCCTGGCCTCCTGCTTCAACACAAGGACATTGCGCTTTGGCGCAACCTGCGACTTCAACCGGAGCGCCATCGTTATTTCTGGCTTTCTGAACTTCACCAGGCCTCCGTGACGATTCCCCTCGACACCGACTACTTGAGGCCCGCAATTTCGGCACTCCCCGCCGAACGCATTACCTGGGAGTTTCCAGAAGCACTTAGCGCAGCAATCCGCGCACTTGCTAATGCAAACGGGGTGACTGAATTTGTAGTGGCCTGGTGCGCGGTCGGTTTATCATTGGTGAGCGAAACTGGTCTACCGGATGTTACGATCGGCACTTATAGCAGTGCTCGAACTCGAACCGATCTGGAAAACCAGATTGGATTTCATATCAACACGATCCCTCTTCGCTTTCGGAGCAGGCATTATGAAAATATAAACAATATGTTGGCGCACGCGCAAGAAGACATTTTGCGCGCATTTCAACACCAGGAATACCCGTATGAGTGGATTATGCGAGATCTGGGCTGGGACAGGCCCATGACTCGGCCTCCCCTGTTTGACGTCATGATTGCAATGGATGAGACGGAGGCCGAAGAAAACAACGTACTCGCAACCTGCCGGTTTCGAATAGAAAGGGAAGACGTTCCCAGGCGCGCAAAAGAAGCCGATCTGTTGTTCTCCTTTAGCCGCGACGGCAATCGCTTATTCCTGGCTTTGACTTACAATACCGAGTTGTTCTCACGCGCCAGTATAGAGAAGCGCGCCGCGACGTTACAAGATATTCTCAAGGATATGGTAGAGGGGCGGCTCCCATATGCCATGATGCGCCGCTCGTCTCAAGGCCAGCACGATGTCCGCTAACCTCCTGGGCGCGCTCGACTCGTATCGTCAGCAGGCGGGGCAATCTTCTCTTCAAGGCAGACTTATCAAGCAATGCGCAAGCGATAACTCAGAGTGCACAGTTCTCTACTCACATTGCCTACCCGGCGAGATTTGCGAAGTGATTCGAAAGGAAGCTTCGCTGGCAGAGCGGGCGAAGTATACTCTCGAATGGAAGGTTTATGACCATGATACACCGAGCAATCTGAAAGAACTCCTTCTGCTAGCCGGCTTCACGCCTGGTCCCGTGGAAAGTGTCATGGCCTTGCGTCTCAGCGAGAAGGCTTTGGACCTCTTCAAGTCTTCGGCATATGAGATCAGGCCCATTCGGGATCCAAAATGCCTAGTTGACGTCGCTGCTATCTCCCGCGAGATCGGCCGTCCGAACATCGAAGAAGAACAAAGGCGGTTGGCCCTCGCCTTGCAAGAGGACCCTGAACAAATGAGCGTTTACGTGGCCTACATCGATGACGAGCCCGTGGCTTGCGGAAGGATCTATTTCGACCAGGACAGCAAAATCGCCGAACTCAGTGGGGGCCGTACCAAGACGACACGGCGAAAGCAGGGCCTTTATAACGCCCTTGTCCGTGCACGCTTAATGGAGGCTATTAGAAGACGTTGTAAGTATGTTTTTGTGGACGCCCTTCCCACGTCAGAACCCATCCTGAAGAAGAGAGGGTTCGAGTTCCTAGTGCACACTCAGCCTTTTATCTATCAGCCGAAGCCGCTGACAGGGAAAATGGGTTATTAACCGGTTGAGCGCTGCGATCTTTTCGAACCGCAGCGCCGTTACCCTTTACTCAAAAGGCCAATATCAGATCGATAGGTCATTCCATTGAACCGAATCAATCGCAGATTCCTATACGCATTCTCCCGGGCAATGGCGAGTGAGATTCCTTGTCCCACAACATTGAAGGGCCGATTGCTGGCTGTGAGCACGCGGCCGTCCGGCGTTACGTCCAGATTCCCGAAATAGACGGCACATGCCGAGGAGTCGACCCGTTCAAGGCCCACTACCTCGTGACCAGTCACATAATCGTCAGTCGGCCACCCTTGATGCATTCCGGCTACGTGACCATCCACGATCTTTTCCGTGGGGCCCTGGTACGCGGTAACAGCACAGCAACAAGTTGAATTCAGTTTCAAGGAGGTGGCGGACAGTTTTGATTTTGCGGTGTTTTGAAAAGTCGTATAAAGGTCGCTCTCAATCCTGGGAAGGAGCGCCTGGCTTTCCGGGTCACCCAAACGCACATTAACTTCAAGAAGAAAGACTTCTGCTCCGACCAAGATGCAGCCGAAGTATATGGGACCCCGATAATCCAATGCCTCAGACGCAATCCCATTTAAAACCGGTTCAACGATTCTTCTTTCAACCTGGGTGCACAAATGAGGCGACTCAAGCGGATGAGGGCTCAGCGAGCCCACGCCTGCACACGTCAATCCGGTATCTCCATCGCCGGATCGGGGGTAATCCATTGCCATTGGCAACGGAACAAACATCTTGCCGTCAAATAACCCAAAATAGGAGAATTCCACCCCGAAGAACCGCTCTTCAATGACAATTTGATTGCCGGCGTCCCCGAAGCGGCGTTCAACCATGATCAAATCGATTGCATCGTAAGCTTCCTGCCGGGAATCACAAACAAAAGCACCATTCCCAAAGGAAAGCCCATCAGCTTTGACAACAACCTTGAACGGGACGCTGGCCACATACTCTTTCGCCATCCTAGGGTCCGCAAAGCATCGAAATTCGGCTTGAGGAACTCTATATTTATTAAAGAGAAGCTTCGAAGCGACTTTACTCGTCTCCAGCTTGCAAGCCTCGCGGCTTGGACCGACAGCCGGATAGCCATTCCGTCTGAATACGTCCGCACATCCCTCATACAATGCATAAACATTGGCGACAATCACCAGATCAACTCGGAAGCGATCCGCAAGTTCTAGCAGTGCGTCGTGATCTTGCATTGAGCAGCCGCGGTACGATTTTATGTGCCGGTCCTTTATCGCATCGCAACCGGGAACATAATGGACCACTACTTCTTTGTTTGTTCGGATCAGAGCGTCAGCAAGAGCGTGTCCTCGTCCAGCGCGATCTATAAGTAAGACTGAAGGCATATTCTCTTTCTGTGGTTCGTAAGCGCATTCATTTGGTCAGAGAAAATATGCGACCTTATTGATTCTGCACGTCTTGTGACATAGCATTACCAGCTTGCGGGTAAGGCATGGGGGCATCGTTCAATCTGCGGTTAACTTTCAACCGAAGGCATCCTTTTGACGTCAGTCATAGGACCGACACGAGCGGATACGTGCCCAGGCGCGCTTGTGTTCCAGACCAGATTTTAGCAAAGAAGATAGTTTCTTACGAGGCTGTGCAGCCAAGCATCGTGCGACAAGCATTGCGAGCGCTACCCGAGCCTTCCTGGCTGAGAGAATATTGCTTCATTGATATTGGCTGCGGTAAAGGGCGAGCCCTGATCGTCGCTTCAGAATCACCGTTCCGCAGGGTCATCGGAATTGAAATCTCATCCCAACTGGCAGACATCGCGAGAAAAAATGCCGTGACTATTCGCAGACAATTTCCCTTGCGGCCAAAGATAGATGTTGTGGTTGGCAATGCCACGGATGTTCCGCTGACCGAGCCCAAGATTGTTCTGTTCCTCTACAATCCGTTTGATGCTGAGCTGATGGCGCAATTACTGATCAATATTGAATCAGGATTGGAACACAAAATCGAGCATATGTTTATTGTTTACCACAATCCCGTGGCGTGCCAGGTCTTCGATTCTTCAACAAAGATTATTCGATGGCATGCCGCAAGGTTCTCTTGTGAATCGGCAGAACAGCGATACGGGTATCCGTCTGAAGGAGCTACCATCATTTGGCAAAGCAAATCCAACGCAATCCCCACCCCTCATTCTCATTCTGACCGCTTGGTTTTGGTAACTGATGGAAAGAGTACGCGTTTGGCTCCCTTAGGGGATCACCGATGATTTTAGCGAAGGTGAAATTGGCTTCTACAAGGCCACGGTGCTGGCCACCACGAATTAATTTGTTCTGGGAGGTGGGGGCGGAAGCCAGACTCATCAGAGTTTTTTCTGGCACACAACTGATGCAGCGAAACGGCAGTGTCCGGCACCCCGCTCTTGCAATCTTTACTCCCACCCTCTGGGAAGCTCGGTCGCTACGAGAATTCATCAACCTCCATTTCCTGAATCACTGGAAGGAGATGTTGGCGACGTTGACGGCGACGGCTGCGGTTTTGGTGGCGACGGCTGAACCTGCACGATGGCCACCCATTTCGTGATCACTGCTTGCGCATCAAACATTTTTAGCCAAAAGGGGGATTGTTAGCATGCGGTTTTGGTTGTGGCTCGACTGGTTCGACTGTCACACTGCCATTCTCAGGATCAGCTGTTGCTGGAACTTGTGGATCAGGTATTGGTTCGCCACGACATCTAACTAAATAAAGAAATGTTGCGATTTCTGTACAGTCATTATTTATTGCAATAGTCTGAAGCCTCGCGAAATGAGATTCGATCGTTACGAGCATTTTAGAGCAGTGTGCTCTTTCACAAGCTGCTGTATTGTCCCGAGATTCCAAATCAATAAAGCTTAAAAAGCTCTAATCCCATTCGAACGCGAGCCGCAATTATTTTCAGTACA